>Ga0210399_10000137_pt1 | contig 56485 bp, 52 predicted proteins | sample IncBWC14MmetaG_FD_150865 | JGI IMG/M metagenome (GOLD analysis project Ga0210399, IMG submission 150865) | Forest soil microbial communities from Barre Woods Harvard Forest LTER site, Petersham, Massachusetts, United States - Inc-BW-C-14-M | ecosystem: Environmental > Terrestrial > Soil >...
GGCGCGCACCGCGGGCGGCGGATAGATCGCCGGATCGTCGAGGATCTGCGCGTGCACCAGGGGCCGCGCGGCGAGGTTGTCGTTCCCATAGTGCGTATAGTTGGTGATGTCGGCGATCACCCGCGCGTCGAGCAGGAAGTTGATGAAGCGGTGCGCAGCGCGCGGATGCGGCGCGTCGGCGGGGATGAGGAAGGCGTTGTAGGTGATGTTCGAGCCCTCTTTCGGCAGCGTGAAGGCGAGGTGCAGGTCGAGGCCGGCGGCGCGCGAGCGCAACATGGCGAGCGAGTAGTCGCTCGACCAGCCCATGGCGAGACACAGCTCGCCCGAGGCCAGCTGATACACATAGTCGTTGGAATCGAAGAGGCGCACGTAGGGACGCACGGCGAGCACCAGCCGCTCGGCGGCTTTGAGGTCCTCGGGTCGATGCGAGTTCGGATCGAGCTTGAGATATTTGAGCGCGAGCTCCAGCACGTCGTCGGGTGAATCGAGAAAACTCACGCCGCAGTCGGCGAGGCGCGCGAGAATCTCGGGTTTGAACAGCATGTCGAGGCTGTCGAGGGGTGCGTTCCTGAGGCGCGCGTGCACCAGGTCGGCGTTGTAGGCGAAGCCGTTCATCGCGTGCAGGTAGGGTGCGGCGTAACGGTTGCCGGGATCGGCCTGCGCCTGGATGCCAAGCACCGCCGGGTCGAGGTTTTTCCAGTTGGGAAGCTGCGTCTTGTCGAGCGGCTGGTAGAGCCCGGCGCGGATCTGGCGCGCGTACCAGGCCATGCTCGTGCTCACGAGGTCGTAGCCCGAGTCTCCCACCATGAGCTTCGATTCGAGCGTCTCGTTGGAATCGAAGACGTCGTAGACCACCTTGATGCCGCTCGAGCGCTCGAACTGCGCGACCGTGTCGGGAGCGATGTAGTCGTCCCAGTTATAGATGTGCAGTACCGCCTCCTCGCCGGCGGCTTTACCGGCCGGCGCGTGACTGCCGCAGCCGATGAGGCATCCGCTGAGAAGCAGCGGACACGCGAGCAGCGCCGGGCGCACGCGCAACGCTCTACGGCCGCGCGAGCTCGGCCCTCACCCAGTCCTGGAACTGGCGGATCGCGTACTCCTCGGGCATGAGCACGCCGGCGGTGTGCGGAAGGGCGTGCAGGCCACGCTGATTGACCTCGCAGATGGCGGCGTCCTCGCTCATCACGATGTCGGTGAACTCGACGGCCTGCATGATGTCGCGCCGCGGATCGGCGAGGGTCTCCGGGAGAAACAGGAACTCGATGCTCATCGCCGTCTGCTCCGGCCCCGCGGGCAGGAGCCGCACCACTCGCACGTAGTCCACGTGGGCCACGATGAAGACCGACGGGACGGATGTCATATAGAGGTGGCCCGCTTTACGATCCGCGGCGCTCAGTCCGGGGAACGGGACGCCGGCAAGCCTGCCATCCATGGACCAGGATTGCGCCCCGCTGCGCAAGCCGCCGCCGTACTTCGGATCCTCGTCCCCGGCGTGGTCCTGCCAGGCCGGATCGTCGCGGCGCTCGAGCAGCGCCCGGCCGTAGATCGGCACGAGCTGGGCGAGGCGCGGGTGCACTCCCGGGCAGTGGAGACACTCGTTGTAGTTCTCCCAGAAGACCTTCCAGTTGCAGCCGATGGTCTTCGTGAGCCGGTGTCCGACCACGAGGTCGGCGAGCCGCCAGTCGTCGAGCCGGTTGAGCGGCAGGTCAAAGCTGGCGCTGAAGGGCGGCGGGCTCGGGGTGAGCGCCGTGAAGAGGAAGCCGTTCCACTCAGTGACCGGCAGACTGTAGAGCGGAAAATCCTTGAGCTCGAAGCCTTCTGCGTGCGCCTTGGAGGAGGTCTGCACGAGCTCGCCCTTCAGGTTGTATCTCCAGGCGTGATACGGACAGACGATGCCCGCAGCCGGGAGACGGCCGGAGGACTCGCGGCACAGCGCCGCGCCGCGGTGCCGACAGGTATTGTGAAAGGCGCGCGCGATCCCATCCTCGCCTCGCACCAGCAGGATCGACTGATCGCCGACCGCGAGTGTGTGGAAGCTGCGCGGGCTGGCGATGTCAGCCGAGCGGCAGGCGTACAGCCAGTGGCGGTACCAGATGCGGCTCAATTCCTGCCGGTAATGCGCGGGATCGAAATAATAAGGCGAGGGCAGGGTGCCGAAGGCGCCGGTGAGGCCCGTGTAGCCGGGGTCGCGTCTGACGGAGAGTGGCCGGGTGCTCATCTAGGTCTCGCTCACCTTGAAGTATACGGCGTAGCGTTCATCGAACAGGCGGTTCAGGGGAATGAGCGTGAGATCGTTTCTCTGACCCCGGGTGCGGAATTCGAGACTCCGTCCGGCGACCGGTGCGAGCCAGCTGGCGGGATCCTGCGCGTGCACGGCGAGCGGCGCGACGGGGATAGGCTCGGCGCCGTACTCGGGTACCTTGCGCGGCGGCGTGGGTGGCGCGCGCAGATTCTCCGGCGTAAGCCCTTCGGTTCCGAGGCGTGCGGCGAGCACCAGCGGACCGTACATCACCGCCTGGATCGAGGGATCGTCGGGCATGGCAGCCGCGTGCAGCCGCATCGGCAGGCGCACGGAGAGGGTGTCGTTCTCTCCCCAGACTCGCTCGACGCTGAGATAACCGCCGGGACTCGCACCGACCGCGAGCGGCTTGCCATTGAGCTGCGCTTCCGTGCCGGCGGTCCAGTACGGCACGCGCACCCGGATTGCGAGGCGCGTCGGGCGCACCGCGTGCACGCTGAGCTGCAGCGTCTCCTCCTCCGGAAAGCGCGTGTCGAGCGTGAGGCGCACGCCGCGCTCCGCCCAGGTGAGCTCGGAGGGCACGAAGAGATTCACATACAGGCCCGCAGCGTCGTGGAAGTAGATGCTGTCGCCGAGCTTGGCGAAGGATTCGGCCATGCTGCCGGTGCAGCACCAGAAGTCCTTGAGCGGCGTGCCGAAGAGCTTCCAGTAGCCCGCCGCGAGCGGCAGGTAGTAGAGCTTGTCGCCGTCGGCAGGATGCTGCACGCCAAGGATGCCGTTGTAGAACGTGCGCTCGTAGTAATCGCCGAGGCGCGGATCCGCCGTCCAGGTGTAGAGGTGCCGCGTCAGCTTCTGCATGTTGTAGGTGACGCAGGACTCCTCCGTGTAGCCCGAGAGCTCGTGGGCGAGGATCCCGGGCGGCGTATTCCACGACTCGCTGTTACTGGTGCCGCCGGTGCAGTAACAGCGCTGCCCGGCGACGGTGTGCCAGAAGTTGGCGGCCACATCGTGCAGGCGCGGGCTGCCTGTCACCTCGTAGCCACGCGCCGCCCCGATGATCTGCGGGATGGTGGTGTTGACGTGCAGTCCCTTGAGCTCGTCGCGCCCCGCGGCGAGCGGCGCGAAGATCCGCTCGCGGTCGAAGCGCCGCGCCACGCGCCGCCAGCGCGCCTCCCCGGTGCAGGCCGACAGGTTGTACAGCACTTCGTTCATGCCGCCGTATTCGCGCTCGATCACGCGCGCCATCTGACTCTCGTCGAGCGGCTGGACCCAGCGCTCGACCCACGCCGCCATCCGCTCGAGCGTAGCGAGCGCGCCGCGGTCACCGCTCAGCGTCGCGGTATCGAGCAGCCCCGCCATGATCTTGTGGAGCGTGTAGAACGGCGCCCATGCGGGCTGTCCGGCGCGCAGCCGGTCGAAGAGGTCGACGGGAAAGGCGCTCAGGTACCCGGTGCCGATTGCGTCCTGGCATTTCGCGAGCTGGGCCGCCAGCTGGACGCCACGCTCGCGCACCGCCCGATCCCCGGTCTGTGCCGCGAGCAAGGCGCACGCCGAGAGGTAGTGCCCGGTGAAGTGCCCGCGCAACTCGTTGTCGGGCGCTTCCCAGCCGCCGAGCGGCGCGGCGCTGCTCGGCAGCCCCGCGTTCACGCGAAACATGTGCAGCAGCCGATCGGGATCGAGCCCCATGAGATAGCGGCGGTTGGTCTCCAGCGCCTCGAGCGCGGCACCGGGGCGCAGGCGCACCGCCGACAGGTCGAACGGCCGCAGCCTGAGGGGCGCGCTGTCCGCGCCCGGGACGCCCGCGAGTGCGGCGAGCGCGGCATGTGACAGCAGCGGCGTCGCGGCGCCGAGCGCCGTCATGGACAAAAAGTTACGACGTTTGACTCGGGTCATGGAGCGCAGCTGTTATCCTACTCCGCTTTCGCGCCAGGGGGATCCCATGTCCGGATGTCACCGCGGCCGCGGCGGCCATCATCTGCGCGTCGTGCTGACAGCACTGTCTCTTGCCGCGCCGCTCGCCGCGCTCGCCGAGACTCCCGCAGCCCGCACGCCGATCACTCACGAGAAGCTCTGGATGATGAAGCGCGTCGGCGCGCCCGCCGTGAGTCCTGATGGCAAGTGGGTGGTGTTCTCCGTCCTCGAGCCCGCCTACGATCCCGACAAGGAGGTGAGTGATCTGTGGCTGACGCCGGCCGACGGCAGTGCGCCGCCGCGGCGGCTGACCAACACGCGCGCACCCGAGAAAGGGGTCGCCTGGTCGCCCGACAGCCGCGCCCTCGTCTTTGCGACCAAGCGCGAGGGTGATGAGTCGGAGCAGATCTATCTCCTCGATCTCGCCAGGGGCGGCGAAGCGCGCCGGCTCACCAACCTCTCGACCGGCGCCGCCAATCCGCGCTGGCGGCCGGACGGCAAGGCGATCCTGTTCGAGTCTCTGGTCTACCCGGGCGCGTTCGACGACGAGGCCAACAGGAAGATCGCCACCGAGCGCAAGGCGCGCAAGTACAACGTGCACGCCTACGAGCATTTCCCGGTCCGCTACTGGAATCAGTGGCTCGACGACCGGCGGCCGACGATTCTGCTGCAGTCGCTGGAGGAGGGCGCGAGCGCCCGCGACATCCTCTCGCCGACTGCGCTCGCACGCAGTCCGGGGTTCGATGGCGCGACGGAGGGCGAGAACCCGGTGTCGCTATCGGCGATCTGGAGCCCGGACGGGCGCGAGATCGTGTTCGTCGCGACCACGGAGCGCTGGAACGCGGCGTTCGCCCATGTCGGCTATCGCCTGTACCGGCTGCGCGCCGAGGCCGGTGCCGAGCCGCGGCCGCTGTCGCCCGCGCCCGGCAACTACACCGCGGCCACGTTTGCTCCGGACGGTCACGCCTTATTCTTCAAGTACGCGCCGCAGGACGAGGAAATCTACCATCAACCGCGTCTCGAGCGCCTCGCCTGGCCGGCGGGAGGAGAGCCAACGCCGGTGACGCGCGACTTCGACCACGAAGTCACGGCCTTCGCGCTGACGGCGGACTCGAGGAATGCATACCTCATCGTTCCGGAGTCGGGGCGCGAGAACCTCTATCGCGTGGCGAGCGCGGGCGGCGCGCCCGTCAGGCTCATCGCTCACGAGAGCGGGGGATTCACGGCGCTCTCGAGTGCCGTCAGGGCGTCGACTCCTGTCCTCGTTGGCAGTTATGGCAGCTCGGTGAGCCCCGCCGAGGTGGTGCGCATCGACCCGGCTACCGGCAGGCACAGGAACCTGTCGGAATTCGACGTGACGGCGGCCAGCGCGATCGACTGGCAGCCGCCGGAGCATTTCTACTTTACGAGCGCCAGGGGGCGCAGCCTACACAGCATGCTCGTGAGGCCGCCGGCCTTCGATGCGGCGAAGAAGTATCCGCTGCTGCTCCTCATCCACGGCGGTCCAGCCGCGCACGACTCCGATCAGATCGGGTTGCGCTGGAACTACCACCTGCTTGCGGCACCGGGCTACGTCGTGCTGACGGTCGATTACACCGGCTCGACGAGCTTCGGTGAGAAGTTCGCGCAGCAGATCAAGCTCGATCCCCTGAAGACACCGGGCGATGAGGTCAACCAGGCGGTCGACGAGGCGCTCAGGCGATTTGCCTTCGTCGACGGCACGCGCGTGTGCGCCGCGGGTGCCAGCTACGGCGGCCATCTGGTCAACTGGCTGGAGGCGACCACGACTCGCTTCCGCTGCATCGTGAGCCACGCCGGCGAGGTGGATCTCACGACGCAGTGGGGCGAGAGCGACTTCAACTACGGCCGCGAGCGCGCCAACGGCGGCCCGCCCTGGGCGGGCAATCCGATCTGGCGCGAGCAGAGTGCCATCAGCTACGCGGCGAACTGGAAGACGCCCATCCTGCTCAGCATCGGCGAGCGCGACTACCGCGTGCCGATCGGCAACACCCTCGAGGCCTGGAGCACCCTGCAGCGCATGCAGGTGCCGAGCCGGCTGCTGGTGTGGCCGGACGCCTGGCACTGGATTCTGAAGCCCGAGGACAGCCGGCATTTCTATGAGGAAGTGCACGCGTGGCTCGCGAAGTACCTGAAGGACGAGGCGCCGGCGGCGCGCACGGCGGGGCGCTGACGCGCGCGGACGCCGGAGCCAGGCCGGCTTTCCCGGCTGCCGGCGAGGCCGCCTGCGCCGGGAGAAGTCCCGCTTGCGCCCGCTTGCTGTCCTCCTGCGCTCCGCGGCCTTTAGACTCCCGGACATGCAGCTCGCGCAAATCCTGACCCCCGGGGCGGCGAAGCCCGCCGACCGGGCTCGCGCGCCCCGTGCGCAAACGAGCGCCCCAGAGGAGCCCCGCGTGACCCGCGGGGAGCGCAACCCCTGGAGCGTGATCTTGGGGATCGGGGGGCTTTGCTGGCTGGTCGTCGCCTGCACGGCGGTACTGTGGATGCTGCCCTGGAGCGGGACCACGATGAGCAGCGGCGAGTACGTCATCACGACCTCCGCCCGCGCCGTCCAGCACGTCATGGTGTTCATCGTCGCCGCCTTTGCCTATCGCATCGCTCTCGCAATGGGATGGCCCGAGGGCGGCCCGGCGCGTACCCGGGTCGTGATCATCAACATCCTGCTGGCGCTCGCGCTCGCTGTCTGGTCCAGGGTAGCGCTGGCGCTCGTGGCGGGGTTCGTCGACGGGCACATGGAAGACATGCGTGACACCTTCGCCCAGATGAAGGGCATGGCCTCGGACTTGAAGCTCGTCGTCGGTCCCCTGCAGATGTTCCTGCCGCCGTACGTCCTCGGCTTGTGCGCGATCGCGCTTGTGCTGGTCGCCGAGCGCCACCACCGCGAGGCGCTGCGCGCGGCAGAGCTGGCGCGTGCCTACGCCGCGGCGCGCATGGCGATGCTGTCGGCGCAGCTGCAGCCGCATTTCCTCTTCAACTCGTTGCACGCGGCGATGGGACTGATCGACGAGAATCCGCGGCAGGCCTCGATCATGCTGGCGCGACTCGGCGACTTCCTGCGGCACGCGCTCGAGACCAGTCGCTCGCCCTGGGTCGATGTCGCCACCGAGCTCGCGGGGCTCGAGGCCTATCTGGCCGTCCAGCAGACCCGCTTCTCGGATCATCTCAACATTGCGATCGACGCCAGCCCGGAGTCGCTCGGGGTGTACCTGCCGTCGATGCTGCTGCAGCCGCTGGCCGAGAACGCCATCGAGCACGGCCGCCGCGAAGGCGGGCCGGCGCTCGAGCTGCGCGTGGCCGCTTCAGTCTCGGCCGAGCATCTGTGCATCGTCGTGACCAACTCGAGTCCGCAGCTGAAGAGCGATCTGACGCGGGCGGACTACGGTCACGGCCTCTCGAACGTGGACCTGAGGCTGCGCGCGGCGTACGGGGAAGCCGCGCATCTGGTGGTCGGCCCCGACCAACAGGGCGGCACGACCGCGATCCTGGTGCTGCCCGTGCGCCACCAGGCCTCGGCAGAATCGGCGGAGCGGGCGCCGGCATGAGCAGCAGCGCAATCGCCACCTTCGTGGTGGACGATGAGCCCCTGGCGCGCAAGCGGCTGCTCCACCTGCTGCACGGCGATCCCGACATCCGCGTCGTCGGCACCTTCGACTCGGCCACCGCCGCCGCGACCCAGGCGCGCGAGCTGACGCCGCAGCTGCTGCTGCTCGACATCCGCATGCCCGAGCTCGACGGCTTCGAGCTGGTCGCCTCGCTGGCCGGGCAGGGCATCAATCCCTACATCATCTTCGTCACGGCACATTCGGACCGCTCGATGGAGGCCTTCGGCGTCGGGGCGATCGACTACTTGCTCAAGCCCTTCGATGACGAGCGCTTCGCGCGCGCCATCGAGCGCGCGAAGAAGCTGATCGCATCCGGCGGGCCGCGGGATGCCTCTGCCGCCGGGCAGCCGGCCTCCCTCGCAAGCAGCCGCACGCGACTGCTGCTCTGCGAACGCGGCAAGGTAGTGGTGCTGGCGATGCGCGACATCGAGTTCGTGCAGGCGGCCTCCAAGCACGTGAAGATCTATGCCGCGGGCCGCTGCTACTCCTTCCGCCAGACGCTCGGCGAGCTCGAAAGCCGGCTGAACCCGGCGAGCTTCGTGCGCGTGCACCGCTCGACGCTGATCAATGTGGAGCATCTCGCCGAGATGCACCCGCTGTTCCACGGCGATTACGAATTGATCCTGCGGCGCGGCACGCGGCTGACGCTCAGCCGCCGTTACCGTGACCGGCTGACGCCGTTCCTGCTCGAGTAAGCGTCGCTCTCGTTCCCGAGCAAGGCATCGAGACCGAATTCGGATCGCTTGGGCGTGACTGGCGGCTTGTGAAATGTGTCCTCACGCTTCACCGCGTCGGCTGCAGCAACGGGATCACTTGCAGGATCCTGCCGCGGTACCGTGCTCCGGAGCGCAGCGAGATTCCTGAGTGCAGGGTAAATATATACGTACCCTGACCTGCCCGTTGCGCATAAGCGATCGCCCGAACGTTGACGATCAATGAACGCTCGATGCGCAGGAAGCCTCGGTCCGCCAGGCTGATCGCGAGGCGCTTTACCGAGTTGCGGCTGATGTAGTCAGCACCACTGGCATTCAACTTGACGTAGTTCCCCTGGGCTTCGATGTATTCGATATTTTCGGGGGTTAGTACGTAGAGGCGGTGCTCGCGCTCACCGACAAGCAGCGTGGGCGGCGGTGTCTCTTGCGGGGCCGCCGGTATACCCGCCGCGTGCGCTTTCGCGCCCGCACTCATTGCACCGGTCGGGGCGCGTGCGGCCTGCGCGCCGATTCCGCCGGCACCTGTCGATCGTTGTCCGGAAGTCCGGCCGTCGGCCGAGCTCCTGGCCGTCTCGTCATGCATTCGCATGTTCGGACATATCGCTCATAAAGGCGCCTCAATAACGGCCGGATGTCGGTCATTTGCGGCGCGACGCCCGGCGATGAGCGTAGGAAGAAGCGCGTGCCGCACGCAACGGCGATGGCCCGAGCGGCTGGCTGGGGCGTTATGAGCGGGGTGCGGCGCGACCCGAGCGGGCGAAGCGGCGCAGGGGGCCGCGCCGAAGCCTACGGGGGACTGTGGTCGCCTGCGCCGAGTGGCCGCTGCATCAGCACCGTGTCCACCCAGCGCCCGAGCTTGAAGCCGACCGACGCGAAGGTTCCGACCGGCCTGAATCCCAGGCGCCGATGCAGCGCGATGGAGCCCGTATTGGCGCTATCGCCAATGACGGCCAGCATCTGCCGCCAGGGGCCGCGTTCGCAGCGTTCGATCAGCGCCGTGAGCAGCGCGCTGCCTAAACCTGAGCGGGTGAGGCCATGCCCGACATACACCGAGTCCTCGATCGTGTGGCGGTAGGCGGGACGCGACCGGTAGAGGCTCGCGTAAGCGTAACCCACGACCTCGCCGCCCCGGTCGGCGGCGAGACAGGGGAGGCCGGAGTCGAGGACCGCGGCGCGGCGCGCTCGCCACTCTTCGATCGTCGGCGGAACCTCCTCGAACGATGCGAGCCCGTGATTCACGTGGTGCGCGTAGATGCGCGCGATCGCCCCGAGGTCGCCGTCGACTGCATCGCGGATCAGCGCCACAGGCCGCGACCGTAGTCGCGGCGCCGGCGGGGGCTGTGCCTCAAACATCCAGCCGTGATAGCTCGTCATGCCGCAAGTAGTGCAACCCCTGTGCCACGCTGTGTCTCTGCCTGGAGCGCGGTCGATGTCGGCCCGAAGCGCCTCCTGCCGGATACGGCGGTGCGTTTCCGGAGCGCGTGCGCTCTCGCCGCACCAAAGAGGTGCGGATCAGCGCGTCTGCGCCGAGCTCCGCGGAGCGAGCCCGGGGGCGTGCCGCCGCCCGGGCCCCCCAGCGCGCTCGAGAGCGCCGTCAGAGTGCTTTCGTCAGGTGGCCCAGGCCGCTGCGCACCTTGAGCGCGAGCAGGACGAGCATCACGCCGAATGCGATCGCATAGACCGCAAACAACCAGATCAGCGTCAGCGCTCCGGCGGCCGGCTGCGCGATCAGCAGGACGCCGAAGATCACCGAGGCAAGACCTGCGAGGATCAGCCACACCTCGCCCGCCAGCTGCTTGCGCAGACGAATGGCGGCAGTGATCTCGAGCAGCCCGGTCGCGACCGCCCAGATGGCGACGTAGAAGACGAGCGCCACCGCAGTGGCCTGCGGGCTGTAGAAGGTAAGGGCGCCGACGACGATGCCCGTCAGTCCCACGAGCAGCAGCACCCACCAGTCCTCGTGCACCCTGCGGCCCCCGAAGGCGTTGGCGACGTTGACGATGCCGTCGGCGAACATCACGATGCCGAAGGCGAGGGTGAGTGTCAGCAGTGAGATACCCGGACTCGCCAGTATCACGACCCCAAACACGATCCAGAACAGGCCGCGCAGCACTGTCATCCACCAGTAGCGCGACAGAATTTCCCCGATCATGGCGTCCTCCCAGCTCTTATGTGTGTGTTGTTGATTGCCCGTACGGCGGTGAGCGACCGGCGTCGACTCTACTCCAGAGCGCGACAAAACACCCCAGGCGAGCTTGCGCAGCGCAACAAGACGCCGGAGCGCTGAGCGCGGAACGTGACCCGCGTTCACCTGCGCCTGCGAAACCCGTCAAGGAAATGACGAGCCGCCGCTTCCTAATGTTAACTCGCGCTCGGCAGATGCCGCGGATTGTTAAAACTCCGTGGTATGTCGCACGCACTACCCGCTGACCTGCCCTTGACGCTGATCGAGCGCCTGCGCGCCGAAGGTATTGCCACGCTCGAAGCCTGGGTCGCACTCGGGCGTCGTCGCCGTCAGATTTTCGGCGTGACGCGCGCCGCGGTCCAGCAGCTCGACGCGCTCGCCAAAGCGGCGTTGCCACCCAAACACTGAGCGCTTCCGGGCGACAGCCTCAGCGCAGCCGGCCCGGACCTTCAGCGACAGCCGACGCCACCGTGTGGTGGTGCTCATGTTCGCGCGCTAGAGTGCGCGCCGTGCCGCGAACAACCCGCTTGAAAACCTGGATTGCGCTGCTGCGCGGCATCAACGTCGTCGGCCGCCGCCAGCTGCTGATGAAGGATCTCAGCGCGATTCTCGAGCGTGGTGGCTTCAGCTCCGTGCGCACCTACATTCAGAGCGGCAATGTCGTCTTTCAGAGCGCGCACGGCAGCGCGCGGTCGTTGGCGGCCGAGATCGGCGCGCTGATCCGCAAGCGTGCGGGGTTCGAGCCGCAGGTGATGGTGTTGTCACCCCGGGAGCTGGCGGCCGCCGTGCGGGGCAACCCTTTTCCGCAGGCGGACCGGGACCACAAGTCGCTGCACCTTTTCTTCCTGTCGGCGCGGCCGCCACGCCCCGACCTCGACTCACTGACCAGACTGAAGAGGGGGAGGGAAGGCTTCGCCCTCGAGGGAAAGGTGTTCTACCTGTTCACACCCCATGGCTTTCCCCAATGCGAGCTGCACGACAAGGTCGAGCGTTTTCTCGGGGTAGACGCTACTGCGCGCAACTGGCGTACCGCGCAGCAGCTGCTGTCGATGAGCGCGTCGGGGGCGGCGCCGCCGTCAGCCGAGCGGCACCAGAAACCGGCCTGAGCGCGGCGCGTAGTGCCGGTCGGGATTCAGCGAGACGATGACTCGCGTCGCACGGCCGATGATGTCGCGGCGCGGAACGAAGCCGAAGTAGCGGGAATCGGCGCTGTTGTCGCGATTGTCGCCCATCATGAAGTACATGCCGTCCGGCACCGTCACGGCATCGAGGGATCGGTGCGCCGGGCGGCGGGGGAGGATCATGATCTCGTGAGTCGCACTCAAGCCCGCCTCGCGCAGCAGCAGGGGGTGCTGCGCCGCGGTCGCGTCGAGCAGTCCGCGCAGGCCCCGGGCGTCCTCGGTGGAATAGCGTGCCGGGTGGCCGTTGACGGTGAGCCGGTCACCCTCGAGCGCCACCACGTCACCGGGAACCCCGATCACCCGCTTCACCAGCGAGGTACCGTCGACGGGCGAATCGAAGACGACGATATCGCCCCGCACCGGGCCCTCGCCGGCCGTGAGGTGCACCCGGGTAAAGGGTATTCGCAGCCCAAACACATGCTTGTCGACGAGTAGCCGGTCGCCCTCGAGTATCGTCGGGTTCATCGAGCCGGTCGGCACTGTGACCCAGTCGGCCCACGCCGAGCGAAACCCCAGCATCAGGCAGAGAAATAACAGCGTGCTGCGCCAAGCGCGCCACCACGCGCGCAGCTTCTCGAGGGTCATGCCACTCATACCACGAGCTCCCGGTGCATCAGCAGTTCGACCGTCGCGCGCACAGTATATTCCGGGTGCACCCCCGGGCGGTGGATGGCGCCACCGCCCGCAGTGCCGGCCTTAACGCTCACTCGCCGGCGCAATCGTCCCGAAGAGTCCGTTGGTCTCGCCGTTCGGCCCCGCCGCGAAGTACAGCGTGTCCGAGCTCGAGCCGCGGCCGCCACCGAGCGTCAGGGTCCACAGACCGTCGATCACCAGCGGGTTGCCCTGGACGTCCTCGAGCTCACCGGCGAACTGCCCGTGATTGTCAAACGCGCTGATATGCCCGTTGCCGAAGTTGCCGATCAGGATTCGACCGCTGAATCGCCCGAACGCGAAAGACGCGCGGGTCACGGCCCAGGGAGAGTTGAGCGGACCGCGGCTCGCGAAGCGGCGCAACAGGTGGCCGTCAGTGTCAAACACGTCGACGAAGCCATGTCCCGGGCCTGCCACATCGTCGTGCTTCTGGGCGTTTTGCTGCGCGTAGGTGACGAACAGGTCGCCGTCGATATTGGCGATGCCGAATGGGGCGTAGCCGGCAGGGATATGGGGATCCACAAAGCCGCCGTCCGTGGTCGCCGCAGTGAGCAGTCCATTCGCTCCGGTCGGGCCGAAGACATCCACCGTGGCATGGCGGAAATTGGTCGCGTAAAGCAGCAGTCCCTTGGCGCTGAGCCCGAATACCAGACTCTTATATACGGCGCCCTCGTCCGGAGTGGGATTCGCCGAGTTATCGAGCGCGAGCACGGCGTCGGTGGCCGGGCTCAACCCGCCGGCCCATGCGGAGAGGGTGCCGTCCTCGGTCGCAAAGATGAAAGCCGCGGGGGTCTTCGTGCCCGGGACCAGGAATGCAGCCGAGGGATTCCATACGATTCCGGTCGGTGCGGCAGGCGCCGTGGCCGGCGGGTTGCTGAAGTCGAAGGGTTGACAGGAATTGGGTGCGATGAGGCCCCCCGGCAACGGAATGGAGACCTGCAACCCGATCTTGGTGCCATCACCCGCATAGAGAGTCGAGCAGCCGGTGGCGTTGTCGTTCACCCAGAAAGGGCTCCCGGCAGGACTGAAGGTGATCCCCCACGCGTTTTGCAACACGGGATCGCGCATCGCAGCGGACGCCGGCAGGTTCGAGACCAACGGCGTTACCACGTAGGCGTTGCCGTCCGATTGAGAATCCTCTTGCGGCTGAGCAGCGGCGGAGCTGATGGCAATAGCCGCCACGGCCGCTGCGGTGAGAGAGATGTTGACGAGTTGACGCATGATTGCACCTCCTGGCGTGAGCTACGGTAGCCGGACCCGTGTGAGTGCAGCGCGCAGGCGCGAGGGTTCATCGGGGAGTGCGCCGGGAACGCTGTCACATTGAATTCCCCTCAGGGGGTCCCCATACCGCAGCCATGGCCGAAACGCTGCATTTCGTCTGCCCGCACTGCGCCGCGGTGAACCGGATTCCTTCCGCGCGCCTCACCGAGGCGCCGAAGTGCGGGCAGTGCCACCAGCCACTCTTCACCGGACACCCGGCCGAGCTCGGTTCGGGCAACTTCCGCCAATTCATCGAGCGCAACGACGTCCCAGTCGTGGTGGACTTCTGGGCCCCCTGGTGCGGGCCCTGTCAGATGATGGCGCCGGAGTTTTCGGCCGCGGCGGCAGAGGTCGAGCCCAAGGTACTCCTCGCGAAGCTCAACACCGACGCCGAACCGGGACTCGCCGGTGAATTCGGCATCCGCGGTATCCCCACAATGATCTGCTTCAAGGCGGGCCGGGAAGTCGCACGTCGGTCGGGCGCCATCGGCAGATCAGAGATCGTGCGCTGGGCGCTGGCGCAGACCTGAGCGCAGCGTTTGCGTCGCCGGGCCGTCGTCCCGCCCGGCCTCGCGGGAACGCGGGGTGCGTGCCATCATTGCGGCCCCGAAGCTCCCGAGGTGATCCATGGACAAGCGGCAAGTCGTCTCCCTATTCGCGTGCATTGCCTCCATGCCGGCGCTCGCTGCGCTGCAGGTGGGGGCGAGTGCCCCTGCGTTCACCACGCAGGCGTCCCTGGCCGGCAAGCCTTTCACGTTCTCTCTCAAGGACGCGCTCGCGAAAGGGCCGGTAGTCGTCTACTTCTATCCGGCGGCCTATACCACCGGCTGCGATCTGCAGGCGCATACCTTTGCGGTCAACACGGACAAGTTTGCCACCGCCGGCGCGACCATCATCGGCGTGTCCCTTGACAACATCCAGCGCCTCAATGACTTCTCCGCCGATCCCAACTACTGCGCCGGGAAGTTTGCCACCGCCTCCGACGCCGACGGCAACATCGCCAGGTCCTACGAGCTGAAGGTGAAGGACGGCCCGGCCGGGCTGAAGGACGTCCGTGGTGTGGAGATCGGGCATGCGTTTGTCGAGCGCACCACATTCGTGTTGACGAAAGACGGCAAGATCGCCGAGACCATCACGGGATTGGCGCCCGACAAAAACGTGGAACAGGCGCTCGAGGCCGTGCAGCACTTGAGCGCGAAAGCCCACTAAGTCCGTGCGGGTGCGGTCCACGCGCATTCGCTCGCTTCCGGTGCGGTTGAAGAGCGCGTAACGGATCTACGGCGGCCGATGCCGGCAGGCGTGCAGGCGCCGCGAGGCGCCACCCGGTTCCTGGTGCCCGCCGCCGCGGCGATCCTCCTCATCACGATGGGCGCGCGCCAGTCGCTCGGCCTGTTCGTGGCGCCCCTCAACAGAGCGACCGGACTCGGCATCGTGGCAATCAGCCTCGCGATGGCGATCGGACAATTCGTTTGGGGCCTGACACAGCCGATCTTTGGCGCCGTCGCGGATCGCTACGGCTCACGCGCGGTGCTGATCGCCGGCGCCGTGACGCTCGCGGCGGGCGCGCTGCTTACGACCGTGGTCTCGAGCGAGCGCGGACTCATACTCGCGATCGGCGTTCTGTTCGCCACGGGTGCGGCTGCCGGCAGCTTCTCCGTCCTCATCGGCGCCACCGCGCGCCGGCTCGCCCCGGAGAGGCGCGCCTTCGCCTCCGGTGTTATCAACGCCGGCGGGAGCTTCGGGCAATTCCTGCTGGCTCCGCTCAGCCAGCTGCTGATCTCGGCCTTCGGATGGGTGGTCGCGATGTACGCGCTGGCTGCGGCGGCGCTCGCAACGATCCCGCTGGCGCGGCCGCTCGTCGTGGCGCCGCCCGCGGATGAGCTAGGCGCGCAGGATGCAGCCGGCACGGGGAGCGGTCCGCTGCGCGAGCAACTGCGCTCGGCAGCACGCGATCGCAGCTATTGGTGTCTGCATCTGGGGTTCTTTACCTGCGGCTTCCACATCGCATTCCTCGTCACCCACCTGCCGGGCGAGGTCAACCTTTGCGCGCTGCCGGCGAGCGTGGCAGCCGGGTCGCTCGCGATCATCGGCCTCTCGAACGTCGCCGGGAGTCTCGGAATCGGTTGGCTGGGCGGCGTGTTTCGCATGAAGTGGCTGTTGTTCTTCGTTTACCTGACACGCTCGGTCGCGATCGCCGTCTATCTGGTGATGCCGCGAACGCCGCTCACCTTTTATGCGTTCGCGGCGGTGCTCGGTCTCACGTGGCTGTCGACCGTACCGCCGACGGCCGGACTCGTGGGGAAGCTCTTTGGCGTGCGCTATCTGGCGACGCTGTTCGGTCTCACATTGCTTTCGCACCAGATCGGCGGCTTCTTCGGCGCATGGCTCGGTGGCATCGCGTTGGTGCGCTTCGGCGACTACGGCTGGATGTGGTATGCAGACATGTCGCTCGCGCTGGCGGCCGCACTTATTAATCTACCCATCCGCGAGGCCCCGCTGCTGCGGACGCCGGGAAAGCCGCTCGCGGCCTCCGCCTAGCACCGGGAAACCGGCGGGGCGACATATGTTCAATCGAGTTGCGGCGCAAAAAAACAAGCCTATGCTAATCCCTGCACGAACAATAAATTGTTAAGTCGCGGTTTACGGTTGCAGGGAAGTTTCCGGGTGCGCCATGGACTACAGCGTTGCAGAGATACAGCCGAACGTGTGGCGTGTGAGTATCGGCACCATCACACGCATCGTCCGCTTTCGCAGCGACGACATGACCTTCGCGCCCTGGGACGTGACGACCGCAGACGGTCAGACGCTCTGGAGCGCTTCATCTGTGGCGTCGGCCTTTCGCTGGATCCAGGCGCGCACCGGCTATCCGGTCGAGGCACTGTTCGCTCAGGCGCTCCTCGAGCACAGCGCCCATCCGCGGGCGGCACCCGCGAACGACTCTGACGGATCGACCGGGGTGGGCGATGGCGAGCGGGCGCTCGGTAGTTGACCTCGCCCGCTCGGGGTCGGAGCGACAAGTGTAGGAACTGATTGAAGTCGCTGCGCACGTAGCCGCCGCAGAGAGCCCAAACAAGTCGCGTTTCGCAGCGTACCTCCCCCGGGGCGCGAGCTTCACAAATCTTTACGCTGCGGACAAATGCCCCTTACCCATGGCTGAGAGAGTTCAGATCCGTTTCTCCACTACGGAAGGACTGAACATGACTACTTCCTGGGCTCGCCTGGTATTCAACCGGCTTACCCTTCTTGCCTTTGCCGCTGGGGCGGCTGTGTCCGGTGGTGTGGTCGCGCTGGCGCAGAACGCCGGCGCGGGCATGCACGCGCATCATGGGTCGATGATGTCGGGCAACCCGGCCGATATGGCCGCCCATATCGACCAGGTGGTACAGCACCTCTATGTCGAGATCAACGCCACCGATGCTCAGAAGGCGCAGATCGACCCGCTCGTGAAACAGGCGCTCGATGACCTGACGCCGCTGCACTCGCAGGCGGCAAGCGCCCATGCGCAGTTTGTTCGAGCGTTTACGCAGGATCCCATCGATCGCAACTCTCTCGAGGCGGCGCGCCAGGCGCACGTGCAGCTGGCGGACCAGGCCTCGCGGCGTATCGCGGAGCTGGTCGCAGATGTAGGTTCCGTGCTGACGCCGGCGCAGCGCCAGAAGGTTGCGGATCATCTTCAGCAGATGCATGGCATGCACAGCGGGGCGACGCCGGCCCTTTGAGTCGCCTAGTGAGGCTCTATGGTGTCGACCCCGCTCAGGCCGTAGAGTGTGAAAGCCAATGGCCGAGCGGGTGCTGGTTGTCGAGGACGATTCCCGGCTGGCCGAGATGCTCAGCGAGTATCTCGGTCAGGCCGGGTTTCGCATCACGGTAGCCGCCGCCGGGGCAGCGGCCCTGCGGCGGCTGACTGCGGAGCCGCCGTACGACGCTGTCGTGCTGGATCTGATGCTGCCCGACATGGATGGTCTCGATGTCTGTCGAGAGATCCGCACACGCTCCGACACACCCGTGCTGATGCTCACCGCCCGCGGCGACGCGATTGACCGGATCATCGGCCTGGAGTTGGGAGCCGACGACTATCTTCCGAAGCCGTTCGAGCCGCGCGAGCTGCTGGCCCGGCTGCGAGCAGTCTTGCGACGCCGCTTTCCCGCCAGTGCCGCAGCGCATGCTCTCCTGCATTTCGGGCGGCTCGACATCGACGCTGCCGCCCGCGCGGTCCTTCTTGACGGGGTTCGCCGTGAGCTCACGAGCTACCAGTTCGACCTTCTGCTGGTGCTCGCCGAGAATGCGGGCCGCGTATTGTCGCGTGAAGCGCTGATGGACAAGGTCAAGGGAGAGCAGCTGGAAGCGTTCGATCGCTCGATCGACGTCCACGTGTCGCGCATCCGGGCGGCGATCGAAGACGATCCGAAGAAGCCGCGCCGCGTGATCACGGTGCGCGGCGCAGGGTATGTGTTCGCCAAAGCGCAGGACTGATGTTGCGACTCTACATCCGTTTCTACGTTGCCCTGCTGGCGAGTCTAGTCCTGTTTCTGGTCGCAACGGCGACGGTCATGCACTTCATGGGCGGGCCTTGGATGCAGATGGGGCGACCCCACCCGATGGCCCTGCATTTTCACCTCGTGTTGAGCCTGCTGGCGATGTCCATTGGCCTCGCCGCCTATCCCCTGGTGCGACAGATCAGCAGGAGACTGGAACGGCTGCAGTACGCCGTTGAGTCTCTCGGCGCCGGCGATCTGTCGGCGCGTGTTGCGGTGGAGGGTCGTGACGAAGTGGCGCGACTGGCAGGCAGTTTCAATCGGGCTGCGGCTCAGATCGAACAGCTCGTCAAAGCCAACAAGGCCATGTTGGCCAACGCCTCGCACGAGCTGCGGACACCGTTGGCTCGCATCCGCCTCGCGGTCGAGTTATTGAAGGATTCCGCCGATGCCAGGCGCAGGGCAGGGTTGGAGCAGGATATTGCCGAGCTCGACTGGCTGGTAGATGAGATTCTCCTTGCCAGCCGGCTTGATACCGTGACGGAGGCGATCGAGACTCAGGAAGTCGATCTCCTCGCGCTCGCCGCCGAGGAATGCGCGCGCTACGACGGCACGCAACTTGAGGGTGCCCCCGGTGTGATGCGCGGTGATGCCCGTTTACTGCGCCGACTGCTGCGCAACCTGCTCGAGAACGCAGCTCGCCACGGCATGCCTCCCGCGCAGGTGCGTATCTCGAGGGAGCCGGCGACGACCGCCATTACGGTTTGGGACGGCGGCCGCGGCGTGCCTCCCGAGGAGTTCGAGAATGTGTTCCGGCCGTTCTATCGCCCGTCCGATCCCTCTCGACGTACCGGCACCGGTCTCGGGCTCTCGCTGGTCCGCCAGATTGCCCGCCGCCACGGCGGCGACGCACGCTGTGGCGTCATGTCCGACGGCCGCAGCTGTTTTCTGATCACTCTGCCTCTGCAGCCCGGCAGCGGGTAGCCCGAAAGCCGAACTCGACGCTGCGAGGGGAAGCGCCAGGCGTTTTCTCACGCAGCCGCAGGCTCGTACACTATCAGCGCGCACCTGAACACCGGGAGACACGATGTACCTTCCAACTCTCTTTCGCGAGGAGCGGCTCGAGGTTCTGCATGCCTTCATCCGCGGCCACCCTCTCGGACTCCTGATCTCGCAGGCATCTTCGGGACTGCTGGCGAATCTTCTGCCGTTCGTGCTGCAGAGCGGAGACAGCGAGCGCGGTGTGTTGCAGGCTCATATGGCACGCGCAAATCCGCAGTGGCGAGAGCTCGATGCGCAGAGAGTACTGGTGGTCTTCCGAGGTCCTGATGCCTACGTGAGCCCGTCCCTGTACGCGACCAAGAGGCAGACCGGCAGGGTGGTGCCCACCTGGAACTACGTGATGGTCCAGGCGCGGGGCACGGCCAGGTTGCGCGATCACGTCGACTGGCTCACTCCGCAGCTGCAAGCCCTGACGGCCGGGCGTGAAGCAGGGCGCCCGCAGCCCTGGTCGGTCGCTGACGCGCCGCCTGACTATATAGAAGCCCAGAAGAAAGCCATTGTCGGAATCGAGATCGAGGTCGCCGAGCTCGAAGGCAAGTGGAAGGTGAGCCAGAACCAGCCTGAGGCCAATCGCCGCTCGGTCGTCGAGGGGTTCAGCGCGGACGAAAGTACCCGCGAGATGGCCGAGCTCGTCAGGACCTACGGCAAGCTCGAATAGCGCACAGGAGACCGTGGCGTCACCCTCCGTGGCGTGGGAGATCGCACAGGCCCTCGGTCTGTGCGCGGTAGCCGCTTGCCTCAGCCTCTGCGTGCTCGCACTCCGGCCACGGGCCGGTGCCGCCGGGGCTTTTCAGCTGCGCAGTCACGAGCTTCTCGGTTGGTTGGCGCTCGCTGCCGCCGCTGCCCACGTTGGTTTATTGCTTGGTGCCGACCACCGCGTCGTCGAGCACCTCAAGCTGACCGCTCCGCGCTACGAGTACGCCGGGATCCTGGCACTGTTGACGCTGCTCTTTCTTGCCGTGCCGGCCCGCGCGGCCGTGCGCAGGCGTCTTTGGCTGCGGCACCGGAATTTCCAGGCCGCACACGTCGGCGCGGCCTGCCTGCTGGTCGTCACTCTGGCGATGCACATCCTCACTACGGATCGCTACGTTCATGGTCGTGCGCAGGCACTCGCCTATACGCTGCTGTCGGGCAGCGTGCTGCTCGCGCTGTTGCGTGCCCGCGCCCCGCGCCGGCCGGCTCAGCGGCCGGCGGGCTTCCTAGGAGGGCTCGTGTTCGGACGGCACTCGCGACTCGTGCTGGGCATCGTCCTCGGCGCGCTCCTCGCCTTGCTTGCGCTGTTGCGCGGTGGCACGGCTCTGGCGCTGCGCGAACCGCTGCTGCGCCGCGATGAGCGGCTGATGCTGGACGTTCCTCACGACAAACACCGCGCCGTGAGCTGCATTCAGTGTCACCACGACTACCTCGATCGCAGCGGCGAAGGCTCGTGCATCAGCTGTCATCGCAGCGGCCGCGCGCCGATTCGGGTGGGAGTGGAAGCGCGCTTTCACGACTTCTGTCTCGGTTGTCATCGCGATCCCCCCGCGTACCTTGCCGGCCAGGGGCCGGTCGCGGGCTGCGACACCTGTCATCACGCCGCTCTGCGAAGCTCCTAAGACATTAGTTGACAGCGCTTGGGTGGTGAGTATTATCTCCTAAACACTTAGGTACTCTGGCATGCCGAAAACGCTGACCGACCGTGAATCGGACATCATGCAGGTGCTCTGGGACCAGGGGCCGTGCCGCGTCAGCGACGTGCGCCGCAGTCTCAAGGATACGCTGGCGCACAACACGGTCCTGACGATCCTCGGGATCCTGGAAGAGAAGGGGTTCGTGCGGCGCGTGGCTGGCGGGCGGGGACATCGGTATTTTGCGCTCGTTCCGGAGAAAGACGCTCGGCAGAGCGCGGTGCGTCATCTGGTCAGAAAGCTCTTTCGGGGCTCTTCCGAGCTGCTGTTCACTCATCTGGTATCGGAGCAGCGGCTGTCCGCTGCCCAGGTGAAGCGCTTGCGGCAGCTTCTCCAGGACGCCCTCGAGGAGGATGGGTCGTGATGCTGGAGTGGACGGCATACCTGCTGGTCGTCTCGGGGACTCTGAGTCTGGCGGGCCTCAGCCTCGAGCGGGCGCTCCGGCCCTATGGCGCCTCGACCCGCTGGATATGGATCTGCGCGCTCCTCGGATCGCTCGTAATGCCAGTAGCTCTCTCGTCGACGGCGGGTCGGGCAGTTGGCGCCGCGCCTGCGGTCCACGCGTCGCTGGCAAAGGTGTCGCGCGGATCCGTGCCTGCCGCAAGGGGCGCTTGGACAGTCCAGATGCCTGTGCGGCTCAGCCGCACCGGGTCGGTGCGGCTCAACGCACTGGTGGCAGCGGCCTGGGGCGTGAGCTCAGGGATCGCAGCCGCCGTTCTCGTCAGCGGATGGTGGTACGGGCGTCGACGCCGGCGGCGCTGGCGGCGAGCGTCGGTTGCGGGAATAGAGCTGCTCGTGGCGATCGACGCCGGCCCCGCAACCGTCGGCTTGCTGAAGCCACAGATCGTCGTGCCGGAGTGGCTGCTGGCCGGCGCGCCGGAGTTGCTCCACCTGGTCATTGCACACGAGCGCAGTCACGTTGAAGCGCGGGATCCCGCCCTGTTGGGCCTGGGATTGGCACTCGCGGTTATCACGCCCTGGAACGCACTCATCTGGTGGCAGATCCATCGATTGCGTCTCGCAATCGAAGTGGACTGCGACCGGCGGGTGTTGCGCGTCGGTCATGACATACGGTTGTACACGAGGACGCTGGTCGACGTGAGCACGCGGCCGCCCGCATATCTGGGCGGTGTTGCGGCGGCAAGGTCTTCCTCGTCCATCGAGCGGAGGATCATTCTCATGAACACACCCAGAACGCAGGGGTGGCGAGCAGGTACCGCGGCATGTGCACTGCTCTCGGCCGCAATCGCGATAGCCACAATCCTGGTCTCGCCGCCGGCCATCCGGACGTCGTTTGCAGGCACCGCAGCCTCGGTAGCGCCGGCAGGTCTTGAGCGCTACGTTGGCGACTACGAGTTCGCGACAACTTCCGTTGTTCGGGTCCGGCTGCAAGACGGGCAGCTGACCAGCGACTCGACGCCACTCACGAACTTGTCCGGGGAACTGTTCCGCATCGGCAAGCTTGGGTGCTGTTCTCCGGATAGCGATGCGTATGTACGCTTTGCGACCGACGCTGCAGGACACGTGATCGGCGCGGTCTTTCAGCAAAATGGTGTCGCCACGGAAGCGCCGCGCATCAACGCGCAGCGCGTAGGCGCCATTGAGAGCTCCATCAGCCAGCGGGTGCGTGATCAGGCGGCCGCGCCGGGGAGCGAAGCGGCACTGCGCCGGTTGATCGACGGGATTGAGTCGGGCAGCCCGACGTACGCGGAATTGAGTCCGCAGGTAGCGGGGGGTACGAGGGCGCTGCTTGCCGAACTGCAGGCGACGATGAAGCCCTGGGGCGCGTTGCGCTCCATCGAGTTCCGAGGCGTCAATCCCAGGGGGTGGGATCAGTACCTGGTTCGATTCCAGCGGGGCGCTGCCTCATGGGAGGTCGCTTTGGATTCCTACGGGCTGATCGTCGGGGTTGGGACGACCGCCGAGCCGAACTAGCCCTCGTGCAGGGCAGGCAGGGTAAAGGTGAATTCCGCTCCTGCCCCCGGGGTAGCCTTGGCGGAGATGTGTCCGCCATGGCGCTCGACGATATCAAGAACAATGGAGAGTCCCACGCCCTTGCCCTCGAATTGCTCCGCACCTTGCAAGCGCTGAAAGATGCGGAACAGCTGATCGGCATGCCGCATATCGAACCCGACGCCGTTGTCCCGGATGCAGTAGACGCACTCGCCCCCCTGGAGCTCGCCGCTGATCTCGACGCTGGCGCGCTCGCGGTCGCGCGTAAATTTGAGCGCGTTACCGACCAGGTTGGCAAAGACCTGCCGCAGCAATGTTGGGTCAGCATTGACATCGGGTAGTGCCCCGATGTGCACCTCAACCGCTCGCTCCGGGTGAGCGGCTTGCAGCTCATCGACGACCGTGCGCACCAGGGCTGAGGCGACCACGTGCTCGGTGGCGAGTGGCTTGTGGCCTGCAGCCGCGAAGCGCAGCAGGTCCTCGGTGAGCGTCGCGAGGCGCTGGCCGCCCCGCAGGATGGCCGTCAGACACTCCTGCTGTTTGTCATTGAGCGGCCCGGGGTTTCCGCTCAGGAGAAAATCTGCAAACCCGATCATGGTGTTGAGCGGCTGGCGCACGTCGTGGGACACCGTGCGCGTAAACGCCTCCAGGCCGCGGTTGACGCTGCGCAGCTCCTGATTGCTCCTTTCGAGCTCGCGTTCCCAGGCGTGACGCTGCCGTGCCAGCTCCACGTGGGCGCGCACTCGTGCGATCAGCTCGCGGGCGGTGAACGGCTTGACGAGATAATCATCCGCTCCGGCATCCAGGGCCCCGACCGACGCTTCCTCGCCGGCGCGAGCGGATAACAGGATGATGGGGAGGCGGCGCGTCCGCTCTTCCGCGCGCAGCGCCTTGAGCAGACCGAAGCCATCGAGCCGCGGCATCATGACATCCGAGAGCACCAGATCGGGCGGGGCAGTCCGTATCGCCTCGAGTGCCGCCTGGCCGTCAGGCACCGCCGTCACGTCATAGTACCGACCGAGAAGATCGGTCACGTACTGACGCATGTCGGCATTGTCGTCTGCCAGGAGAATCCGCGCCCGGGCGTGTGCGCGATCCTGCGGCCCGGGTTCCTCCGTCTCGCCGGACGGCGCCTCAAGTGCCTCATCAGGGAGCGAGTGCAAGGCCTCCGCGACGTAGGCTGCCCCGGCCTTGCTGCCCGAAGATGGGGTCGATGCGGCGACGATCCTGCCCGGGGGCAGGTGATCCCTGCCCGTCTTGATGGTCACGCTGAAGGTGGTACCGCGGTCTTGAGTACTGTCAACCCTTACGGCCCCGCCGTGCAGCGTCGCGAGCTCCTGAACCAGCGCCAACCCGATTCCCGTTCCTTCGTGCGAACGCGAACGCGCGCCCTTGACGCGCTGGAAGCGCTCGAAGACACGGGGAAGCTCGGCTTCAGGGATGCCGACGCCGGTATCGGAGACGCTCAGTTCCACATACTCGCCGTGCCATACGAGCGTGACGCTGATGGATCCTTCAAAGGTGTGCTTGAAGGCATTGGAAAGGAGGTTGAAGACGATCTTCTCCCACATCTCGCGATCGACATACACAGGCTCGGGCAGGCTCGGGCAATTGACGACCAGCTCGAGCTCCGCTTTGTCCGTCGCCGACCGAAACATGCTGGCGAGCTCTCGCGTCAGCAGCGCAAGGTCGGTCGGCGCGAAGGTCGCCTGGGTACGCCCCGCCTCCATTCTCGAAAAATCCAGCAGCGAATTCACCAGCTTGAGGAGCCGCAACGCATTGCGGTGAGCGGTCTCAACCCGGATCCGCTTGTCGGGTGGGTAGGCCATGCGCTCGGCAAGCTCGTCCTCGAGCGGACCGAGCATCAAGGTGAGGGGTGTGCGGAACTCATGACTGACATTGGAGAAGAAATCGGTCTTGGCGCGGTCGAGCTCGGCGAGCTGGGCGTTCGCGTCCCGGAGCTCGCGCAGCGCGCCCGCCAGCTCGTGGCTTCGCCGGATGACCTCACGCTCGGCTGCACGCGTCTGGTCGCGAAGCTCCTCGCCGACCTCGTTGGCCCGCACCAGCTCGGTCACATCCTCGACGCGGTGGAGAATGAAGAGCACCTCGCCTGACGGGGACAGGATCGGAAGGTTCTTCGGGCTCCAATACCTGCTTTGAAAGTTCCCGTCAGGTCCGCGAATGTCGTACTTCTGCACCGGCATGGTGTCCGGCAGGCGCGTCTTCAGCACGCGTGCGAGCGAAGCCCGCAGGTTGCTGGTGCCGCTCGCAGCGGGGTCGTCGGGGTTGTCGGGGAACACCTCAAAGAGTCCGCGCCCGAGGGTCTCGGGCGTGGTATGAGTGGCGCGCCAGCGCGAGTGAGTCGCCGCGACCATCGTGTACCGCGGTGCATCGGGCAGCAGTACCAGCAGGACTTCCGGCGATTCTTCAAACAGCAGGCGGAAGTCGAGTTCGTTGGCCATGGCGGCCGGCGCAAGACTACTACGAGGGGCGAGATTTTCCGTGAGCACTCACGCAGTCACACTTCGCACTTCAGGGATGACCGAAGCGGGCTTCAATCAGCGCAGCGACTCCACGTTCCCAGGGGGTCGTATCTCCAGGTCGCGGAGTCCGTCACCTCGCCCTGTTCGTTGTGCACACGCACTATCAATACCGGTGTGCCGCGCTCGCGTGACAGGGGAAGTGACATCTCGCAGGTGAAGAGCCAGAGCTGATCTCCGCGCGCCCAGCCAGACCACACCTGCCCCTGCGCGGCGGCCCGGCTCACGACCATTTGCACGCGGTTGGGCAGCTCGCTTCGATCGCGAACCTGATAAGCGTCCTTCGGCAGGATACCGGCGCGTGAGATATAGGCTTCCAGCAGGGCCGAAACCCTTGCGGGGTCCTGCAGCTGGCGCAGTCTGAGCGTTTCCATGCAGGCTTCCTGCTCCCAATAGCTCCCGCACCATTCAAGCTCTCCGGGGGACGATCGGGCAGCGAAGCGGGTCACAATTCCGGGTGGTTTAATGTTACAGCCCCGCTAACGACAGCCTGAGCGTGGCATGGGTGGTACGCGGAGCAGTGTTCGATGTGCTGCAGTGCGCACAAAGTGCAGGGCCGGTCCGCCATCGCACCTCCAACTCGCGCGGCGCATAATCGCGGTCGACCAAGACCGAGAAGCTTCGAGGGGGAGTCACAATGAAAACAACCGTGCTGACTTTGGCCGTCGTAGCCGGCGTGGCGTGGCTCGCGCCAGACCTGCCGGCCGCGGAGCAAGCGCCGCCGAGCGATGTCTATATCTACAGCAGGTACTTCCACTGCGACCAGCGGATCGTCGGCGATGCGGACGATGCAGTCGACCAGATGTACAAGGGGGAACTCGACAAATTGGTCCAAGAGAAGGCTGTGAGTTCGTGGGGCTGGCTCGTGAAGAAGACGGGCGGAGAGTGGTCACGGGCGGGATATCTGACCGCGCCGAGCCTGAATGCGGTCCTGCAGGCCGCCGACAAGTTCTCGATCAGGAGCGACTGGCATATGGGCGTGAGGGTCTTCGTCACGGCGTGCAGCTCGAGTGAGGACTACATCTGGCATGTCCTGGCGGGCAATAATGACGCCGGGCGCCGCGGGCAGTTTGCGTTATCGACCTACTATGTCTGCGACCTCAGCCGGGGAGCCGACGTCGATACCCTGGTGAAGCGCGACTTCGCGTCGAAATTCGACAAGCTGGTTGCCGCCGGCAAGCTGACCTCGTGGGACTGGGCGGAGCAGGCGCTCGGCGGCAAGTACCAGCGTCTCGCGACGATGAGCGCACCTACACGGGATGCTCTGATCGCGGCTCGCGAAGAGGTGGCGCATGACAAGGCGCTGAGGGCGGCCTGCAGCTCGCATCAGGACTACATCTGGGAGGTTAAGGATCAGGGACACTGATCGAGCACCGGCAGTTGCACGCGCACCGGGATGCAATGCGCCCCGGCCCCGGCGGCGCGCGAGATGCGGGCTCGCTACCTCACTCCGGCAGCTTCAGCGTGTGCAGCAGCGTCTTGAAGCGCGGATCAGTGCGCAGCGATTTCAGCATCGGCGCGAACTTCACGAGCGAGACCCCACCGTCTCTCTGTCGATAGGCACGCTCCAGCCACTCAAACGCCTGATCCTTCTCGCCACGCCAGGCGCAGGCCTCCGCGATCTGGTACGCCTGTTCGTGCGCGTGCCTGGCTATCAGCTCCGCGAGCGCCTGCTCCGATGCCTCCGCGTGCCGGAGGCTGTGCTCGGCCATGACGATCCCGGCCAGACGGAAGCCCTCCTGGTCAATCTTGCGAAACGCTTCCAGCGCCTCCGGCGGCCTGCCCTCGAGCAAGCGGAGCATGCCGAGGTGGGTCAGCACGATCACCGACGCCGGCTCGACCTCCATGGCGCGCGCCAGCGCCGTGTCTCCTCCGGCGTAATCGCCAGCGCTCGTGTAATAGATCCCGAGGTTATCCCACGCGACACTCGACAGCGGGTCGAGCTCCACCGCCTGACTCTGCGCGGCAATTGCCTCCGGCAGCCTGCCGAGAACCGCAAGCAGCCGCGCGTACCTGCGCAGTACCGACCCGGTGCGGGGTCCGAGCGATAGCGCTTGCTCGATGTCGGCCTGCGCTCCGGACCAATCCCACAGCCAGACGGTTCGCAGGTAGCTTCGCGCCGAATAGCCGTTCGCATCGGTGGGGGCGAGAGCGATCGCCCGGTCGACGTCGTGGGTCGCGCGCTCAACGCCGCCGGTATCGCCCGTGCGGTCGGCGAGGGTCGCCTCCGACAGGGCCAACCCGGCGTAGGCCGCTGCGTAGTTGGGATCGAGTGCAATGGCGCGTCCGTAAGCCTCGATGGCGAGGCGCCGGCTTTCGATGCTGTCGCGCTGATCGAGCTGACTGCCCCGCAGATATTGAAGATACGCCTCAGAATTGATCGTCCCGCGCGAGCCCTTCTCCTGGATTCCCGCCTGGAGCTTCAGCTGCAGCGCGCTGACCACGGCTTTGGCGATATCGTCCTGTACCGCGAACAGGTCCGTATCATCACGGTCGTAGGTCTGCGACCACACGTGATAGCCGTTGTCAGCGCGGATCAGCTCGGCGGTGATGCGTATGTGATTACCCGCCTTGCGCACGCTCCCCTCGAGCAGCTGCGTCACTCCCAGCTGCCGGGCGATGTTCGCGATGCTTTCGTTCCTGCCCTTGAAATAGAAGCTCGAGGTCCTGGCCGGCACCCGCAGGTCCGTGATTTGACTCAGCAGGTTGATCATTTCCTCGGTGAGCCCGTCCGAGAAGTAGTCCTGCTCCCGATCCGGACTCATATTCACGAACGGCAGTACCGCGATCGACTTTTCGGGGAGGGCAGCCACGGAAACGGTGGCGGCGTTCGATCCGATGGCGCGCGTCACGCTGTCCCGGTAGACAACATAGGCGAACGCAATGAGGACCGCCGCCGCAGCTGCGCTGCTGACCGCCATGACGGTGCGGTTGCGCCGCACGAACTTGCGCAGCCGATAGCGCAGTCGTGCAGGCAGCGCCATGACCGGACGGCCCTCGAGGTAGCTGCGCAAGTCCCGCGCGAGGTCGGCCGCACTCGCATAGCGCTCGGCCGGCATCTTCGCCAGTGTCTTCAGGACGATTGCATCCAGATCGCCACGCAATTGACGCGCCAACCCCTCTGGTGTCGTCGCACGCAACGTCGCCGCCTGCGGCTCGGCGCGCACGCTGGGCTTTTCCACCTCAACCCTCGCGATCGCCTGCTCGAGCACACCGATCGACCTGGCGCTCTTCAGTTGATAGGGGCGGACCCCGGTGAGTAACTCGTACAGCACGACCCCGAACGAGTAGATGTCGCATCGGGCATCGAGGCGCTCGCCACGCAGCAGTTCGGGACTGGCATAGTCCGGAGTAAGCGCCCGTCCGTAGACGCTCGTCAGCTGCGGCTGATCCGACTCTTCCTCCAGGAGCTTCGCGACGCCAAAGTCGAGCAGCCGCACCTGCGGGGAGTCCGTCACGAGGATGTTGGAGGGCTTGAGGTCGCGGTGCACCACGTGCTTGTCATGCGCATACTGCAGCGCGTCGAGCACCTGCAGGCACAATTCGAGGCGCGCCGCCACGGGTAGCCGATGCGCATCGCACCAGCCCGTGAGTGGCTCTCCCGCCACATACTCCATCGCGAGATAGGGCTGCCTGGCGCTGTCAATGCCCGCATCGTAGAGACGGGCGATGTGCGGGTGCTCGAGGCTCGCCAGAATGTCGCGCTCGCGGGCAAAGCGCTGCTCGAGCTCGCTGCGCACGAGCATGAGGGTCGGTATCTTCAAGGCCACCGTGCGCTTCAACGCGCCGTCCGCGCGCCTCGCGAGCCACACCTCCGCCATCCCGCCGGCTCCCAGCGGCCGAATCAACTCGTAGGGTCCGACGCGTGCCCCGGCCTGCAGGCGGCTCGCGGGCTGGTCGTCAGCCGACCTGCCAGCAGGGAGCTTCGGCAACGTTCCGAGTGATTTGGGACCTCCCGCCCGAGACTGTTCCGGGAGCAAGGCTTCCCGCAGGGCGGGCGCGATATCGGAGTATTCCGGTGACAGCCTCTCGAGCCAGGCGCGCCGCGAGCTGGCATCCAGTGGCAGCGCCTCATCGAGCAGCCGGCTCATCAGCGCCATCTGCGAAGCCGATAGCCCCATCGCCGTCTCAGTGGGTGTATCGAGAGCGCGCGCACGCGGCGTTCATCTCTTAGCGGACCGCCGCCGCGAGAATCACCCGCGCCTTTTCCCAGTCGCGTTGCACGGTGCGTTCGCTCACTTCCAGCGTTTCAGCAATTTCCTGCTCGCTGTAACCACCGAAGTAGCGCATCTGCGCGATCTGGGCCAAACGAGGATCCGCCTGCTCGAGCACTTCCAGGGCCTCGTGGACCCGGAGGATCGTCTCCTCGTCCTCGGCGATGTCGGCGCCCAGGTCGGTCGAGAGCGTCAGCGGCTGCTCCCCGCCGCCGCGCTTTTGCGCGAGCCGGTCGCGCACGCTGCTGACGATCACCGAGCGCATCACCTGCGAGGCATAGGCGAAGAACGCGCGGCGATCCTGCGCGCGCAGTTGGCCGGCGTTGACGAACCGCAGGTACGCCTCGTGCACGAGACAGGTCGTATCGAGGAGAGTATTGCGTCCGCCGTCGCGCAGCCGGGAGCGGGCGAGCCGGTGGAGCTCGGCATATGCGAGCGCAAACAATGCATCGCGTGCATCGGGCTGACCCGCCTGGACTCGAGCCAGCAGCACGGTGAGCTCACTCATCGGGTGAAGGCACCCCCTTAAAACACGTATACCGCCGCGGGGCACGCCCCTCAAGGCCGATCATCGGAAATGAGGCTAACACGCTGTTCTGCAAGGGAAATCTGTGGAGGAACCTCGCCAACGCCACAGTTGGAAGTTAGGCGCGGAGATTTATGCCGGCCGGTGGCGGGTTTGGAGCGCGAGCGGCGTCTGCATAAGTGAGAACCCTCGCAACCTCGAACCCAACTACCGGAGATTCACATGAACAGCCTCAACATCATTCGTAATGTCATGACGGCCGCGATCGTCGGCACGCTGATATCGGGATACGCCCTGTCTGCTGGCGCTGCTGATGCCACACAGGTGCGCAGCATTACCGTGAAGTTCGGCGACCTGAACCTGACGAGCCCCGAAGGTGCGGCGGCACTGTACGCGCGCATTCGTTCGGCGGCGAGGACGGTGTGCTCGCCCAGCGAATATCCCTTCGGCACGGAGTATGCCGCGTGCGTTCACAAGTCCATCGCGGACGCAGTCACGAAGGTCAACCGGATGGAGCTCTTCGCTGTGTATAACCAGCACAACCGGCCGGCGCTTCCGGCCAGCCTGCTGTCACAGCAGCGATGATGAGATTGCCTGCGCGGCGGCCTTGCGCCGCCGCGCAGCGCTTTCGCCGCGCGCCTACCTCCAAAGTATACGAACAGCGTCTCTCTCCCGGCCTCGGATCATTTCCTCCAGAGAGATGCAGCGTCCACCGGGCGCAGCTCGTACTCTGCTACCTCGGTCGATAGGCTGCGAGGAGCGGAGCAAGTATGGGGACAGCGATGCTCACACACGTTGGATTGAGGCCACTATGGCCAGTAGTACTGTTCGTGCCCTGGTTCTTCCTGGGGCTCGCGCTGCTCTTGTGGCCCGTCCGCAAGCGGCCGCAGCCGGCGCAGCGCGCCAGAGCCTCGACCCGCCTCCTGGGCGAGGAGTAAGGACACCCGTGTTCCTCCGAGGTCACCTGTTCCGTGGAGTCCACCTGTGGGGCCTGGCGTGCATCGCCTCCGCGCAGCTCGCCATCGCCGATCCCGCCGCCGCAGCGCCCCGCACTTGCGAGGTCGCGAGCGCGCAAGAGGCCGCAGCCCAGGGCGACAGGCTCTTCGAGAAGGGGGAGTATCAACACGCCGGCCTGTGCTACCAGGCGGCGGGGGACATGGTGCACGCCAACCTGGCTTTTCTGAAGGCGGCCGCTCCGCAGAGCGAGGACACCAGCAGAGCGCTCAAGGCGCAGCGCGAGGCGGCGAAGGCGCTCTTTGCCAGGGTTGGCAACAGCCTTCGCAGCGGTCACTGAGCTCGTCTAGGGGATCACCCGGAAGTCCCGGGGCGCACTGGTGCGAGAGAGCTCCGCACCGGTTTCAGCCGCGCCGTTTCGCCGGCGGTCGTGGCGAGTTTTGCTCGGCAACGCGCGGCGATGTCAGTCGGCTAGCCGTCACGACGATTTCCGGAACGGCTGATCCTGAATCGCCAGCAGCCGACGGTCGGGTCGCGGAATCGGGAGTCTGCACGCTCGCCGCGGAGTAGGAGCCTGCACTGCACGCACCCAAGGCCATTCCGATCAACATTGCAAGCGCCGCGAGCACGAGCACAGGTCTGCGGTTCTCCTGATACATGAGCCACCTCCTTCTTGGTCTCGCATTGGAGTGCGCAACCGGCTTCGCGTTCCGCTGCGCTCGTGAACTTTTCGTGACCGGCTAAGGGTGCAGGCTCTCGTCCCTCTCACTTTAGAGAGAGTCGCCACGTTCGATAGGGCTCATCAACCCCCTGGAACCGCGTCAACGCGACTACGAGGCAGGTGGGCGGCGAGTGGACCGCGCAGGTTCAGTCGTAACGCGATCAGGCTGCCTTGCGACGCTTGTAGTACTCGGCGATCTTCGGTTGGCTGGCGAGGAACTCGAAGTGCTGAACCAGCAGCGGCGCAACACGGTCCACCAAGTCCTTCGGGATGTGGTCGAGCGCGCCCGACCGCAGCCATCGGACCAACATGAAGACCTTCAGATCCGCCACTGTGAGGCGCTTATCGGCGAAATACTCCCCGCCTGCCGCTTTCAACCTTGCCTGCAATTGCTCCAGGTAGCGGGTGATATGCCCCGCCGCAAGCTCTTCGCGCGCTTTTTTCTTGGCGTCCGCGGACAGATCGAGGGTATGGCCGATCCGCGTGCTGATGTCCTCGGCGGCGTCCATCACTTCGTCGCACAACAGCGCCTGCCAGTCATCCTTGGGATATAAGGCGGTCAGCTTGCCCACGTAGCGGTTTATGCTGTTGGATTGCGAAACGGTCTTGCCGTTGACTTCCAGTGTGGGCATGGCGAGGAAGGGCGTTTTGTCGCGCAGCGCAGGCCAGTCCTTGCCGGCGATGCGGTGATCCTCGAAAGCAACGCCGCCGATGTGCAGCGCCAGCCGCGCAGGCTCGCCGCGTCCACCATCGAAATCAAAATAAGTGATCTTCAGCTTGGCCATTTGAATGTCCTCGCGGTTATCGTCAGTCGCAGGAGCTCTACCAGCGTGCCGCGGAGTATAGCGCCACGGCCATTGCGGCGCGGCGGCGATGCCGCGACACCCTGAGGCATCCCGACGACGTCTGGATTATCAGACATTGCGTCAGGAGGTTCTTTCTGTTTACTTCCGCACCCGGGTCTGGCTCCTGCCAGGGATCTAGGAGGAACTGCAACCATGACAGGGACGGCGAATGGGGGCGCGACATCCGATGTGCGGATCGTGCGCGCGCTGATGCTGCGCGCTGGTCTCGACGAGCGCTCAGCTGCCCGCGAGCTCGAGATCGACGAGCAGACAATGCAGGGCTACGCAACCGGCGGTGAGGTTCCGCGGGGCATCGTGTTCGCTCTCATGCAGTTGGCCGATATGGGGCGTCCGTCGCAGCGCGACTGAGTGCCATCGCCGTGCGCAGACCGAGCTACCTCGCGCGGGCTTGCTGTAGGCTTCCCGCGTGGCAAGCACGCCGACACGACTCAGGGACGGGAGGCGAGTCAGGATCCGGCCAGTCGGGCCTGGGGGCATCGGGGCAGTACCGATCGGATGCCGGTGCCATCGAGAGCACTGCTGGCCAAAATCGAGCAGCACTAGTGTTAGACGAATGTTCTCGCACTCGCCGGTAGTCTGAGCGCCGCTTGCATCAATGCCGCGTTCTGTCGAGCCACATCGCGCCTGGCTCCGGCGGGACTGCATTATCCCCTAAAGGTTGTGTATATAATCCCGCTGCCATCATGGTCAGCCGCGGCACGACGCAGCAGTCGAGCGCTCCCTTCAACCGGCGCATCGTTCTCATTACCAACAAATTCGAAGCGATCGGCCCGGGTTGGCCGCGCCCGCGGATGCAGCGCGCATGACCAGGACCATTTTCCTCATGGCCTACATCATGGTCATCTGGTTCGTCATTTCCTTCGTGACGAACCTCATCGGTCCGCTGATGCCGGTCGTCATCAGCGACTTTCACCTGAGCCTGGGTCTTGCAGGCTTTCTGCCGTTCTCGTTTTTCCTCGCCTACGGGCTCATCTCGATTCCGGCGGGGGCGCTGGTCGAGGCGCGCGGGCCGCGCGCGACGCTCCTGGGCGCGTTTGCGCTGAATTTGAGCGGTTGCCTCGCGATCAGCCTCTCTCCGACCTACCTCGTCGTCATCGCCGGCCTTTTCGTGATCGGTGTCGGTATGGCGATGCTGCAGGTCGTGATCAATCCCCTGATGCGCACCACGGGGGGTGAGGAGCATTTCGCCTTCTTTTCGGTGATGGCACAGCTGGTGTTCGGCGCCGCCTCGTTCGTAAGCCCGCTGGTCTTCGCGACCCTGATGAAGCAGCCGCCGACGCCCGAGCGGCCGATCGTCTGGGTGAAGCTCTACTGGGCCTTCGTGGCCGTCTACGTCGTGCTGCTGCTCATCACTTCGAGGCTTACGATACGGCAGCTCACGCTGGCGGATGACGAGCGCCCCGGGACGGCGGCCATGTACCGGAGCCTCTTGCGCGAACGCCCCGTACGGCTTTTCTTCCTGGGAATCATCGCCTACGTCGGCACCGAGCAGAGCCTCGCCGACTGGATGTCGCAGTTCCTCGCCACCTACCACCATTTCTCGCCGACGGTAGAGGGTGCCCGCGCGGTGAGCCTCTTCTGGGGCCTCATGTCGGTCGGGTGCCTGCTGGGCCTCGTCCTTCTGCGGCTCCTCGATTCGAGGGTGGTGCTCGGGGGCGCGGCCGTGTTGGCGATCGGTTGCGTCGCACTGGCCCTGTTCGGCCCGGCGGACGTCTCGCTCATGGCGTTCCCCGCGGCGGGCTTTTGCCTGTCCGTTATGTGGTCGATCGTCTTCTCGCTGGCCCTCAATTCCGTGAGCCGCTACCACGGCGCTTTCTCCGGGATCCTGTGCACCGGAATCCTCGGCGGCGCGATCGTGCCGCTCTTCGTCGGGATGCTCGGCGACCGCCTGGGACTACGGCTCGCGATGCTCAGCGTGTTCGTGACGCTCGGCTACATCCTGAGCGTCGCCTTCTGGGCGCGACCGCTCATCCGCAACGAGACGGTCGGCTTTCTCCAGCTATTCACTCTACGCAGGCGCGGCAGTCACGCTGGCACTGATTGAGACGACCTTAGAGTGCCACCGGCTCAGGCGCCTCGCCTTGTCGGAGCGACGCCAGTCGGGCGTGAATGGCCTGGACGACGACCGATCCCTCCCCGACCGCCGAGGCGACCCTCTTCACCGAGCCCGAGCGGACATCCCCGACCGCGAACACACCAGGCAAGTTGGTCTGAAACACGTTGAAGGGAAGGGCGGCATCCGCGCCGCAGTCCTCTCCGGTCAGGACGAAGCCGCGGTCGTCCAGACGCACCGAGTCTCTGAGCCACCCGGTACAGGGGTCCGCGCCGATCATGATGAAGACTCCGCCGACCGACCGTTCCACCGCGCGCCCTTCTGCGTCGCGGATCTTGACGCCGCTAAGACGCTGGTCACCCGAGAGCTCGATCACCTGTGAGCCGGTATCGATGCTGACGTTGGCGGCGTGACGCAGACGCTCGATGAGGTACTGGGACATACTGTCGGCGAGATCGCGACCGCGGTGCACGAGGCGCACACAGGATGCGCGCGCGGCGAGAAACATGGCCGCCTGGCCCGCGGAATTGCCTCCGCCGACCACCACGACTTCCTGGTTCTTGCAGGTTCGGGCCTCGAGGTCTGTGGCTGCGTAGTAAAGGCCTGCCCCCTGAAAGCGCGCCTCTTCCGGCACTCCCAGCTTGCGGTAGCGGGCCCCGGTGGCAATCACCACTGATCGCCCGATGAGAGTGGCGCCATCGTCCAGTGTGACCTCGTAGTATCCAGAGCGACTGCTGCGTCGAAGCTGTTGCGCCTGGCGTGGCAGCGCCACGCGCGCCCCGAACTTGATCGCCTGCAACTCGGCACGGAAGGCGAGGTCGGCGCCGGAGACACCGGTCGGAAAACCGAGGAAGTTCTCGATGCGGGATGACGCGGCTGCTTGCCCACCAATGCCGACGTCATCGAACAGGATGGTCCGCAGGCCCTCAGAGGCGCCGTAAACCGCGGCTGAGAAGCCCGCCGGCCCCGCCCCGGCGATGATGAGATCTACCGGTTCGCTGTGATCCGCCGCAAGCTCGAGTCCGAGCGCCCGCGCCACTTCTGCCACGGAGGGTTCGTGCAACACGTGGCGACCGCGCACCACGACCTGCACGCCGGAAGATCCGAGCCCGCGTGCCTGGATCTGCTCGCTCTGCGTGGGATCGGTCGGGTCCAGCCAGCGATACGGGATGCGGTTCCGCTCGGCGAACTCCAGGAGCCGTTGCAGAACCGGAGAGCCCTCGCGCCCCACCAGCGTCAGCGTGCCCTGCTGCCGTTGCATCAGAAGCAGCCGCCGTGCGGCGAATGCGGGCAGCAGAGCGTCGCTTACTTCCGGATCGACCTGGACCAGGTCGGCGATCGCCTGCGGCGCAACCACGAGGACCTCGCCCGGCTTGACGGTGAGGCAGTCGGCAAACGCTGTCTGGCCGAAGAGCAGCGCGAGTTCACCGGTGAACTGGCCCGGGTCCATGGTTCCCAGCACGAGGCCATCGGGATCCTGAATCTGCAGAGTGGCGGAAATCGCATAGACGAAGGGGTATTGGCGATCATCGACCCGGTAAAGGGCCTCACCGATCGCCACGGCACGACGCTTGCCGTGAGCCTCGAGCGCAGCGACGACCCGGTCGGACAAGCGTTCGTTGGCGCGGCGCTTGAGCTCTTCATAATTGAGACTTTCGAACACGTGCCGCCAATCCTCATCGGAACAGTCGCGGGGCCAGGTCATTCAGATCGCGGCGCCACGTTTGCCATTCGTGCGCCGTCCCGGGTGACTCAAAGAACACCACCCGCACGCCGCTGCCTCGCAGGGCGTCAACCGCGTCACTGACGCTCGTGTGCAGCTGCTGTTCTTCGCTGCCAGCACCGAACCACAGTAGCCTCACCTGTTGGTTGAACCTGGCAGGATCCGAGAAGACGCCATCGTACGCCGTCTTCGGATCGAACGGTCCCTGAAGGCTTGCGCCAAGTCGTTCGTTGGGGTCGGTACCGCGAATCACCGGCCCGCTCAGCGATGCGATGTAGGCAAACGCGTCCGGGTGCCGGGACGCGATCAGCAGCGTCTGCATGCCTCCCATCGACAGTCCCGCCATTGCCCGATGCTCGCGATCGGCAATGGTCCTGTATGAGAAGTCTATGGTCGGAATCAGATCGCGGATGATGACTTCGGCGAATACGCCGAAGGCGAGCTGGATGTCCCGCAGCGTGGTATCGGCCGTCAATGTGAACGGCGGCGCTCCTGGTTTGCCGGCATAGCCGCGATCCATCACCACGATCATCGGTTGGGTTTTACCGGCAGCGATCAGATTATCCAGTATGAATTGCGCCTTGCCCTGGCGCGTCCAGCCGGTCTCATCCTCGCCCATGCCGTGCTGCAGAATCAGCAAGGGGTAGCGGCGGGTTGGGTTCGTTTCGTACCCAGGCGGCGTGTAGACAAGAGCATGTCGCCACTGCCCCGTGGTTCCCGAGAGGTACCACTTCTCGCGCACCTCACCGTGCGGGACACTCTTGATTGTGTAGAAGTCGGCCGCGGCCTCTGGAATCTCGATTCCGCTGGTTTCCTTGCCATAGCCGAAGTACGTCTCGCTTCCCGGGTCATTGACCGGGACGCCGTCGAGGACGAACCAGTAGTAGTGAAATCCTGACACCGGAGGCGGGATGGTTACACTCCACGTGCCATCGTGCCCCTTCAGCATCGGGAAGGGTCCCTTCCCCAAGCCATCACCGCCGGCTACTTGGAGGCTGTTCGCTTCCGGGGCCCGGAGCGTGAACGTGACGCGGCCGTCGCGGTGTATGGCAGGGCTCTCTGCGCCGGCGACGTTCGAGGTGGCCGGTGATGACTCATCCGGCGATTGTGCTGGCAGAGCCTGTGCAGTCAGCGCGAAGAGGAGAGCCGCGGCCGTCGTAGAGCAGAGATGACGTGTCCACACCTGGTCCACTGGCAAACTCCTCTTGCATTAGCGACGAGGCGGGTCGCGGGAGCATTGCGGCTATGATAGCGAATGCGGCAATTCCCCGCGGCTCGGCTGGTGTCTACGCACCATTCCTTACCAGGAGAACTCGCGTGCTGAACCTGCTGCCGGATCTCGGCGAGTGGCCCAAGCTCGATTGGGAGCAATGGAAGGAGACTGCGGAGACTCTGCACATGTGCACGCAGGTGGTGGGGAAGACGCGCCTGGCCCTGACGCCACTGCAGAATCACTGGTGGAATGCAAGTTTTCATCTGACGGCGCGTGGGCTTGCGGCAGCGGCGATGCCGACTGACAGGGGGCTACTCGACGTCGAATTCGATCTGGTGTCTCACGAAGTGGTGTGCCGTACCAGCGCGGGCGAAATCCGCAGAGTGGCACTGCGCGCTGCTCCGGTAGCAGAGTTTTTCGGCCAGTTCTTCGACACCCTGGCGGCGCTCGGAGTCGCCGTCAGGATCAATCCGATGCCCGTCGAGGTTCAGAATCCCATCCGCTTGGACCTTGACACGGTGCATCGCAGCTACGATCGCGATGCCGTAGCGCGTTTCCTGCAGGCGTTGAGGATTGCAGACACTCTTTTGAAGCGGTTCTCGACAGATTTCTACGGCAAGATCAGCCCGGTGCATTTTTTCTGGGGATCCTTTGATTTGGCCGTGACCCGATTCAACGGGCGGCGCGCGCCTCAGCGGTCTACTGACCCAATCCAGCGTGAGGCTTACTCACACGAGGTGATCAGCGCTGGCTTCTGGCCGGGCAACGGAGGCTACGGCCGGGCCGCGTTCTACTGTTATGCCGCGCCTCACCCCGAAGGCCTCGAGAGGGTCGTCATTTCGGGGAAGGGCGGTTTCAATGCCGAGCTCGGCGAGTTCCTATTGGATTACGAGGATGCTCGAGCGGCCGCCGATCCCGCCGAGACGGTCCTCGAATTCCTTGAGCAGACGTATTCGGCTGCGGCGGAGCGCGCAAATTGGGATCGGCCAAATCTTGATCGCAGCGATGACGTAGCGCGCGCCGTACGCTCCAAAGCCCCTCAGCGCGGCGGCCGCAAATAACCGACCCGTAACAGCAGCCGATCATGGCGAGCTTCGCAGCGGCCAGAGGCGCCGCTGGGGACCGGAGCCGCCATGACCGGCTGCATTCGCGGCGCCGTCACGGGTGAGATTACCCGGACGGTGGCGACAGTTTCCCTTTAATGGCCACGACCTCCCGCCGGGCGGGGCAGAAGATTGTGCACTCTACACTCAGCGAGGCCGAGGCCGCGGAGGAACGACGCCTGTGGGCCGACTACTATGAAGCAGTGGTCCGCGTGCTGGAGATCATCCGGCGTGAGGGCACCGCCGGAGGGGCGCTATTGCGAATTGTGGAAGAGGACGCGATAGCCGGCCGCGCAATTGCCCGAATAAAGGAAATCCACAGGATCTCCGGCGCGAGCCGCTAGTTTTGCAGAACGAAGAGGAACAGCTGGGTGCCGGCAGGGCCTGGCTCACTGGGCTCTATCCGCAACCCGTAGGTGCCCGGAGCCAGTTGGGAGGAATCGGCATAGCAGTGGACATAACCGTCCGCGCCCAGCCGAAGCCCAGTAGCGACCCCCACCCGATGCTGCGCAGCGCCGCCTTCCGGGTCGCGAATGAGGGTGATGCGGTACGACGCTGCCGAGCGCGTCTCCGGTGAAGCCCGCCATTCGATGAGCCCGCTCGATGGCAGGGCAAGCCTCGGCCTTCCCGCGTCGCGCGTCGCGACGAAGGTGAACTGCGCGGCGATCAAAGGTGCAGCATCCGGACGGCTTGTGGGCAGCGCTGTCAGAACGGATGACTCCTGATTCAGGCGCCAGGCGACCACCAGAGAGACTCCGACGATGACTGCCGCAGCGGCAATGCCCACGCGGTACCAGAGCCCCCTCGTCGTCTGAATTCGCGGCTTTGGCGTTGCAGCGGCGAAGTAGTTCTGCGCGACCAGCTCCCGCAGTCCCTCGTGCAGTTGCAGCGACTCCTCGAACTCGCGCGCCAGCACCGGATCCCGCGCCAGGCGATCCTGGAACGCGAGCCGCTCGTCCTCGGTCATTCGCCCGACGAGGTAGTCACGGATGCACCCAACGTCGCGACTGGAGTCCGTCATCGGAGCTGCTCCATAGCTGCCGCCCACAGAGTAAGCGCAACAACCGTCAGCAAATCACTCTTCCAGAACCCCCTTCGCTCCAGGATCTCCCTGAAGCGGTTGCGCGCACGAAAGATCACGCGATTGAAGTGCTCGTCCGACAGGCCGAGTCCCCGACAGATATCGCTCTTGTCCTCATCACCCAGGTAAAAGCGCGCCAACAACTCCCGGTCGCGGGCGGAGGGCATCGCCTCCAGCAGCTGTCGGGCTGCCTCGCGCCATTGGCCCCGACCGACCCACTCCCAGTGGGCGTCGTCGTCGCCATCCGCCAGGTCCTCCAAAGCCTCAGGGTTGGAGAGCGCTGAGCGGTCCTTGCGCCGATGATTGCGCAGGTGGTTGAGGGCTACACGATAGAGGTAACCGCCGAGCTTCTCAGGGTGTGCAATCTCGCCGCTGCGCAGCTTCTCGAGCGTCGTGACGGCGGCGTCTTGAAGAATGTCCGCCGCCACCTCGGGGTCACGAACGCGCTTTAAGATCAGTGCCCGCAGACCAGGGTAGTCGCGATACACTGATGCCAGCTGGGAAACCGGGTCCGACACCGGTGGGGCCACATCCGCCGCTGGGGGGAGCATTCCGAGATGGGCGGCTTGGTCGTTAATGGCAACCACCAGATGAGTATATGCTGCGGTTTGGAGACTCGGCAGCCACCGCGGTCGCGCTCCGTCGCTCGACGCCTGCTTGCGGGGCTGCTTCTGGCCGGATCGCTCACGCCCCTGGCCGGGAAGGCCTCCTGTACGCAAGCTCTCCAGACGCCCGAGATCACCGCGCCAACCTTGCGAACCACAGGGACCACCCCGGTGGAGACGCCTCTCGCGCTGGTCTCGGGTCGCACCTACCTGATCGAGATTCGGGAGCAGGGGAACGACGCGTTCGCCGAGATTCTCGACGCGACCGGCCGCGTAGTGGCTCGCGCCGATCATCCCGAGCGACGCACGGGTACGCGCCGCGTCGTGGTGACTGCGCCGGACTCTGCCTCGGTCCTGGTGCGCATAACCGCCAAGGAGGAGTCGGTCGCGGAAGCCTCCGCGACGGCTCTCGCCTTTGATCTGGCCTCGCTCCAGCCGTCGGCCTGTGCAGAGGTCTTCAAGACGCTCGCAGCGGCGGATGCCGACTACGCGCAAGGCCAGGATATCTCGAGGGGCCGTACAGCGGCGGCCGGGCGGAGCGCACGCGAGGTATTTCTCCGATCAGCGGCGGGCTACTTGGCGGCTGAGCGCGCCCCCGCGTTGGCCGATGACCCGCAGCTGCGGGGCGAGACGACGCTGGCACTCGCTGCGCTCAACTACCAGGACCTGCAGGACTGGGCGACGGCGGTGGACTGGGCCAAGACGGCCGCCGCGTCTCTTGCGACGGGTGATCCCTATCGACACGCGCGCGCCGAGGCGCTGCTCGCCGCGGCCTGGATCCAGATCGGGTCCGCCACGCCGGTCGGACAAGCGACCAGCCTTCTTGGCGAGGCCCGCGGGGTACTGAAAGACCTGACCCGCTTCCACCTTGAGCGCGGTGAGAGCTATGAGGCCGGCTTGCAGGTCGAGAACATCGGCCTTGCCTACTTTTATCAGGGTCGCTATCCGGAGTGCATGACGGCCTCGGCCACGGCCAGCCGCCTGTTCGCGTCCATCCACGAGACGGTGCGCAGTGCGCAGGCGCGGCAGAACCGGGCTCTGTGCCTGTGGGGACTCGGGCGCCTGAGGGAGGCGCGCGATGTATTCGAACGCACGCTCGCCGATATCGGTCCCGAGGCCTTTCCCCGTCGCATCTACCTGGGCTCCATCATCAATACGGCTCTCCTCGATTACGCCCTTGGGCACTTCGACGAATCCATGCGGCTCTTTGATCGTGCGCTCGCTTTTGCGCAGAAGAGGCAAGACCCGCAGGATGCCGCTCACTGCCTGTACGGGATCGGCGTGAATTACCGGGCGCTCGGCGATCCGGAGCGCGCCCGTGATTTCCTCGAACGCTCGCTCAGCATCCGCACCGTCGCGCTTGACGGACGCGGGCGCATGGACTCGCTGCGCGCTCTCGCGAGTGTCGCGGCTGCGCAGGGGAGGGAAGAGGAGGCGACCGGACTCGCCCGCGAGGCCCTGACGCTTGCGGTCGATCCGCTCGCCACCGAGAGCATCTCCGTTCAACTGGCTTCGTATATCGGGACAACCGGACACCCCGAAGAGGCGAAGTCCCTGCTCGACAAGATACTCACCGAAGGCCCCCGGGGTGATCCGCTCATTCTGGCGGAGGCGCTCACGCAGCGCGCGGTAATCCTGCGTCGAGCCGGCCGGAACGACGCGGCGCTCATCGATCTCGAACGAGCCCGGCGGCGCTTTCATGCGCTCGGCAGTGTCACGGACGAGTTCGCCGCGAATGTCGAGCTGGCGAGGACGCTGCAATCGGCAGGCAAGCCACAGGGCGCATTGACCGCGGTGGAGCGGGCTTTGGCAGGAGCCGACGCGGTGCGGCTGCAGAGCATCAACCCCGACTTTCGCGCGCACCTGCAGGCACCTCTGCGAGCGGCGTATGACCTCAAGATTGAATTGCTGTGGACCGAGTACCAGGCCGCCGTAGCCGCGGGTGCGATGCAAAAGGCGGATGCGCTTGCCGCCCGGGCGTTTGCCACGGCGGATTCCTCCCGCGCCCGTTCGTTCGCGGACGTTGCCGCGCAGAGGTATTCAGTCGCAATCCGCCGGGAGCTTGCCTCTGAGCTCCACCGTCGCGAGGAGATTTACCGCGAGCTTGCGGCGCGCCGCTTCGCGCTGGACGCGCTCACGGACCGCTCCCGCGCGCGCAACCCGCGCGCCAGCCTGTTGATGAGTGACATTGCAGAGCTCGAGCGACAGGCAGACACCGTCAACACCGTGATTGCTACTCGCGCCTCGCTCGACGGCGGCGCGGGCGCAGGCCGGCGAAGTATTCCGTCCATCCCACCGGATACCGCGCTCGTCTCGTTCTGGCTTGGGTCGCAATCCTCGTATGCCTGGGTGGTCTTGCCGGGTGCGATGCATTGGCTGCGCCTGGCACCGCCGGCGAATATCACCGAGAGGGCCATGGCCTTTCGTGACTCGCTCATCCGGCTCGTCGACCAGCCGCTGGCGCAACGCCTCACGGACGCGTCGCGGCTGTCCGAGCTGGTCGTCAAACCGCTCGAGCCGTGGCTATCGGGTGTCAGTCAGTGGATTGTCGTCCCGGACGGTGCGCTCGACTATGTGCCATTTGCAGCACTGCAAGCCTCGACCGAGCCAGAGTCCTTCGTTATCCTGCACCACAACGTTGCCCTGACTCCGGCCGCGTGGATGTTGGATACCCGCGGCGTTGAACCGCGGACAGACCACCAGCGCTCGTTGCTGCTCGTCGCCGATCCGGTCTACCAGGCAGACGACCCCAGGCTCGCGGGGTTGCGCAACATGGTCGTCACGCAGCAACCGGTCCCGCCCTCACTTGAATTCCACGATTTCACCCGCCTTCCCTTCACGGCGGAGGAAGCCGCCGCGATCCGGCGGGAGTTTCCCCCCGCGGCGGTTGACCAACTGATCGGCCTCGACGCCACACGCGAGCGACTGCTCTCGCTCGACCTCTCGAAATACCAATTCATTCACGTCGCAACGCATGGCATCGTCGATGACCGGGTACCTGAGTTGTCAGCGCTGATACTCGGGTCCTACGACACGCACGGCAATGTCGTGGATGGAGCGGTACGGGTCTCGGATCTCTCACTGCAGACGCTGACCGCCGAGGTGGCCGTATTCAGTGCGTGCGACACGGCATTCGGCAGGAACATTGCGAGCGAAGGGCTGGTGGGAATCGGCTCCACGGTGCTCGCACGAGGCGCCCGAGCCGTCGTCGCCTCCCTGTGGCCCGTCGCGGATGAGATCGGGGCCCGGCTCATGACAGAGTTTTACCGACACCTGCTACGCGACTCGATGAGCGCTCCGGCGGCGCTGGCGGCTGCGATGCGAACCGTGGAGTCGCGAGAGGGAGTCAGGGACCCGGCGCTTTGGGCTTCGTTTCAGGTGTCCGTCGTTACCCTAGGCCCTGGCCGACCGGACTGAAGCGCCCGCTCCGCGAGCACCGCGCGGCGCGCACTCGCGTTGCCACGAGTGCACGCCGGCCTCGACCCATAGCTGCGCGTACGTTGGCAGCTAACGCAGACGCGCTGCTCCTATCTCATCGTTGACGCTATCTGGGTGGATTTGTCGTCGGCGCGGTCGGCAAGGGCGTCGTCGGCACAGTTGTAGGAGCGGGTCCGGTGATCGGCGTGTGTGGAGGCCCACCCCCGCTTCCTTCCTGTGCCACAGCGATGGTTGTGAGGGCCGATGTCATGACGAAAAAACTGAGAATCACGAGTTTCATATTCCCCCCTTGCGTAGTGGTATCCGGCGCGGTTGCGTGAGCTCGCACCCGGTCGGCAGCGCCGCCGAATGTCGTGAGAAAGCGCCGTACAAGGGATCTGTCGCGAAAGGCTTTCGCCTCTCACTTCTCGTGATGGAGCGGTTTATCGTCGGCTGAGACGCGCGAGCGTCAGGAGACAGATACAACTTGAGCGACAGAGAAGTGGCGACGTCGCCGACTGACGGCCCCGGCTACGAGGAGAGCTTTGACGTGGGAGCGAGACGGTGAGCAGACTCAAGGTTGCGGTCGCGGTTGCCGACGACGCACGAGGCCGCCTCTATGAAGTTGCCGCCGCCTGCCGTGCGCTTGGCCTCGAGCACACCGGGACGCATCCGGGGGCCGGCTTGTTGACGGGTTCGATAGAGTCCGGCGGTCTAGCGAGACTGCTGGCTATCCCCGGAGTACTGACGGTGGAGATCGAGCATGAGTTTTGCTCCGTTGCCGGGACGATCCAGTGAAGCGGCAGCTTCAATCCAAGCAACGACTCCACATCCCGAGCGGGTCGTACCGCCAGGTCCCGGACTCCATGATTTTCCCATCCTTGTTGTGGAGACGCACGATCAGTACCGGTGTTCCCCGCTCCCGGGAGAGCGGCAGCGACATCTCGCCCGCGAAGAGCCAGATGTGAACGCCCTGCGCCCAGACCGACCAGACGTGTCCCTGTGCATTCTCCCGGCGCACGATCGCTCGCACGCTGTGGGGTAGTTCGTTGGGATCGCGAATCTGGTAGGCGCCTTCCGGTACGATTTCGGCGCGCGCGATGTAGGCTTCCAGGAGCCTCTGTGCTCGAGAGGGCTCCTGTATCCGGCGCAGTCTCACCGTCTCCATGCGGGACGTGTGAAACCGCACGTTGCAACAGCCGCCACCAACGGGATCACAGCCGTCCGGACTACTGGTAGACGCTGCGGAATCCCAACAGCGACTGCTCACACTCGAGAGCCCGCGCCAACAACGACCGCTGAGCAAGGTATGAAGTGTCGTCGGCGCAGCCTCACATTTCATCCGCAGCACTCAAGCAGTGGAGCGTGGCGCTGATTCGCCAAGTAAAGGCGAATCATGATCAGTAAATTAATTCACAAATGTATTGTAAGTAGTTGAAAAAACTTACATATACTGCTGGCCGCACGAATGCAAACGCCCGCGAAGCGCGCCTGCTTGTGCCAGAATCACAGGGAAATCCTGCGGCGGTCTCATGATTTCCGCAGTCAGAGCAGGGGGCCGACTGATGTCGATGAGCAAATACGACCTGCGGCCTCCGACCGAGGAGCAACGCACGGGGATTACGTCGCGCCTTAGCGAAGAAGAGCGCCACGTGTTGCTCGAGCACGGGACGGAAGCCGCTTTCTGTGGCGTCTTCCTCGACAATCACAAGGATGGAATCTACACGTGCCGCTTCTGCGGGTTGCCGCTATTCCGCTCGAGCGCGAAGTTTGATTCCGGTACAGGGTGGCCGAGCTTCTTCAGGCCGTACGATGAGTCTCACATTCGCCGCGTGCGCGACACAAGCTACGGAATGATGCGGATAGAAGAGGTGTGCGCACGTTGCGGAAGTCACCTGGGACACGTGTTCCCAGACGGTCCGCCGCCCACGGGCGAGCGTCACTGCCTCAATTCGGTATCGCTGTCTTTTACAGAGCAAGGCCAACCGCTACCAGATCGTCTCGAGCGGGGCCCACCGGAAGGCGTTGCCGACAAAGACTGATTCGCCCTGAGATGAGACGCCCCGCGGGCGGTACCAAGACGGGTGGCATCTCACTCGCTCTCACGCATCATTGGAGTGAAGGTAACGCCGACCAGCAATCCTTCCGGTGAGATAAAGCGGCTGACGACCTGACCCATGACTCAAAGCGGCCGAAGTGTCCGCAAGGGCGGATAGCGCGGCGGCAACTGCGATCCTACTGGAACGTCAACTTGTAGACATTTCCCTTGTTGTCGGTCGCCACCCCGCGCGCGTGCGCGAGCCGTTAAGGTCTGCTTAATCCTTCGGCGGCGATGAGCGTGGCATTAGTCCAAGAGCTATTCAAATGGTGCAAGCAGCTGACAAGCCAGTCACCATCAGGCGTACGCGAATTGGCCGAAAGATCGGCCACCTTGACGATAGCGACATTGCGCGCCTGAACGTCGCCTTGGCGTTCGTCATAGGCCTCGCAGATTAGGCGCGCACCATCGAAGCTTGCGAAGGTCCACAGCCAGATTTCGCGGAGACGTCCCGCTGCGAGTTGCGGTTATTGACCCGTTGCGAATAACAATTTGAGCGCAAATGAGAGTGGCGCTAGCTTCCTCGTCCCAGCTCGCGTTGCAGTGCTTCTTCCCGCGCATCTTCGACGGCCAGCAAGACCTTATCCGGGTTCACGATCGCCTCGTCGCGCGCGAAGACACCCGTGAGCTTGGTGTCCACGGTCAGCTCGCCTTGCTCAAACTGCGCCCACATCTCGCGTGCAAACTCCGTTTCGAGGAGCTCGGATGCGAAGCGCCCGAGCGTCCCGCGAATGTTGTTCACGTCCCGCTCGAGCATGGCAAGTGCACCGTTGTTGCCCGCCGCGTTGACGGCCTGCGGTAGATCGATAATCACGGGCCCCTCAGTGCCGACCAAGACGTTGAACTCCGAGAGATCACCGTGGATAAGTCCGATATTCAACATGCGCACGATCTGCTGGATGAGGAAGCTGTGGTAGTCACGCGCGGTCTCGGCTGATAGGTCGATCTCGCCCAGGCGCGGGGCAGGGTCCCCTGCGGCATCGGTCACCAACTCCATGATCAGCGTATCGTTGAAATACCCGTAAGGCTTTGGCACCCGTACGCCGGCGGCGGTGAGTTTGTACAGGGCGTCGACCTCGGCATTCTTCCACGCCGCTTCCTGCTCGCTGCGCCCGAAGCGCGTGCTCTTGGCGATGGCGCGTGCCTGGCGGCTGCCACGCACCTTGCGTCCTTCCTGGTACTTTGCACGCTTCTGGAAACTTCGCTGCGCCATGTCGCGATACACCTTCGCGCAGCGCGTGTGGGCTCCCGAGCGGACCAGATAAACCGTGGCTTCCTTGCCGCTCTTGAGCGAGCGGATGACCTCGTCGATCACGCCATCATCGATCAGGGGTTGCAGGCTCGCAGGTGTCTTCATGAATCCTTACGTGCGTCATCGGGGAACTGTCTGCCCGGGGCGTTGTCTGCCTGGTGCAATCACGTCTGCCGCTCACGTCGAACGTAGGTGGCTGATCGCGGAGCGAAACTCTGCATAAGACTATCGGAATTAGAGGAACACGATGAGGATCTTTATCGTTCATGCCCACCCTGAACCGCAGAGCTTCAATAGCGCGATGACACGCGAGGCGACGCAGGCGCTGAGAGCGGCGGGACACGACGTTGACATCTCGGACCTCTACGCGATGGGCTTCAACCCGGTGTCGGACAGGCGCAACTTCGTCACCGTGCACAACCCGCAGTACTACCGGCAGCAGAGCGAAGAGGCCTACGCTGCCGCGCATGACGGATTTGCGGCGGACATCCAGGCTGAGATGGACAAGCTCTTCCGGTGCGATGTACTAATTCTGCAGTTCCCATTGTGGTGGTTCGGACTGCCGGCGATCCTCAAGGGCTGGATCGATCGAGTCTTCGCCTCGGGCGGCCGCACCTACGGCGGTGGCAAGTGGTACGACCGCGGCGTCTTCCGCGGCAAGCGAGCGATGTGCTCCGTCACCATCGGCGGCGCGGCGCCCATCTATTCGGAGTCCGGCCTGAACGGTCCAATCTCTTCGATCCTGTTCCCAATCAATCACGGGATGCTTTACTTCACAGGCTTCACCGTGATCGAGCCCTTCCTGGTACATGCGCCAGTGCGCATCGGCGAAGATGAGCGCGCGGCGTATCTCGCCTTCTATCGCAAGCGAGTGCTTGAGCTCGCTTCGGCACCGACAATCACTTATCCCAAGCTCGCCGACTACGATGCCCAGTATGTCCTGAAATCGCGGTCGCGCTCCCAGATCGACGGCAACGGCATTGCACTCAATCCCCCTTCGGAGCTCGCGGTCAAGGCGCGGCCCGCGCGCTGACAGTGAGTCGGCGTAACTGCTGCACGGTCAGAGCAACAGGCACGAGCTGGCGCCCAATCAAAAAGCCGGGCGTTCCTCTGAATCCCAGGCCCCGGGCTTCGGCTGCATTTCGGGCGAGAGTGGCGTCAATGTCTGCGGAATGCAGCTTGCGGTCGTCGGCGAGCCGCTTTAGATCGACGCCCGCGCCCTTCAATATGGAGTCGACTTGGGATGTCTCGTCCAGGTCTTGCGGTGCGCTGATTAGCGCGTTGTGCGCTACCAGAAATTTCCCCTGCCAGTGTGCCGCGAGAACCGATCGGGCGGCGTACTCCGAGACGGCCCCAAAGATCGGCCACTCTTTGTAGAGAATTCGAACCCCTGGGTCGGCACGAAGAAGCTTCTGCAACTCGGGCGCGGTCTTCTTGCAGAACGGACAGTTGTAGTCGAGAAACTCGATGATTGTCACATCGCCATCTTTCCCGCCCGCTGCCGGCGTCTCAGGTCGAGCGGCGATAGCAGCTTCGACTTGCGGTGTAATGGTTCGCACTTCTTGGGCCCGGAGTGCGGCCGGATACATCGCGAACCCTGGGAGGACGGAGAGGATCGCGGCTAATCGGGCGGCGTTGGAGAAAACGAGCTTGTACTGAGGCGAAATCGGCGTCTTTGTTGCACTCATGGTTGTCCCACACGAAACGATCGACACTCGTGCCGACCGACGTCGATGATAGGAACTGGACCTTCTCCGGGGCGCGCGTCGGTCCCACGAACCGATTGAATTGTCGCGATATGCACCCCTAATGGACCGGGCGAATCGCGAGATTATTGCCACCATTGTGCCTCTGAGCGACCGATCGATTCGTCTTAGCAACTCGCGCAGCGTTCCCACGAGCGGCGTCTCCTTGGATTTGAAATAGGCGTAGAAGCCAGCCTGTGTGAGGCTGGCCCATCGACCGCCGTTCGCGCGGGAGTCGTCCGGGCCGCGTGAGCTTCGTGCGATAAATGCGTGACAGCTCCGGTCCTATCCTCCATGTGGGCGCGTGCTGGGAACGAATCGCGCCCCGTGGAGGGTCGAATGGGCATGCATCCTCGCCGGGTTCTCCTCGTCGAGGACGAGCGCGACATCGCACGGCTGCTGGCCTTACACCTCGAGGATCTGGGGTGCGAAGTCGACACGAGTTTCGACGGAAGTACGGGCCTCGCGCGAGCCCTGGACGGAACGGCGTGGAGTCTCCTTGTCCTGGATCTTCGTCTTCCGGGGCTCGATGGGCTTGAAATCTGCCGCCGCGTACGCGCGAGCACCACATACACGCCTATCCTGATGCTCACCGCGCGCGCCAGCGAGCTGGATCGAGTGCTTGGGCTCGAGACTGGAGCCGACGACTATCTGGCCAAGCCCTTTAGCGTCGTTGAGTTCGCGGCGCGGGTGAAAGCCATTCTCCGGCGAGTCGAGCAAATCGCCCGCCAACCCCCCATGCAGCCCAGGAGCTTGCGCGCCGGAGATCTCGAGATCGATCTGGATCGGCGGATCGCTAGGCGCGAGGGACAAGCGCTGGAACTGACAGCGAAGGAGTTTGACTTGCTCGCGCATCTCACGCAGCACCCGGCACGTGTGTTCACGCGGGCACAGTTGCTCGATCAAATATGGGGCACCACCCACGACACTTTTGAGCACACCGTTAATTCCCACATCAACCGCTTGCGCGCGAAGCTCGAGCGCGATCCAACGCGGCCGAGGTATATCGTGACGGTCTGGGGCGCCGGCTATCGATTCAGCGCAATGGAGCAGGAAAAGACCGGTTCATGAGGGCACTTCACGTACGCCTCACGATTGCGTTCGCGGTGCTGCTCGCCTGCCTTGCCATGGGGCTTCTGCTACTGCTGGGCCGTACCAGCGACCGCTACTCCGACGAGGTACTGCAGCGACTCAACTCGGGAATAGCTCTGTATGTGGTGCAAGAGCTGCCCCTCCTCACGGGCGGAAAGGTCAATGAGGCCGCTCTGCACGAGCTGGCCCATCGCACCATGACCGTCAACCCGTCCGCGGAGGTCTACCTCCTTGATCCGTCCGGGCGCCTGCTCAGCACAGCGATACCCCGCGACCGCATCCGGCGGGTTTCGGTGCGGCTCGAGCCGATCGAAGCCTTTCTCCGTTTCCCGGACAGTCGACCGATGTATGGAGATGATCCCACAAGCCTTTCCGTGCGGCGCGTCTTCTCGGTGGCAGCCATCCGAAGCGGGGGACGAATCCAGGGTTATCTGTACGTGGTGCTCGGTGGGCAGCCAGCGCAATCGATCGCCGCGCGTCTACGGGGCAGCTATACGCTTCGGACTGCTGCGGTGGCGCTTGGCCTCGTGCTCGCGGGGACGTTGCTGATCGCGGGCGTCCTCTTTACGGTGCTGACGCGCCGGCTCAGGGAGCTGGGTCATCGGATGCACGCGTGGGCGATGGCGCTGCCCGCGGCCGCGCTCGGACCCACAGCTCGCATGGCAGCTGGGGATGAGATCAGCGCGTTGGCGGATCGTTTTCGGACCATGTCAGAGGCGATTGAGCATCAGATCCGCGACCTCAAGGCAACGGATGAGCTGCGGCGGGAACTCATTGCGAACGTCTCGCACGACTTGCGCACGCCTCTGGCCTCCCTGCGCGGCTACATCGAGACCGCACTCGTCAAACACGTCTCGCCTGTGGAGGGCGACTTGCGTGCACATCTGAGCGTCGCCCTGCGGCAGACGGATCAGCTCGGGCGGCTGATCGACGCTCTGTTCGAGCTCGCCAGACTGGAGTCCGGCACCGTCACACCGAAGCTTGAGCCCTTTGTCGTGGCGGAGCTTCTGCAGGATGTGGCGTTGCGCTTTCGAATCCGAGCGCAGGAGGGCGGCGTCGAGCTGCATACGCTGCTTGCCATCGAGAGCGTTCTCGCGGTGGCCGATATCGAGCTCATCGAGCGGGTGATGGGCAACCTCGTTGAGAACGCCCTGCGATACACGCCCGTAGGCGGACACGTACGGATGGAAATGTCGGTCGAGCCGGCGCTCATTTGCGTGCGCGTGATCGACACGGGAAGTGGAATCGAGGCGCGGCACCTGTCGCGAATCTTCGATCGGTTCTATTGCGCGCCAGGTCACTCCGATCGCGATCAGGCCGGCCTCGGTCTTGCCATCGTCAAGCGCATCATGGATCTACACGGTCAGTCGGTTCGCATCCTCTCGGGGACCGGAACTGGCACGACGGTTGAGTTCACACTGCAGCGGGCCGATCCGGGAGCTGCGCCGGCCGAGTCCTCCGCTGGAAATATCACGTTCCTCGCGGGGACCGCGTGACCGGTTCGTGAATCCTACGCTCTACGCTCCGCCACGATCAGGATTTCCCCTGATCGCCATGCCCTCAATCTAACAGGAGCGACTCATGAATCGTGTACCAGAACATTGCGGCACCCCGCGCGCTGTGCGCGAATGGGCTCGCCCGCGCCGAGCGGGCGTTTTCGCGATGGCGGCGGCTGTCACTGCTACGCTGTTTGCAGCCACAGCGCCAGCCGAAGACGGGCATCTGCTTCAGGCCGGAAATGGTCCCGGACCCGCCGCGAATGGGCCTGGTCCCGGCTGTAACGTCATACCTCCTATTGCCACAATTGGAACGGTGGTCGACATTTCTCAGTTTCCGCCACCCGACTCGCTAACGGATCCGGAGCTGGTAGGACCGGTGCAATTTCTGAAGTCAGGCAAGTTCGACATACCGCTCGAGCAACTGACGCTTGAGAACGTCCCTGCCGGTACCCCCAGGGGAACGATCACACTGCCGCTGTACAAGGGCGCGGTGAAAACGGCGTCCGGGCTGAAGCCCGCCTGGTACGTCATCCTCGATACGGGCAACCAGGCGGAGTCTGAGCGTCTTGGCGTGAATTTCTCCAAAAAGCTGCCTAATGACGCTGTGGCGGCACGCCCGGCCACGCGTCGCGCCGACGGCACGTTTCTCTTCGAGTCCGGTCTCGTAGACTTCAGTCCGGACCGGCAGGTCGTGGCTGGCTCTGAGGATCGACCCTTCCCACCGAGCATTGCCCAACCAGGCTCGGTTGGCGATGCGGACTACAGCCCGCTGGTAAGCGTCGACGGCATCATCTACGACGCTCCTGTCGTGGCCGCTGCGGTGGACGATAACGACATCAGCTTCCCCAACGGAAACCCGAACTACGGTCTGATACACGACCAGGTAGTCGCCATTGATCCTGCGAAGCGGACAGTCACCCTCTCCCTGATCAACGGCTACAGCTTTGGGCACCCGCTCCTGTATATCTCGACGGAGGCAAGCGATCCGACGGCCGCCGCGATCGAGGGGGCCACTTACGCGCCACGTCTGCGCAAAGTGGTGCTCGGGGTCGATGACATCGCCACCAGCGGTGTCGAGCGGCTCTTCATCGCAACCAACGGCGAGACAAAGGGCGGTTGCCAGAATCCGCAGCGTCAGGGCCTGGGTGCGGCGCTTCTGGACGGGCATCGACCGAACAACACGTTCGGCGGTGTTCCTTTCGTTGCCACCGATTACAGCCCAGTCTGGGATGCGAACGTCTATGAGTGGACCCAAGATGCAATCGATAAGGGCTATCGCGGTCTTCTGACCGAGGAGTTTCGCATCTTGAAAATGGCGCGAGACGGATACGTCACCGGGCCTGGTGGTGCGCCGTACGGCAGCGCCGGCTTCGTTGTCATATGCGGCGTAGCCGCCCGGCTCAATTAAAGAGGGTCGGGAGGTACTACGGTACAGCCCTGTCAGCCAGGGGTACGTGAACCGGGAGCCGGGTGCATCTGTGCACCCGGCTCTCGGGACATCACCTGGCCGGCGACATTGCCAAGACCTTGATGGCCGAGGCACCTCGACGCGTGAGCAGCCAAATAACCATCAAGAAATTAGCTTAAGAATGTTCTACAAATATTTGAAAAATATGCCAGGGAGAGGGACCTAGCTCTAACGATTTCACTAAGCGATTCAGTAGTTTAGAAAATTACTGGAACGGGTTACCCGCTAATTTACCCGCTGACCTACGCCTGCTTAAGCGTACTTCCTTGCTGAGATCGTAGCGGGTAAAGGAAAACAAACGTCCGGCGCAGTTCGCTCCCGTTCGGCCCCGGTGGTCCGCTTCATACGAAGGCCCATCCCCACAGATCAACCTTCGCGCCCGGGGCGTCGCATTTTCACCGTCTCTCGGGTCGCTGTCTCGAGGCACAACTCCACAGCCCCGACGAGAGAGCTCACTGCGTGGTCGGCGTTGCCGACACGCGGAGAGGGTTCGTTCTGGATCGATATTCCTGGAAGAAACACGGACACGACTTTGGCGTTCGGGAGATGCTGTCGAACCCGGTCGTGTGTCTGTTCCGAGCGCTCACGCTCCGCGCTCGGGAAGGCACTGACCACGTAGACGAGGGCTATGGCGGCCGGATCCGCGCCGGGCGGCCGCGATTGCGCATCGAGGTCCTCCATCGAAACATGGCGTGCATCCAGTCCTTGTTCCCGCAGCGCGCGTACCAGCAGTTCAGCTGCAATCGTGTCGGCTCGTGATTCCAATCCGAGACACAGCAGAATCGACCCGGCCGGTACCACCACCGGCCCCTGCCATCTCCCGTTCAGTTGTTCACGGTGCTGGCGCAGGATGCGCCCCGGATCCTCATCATCAAGCACTGAGAGGCGGTGTCGTTGCAATCGCCTGGGTTCGCCGCTGAGAGCGGACACGACGGCGACCAGCAGATCGCGAATTTTGAGCTGCTGGTCGCGGCTTATCGCACCCAGCTCGTAATCGAGGAACCCGAGGTGCAGTGCCGGCATCAGGACAACATCGCAATACGCGGCGAACGAATTGCGCTTGAGGAAGGCTCGCGCGTCCACGAGGATCTCATCCGCGTCTCTGGAGAGGGCGCGCTGATAGAACTTCTGGGGTAGGGTCAGGGCCTGCGCATCCCCCAGCAGGAGCTCCAGAAAGCGCAGCGCTCGAATGTGACGGCCTACCACCAGAAGGCACAAGGTCAACGGGGTCGACAGCACCAGACCGATCGGGCCCCAGAGTGCGCTCCAGAAGATTGCTGCGACCACTACCGAAAGCGGTGAGAGGCCGGTGGTGTGCCCATAGAGATGTGGCTCAACCACTTGTGCGGCGATGAGCTCGACAACGATGAAAAGCCCCAGCGTGCTGAGGGCGAGGGACCATCCGGGAACGACGGCGATCGCCAGAGCGCTTGCCAGTAGCGCCGCGAGCCATACCCCGACATAGGGGACGAACCGCAGGAGCGTGGCGAGTGCGCCCCAGAGGGTCGCGTGTGGAACTCCCAGAACAGCGAGGCCCAGTCCGATTGCGGCGCCGACGCAGAGGTTGACGGCGAACTGGGATACGAAGAACCGCGAAAGCCGCTCGCCGGCGTCGTTGAGCGCAAGGGTAGTCAGCCGTATGTTGGTCCCACCAGCGACACGGATGAAACGGTCCCGCAGCGCTTCGTGCTCAAGCAGCACGAACACCAGTACGACCAGCACAATCCCGGTGGACTCGATCGGGACCCAGACCGATGCCAGCACTTTTGCAATGATCTCCAAGGGGGCGGGGCGGGGTTGGTGCAACTCGACAGGAATTGGGGCAGCAGCCGAAGAGCCTGTCCCGGCGGGCATGGTGGATATAACGCTCGTCGGGTGGTTCTCGATGAGCCGACCGGCCTCACTCGTCAGAGCGTTGAACCGACCCACGGTCATGTCATCCAGGTTGCGTAGCTTTTGTTGAATGGTTCTCTCGTATTGCGGCAGGCTCGCGGCCATGCGCAAGACCTGAGTACCCAGTATCACGGCTGCTGCCGTAACCACGAAGGCCGAGATGAGCACCGCCACGAGAACTGAGGGGACTCGACCCAACCCGATGCGCCTCAATCTCCGGACCAAGGGCGCGATCAGCAGGCTGAGGATCAGTGCAACCGTAAAAGGGATGAGTACATCGCGACCGAAGTAGAGCAGGGCCAGGACCGTTGCGAAAGCGATGATGCCGATGGCGCGGTCGCGTAGCGAGCCGGTCCCGGACGGGTCGGTGGCGGGCGTGCGGAGCGAATCCGGTTTATCTCTTTCCATATGGACGCACGAGGAGTCTAACTCTTGGAACCGTATCCGTGAGGCGCTTACGCGGTCGATCATTCCGCCACTGAGAGATTTGAAGGCTCGATCGGTGCTGCCGCACCGTGCCCAGGGCGCCCGTCGCCAGCTGAACGGTCCAAGATCTCGTTCATCGCCCGCCCGCCGCTGCGAACTGGGCGTCCCTCAGGGGACACTCGACCTCCTCATTCACCGGCGGCGTTCGCTTCGAGACCGGTGCGGCGGTTGCGACCGTGGCCATCGTCTCGTCCATGGTGGTCCACAGATGTCCGTTCGCTGCGCATCGCGCCCCGTACTCGAACAGCGGACGCATCGTCGATGCTCGAAAGTCAGACGAGCTGTATTTGGGATAGTCGAATGGCAAATATGTCGACTGAACCGACATGCGGTACTTGTCGGCGAACTGATCGACCGCGACGACCTGCGCCCGCGACATGTGCTTTAGCGCCACCGCGAAAGTCCGCGCCATGATCGGTCCGAGCTTGAACGGGGTCGTCTCGGGCGCTTCAATGAGCTGTCCGTTGATCAGCACATCCACTCGTGCGCCGTCCAGGCTGCCCCGATCCATTACCGCAAAGTAGGCGGCCACGGGCGCGACAAACAGCGACGTCGATGCGTTCCCATCGACGTGCATCTCGTCGTACAACCTGCCCCCCAGCTGAACGCGGATCAGTACCGGCTCGAACACACCCGGAATGCTCGCCGATGCCACCAGCACGTCGCGGAACAGTTTGCGAGCCGGCTCGCCGCCACGCTGCGCGATCGCCCCCATATCCCAGATGACCGTTTCTTCCTTGTCGAGGTCGGTTGTGGCCACCCACAGAAGGCGTCCACTCGCGGCCTCTCTGGCAACAGCCCTGATGAGATCCGGGGTGACGTAATGGTCCACGAGCGCTGTCAGGGCAGCGCTCCGGCGCGATGCTCCAAACGGTAACGCAAGCAGTCCACGCACACTCATCTGCTCACCGCGCCCGCTGGTGAAGGCTTCGGTCAGCTGCGAGTCCCATTCAGGGCCGAGAAAGGCGAACGGCGCGATGAGCGCACCGGCACTGACGCCGGTGACGACATCATATTGG
>Ga0210399_10000138_pt1 | contig 56462 bp, 67 predicted proteins | sample IncBWC14MmetaG_FD_150865 | JGI IMG/M metagenome (GOLD analysis project Ga0210399, IMG submission 150865) | Forest soil microbial communities from Barre Woods Harvard Forest LTER site, Petersham, Massachusetts, United States - Inc-BW-C-14-M | ecosystem: Environmental > Terrestrial > Soil >...
TTATTGATTTTATATTCGCCATAACAGCATATCCATATATTTTAGATTATATTTTAGACAATCCAATATGTGTTAAAATTATGGACAATGTACATAAACGAATCACAAAATTAATTAAATTTGCAACATCTTCGCTACTTGCATATATTCTAAATTATATGTGTATGACTGTATTAAAAAATAACCCAATGATCAGTCATAAAGAAATAAAATATATAATTAAAAATAATACAATAAGTGGCACACTCGGTTTTATTAAACTTGTTACAATCACTGTATTAATACACTATCTGGAAAACACATATTATGCAACATTAGTTAAAATAATATATAAATATATACAAGGGAATAAAATTATTCATGTACTACAACTGCAAGATACCGACATAGATCCATTACCACATATATCAGATAGACGCGATAAGATAAATTATATCATAACAAACAGACAATGGGAAGAGTTTATGAATGAAAAAATTATAAAAATATTGGTTGAAATATATGCCGAAAATAGTAAAGGACATTTTAAACAATATATAAAAGATGTATTTTACAAGTTGGAAATAATGACGGCTAAATTTTTTGCGATATATAGTTTGGCAACATTTTTCGATAATGCCTATATTGCGATTATAGTATCAACCTGCATGTTGATGAGCTCACGTAATGGATATATCCCTGCATACTTAAGTAAAGCTGCCGGAATTGTTGTGTTATATTTAAATTTTAAACCAATTTATGCTGTAATTATAGCTGAATATTTTGAACTATTAGATAATAAAATCACACGTTGGCTTGTTACGCAAATTTATAATAAATATAATAAATACATGATCATATTTTATCATGATAATCGATATAATCGCGATATTATTTCATCAATTGCTGTTTTATATTATATAAACAACTGTCTGACAGACAGTATTTATACAAAAATAATATTATCCATGTTAATAAATATTTCTGGTCGCCATATGTTGATCGGCACATGGTTTTCAGTTTTTGGTTATATATCCAACTATAATCCATTTCATATGATATTATTAGGTGGCGTGATATATGAAGGTAATAATATATGGCGATCTGGCACATTACAATTTGAACATATAAAATTAGAAATAATCAATAGTTATATCACATTCAAATCAAAATATATAACCAACAATATTACAGATAGTGTGGCTGCCGAAACTAAGTGTATTGTCGATTGCGAATCTGACACTGAATATATGGATATAAACATGGATGCAAGCATGTTACTCGAGTCATGTACCACTGATTCAGAAGATATTGATCAAGATGGTGATGCGCATGACGAGTCAGGTTACTACATTGTGTCACAACGTAATGGGGTATATCGTCCAGATATCATACCAAACTACATAAAAAATTGATTTATTAACAACTTGATAAATCGATATTTATTAAATAAACATAACAGATGTATGCAACTAAACGACAAGAGTATGATGCCCTACTTAAGAAACATTATGGTCACGATAAATTAAAAGATGAACAATATGATATAATTAATAACGTAATATCCGGTAAAGATGTATGTGCGATATTAGCAACTGGTTATGGTAAATCAGTTACTTTTCAATTGCCTCATTTAATCACCAAGAAAACAGTTATTGTTGTATCTCCACTTATTGCATTAATGGAAGATCAAAAAAAAGGACTCGAAAAACAAGGCATATCTGTATGTTGTCTAAACAGCACAAATTCCGATAAAAATAGTGACAAACGAGCACTTTTAAAAGGCGGTGAATTTTCTAAAATAGTATATATGTCACCGGAATATTTATCAACACAAGAGGAGTTTATTACTGAACTTTATAATAATAACCAAATCTGTTTATTTGCAATTGACGAAGCACATTGTGTATCATTATGGTCTGATAAATCTTTCAGACAAGAGTACAAACAGTTATCATGTCTACGTGAATGGGCACCAAATATACCGATCTTATCAGTTACAGCAACTGCAACTCAAAAAGTGTTAGATGATATAATTAAAATTATGTGTCTAAAAAGTCCTGTTGTTATTAAAAGTTCATTCGATCGACCAAATCTATATATTGAAATTAAAAGAAAAGGAGTTACAATTCATGGTGATATTGAACCAGTTCTTATGCCATATAAAAATGATTTTAGTATTGTATATACACGTACAAAAGATGATACCGAACTTATAGCCGGTATTATTTCAAGTCTCGGTATTAAATCAAAAGCCTATCATGCCGGATTAGATAAAAAATTGAGAGCCTCAATCCAGACCGAATTTATGAATGGAGATATAAATTGTATTGTATGTACAATTGCATTTGGTCTTGGTATTGATCAAAAAGTTCACCTTGTTTTACATTATGGATGTTCAAGTGATTTAGAATCATATTATCAGGAAATCGGTAGAGCTGGACGAGATGGTAAGCCGAGTAAATGTGTAATGTTCACTGCGAATAAAGATTTTAATTTGAGTAGATATTTTAATAAAGATACCGATAATGCAACATTTAAACAGTATAAAGAAACACAAATCGTTAAAATGGAAAAATTTGTATACACTACTGGTTGTAGACGTCGATTTATATTAGAACATTTTAACGAACCGAACTTGGATAAACTAGTATGTAATAATTGTGATAATTGCACACGAACAAAAACACATAAAGTCGAAAAATGGAATGTAACATATCCGACATTACTATTATTAGATACAATAAATGCGACTAAAAATAAATATGGTGTAGCAATTGTATATAATATTATTCGCGGTTCGAAAGCAAAGAAAATTACAGAAAAGCTCCGTACGTGTCGATCATACAATAAAGGCAAAGATTGGTCCGAAAAATGGTGGAAAGAGTTCGGTAAATTAATGATCACTAAAGGTTATTTAGTTCAAGAATGGTCTGATGCAGGTTATGGTGGTTCAATTGTTAAAATTACTGTGATGGGCATAACATGGTTGAATAAATTGAAATCTGTTTATGGTGATAATTTTGATATCGTAACAGTTGCACCATCTGATAAACAGTTATTAATGGATATAACTGATGAACTCAAAACATTATCAACTGCAGCGAATTTACTAATTATGGCGTCTGGTAAATCTCAAATCCAAGCAACTATCGACACAATCTTCAACCAAATTTAAGATATTTTCTCGCGATAATTTCTCCGATACAGTGTGACGCGAAAAGTCCTGTCCAACCTGCAACTATTAATTTATCATCTCGTTTTGTAATATTATATAAAGATGATGGATCAAAATCACCTCTAATAAGATAGCAATACATAACATTAATAACACCTGTAACTACGCCTGATCCAACCGGAATTGTGACGTGGTTTAATCTACGCAACCAATATGTCGATATGAGTAATGGAGTCAAGTGTATAAATATATCGGTTGCTATAACAGCTTTCCGACTATTCATCCATTTATGACCTATTTCAAATAATGCTTTATAGCGATCAATTAACCACATCCATTCAATACCGAAAAATAGACCAAATGCGGTATTATGTATAAACCATATACAGTGTCGCTTATGCATTTCCGGCATTAATAAAAAACACACAAGATAACTCCAGACATAGTATGTATATTTCATTGTAAATCTTTCTAAATTTAGTTCATTATAATTTTTATTGATACACGATCTTGCGATTCTAATATAATATGAATATATAAATAAAAATGCACAATTTGCACGATGAAATTTGGAATATCCTGTCATTATAATACTGTTTTATTTTTTTATTATAATAAAATAACTCTGGAAAATTATATACTAATAATATCAAATAAATGAGCCTGATAGTTATAAATTAGTGTATTGCGTTGCAAAGTTGTCAATCGTGATAACTTATTTAACACCATAATAGGACTATCTTGTGTAACGGATAAAATATGTGCAATTAATATGGACCATGCAACACAACATCCATCATCAAACGTCTTTTTTGTAGATGCTCGATTGGCCATATTAAGTATTAAATCACTGGTATACCATTCGTCAATTTGGACATATTTTAATTTCATTCCAAATTCACCACAATATAGAGCATATTTTTTGATACATTCTTCAATATTAAAACCAATCTCCCTGCCAAATGCTTCATTATACATTGTAGGATATTTATTTGGATCAAAATATAGCACATTGTTTGTTGTTGTATCAACCACCAAAAATGTCATATGAGCATATTTAAACAGTGCAGATGTCATACAAATTGGAATAAATACATATTTATTGTTAGATGCACTCATTAATGTGAGGAGTGACAAAGGGTGATACATATTGAAACACACATCGTCATCAATAATTTGAATTTCGCATTCATATTTATCAGTAGACTCATATGTTGCAAGTTCAATGAATTTATTGTCGAATATTCCCAACTTATAAAATCCACATGTTGATAATTCCACTTCTTGCCGACATAATCTAATCAGCAAGGTTGCATAATTATTGTTGCCCATGGTTGTAATTTTTTTATACATTTTATCATCAAATGCTTTATTGCAGAAATAGTGTAATATCATGTCTGGTACAATGCCGATGAATTCAGGATTAACTTGGTATTCCACAATTCGAGTGTCGAATTGTGGAATAACAACTTTATCACTTTCCTTTTTGAGTTCAGCTTTAGCAAGTTCAGCTTTAGCAAGTTCAGCCTTCGCGAGTTGATTTTTTGCAAACTCTGCTTTAGCTGCCTCGATAATTTTCATATCATCAAATTTTTTAATTTTTCCGGCATTATGATCGTGTTTAGTAAACAGTGAATCAGTCGCTGATTTTATTAAACTCAACATAGTAATATGATATAATTATAGCTATATAGAAGGATAAATTAGCGATATTTATTTTCAATTTTTTTACTGTATATATAGTATAATATGCAGACTAAAGAGTGGGGGCCCAAATTATGGATTCCATTACATTGTATGACATTTAACTACAATATAAATCCGACCGATAAAGATATCATGACTTATAAAACTTTCTTCAGTGTACTGGGTGATATATTGCCTTGTAAGTATTGCAGACAATCATATCAAGTTTATATTAAGTATTTGCCGATTGAAGGATATCTTGATTCGCGTCATGGTGTCACTTATTGGCTATATACATTTCATAATCTTGTTAATGATAAAATTTTTAAAGTAAAACCATCATTTAAAGATGTTGTAATACAATATGAAAAGTTACGTGCGAAGTGTGGAACAGTATCAACTGATATTAATGCATATAAAAGCTGTTTATTGAAATTTAAAGAGATTAATTTAGATGAAATTAATGAATTTGTCCAAATTGCAGAGTCTAAATATGGTGAAATGACTGCAAAACTGGTAGAAATACTCAAACATGCCGATGATAATCCTAATAAAGAGGCTGATGAACAGCGAGAACACACTAAACAGGTATGTAAAGAGTTTACATATATATTAAAACAGTAAATTTATAAGCCGTAATTTCATATAAAACAAGCCGTTTTCCATATAAAACAGCTCGTTTTATCACTTTTATATGGAAAAAATTGAAAAAATATTTTCCTGTGAACTCCATTTATAAGAGCGACTATCGGGATTTACACGTTACACAACGCTATAATCTTTTAACAATTCAACACGCAACCATGGCAGCATTTATGTTCGCAGCACCAACAGCACCAACAGGCGAGGCAAAAAGATATGAAGTATCAGGAACATACAGTCTTACACTATCACCCACCACACAAACTACGACTGTCGCGCAGCCGGCAGATGTCGATCGTGGCACTTGCTGCACATGCCCAATCATGTGCAAAGGATGGTGGCAATGCACATGCGGCGTTCCAGGATGCAACTGCTGCGGTCTCTGCAACTGCACACATGATGGACCCCAGAAGGTGTACAGAGTACAAATTGGCACTGGCGGCGGACGAGTTTATTCGTCAGGCAACTGCGCATGCTCGACCAAATCCGCTGCAACCACCGCGTGCGTTCATGTGCACTGCACCCCATGCACCCCGGGCTACAGACCCGTGCCGGTGTATCAACCCGCACCAGTTACACCAAGAGTTGTATATGTTCAGCCGGGAATTGCTGAACGAACTGTCACTGTTGTGCCAGGTGTGTTGGGTACACCGGCCGTGAGCTGGACAGTTGATCGCTCAACGACTGGCGCGCGAGCAGTGTACCAAACACCTTATCAAGGTTTTGATCAATACAAACCCACTGTTGTTATGTCAGTGCGCGCGCCGATTGCAACAGTCTCCACCGCAATGCCATTCATGCCATTCATGTCAGTTTCGAGACCCGCTCCAGCATTCTTCGGTGGATGGACTGCACCGGACCAGGTGGATTGGCACGGCATTTCGGGCGCTCCAGTCTCAGCGCTGCCAATGTGGATTCCACAATAAATGGGCACTTACTTTTTCTGTATCATAATTGTTCTGTACATTTTGTCAAAACACATATAATTTTATACGTGTTTTGATATCAGAGATTATTCAATAAATTACATATCGAGATAACTATATTTAGCGACATCAGATAAGTGAACCACAAAGTTGCGATTATAGACATGAACAAAAAAATCATTTAACATTTGATAGATCTTATCTTTATCACATGTATAATCTATTCGCAATAATGGTATACTGTTTTCCACACAAAATTGTGACTTTTTTATATCATACTCCTGTTGTTGATGATATTGACCGATGTCATTATTTGAAAAAAATGCTGAATATTCAAAGTGTTGTTGTCCATCAAACTCTATACAAAATGGTGCACCTTTAACATGACCAAAATCAAATGGTAATTTTTTTGATTTACGTCTATTTCGTCGCAAATATGTATATCCACGCAATGCAATATACGTTTTTTGCGCTTTATATGCGATTTCCTTATTTTCTAAATATTCACGTATAGTCTTTTCACCGGCGGATTCCGACATTTTCGGACACTGTTGACACCATTTTTTTGCATATATTGCTCTACATGGTTTATTAAATACGTGTCCATTTGCACATCTTACGGTCAAATTACCCGTGGTCCCTGACAGGAGTACACCATTTTTAGCAATAATTATATCGATTAGTTTACTCATATATGATAATAACCAGATAAAAAATTGATTATTTAACTCCTTACAATCCAGTTATAATAACCGATTATAAATATATCAGCAGCAATGGGAACAACATCAAGTCTCGAAAAAACTGAACTAGCTACAAGAGATATAATTGATTTGTCTCTTGATGAACAGGCTAAACACGCAGATATTATAACTAAACTCCGAACCATTGATGTTATGCAAATATATGCTGATACTGCAACTATATCACCAAACTATGCAAAATGGAGTGCAACAAGTGTCGGTAATATAGCATATCTTATATTACATGCGCCAGATCGTTATACAAAATCAATGTGTCTCAAAGTATTAGATAATTATAAATGTGCTATAAATACATATAAACGATCTAAATTAGTCGGATAAAAATTGAAAATATCATTGTATGAATAATATTGATTTATAAAATATAACAAATGAGTAAAATTAATAAACAGGATATATCCAATAACGCGACTGAATCAGTTCATGCAATAACGAATCCATTTGCATTAGAAAATATTTTCAAACCATTTATTATTGAACCGAGTAAAGATCCAAACTATTGGCAACTCGCTGATTCGGATGATGAATCTGAGCTAGATGATAATGTTGATAAAAATGATACAGATGATTGATTAAAAGTAAAGGAACTTGTATTTGTTTGTTATAATTTATAAAAATGTCAACGATATAGTATATAAAATGAATACACAACCATTTGAACTAATAAAATTGCGCAACGAAATGGAAACATATTATAATAAATGTGTTGTATCTGGTAATACAAATCGAGATAATTTGACAATACATTCAATTATTCCATCATATACACTTGATACAATTGCACCTCACTTAATATATTCAAAATATAATAATATATTATTGACTCACAAGATGTCGAATGATTTAAAAAATTATAAATTTGTTATATTACCTGAACCCATCAAAACATTTTATAATCGTCTAAATTATAAAATTATAAAAGGTGGAGTATTTAAAGTCATACCATTGCCATCACATGGTAATTGTGAAACAGAAATTACATTATTATATAACTGTCAACCATTTTTAAAATGGCAGTTTATTAAATTTATGGAGTATAACGGTATAAATCCTGCTAGATGTAATGTAAATTATACCGTATCATCGGATCGATATTTATATAATACTATAAATAAGATCGGACACATCAACACTGAATGTGTATATGATAAATCAGACAATCCGATCATTTATGAAAAAACAGAATACATAAATAATTATAAAAAATAAATATTATATAAATATATATAGATGACTTATATTATAGTTTATTCATTAGATGGATGCAGATATTCTAAAGATGCGGTTAAGATACTCAAAAAATATCACATCCCCAGAAAAATAATTAATGTACCTAATGAAGAGTCACTTAAAAGTAAATATAAAAAAATTAATGGTATGGCCACATTTCCGCAAATATTTATGCACATCAATAATGATGATATTAAAATTGGTGGATATAATGATCTGTCGGAACTTGTATATGATTACAGTGCTATATGTGAGAAAAATTGTAAAGTAGATAATAGTACATCATATGGTAAAATGGTGGAGTTTATTAATGAGTATGTAAGTTGAAATAATTGATTTTTTTATATATTGTAATCTGTATTCAATATATAAAAATATATAATGCAAATATTTGACAAACGCGATATTTTATTATATATCACATCATTTCTGGATGAAGTGGAAGTGGCCATATTATGCAGTGTCAATAAAGTTACCAAACAAATCGTAATAAACAGTCGGTATATTCCGTTATATTACCAGATACACCAACTTTCATTTCGTGAAATTCTCAATATGGTTTTAAAATTAAACAATTTAATTGCTCGCAACTGCGATATAATTGCTGAACGATATAATTTACTTAATCTAATATATGATATAAAACTGTTTCGCAAACAATACTGTACATGTAAATTAAGCCGTGTGACATCGCTCATGCTACTGTGCGGATACAGTTGTACAGATATATTACAAAATTGTGCAATATGCGAACTATATAATTGTTTATTCCGTATAAATTTATGCAGATTAACAGATGCAGATATGAAAATATATCATAAATATCGACAATATCGACATCCACAACGAACATATTATATAACACATTTTTTTGATACAAATCCATTCAACAATATAAAAATTGCTAAACATGCACAACTATTCACTATGGGTAAACGACAAGCCAAAATATATCGACAGCCTGCGCCGCCAAAATCAAAAAATAAAACAGGTAAAATATATAAAATAACAAATGTGCATCATGTAAATGCACGTAATAAAATCATCAAAACACGTTAATTTATATTTCAAAAAAATTGAAATATAAAACGTTAGCCGACACTATTATAATACATATAATAAACAATATGACTAAACGTCATATCACAATATTCAATAAACGCGATTTACTGTTACATGTCACATCTTTTTTAGTCGAAAGAGATATAGCCATAATATGCAGCACAAATAAAATAGTTAAAAAAATTGTAATAAGTAGTCGATTCATGCCGTTGTATTATCGGATATATCGACTTTCTTTTACGAATCTGATGAAATTATATGATGACAAATCAAATATTATTCATGATAATGCTGATAAAATACGGTCACGATATGATATATCAAATTTGGCACTCATTATTAAAACAGCCAAACAAAATTGTAAATGCGACTCATTAAGATTATGTATGGAAGTTGAATCGTTATGGATGAAAAACGAGTTGCTATTTGCACAAAATCATTGTTCAGCATGTCTAATATATCGTGATTTATTAGAAATTGAATGTCTACATGATATATTACAAGTAAATATACAACCTCATTACAAATATATACATCATGTTAGGGTATATAATTATGTCAACTATGTCAAAATTATAATCAGACCAGTTCCAACATACACATTTTATCCTTATATGGCAGACTATCCTTATATGGCAGACTATCCTTATATGGTAGACTATCCTAACAATATTGAAAAAATAGTTGGAAAATATATTGCAAAAGCCAAACTGTTTAAAATTAATAATTTACCGCATCAGCGACATACACATCATCAAACACAAAGTCAACAATATAAATCGAATCGCAAACATTATGTTGCGCATAAATATCCTAAAATAATGAATTTACGACATGTAAATACACGCAATAAAATCATCAAATCTCGTTAATTTATCGTAAAATATAATATAAAAATATATTCAATAAAGTAAATTTCTAATTTTTAGACAAAAAGTTTTTGATATTATATAACAGTGTATTAAGTTTAGTCAATATCATTGTTAGTCTTGTTTCAACAGCTTTATCACTGTAATAGGTAAATTTAATCTTATCAATTCCATTAATAATATGATCAATTCCGACATGTAGATCGGTCATATATGTATTGTTCGTTCGTTTCTGTTGTGAATCAGCGACAAAATCAGGCGCATCAATTGTGTCATAAAACTTCGAAATCTCATCTGTCAAATGAATAATGAAATCAATGATATCTTCACGACTGTAACCATCCCAAATTCTATCTTTTACAAATCGTGCAAATGTGGGGAAAGATGCATCATCTATTTCCAAAAATTTGTAATTTCGTAGATACAATTTCTCATTCTCTTTCAACAGCATAAATGTTTTAAAATTTAACTTGATTTCATCAAATGTAAGTGATGGAAATTTCTTTCTGTTTTCTTCTTTCAACATTAATGATGATCCGAGTATTCCAGAAAAACGAACCACTTCCTGTTCCGTCTCTTTTTCTGGTTCTTTATCAGATAGTTGCGATCGCTCTTTCTCACGTTCATTTTCCTTTTCTTTCTCCTTCTGTTTTTCTTTCTCACGCTCGCATTCACGTTCGCGTTCTTTAAGAGCAATTTCATCTTTCATAACATCTTTTTTGAGTGCTTCAACACGTCCAGTTGATAATTGCACTGCATCAACACGACCAATGGATGATTGTTTAGCATTGGTTAAAATAAGAGATTGCATAGGATTAACAACCGGCACATTGACCTGTTCGGTTCCTGCTGCACGAGTTGTGCCACTTGTAACATTTGCAAAACTAGGCTTTTGATTTGTTAACATTTCACTTCTATCAGACATATACTATTACTCAATATAATTATTTCTCATATATTAAAATTTCAATATTTTCGCATATTTAGCCAAATATACGTATAAGCATATATGCATATATTGCGAATATACATACTACTGAACATGTATATATTCCCGAATTTGTTAATTTATCGGGTAGTTTCATCACCTTAAATATTATATAATCATCATCTTTTATACATGTATCAATAATTTTAAATTGTTTGGCCACATGATTTCCTATATTAAGTGTTGCATCATATTTATATTTTATATAATGTTGTGGATTGTTGGATTCCTGATTTATGAATTCGCGAAATATAACCATAAATGTATCTACACATGCTCTAACTTTATGTATGTTATTCAGTTCTCTACCAAATTCAAACAATCGAACAATAAAATCTGAATTAACTGTTTTAAAGACCAAATTATTTAAAATTATATTTTTAGTTTTGCCAAATTTTAGTTCAAAAATCATATTGCTACTAATAAATGGAAAATTGTTCTGTTGCATCAATCTTTGCATATCACAATAGTACGAATCTGGTATTCTAGTAAACAAGTTTTCACCAAAACTGAAAAATATATTGGCCACGATATATTTATTACTATATGTTGAGGATAATGTCGAATCTAATATATTGTATTCTTGCATAGTCATCTATATCCGGTTTATTACACGGCCAATTTTCCAATATGTCATAATTTCAACTTTTACAATTAAAAATTGAAATGTTATCATCTTAAATGATATGATTATATAACTAATAATATACACTATTATAATGGCCACCACAGCTAAACCAGATGATAAAGTTATTACTCCAGATGAGCAACATGAAGAGTTTAATCAACTGAAGTTGGTTATGCAGCAACTATTTGAATCCAATAGTGGAGATGTTGAAATACGGATTGCCGACACAGATTCATTGATTGGTTATAAATCAATGAAACTATTATCTTCTATATTCGTGTCACAATGCACAACAATTAAGGCAATGTTACAAAATGGCATGAAAGAAACCGCCGAACGTATCATTGATATGACTCATTATTCTCATGATAATATTATGATTTTTTTACGATATATTTATTATAAAGAGCCGATAAAATATAATTGCACACCAGATATTATATTTGAACTACTTGACATTGTGACATATTACGGGTGTGATGAAAAACTGATTAAATCAATTACCGAAAAAATCATTGGAATTATTACAATCTTTAATTCGATTGAAGTGTTCAATATTTGTGATAAATATCCGATGACTACAGAAACTATACGCGAAAGATGTATTGCAACACTACTAGAGTGTATACTAACTATAAATCGTTGTTGTGACCAGTTAGATGATCATAGTGCTAGATTTTGCTGTACACATGCGTATAAACAGTATAATAAAAATGTTATGTCACATATAAATGGTGTCGATATGCGTCCCTGTATATATTATACAATGGAGAAAAAACAACCTGCTGCAAACACAGATATATCAACACGATACTGTTGCGAACATAATAAAGCAAGAAAAGCGGAACATATATATATCACAAAAAATGTGATACCTGATAATATTAAAATTGTAATATTTGATAAATTACTCCATCCCATTATCGAAAAAGATTGATATTTTAATATATAACAAACTGTTCATTCTATCATATATTATAATTCACATGTCTAAAAGAAAACTGCATAACCCTACAGATACCATAACAGATAAAAAAACTCGATATAATCCACCAGTTGAAATACAATCGGCATTACAACTATTATTTGAATCTAATAAAGGAGACATAAAAATAAAAATAGTTGATGAAAACAACAAGGCACAATATATAACTGTACTATCTGAAATATTAAAAATAAACTGTCCTGTTATTAAAACCACATTAGAAATTGATATGATTGAAAAACATGAACGTATTATCGATATGACAATGTTTGCATCTCGTAATGTTATGATATTTCTAAAATGGATCTATTATCGAGATGCAGCTGTAAAGGGTTCGTTGGCTGATTTATTCGAAATTTTAAATATGGCGAACTATTATGATAACACGAGTTTAATCAAACAAACCACGTTTGAAATTGCAAGCCACATAACGATGAATAATTTGCCAGCTATATTAGCAGAGTGTGAAAAATATCCCGCAATTACTGACGATATTGTTGCACATTGCGGAAAATATATGCATGGTGCCATGAAATATTCCGGCAGGATTGCGGAAGATTGTTATGATTTAGATGATACAAGAAAAACTAAATATTGTTGTAAACATACATGTGCGGGTTTATCCCCAGGCATGGTATATCAAGCAGGTCAATACTGCAACCCTTGTTTCTACTATATTCGCGATAAACTGCCACTTCCAACCGATATAACCACATATAGTACAAGATACTGTTGTGAGCATAGAAAAACAGATATCAAAACATTGGATATACTTTCTGATTGGTCTAAAACTATGTTGTTCAATAAACTTATAACATATTGATGTAAAAAGATTGACATTTTAATATATTACAAACTGTTCATCTATATAAATTGACATATTAATTACAGATGAGTAAACGGAAACGTGAAGGACATGAAGGACATGGAGGACATGGAGATGATTATATTGGAGATATTCTTGTCAAATTAAAACTATTATTTGAATCCAATACTGGAGATGTTAAAATTCAAATATGTAATGCAGATGGTGAGATACAATATATAACTGTTATGTCTGAAATTCTCAAAACACATTCCAATATATTAGATTTTATATCTGATGATGTTATTGATATGACAGAATTTAATGATGTGATTGTCATGAAATTTTTACGATATATATATTATCGTGATGTAGATGATATTGATGATCTCACTAAATTAAACGATACATTAAAACTATTAGATATTGCAACACCTTATAATTGCCAACAACTAACTGCCGATATTACCACAACAATTTCAAAACTTGTTGATGAAAATAGTTTACAACAAATATTGACAGAGTGTGCCAAGTTTCCAGATATAACTGCCGATATCAGATCAGTATGCACTAAACTTGTTACTGATAGATGCAAAAATATTAGATGTGAAGATCAACGTTCCCAAGAATATTATAGATATTGTTGCTTGCACAAATATAAAGTGGGTAAAACACCTTATTATTGTCGTAGCGGTCATTTTATGAAACGTAGCTGTGTACATTATACAGTGGAAAATATACCGTTGCCAGACAAACTTGATGATGTATTAACAAATGAATGTTGTTTACACGGTCACAAAAGTAGGAGTATGGATAAAATATTAGATAAACAAAAGTTGTTAGAACTACCAGATTCAACTAAAATAGAATTGTTTAATGAACTCGCAAAAACTGATCTTTTTTAGATTACATATTGTGATATTATATCAACTAGCTGGATAGCGTATGTTGTTCTAAATGCACTGCTCAATTTGTTATCTGGCGATTTGTCATCTATTATATTTGATATCACGGTATGATATCTTGATTGCATACATTTAGAGACCGTTATATCATGATTATGATCTAATATTTCTGTAAAATCGGCACCACCATTGATTAACATCGTGACTACATCCGTCAAGTTATATCTAATTGCATAAAATAATGCTGTATTGCCGTCATTATTTTTAATATTACAGTTGGCTCCATGTGCTAAAAGAGTATGTATAACGGGAATGCAGTTGAAAAAATTCCAACTGATTGATGATATTATGGCAGTATCACCCGTCACATCTGCATTATTAACGTCCATATCACTCATTAACATTAAATTTACAATACGTTTTAAGTTAAATCGACACACATATAAAAATGGTGTTGTTTTATCAACTCGCTTATTATAAAATTTATTGTATCGAACATCACCTTGTTTTTTTATAAATTTGATACATTTATTTTCAACATCATCTATTGTGGCACCAGGTGTATTTACATATATCACATATTCAGTAGCTAACAAATCACAAAACTGCTGAGCTTTATATTCATCAGACATAATTACATATCATATCGAATTTATTATATATCACACAATATAAATCATTATATATTCAATTTTTTTATTGCATATATCGAAATACTAAAAAAATTGAATATATAAACAGTAGCAAATATATATTATATAATATTGCAAATCAACATGGTATCAATATATTATATTGAAAAGTTTGAACAATATAAAAAATCAGATTCATATTGTTTGTCATTTTTTAAACAAAATGGAGTTGATGATTATAAATGTCCAAGTGGCAGATATATCGCACATGAACTACTATCCTTAAAACATTATTCTACTCTTGAATATGTCATCCCGTTATTACATAAATCCGCATTTGAACATTTGAATGCTAAAGGTGAAACTGCTCTAATTGCAGCATGTCAGATAAATTATAATACGTCTATTGCATTTGCACTATTGGACCGCAACTGTGATATAAACGTTATGACACCTCGCAAAGAAACTGCATTATCTGCGGCAATTAAAACCAAAAATTATGACACCGTATATAAACTCATTGATCGTGGCGCTGATTTGAATATACAAGACGAAAATGAACTTGATGCATTTCATTTGGCATTGCGATATGGACATAGACAATTGTGCCATTATATGTTGCAACAGTCGCCCAAAATTAATGTCAATACACAATATCAAAGCGATATAAATGCATCTTATCGTTCTGGTCACACATCTTTAATGACAGCTATCTATCACGGAGAATTTATTTTGTTTAATGCTATATTAGATTATGGAATGCGCTCAAAAATGTTCAGAATAGATCTGAATATACAAGATGATATTGGTAATACAGCATTTATATATGCATGTCAAAAATACGAACCTATTTATGCCAAAGTTTTATTAAAATATTCACCAGATATAAATATAGTGAATAAATCAGGCGAAACTGCACTATTACATGCATGTATAAATATATATAAAATACACGATATAGTTGATCAACTAATTGCAGACAATGTCAAAGTTGCTGGTGTCACCGCTGGCAATGATCACTGTTCTCCAATAATAGCGGCATATTCAAGTAAACGATATGATACAGCACTTGCCATGATACAATTACACATTAAACAACATCCTGATATCCGGACCGAATCCTGTTGTATTTTAGAACAAACTACACATTTATTAGGTAATATGCTTATATATGCGACAAAATATGGATTAGATGATATTGCTGTTGAGATTGCACGTCATGGCTGTAATCTCCACCATCGAGATTTATATAAATGGGATGCTGTGATGTATGCAGATGACTATAATAAAACCCCCAAATTCTTGAATTACATATACACCACAGCGATCATGCGGGAGGTTGATGATATTGATACCATTATTGGTAAATCATATCGGCTGAACGGGTCGCTTGATACCATTAGAATTGTTATATCTTATCTTGCAGGGTAATCTTCTTATATTACATCATTGACGGCAATATTTTATCATCCCATGGCGATAGTGTCTGATTATCGAAATATATCGGTTCATCACTTATAACAACAGCTCCACTTGGTGTATAATCGAATTTGCGTGTTGCACGAACTTCATCTAAATGTATTTGCGGATCGGTTGGCACGGTGAACTTTTCGACAGGTTGACTTTTAATACAACTCACAATTGTGACAACTATAAGGGCAAATATAATTAGTTTATATAACATGATATAATAGTATATGATATTATATTATATAAAAAATTGAAATTTAAATGGACAGGCAACACTTTTATATAATTATATGATACTGATACTAATTGTGTCACTATGAGATGAGTACTTATATACAGTATATTGATGTAGCTCGTCATTTACATGGATTACTCTACCAAGGCGATCAACATGTATGTTTACAATATATGAAAACAAATAGTTCAAACAGTAATATATATCTCAATGTGCAATTTCATGGCTATACATCAATCGCAATTGCTGCGGCGAAGAATTTATATGATGTTGTTGATGATATGATATATAGAGGTGCTGATCCAAACTTTGTATGTATGTATGGTTCAACTGCACTAATGTCAGCATGTAAATATAATAGTACAACAACTGCTATACGTCTTATAAATAAACATAAATGTGATAAACATATGCGTGATTATAAACAACAAACTGCATTATCAATAGCTATTCAATATGGATCATTCGATATTGCCAGACATTTAGTAGTAAAGCACCACATATGGGAACTGAATATTCCAGATGTAAATGGCGATACACCATTTATGATTGCATGTAGACGGGCATCATATGAATTTATCGCATTTATGATTTATAAAGGTGTTGATATAAATATTAAAAACAAAGCGAATAACTCGGCATTATCATACGCAATAGATTATCAACCTGAAGTATGTACACTATTACTCAATCACGGTGCTGATTTTATACATGTATTTGAAACAATACATAACAGTAAATTTAAAGGCAGTGATAAAATAAGATTGTGTTTGAAAAATAAGTATCGAGATGCTATAATACATATAATAAACAACAATAAAACTGGATTTAAAAAACAATTCAACAAATTATTATTATTTGTCAAGTATAAGAAACATCATCCACTTTATGTGAGTTTTAAAAAGACGTATGCCGTCGATATTATTGATATAATATGTAATTATATTATATGAAAAATTGAAAATTAAATAGTCAAGCAACACTTTTATTTAACTATATGATACAACCCATATTTATGAGTACTATCAATTGGGATTATTATAATGCTGTGGCTCGTCATTTATATGGACTACTCTATAAATGTAATCAATCAGAGTGTTTAGAATATATGGCGGCATATCATCAACACAGTAATATTTATCTCAATATACAATTTGGTACACAAACATTAATCGCAATTGCTGCTGAACTGAATTTATATGATGTTGTTGATGATATGATACGCAGAGGTGTTGATCCCAATTTGGTGAACAAACAATGTGATATGAATGTATTAATGGTGGCATGCCGATATAACAGCCTAAAAACTGCATATTGTTTAATAAATAATCGCACATGTAATATAAATATACATATACGTAACAGTATTGGACAAACTGCATTATTGATAGCTATTTATTATGCATCTTATGATATTGCCACATATCTCATCACAAGATATCACGTTAGAGAGTTGGATATCCCAAATGCAAATGGTGATACACCACTCATAATAGCATGCAAACGACCATCCCGCCAAATAATTGCCAATCTATTATGTAGAGGTGTCGATGTAAATATTCGAAATAAAGCAGGATATTCAGCATTATCATACGCATTATGTTATCAATCTGCTGTATGTACACTACTACTCGATCATGGTGTGGAGTTTCAACACGAATTTGAAGATATAGCCGATAATAAAGCCACATATTGTGATGAAATCAGATTGTGTTTGAAAAATAAGTATCGAGATGCTATTATACATATAATAAACAACAATAAAACTGGATTCAAAAAACAATTCAACAAATTATTATTATTCATCAAGTATAAAAAACATCATCCACTTTATATGAGTTTCAAAAAGACATATGCCATTGATATTATTGATATAATATGTGATTATATTATATGAAAAATTGAAATTTATATATTTGAGTTCATATATTGTACTATATATCATTATGTCATATAATATATGGATAAAGTAAATAATGCAGCTAGTGCATTTGATAATTTGATTAATGATAGAAATGAAGATAAGTGCATTAATTATGTGAAATCTGATAAATTTAAATATATCAGATACGGTAATCTTGGATTTGAAAATACAATGGGATGTTATCTGTACGCCATATGCAGTGCTAAATTTAGTCGACTTGCACTAATGGTAATTGAACAGGGGGCGAATATAGATGTCGTTAATATTCATGGACAAACACCACTCATGTCGGCATGTGCTTATGGACTCGAAGATGTTGCAATAAAATTAATCAATAATAAATGCAATATTGCAGCACAAGATAAATATGGCTATGCCGCAATAACATTTGCATGCATATCCAATATGACATCTATCATAATGCTATTAGTTGATTTACATATGTTGATAGGATCAGATATGTCTAAATTGATATATTCACTAAATCGTGCAGACATGATAAACAAATATGTGTATGACAAATATCATACAACTATATTATCCGCAATTGATGATGTCGACAGTGTGATCGGTGGATGTTTTGTCAAGACATATGCAATTGGTGTCGTTGGTATCATATGTGAGTTTATTGTATCAAAAATTGAAAAATAAAACCATAAATGACAATATCTATATAAATTACATACATAAAATGGATAAGATGAATTACATGAATGATGCCGCATCTACATTTTCTCATGCTATGGCGTTTTGCAGTGAAGCCGACTGTTTATATTATATAACAACTGATCCAGATTTTAAAAATATCGGTGTCAATAATCGTAATTATTTTAAAAATATCCGTGTCAACAATCGTAATTTGGCCGATTCGCTATCGTTTTACATGCCCATAGCTCTTAATCGTGGTACACGTTTTGTCGACCTGTTAATCGATTATGGAGCAAACATAAATATGCCGTCAGATGCAGGTTTAACACCATTAATGCAGGCATGTATGCGCAAAAATGAAAATATAGCATTAAAATTAATAAATATGAATTGCGATATATATCTGCATGATCATCATAAATTAACCGCACTAACATATGCATGTATGTTTAATATGCCTGCAGTTGCAATTGTATTAGCTCAGCGACATTTAATTTCCGGATCAGAAATTACTATACATGATGTTACGGATGGCTGTGATAATATTGTACATCAATATATAATCAACAAATATAAAGAAACTATATTATCCGCAATTGATGATGTTGATAGTATAATTGGTAGGTGTTTTACAAAAACATATGCCGTTGGAGTGATTGACATTGTTTGTGAATTTATTATATGACTTTATTTTATTAGTTTTCATCCATAGATACAAGTGTTTGAATTGCTGTTTTCTTCTTATCATAATTATCATAATACAAATATACAACTGATAGTAGTTGCAATTCATCTATAACTTTTGCTTTCATATAGTATTTTAAATATGAACTCAACTCTTTCATTCTATCTTTATGTGACGGATCATTTTTAATATTATTTGTTGTGTATTCATCTGGATTAAATCGTATAAAGATGGTCGGTGCACAAATATTATACCATATGTTCAACATTCTGGTCACTTCACAGTCACATAAATATGATTTATGTTGATGTTCGTCAACTTCGAGTATTATAAAATGTGTTCCACAATCAAATACAAAATCTGGACGTTCAAGGCCACAATCACTGGTATTTATTATTTTATCACATGAACTATATTTAAAATTATTAACATCTAGATAGGCTTTTACTTGGTTTTGCTTGGTTTTGCTTGGCAAGTCTCATCTTAATACCGTTTACTGAATCACAATTATAACATAGGTTATCTTTATTTAATATGTATGGCAAATTACAACTGGTGCACGCTTTTTCAATGAGATTGATTTCATCAGGTTCCTTATGGAGTTCGCAATGTTTCTGTCGTTTGCCTATCAAACCATATAGCGCTATATTTTTGCAATTTTCATCTATGCATCTTGTTTTTGGATTTGCAATCATACCACTTATTTTATGTTGAGCACATACAGTTGCTTTATTGCCAGGAATGCCATAATATGTTTGTGTTTCACATCCGGTATTTTCGCACTTTTTATGATAAATACCAACCATATCAAGTGATGAATGTTTTTTACAATATTTTTCATATTGACCAATTATACTATAACTTGCCTGTATTTTACATCCAATATAGTTGCATATTTTCGCCTTAATGTTTATCATATCATCTTCTTTATGTTTAAAACAATATTTTGCAACTGTTTCACCAATTTTATTAAAACTTGGATCTTTAGTGCAATTTAAATCAGCACATGTTTTACGTCCAATTAATATCATATCATCATCCTTGTGATCTGCACAAAATTTACTTTTTTTTTCACCTATTTTATTAAAACTTGGGGATTTATCACAAGTTGGATATTCACAACGTTTATTTACAACATCAATCATATCATTATCTTTGTGTTCAACACAATATTCACCACGTTTTTCACCACGTTTATTGAAATATGGTATTTTTTCGCAATTTAGATTTAAACATTTTCTATGTCTAACATCTACCATGCCATCATCTTTGTGTTTTGCACAATATTTGCCAGTCTTTTCACCATGTTTATTATAATATGGCAATTTTCTACAATTTAAATATTCACATGTTTTATCAACCACATTAACCATGTCATCATCTTTATGCTTAACACAAAACTTGCCTTTTTTCTCACCCACTTTATTGAAATATGGTTTTTTATTACAATTTAAATGGGCACATTCGCAATTACTTTTTTGTGTCGTCTGTTCTTGTTTCGCCTGTTCTTGTTTCGTTTGTTCTTGTTCGTTTGTCATGTATATATAATAATTAATATTTGAAATTTATACTTCAAACATTTAAATATTCAATTTTTATTACATGACTTAAAAAGACCAATTCGCATCTATTTCAAAAGCCCAGCGGAACCGTTCCATCAGCGCTGTACTAAAAAATTTGTCATATGGTATTCCATGCCGCTTCATGAATGATACACTAATTCTTGCGTCTATGTAATTAATCTTTGACGTTCCAAGTGAGAGCGACTTGAGATCAATTTTTAAATCAAGTTGAACTTTTAATTTTTTTATCATATCATCTATTTTTTTTATTTTATCTGTATGTTTACCTGCTAATTTATACTGTTTCTTCTTTTTTTTAAGTTCGTCTATTTTATTTTTAAGTTTATCAACCTGAGCATTAAATGTTTTAGAAATTGCACGCTGATGATTACATAGCTCTGCCACGCGAAGATTTGCCCGATTTACCTCATCGAGTAATATATTGATTTTATCACTTTCACTGTATTCATCATATTTTTTAGAGATGCGATTAAGATCATTCTGAAACATATTTGATGCATTATATGTCCTGAATACTCGTGCGGTAAGATTTTTCATGAATGCCTGCAAATATTTATTTATATCAGCAGAATCAATTAAATTAAATAATTGATCCTTATTAGATTTGTCTTTCATACAGTCAGCTATAATTTTATAAATCAACTCCGAAACTTTTATCTTCTTATTAAAACGAATCGTATCCTTACCAGGAAAGTCCATTTTAATCTCATAATCTCCCAGCAATTTAATATGCTCAACACGTAAAGTAGATACTCCGACCGTATCGACCTGGTCACTACTTTTTTCATTTCCCACGCGTAATGCAAGTTCATCAATAAAATATAAAGCACATCCCAATTGTCGTAACTTCAGATCATCGCTCTTAATGTTTTCATCATTTGCCTTTCGAATACGTCCAATACGCGTCTTTAGTTTGCGTGCAAGTTCGAACTTTTGTAAATCCTTTTCAGCTTTTGAGTCTGATTTATCACCGAGCCAAACATATTTTATTTTAGATGTAATCTCATCTTTATATGATGCCAGCCAATCGACAGTGTGGTCATGTATGATGGTACCCCATTTATGTCCCTTTAAATCGGCTTGTATAGCGGGTATAGGTGCGTTTTCATCCAAATTTAAAGTCACATCTTCTGGATATATTCGCCGTTTTATCCGTCCAAGCTTAGGGTGACAACCACGTCCAATGAAGATGCCACATGGTTCTACTTTAAAGTTCCCAACCGGCTGCTCAACATTGTCAATAGTACAGAAACGGTATTTTCCCTCCAGTTTATCACGTGCCTCTTTGACTCGTTGTTTCTCCTCTGCTGAAACAGTCTTTTTACTTTCACGTGTTTTGAGTACGTGATTATATATAGCGGTGAAATCACACCCTTCTAAATTCATTATAACAGTATCTTTAGGTAACATCTTTTTCCAATCCAACCAGAAATTGCGATTAAATTGTTTTAACTTGATGTACTCTGTATCGATGTATTTCGCATAGTGTGTAGCCATCTCTTCGGCCGCAGGTGGCAACTGTATTTTATGACTACCATAACTTATAGGTATATTATGTGAGACGTATTCAGATGGAAATAATACACCTGAATGTCGCAATGTCGTCCATTTGACACCTTCCTTTTTGCCGCCCGCTAATATATGAGTTTCATTAAAGCCCAGACCACTAAAATAATTAGCAAGTTGACTTATTAACAATGTGTTCATCTAATACTTATAATTGATATATTAATTTATATAACAAAAAAAGTGAAATATCAACATTTTACAAACATGTTTTTGTATAGTTATATAAATTTACCTATTATAATAATCGACAATATGACCAATCGTGTATTATATTTGACACGGTCATCCGACAAATACACTAAATATGTCAAAACCAATTTGCGAGAATCTTATACATCATATAATATAACTATTCATTTGAAAGAGCTATTCGGTGATCTCACACGATGTGATAATATTGCAAAATATACACGATGTATTGTCGATGACGTGGTATCACAACATAGAGATTCAGAAAACATGTCACTGATTTCGCATCACAATATGAATAAAAAAATTAAACCATTGATAATAACCATTGATGATAATCTACATTGCGATTATATAATTGCGGAGTTTCACAATCAGTTGGATAAATATCCTGTGATTAGAAACAATGACAAAACATTGTGTAATATGATCGATAAATATATATATGAATTCGAATATGAAAATCATAAACCGAAAATTGATAGAATAAATAAACAGTTTATTGCCCATATTGCTGTAATTTGGAACGGCTAACTGTGAGATGCTCCACAAGCGCATTCGGCTGTTGCACTGCTGATCGACTTGGTGGTTACATCCACTGGAAAATCAACAGTTACATGTAGTTTAATATTTGCAAACAGTTTGCTCATCATACTATCTGCCGCGGTAACCGTTCCTTTATAATTCAGCAAATCTTTTGCAGCATATTTAATAACCCCTTCCGGAACTGCATATGTTACCACATCAATATCATCAACTGGTTTATATTCTCGATGCGGTGTAAGTCTAAATGTTTTAATCTCTGCAGATCCGGGACGAGATACTGGATTATATCTCACATGAGTATCACTGGGAATGCAAAGAACACGCTGCTTTTGTGCGATGACATAACTATTTGACGATTTTCTCTCCAACAAAAAGTAGTAAATACCTCCAGGTTTGACATTATGGATTGATGGCAGTATTTTGATTGTGTTTGCATGTTTATCAAACTCGCCAATGTTAAACATCAATGTTGAATGCAAAAATCCAAATATATCCAATAGTCTATGTTTCAACAGTTCTAATCCAGTTGTCACATCTAGTGTAACCACTTCATCCTCAATGAATGGTGAAATAAATTTGGCACACGTCAAATGTGAATTAATTGTGATATTCATATTATATACTTGTCTACTCGAAATCTTGCTTTCATGGTGTTCATTGCGGTAGAGTTTTAACCAATAAATATTATCTTCTTCAACACATTCAGGTTGTTCTTTAGATACACCAATTATATCAATCTTCTGTAAAGTAGTCAGTGCAACGAATTTATTCAGTTTGCCATCGTAGCGTGTAACACTGAATTTGAAACTTTTCATGTCAAATGTATTGACGGCTGCACCTTTCAGATTCGGAATATGGATATTCATAACACGCACGCAATTTGTGTCTAGTGGTGCAATGAACAACGCCTCATCTTTTTTTAATGCAACTTTACCTTCCAAATGATCACATGGTTTACGATTTTTGAAATTCGTAAACTGTTGCCACTTCTTTGTTTTGGCCAACCTATCTCTGCTAATAATATCATCTACAACCTCCATTGCCATAAACTCTTCTGTTAATCCTGATAAAACGGGATTCACTTCAAATTCAATATCGAGCGGAGCAAGTGCCATTTTATCCATATTTAGCAGTGTAGTGCTTGTATAATATTATCATTCTAATTGACATCACATACTTTTACTTTTTCAATTTTTTTCATATAAATCGTCTATTAAATTATGGTAATTTCATGAGATTTCTATACAATAAACGTTTCCCGATGAGCCCTGCCAGCTTTACCATCTCATAATATATTTAATAAAATACACGTTATTGATTTAGTGAGATAATATCGGCTGGTAGGGCTCATCGGGAAACATTCAAAAAATTGAATAAAAAAAGATATAAATACATAATATATACATATAATATAATATAATGGATTGTGTGACTACCGCGACACAGACTAAACAACCATCGATTAAACCTAATACAGTTGATCCGATAACAGGTAACATAGTAAAAAGAATTGATCTAAATTGGACATCACATAAAACCGGTAAACCAATGTCTAGAATGGTATGGCAATATTATCGCGATAGATCTCGTGCCGGATATTCTGTTGATGACATATTTAAAAAGTATAAAGGGTATACAGTAGAGATTATATATAGTGGTGATCCAGTCAAATATAAGTTTGATCTTGCATAAAAAATTGAAATTTTAATTTATAGTAATTCTCATTATAAAACTACTATATTTAAAGCACAACTAACGATATTTCATATTGACGTGCTTTTACGATGGCCACCACACCTACATGTATTAAGGCTCCATGCGTTAAAACTCCCGTTCAATCATCTGTCAAATCTCCACAATCAGAGGATGCGACATTTAAGGGTGCAACAACATTTGAGGGCGCATTTGCCGAACTCTTGTCATTATGGTCCACTCAACAGAATCACAAAACTGGACGAATCATTTCTCATCTAAACAGAAATACTGGACTAATTGTCGCACAATATTATGGTGATTGGATTGAAGATGATTTTGTTGAGGAACAATTATGTTTGTCGTTAAAACAACGAACATATATGTCAACTCAACAACATATGTCATTTGATGAGCGTGATTATGCAGTATTGACAAATGGATCATGTCGTAAGTTTGTTCTCGCAGGTATGAAGGCGCACACGTCACATATTTATGAATCAAAAACCAAACTACACATGCATATAGAAATGATATGTAACGCCATGACCTACGATGACAAGCTCACAACACTATTGTTGACAAACTGTCGTGATCAATTTGCACAAGCTCTCAAAATTCCACCTGGACTGCGCAGCTTGTGGCAACAATGCACATCTTTGCAACAATACCATGATTCACTCGCGGCATGGGATGAAGAAGATGGTGTGATACAGTTCGAACGTGCATTTCGTGTATGTGCCAAAACGGTCGCCGGTAAAAGTCTGCTTGGAGCTCTAAAAACGTACAGCGAAGAGAACGTCTTTACACATGACGCACGCTATGGTAAAGAATCACGATATGTGTATGAAGCACGTAGCACACTCATTTATGCGTGGAATCATGCACATCCCGACGATCCACATGGCATTTATAAGTTGTTGAACTACAAAATGAAGCCCCAACCGATTACAGGTCGTGATTTGCGTATTAAACCCATTGCGGATAAAAATGCGCCCAAAGTGGAAATTGCGGAACAGTTTCAAGTCGCACAGTTAAGTAAATATCATCTTGATGACATGGTGAGAAATGTCACAGAAGCGACACCTGTTGTGATCATCGAGCGTAAAAAAGATGCATTTGCACAAGATGAAATGGAGCTGATTCGTCGAGCACAAGTCGAAAAGATGCAGTTACAACAAACTGAAAATGCCAAACGTCGAGCTATTGAAGCACGAGAACGCAAAATTGCGGAGGCTAAAAAAATGAAGACTGCTGAACAAGCACCAGCCAAAAAAAAGGGCAAGCGTTAATTTTTATTTTATTTTATTTCATCTTGATATAAAGATTTATCAATATAATATATTATATCAAATCAAATGAGTTTCAATTGTGTATCTTGTAGATTCCATACAACAACTAAACAAAGCTATTTTAAGCATCTCAGAAGTAAACGCCATGAAAAAAGTCTACGTGCTAATATGTCATCAATACCAGCCACACGAGCCGCTATACGCCCATCTAAATCTGATGATGACGAGAGCAGTGAAGAAAGTGATGAAAGTGAAGAAGAAGATGAAGATGGAGAAGATGGAGGACATGAAGGACATGAAGGACGTGAAGAAAAAACGGGAGCTGATACACCAAAAACTACCACTAATACAACAGTTCCGGTTAATATGATAAATACAGTTCCAGAGCTACAAAAAGAGTGTGACCGACTGCGCAAAGAAAACAGTGCTATAAATGAAGAGTTAAAAAACTGTCAACTTGCATTGGAAACTGAAAAAAAGAAACCAAAAACTTATAATTTTCCATATCCTCTCACAATTGATTCTACATTATTTGGCTCATTAAATACAATTGTCGAAGCGCTGGCCGGTCTTAATCAAATTGATCATCTGATCAAAAATCTTGATGAAAATAATACGGCAATTAATGGTGAATCAGATGAACAAGATAAACCGGATAATATTGTTATATCAGATCCAGTAATAGCAGAAAAGAAGCGACGTATTGACATGCACAAATTAATGCAACGCAAACTTGAGAATCTAGAAAGAATGAAAAAACGTAAGGAATTCTTTGATGCTCATCCATCACTTGAAGATAAATTTTATATTGAACGACCAAGAACATAGAATAATATCAAATAAATATATTAAAATAAAATCCACTTATTGTGAGTTTTATTTTATTTTTAAAATAATATATAAATGAGATGTGAACAATACGCAAACAATAACGATATATTGATTGAATGACTGTCTCCCGATGGACCGCAACTGCTGATGTTATCTCATTATATAACTAAAAAAAATATGTGTGGTGAGATAACATCAGCAGTTGCGGTCCATCGGGAGACAGTCATTCAATCAATATATCGTTATTGTTTGCGTATTGTTCACATCTCATTTATATATTATTCTTTTGTGACTTATTTTTTAAAACAATCAAATGTTGAATGATCGATTTTCTTATACAATATAGTAGTGATATCTCTTTATATCTTATTCAATAAATTAAAAATCTATGTTTTAGCATTTTTTCTAAGTAATGCAATAATTACTGATTCCAATTTATATTTAAAGGCATATTGCATTGCGGTTTTTCCTTCCATATTTACGACATTAACATCCATATTTGGAAAATCGTATAACAATACATTTGCCAATCTTGGTTGTGTTTTATAACATGCCTGAATCAATAAAGTATTATTGTTATTAGTTTTCAGATTAATATTAATTTTTTTAGAATATTTATAATATAATTTATTAAAACATTCCGTAAACATATCACGTTCAATATTCTGGAGTAGCCACATTAAAACTGTGCAATTTTTATTATCTATAACATTTATATCAAATGTTGAATTCAAATGACTGCATATCAAATTGGCAATATCCATTTTTTCCATCTTAACTGCATATAATAGTGGTGTATCTCCATTAGCATATTTAATTGCCATATTGGATTTCACAATAATGTTTGCCTCACAAACATAAATTTTACCCTCAAGCGCATATGTATCATATTTTTTATAATCATAAGCAGTGTACTTTCTATCTTGATATGGTATATAATTACAACACATTTTCATTAATAATGTATGACCATCTTTATCCAATTTATTTACATCCGCATTTTTATCTATTAATTTCTCGACAACACGAACCGAATTTAATTCATAAGCCTTCATAAGTAATGTCTTATTATTATCAATACCGTTCTGATAGTTTACATCAATACCCTTATCTATAAATTTATTGACTGTTTTATCCATCTTGCCAATTAATGAGTACACTAATGCACATATATCTTCTGTATTTATACGTTTTATATCAATCTTTGCGATAATCATATGTGCAATATCGGCAAATCCATTACGACATGCTGTAAATAATGGACCCTTAAGTAATAAATCTGCACCGGCATCTATCAACATTTTTGACGTTTCAACATTGTTATTTTTGCAAGCCCATGATAATGCAGTTTCATCATTTGCCAATACATCCGTTGGAACCCGATATTTTAATAATAATTTAACGACTTTTACCAAACTATGTTTACAGGCTAAAATTAATGATGTTTCTCCCATCTTATTTTTGACAATTAAATGCTCCGTATTTTTTGATTTTACTATTGTATCGATTAATGTTAATGCTATTTTTTCAATTTTATTTTTACACGCCTCCAATAACAGTTCACCCAATTCTGGATTTATTGTAGAGTCTGCATCCAGTGTTATATCATCTGATAATTTAGTTGTTGATAGTATACCCTTCGGAATATAACCCGTTGACATTTTTTTGCCAAATATCTCACGGGGTATACTCATTTATATACTACTATATTAGATTCATTAATGAACTATAACTTTTTTCAATTTTTATTTTTTAATATCCAATAAACACGCCCTTTTCGTTCTGTTTTAGTGAAATATTTATCTAATAGACGTAATACACTCAAGTCTTTCATTTTAGTTTCGATCATTAAATCAAGTCGCGGTACACCTAGTATATCTAATTTCAATAACCAATCCGGTATTACATCCAAATAATCGCTGTGTGCACCAAATCTATCATCTTTTTTCTGTTCTGATAAATGCATTTTTGGTGGCACTTTTCTAACTGACCATGTTTTAAACACACGATTTAAGAACTCTGGTGTAATTTTCACATGATCTTTACTAATTTTATTGTGGAACACGTCTAACGTGAAGGGAATATTCCATTTTTCACATAATGGCAATAAATCTAATGGATTGTATATGCGTTCGTCATCTTCCAATGTCAAACAGTTGCGCATATCATTTGACATCTCTGAAAACACTTTATCAACTCGTTTTAATGTCTCGATTTTTGAGTCATATCTACCCCCTGCGTGAATAACTATTACGGAATAACCAGGTTGCTGTTTCATCATCTTAATAATTTCAACATGAGTATTTAAATCGAAAAGTGATTTGCGCAATACAGTTGCATCTATTGCCCCGAGCTGAATGTATGGATTCGCATGAAATGTCAATCGGTGATCATGTTGTTTTGCAAAGAGTCCAACTTCTTCTAATAATGGTGCTGCAAATTTAATATCACCTTTAAGATATCGATTTTTAGGCCATTTAGCGAGCAATATATCATTGCCAAGATGCGGGAAGACATTTGAACTAATTCTAAAAAAACGAATACCATGTTCTTCATTCCAAATTAATATCGTTAATAAATCTTTTATATTTTGAATAGCCAACTGTTTCAGATATTTAATTCCTCGTTTTTCTCCCATATCAACAACTGTTTTAACAATTGCAGATCTCGAACAAAATACATCTTTTCTTAGACTGAGACATATGCATGCGAATGATAGACGCAGTTCCAACATCTCGTAATATATAGTAGATACATATATAATTTAAAATAAAAAAAATTGAATATATTTTATATTATGAAATGCATTTAACAATCTGTATATTATATGACCCTTTAAATGTCAGAGGGTGAAATCATATTAGTGGATAAACCTACGGGTATGTCATGTGTTGATTTTGTCAAACGGTATCATGCCGATCATCCACATATTAAGAAGCTGTCATTTGCCGGTAGATTAGATGAACTAGCATCTGGTAAACTATATATATTAACAGAAAATAAAATATATCTCCGAGATGAATTGTGTAGAAAATATAAAACATATACTTGTACAGTTATCAAACACATCGTAACCGACAGTTATGATATATTAGGAATGCCCGCTATATCGGATGCTGCCGAACAGAAGATACCAAACAAGTATTCACAACCATATCCACCTTATTCGAGTGTGCCGATTAAACGATATCGTAAACCGTTCTGGTATGTAACTCGCCATAAATTACCTTTAGATATTGCTGAAATTCCAGTTAAACAAGTTGAAATTAAACAATTTACTCGCACCAAAGAACACAAAATATCTCCGGCCGATTTGTTGGATATTATTGTTTCACGAATCAAACTTGTGGATAAAAAACATGATTTTCGTCAAGCGGAGATTGTTGATGCATGGACTGAGCTACTGAAAAATCATAAAAATGACATTGAACTTGTTGATATTGCGGTTCAATGTTCATCCGGCACATATATCAGAAGTATAGCTAATATGATGGCTGGATGTGCATTTGATATACAACGTACTGCTTATTTGTAAAAAAAATTGATTTGTTTATTCATTGAAATTAGTTTGTTTATTATTATTATATATATTACGACACACATGACAACTCAGATATTCATCAAGACGCTGGTAGGTAAAAGTATCTGTTTCGATGTTAATTTAACCGATACAGTTGAAAGTTTAAAAACTCTCGTTAATTTTAGGGAAGGTGTGCCAAATTCGGAGCAAAGACTTATATACATGGGAAAACAGCTCGTAGATAAAAATATATTGAGCGATTATAATATACAAGCAGATAGTACAATATATTTAGTATTACGACTAAAGGGATAAGTTATATAAAATAAGTACAACTATAACACTCAGCCACACGACACCATTATACATACCATCAACTCTATGCTGATATTTATAAATTACAACTAATAAACCGATGATAAATATCAGTCGTATAATATCTATCAAACTAGTCGGTTTATTGATTGGAAATTCGCCAATTGATTCTGGTATTAATTTATGCACAACATCTAACGCATTAGTAACTGCGGATTCATAAGATGTAAAATGATATAACGATTTTCCATTATGAGTGCCAACTGTATATAAATTATTTACAGCTGCACTTTTTGCCTCAATAAATTTATTGATGTTTGTTTCGACAAATGCTGAATCTCGATTATCCCAATCATCACCATTTTTATATACATGTGGATTTACGATTGCAATATCATATCGCGATAATTGGGGATATCCGTCTTGAAGCTGTAAAAATACTTCATCAATTAGCTCCTGTTGTGTACATTCACCTGGTAATTTCCCGGTAATTGCGGATTTAACATTCGTAATAGTTATACAAGTACTAATACATGTTTTCGAATTTGGGATCTGCATATAATCTGTTAATACGATGAATGCAACTCCCCATCTTGATGCTGGAAATCCCCATATTCTTGGTAATTTTAATTCATCTTTCCAATGATACACAATACCAATATCATCTATATACTCAGTCTGTACGGCCCATGTTTTGAGATTATCGTAGTCGCCAAATGCATTAAGGCCATTTAATAATTGAGTTAACTGTATAGGCGGAATTGCTAACATTACTTTATCACCCATAATTTGTTGTGTCGTTCCATTAGTATCAACCGTTATACTCATTATTTTATTATCTTTAACATTCAAACTGGTAACATCAGTATTTAACATTATATCTACATTTCCAGTTTTTAATAAAACTGACTCATATATTTTAAACAATCCCTCATCATTTGGTCGATTTGGCTGATAAATTTTATATAATAATTGTTGATTAAGTAGTTGTAAAAATTCGAACAATGTATATTTGTCTGAACCGGCACCATCCGTTAATCTGCACATTCTATTGACATAATCTTGTGTATTTTGTGTAAAGTTGTGAGATATCATAAATTCATCCATTGAGATTGTTTTACCATATTCCGAATTGAATAACAATTTAATGAATGCTTGTGTGAACCAAAATAAATCACTGATATGCATATTTTGAATTGATTGACCGCCAACTGTTGCTATACTAAAATTGTATGGCACAAATAGGTCTGTAAATTTGTGACCCATATTTTTTAACATCATGGTTGTATTTATATATGCTGTGGAATATATACGCGGTGCATGTTCGGTAAACATACCATCAACTTTTATAACTCGATGACATCCGCCGATCGCCACTATTCTTATCCACTAATAAACATTTTTTCCCATATTTAGCAAAACAGTATGCTAATGTTAGCCCAGTCGGTCCAGCACCTACTATTATATAATCATACATTGTATATATTATATATAATAAAAAAAATTGAATAATTATTGTATTACAACTTGCATCTATAATATAATAAATATAATCTGCTAATAATGTCATCTAATATTCCCACTAAGCAAATTGCAACCATCATTGACATTTTGACGCGACAAAAACTGTCAGTCAAATGTGGATTCGCTGACAATATTTTATCTGTTGATTTTGCATCCGGTAAACAGTTCGATGAATTTATACAAAAAGCACACACTCATAATCTCAACTCAAAAAAGAAATCCAATGACACTACATTGATGGATATGTTAACAACTGTATGTGATCTCAAAATTGATATTGTCAGTTTGGATGAAATTATATTCACTCTTTATACCATTAAAATGAAAACCGATTATATTGATATGTTTATCGAACAGTTACAACATACATTCATCTTGTAATCTAGTAAAATGAATTTTATATATAGAAAAAATTGAAATCAAATTTCTCTATATTACCCATTAAATAATGTAATATGAATAGAAGTATCTTACTAACACTTAATCATGATTCTAGCATATATGAAGTCACCACCGCAATTACCATTTGTGGTTCCATTGATTCCGTTTCGTCCAGCAGCTCGCCCAGCTGTTAAATCGCTGCCATCACCGCCAATTAAATCATTAAATTCGGTGATGCCATATGTCGCTGCAAAACTAAAACTCAAATTTATCAATCTCGATCAGTTGGAGTCAATGGATGAATCTGATGCTATGCCGCCGTCTGCCCCAGAACTCAAAAGACATGCCGCACAGGCGCGCCCAATGTTCCAGCCACTCGTGTCTGGAGATATATCGCCTGAAAGTTTCAAGATACCAATTATTGACACCGTCACAGTGCGCATATCAGTCGCAATAGGCACCAAAAAAGTACCGCTTGCAACTGTTTCGCAACGTGCATTGTATCTGCTGTCTAAATCATACAGAACATATATCGACAAACACAAAACATCTGAAAATTCAGAACTTGTGTTGCGAACCATTTGCAACGCGGAGCGCAACACAAGTTCTGAATCAAAAATATTACATAACACAAACACATTGCGATATGTTGGCAAAATTTTCATATGTGTGTTCAGTGGAACATGCATCAAACGCGAAATCATTTCACATGAGATAACGACGGAACATCTAAACTATTTGAAACTCATTATGTTGGAGTTAAATATTGATGCTAAATTTACTTGCGATCGCTGTCGTCACTGTGTCAATGAACAAGATCGATTTGCTGTTCGTTACGATAAAATAAAAAAAGTACGACACTAGATTATTAATTCACTCCACACATACTGATCCATCAACTGATTGATAGAATGCCGATTCATATGATGGCGGTAAATCAATTTGTACATTCTGTATCGACTGAATTGGGTGAGCTGGCTGGGCTGGTGCAGATGGCTGAACTAGCTGACGTGGTTGATCATATTGAGCTAAGTAAATAACGTTGGGATATTGAGCCAACTGTATAATTCCCGGAACTGAGTCCACAATACCAGTGTCAATAATTGGACATGATGTGTTTAAATTCAAATGTTGTTGCAGTTTTGATGCTTTAAATTCATTTTGTTTATCTTGTTTATCTTGTACAGTTGGAATACTTTTTTTATTTTTCTCTTGTAACATTATCGCTCCCAATATTTGTATTTTCATCAGATCTTGATAATACTTATATGCAATAGTATAGACATCATCTCCATCCTTGTTACAAATATTTATATCGGTTCCGGTGGCCACCAATATTTGCGCTAACTCAATATGTGATGACTGAACAATATAATGCAATGCCGTGTTACCATTTGCATCTACTGCATTGACATCAGCACCATGTGATACAAGATAGTCCATAATTTCTTCAAGTCGCGAATGTCTGCCATGTAATACACTATCAGTATATTGAAATGATGTAATAATTGATACAATTACACATACATGTAGTAAAGTAATTTTATTGTCTATATTCGTAATATCGCATCTGACAGTATTATTTTTATGATCTATTTTAATTTTACCAATTGGTAGTTTATATTTTTTGATGCCATTTTTTATACTATTATAGTAAAAATATGGAGCAACTATTGTAATTGCATTTGTTTTATATCGTGCATTAACATCTGCACCCAAAAAAATTAGGTCTTTGACAACTGCAACATCAAAATTATTATGAAATATATCTGTCAGTTCCGCCAACAGAACAGTATCTCTAACTGATGGATTAACATCAATATCAAGTTGCTTAGACGCTTTCTGTCCCATTGTTTTGTTATATATATATAGTTATAAATGTGTTTCTGATACAATTACTATTTCAATTTTTTCGAATTATAATGTGAAAAAATTGAAAATAAATCTATTGCTTACCCCCAATATTACATTGTTATTACACATCATTTACTCAATTACTAATGAGTTTTCTGCCGCAACTTCGGGGCACATCATTCGGAAAATCCGTAAAAAAAGGGCTACACAGTCAAGCATCAAGTAATAGTTTAAATAGCGAAATTCAACAGATAACTTCCACCGTTTCACAAAAAAAATTATCCAAATCTAATAGTTCAGGAAGTGTTGGATCAATTCACAAACTACGAAATTCTGCAACAAACCCTGTATTAAATGTAACGAAACAACTTGCTCCAACTGACAAAACAAAACAGGCTAAATTTGTAAAAGGTAAAAGCACGTCATTCACAGATTCTGAATCGAAAATGCCCGCAATTAAACGACACAATTCAGATCATAAAACACAACGAATAACACCTAAAAAAAGTTTCGATTCAGAATCCACTTCAGCAGGATCAGTATCATATGTTCCAACAGATGAAACCGTTGAGATTGATCACAACACTGGAATCGACATGAAATGTCAAACAGTACTGGAAGATGCAGAATTAAGCGATCGACATGCGCAACGTCGTATCAATGTTGATCTTATTATCGAGACAAAATATTTGTGTGATGGATTTTATAAAGATGCACACCCACCGGCATACTTTATTTTTCTAACTATACCTCGCAGATTACTCATCACAAAATCTCGAGAATTCAAACACATGATGTCAAGAAATCCAGAGATTACACAATATGATATTAGTGAAATTGTAATCAACACAATTCCAGTTTGTAAATATGATCAAAAGTCATTGCGCTTCATCGGTAAACTATTTTTATGCATATTGACTGGCAACTGTTTATTTGAAAATATCAAATCTGGTCAAGTAAATATGTTTCATCAATTTTATATTGGCAGACTATTTACCCTATTGAATATCGATTATGCATCATTGTCATGTGGTGTTTGTGGAAATTGTGTCAGTGATCAATTATCATCTGAAAAATTATATGACACTCTGACAGGTGTAATTGAACCGGCAATTCAAACACCTCGCAAATCATACATTAAACATCGACTGTTTTAGAGATGTAATATTTTATTTATTAAAAAAAATTACAATATTCAATAGATAAAGTCAAAAAAGTTGAATAATTAATTAGATACAATATGTAAATATATATAATATATTAAAATAACATCCATGAATGTTCAGCCAATAACACCGTCTGAATGGCAATCAACACGTACATTAACAGCATTAATTACCAGTCGTGCAGAAAAACAGTGTATAAATTATATTGATAAAAACATCCATTTATCAACTACATTATTAAATTACAATTTTTTACCAAATGCCGATACATTTCTGATATTGGCATGCAGACATAGTATGAGTATATTGGCAAAAAAATATATTAAATTGGGGATTGATATAAATGCGCAGAATAAATTTGGAACTACTGCACTTATTATGGCTAATAGATATAAATTATATGATATTGTTGAATTACTAATTAAATCAGGTGCCAACTTAAATTTGCAAACTGGAAAAGGATCAACTGCATTAATTAAAGCGTGTGCTCGTGGTAATACCGATATAGCTTTACTTTTGATTAAAAGTGGTGCCGATATAAATTTAAACAATAAACAAAATGCACTCATGCGTGCCGCAGAATCCGGACTTGAATCAGTTGTAAATTTATTGATCGATAAAGGTGCTCAATTAGACATGGTGGATGATAAAGGTAATACTGCATTAATGATGTCTGCACAATATACATCATTTATTGGACTTAAATTAATTGATGTTGGTGCAAAATTAAATATACAAAATAAATTGGGCGAAACAGCTCTAATTATTGCATGTCATAATAACTGTTATCCATTAATAATACATCTCATTAATAAAGGTGCCGATTTAAATATATGTGATAACAATGGTGTTTCACCTTTTATGTTGGCTATTCATTTTACATCAACATATATGGCTATACTCATGATAAAAATGGGTGCCAATATAAATTATAAAACAACAGGTGGAGATACCGCTCTTAATATGCTCATAAATAGAGAAAATATAGACAGAATAAATTTTATAGATGTGCTATTGGAACACAATGCAGATGTAAATATATTAGACAATGATAATAAAAATGCATTATATTATGCGTATACAATATCCGTCATACGTGCACGATATATACCAGTTGTACTTCAATTACTCGATAAAACCAATAATTTTGACTGTATATTTGATGATATTAAAAATGTTCCAGCCGTTATAAATAACAAACTGCAATCACTATATCATCAATCTATAACAACTGTGGCCAACAGCGATGAACCCAGTGAACCCAGTGAGCCTGATAATATTATGTACAACTGTTTTAAAACAACTTATGTACCGGCAATTATAAGCTTAATTTGTGACTTTATTATAATAAAAAAATAAAGAAAAAATTGATGAAATCATATAGATATCATCAAAAAAATTGAATTATTTATTTATAGCAATGTTCATTAAATCAGCTATATGTGAAGATTAATCACCGATCTTATCAGACATAATGGGTCAAACCACAACTAAGGTGTCTAAAATAGATATCAAACCTGTTGAATCCCATCCCGTGAGTGTTGCACAGTCATCTGCTGATAAGATCGATGAATCTGAAAAGTCTTGTAAATCCGAACAGTCTGATGATGATGATGTTGGGGTTTACACCTATCTCGGTGATTCAAAAGATACAAAAGTTGAACTTTTACGCATGTCTGCATCTCTGATGACGATTCATTCAGAGGTGTACAAAGCACGTATTGCACTGCGCGAAACAATGGGATTGACAGGCACACCACATATCCAAATAGGCAAATCCATGATTGGAGATGCTCTAGATGGATTAACTGATGAAGACCTTGATGATGTCAACTTGTTGTTCACCCGTGTGTTACAGGGCGACTGTATCAATCACAGACTGTTTTGTTTGAAATACAAACAGTGTGTATTGATCTGGTTACTCAAAGGTTGGCTTAAAATTAAGTCGCAAGACACATTGTGTTGCACAAAATGTGATAATATTCTCAAAGATATTCATTTTGGCAAACCAAATAAATCTGAACAAAAAAAATTAAAAACACTCAAATCAAAAAAACTTGTAACTAGTCTAAGTTGTGTACCTGAAAATAAACCTATCAAATTAGGTTATCTCAATGTCACGGCTCTGAAGACCTACAATTCAAGTGTATAATTTCTTTATGTTGAAAAAATTGAAATATTAATGTTATATAAGATCCATTATATTTCAATTATACATCAGCATCTAATTAGTAACAACACCACAATGACGCAAGAACTTGAAACAAAAACTGGCACCCCAACAGAGTGGGATAAACCCAATAAAATTGGGGACACCACTTTTGTGTCATTTGAAAATTATCCCAATCTCACCGTCAACAAAGCACTGAATTATCCACCTAATGTTATGCGATTTTTTGCAAATGTCATCATGCACTGCACTGGAGGCGCATGTGTATTGTCATTACGACAAACACGCGGTGCGGATTGTGGCGCATATATCAAATTTAATGCACATGCCATGCTGATTTTGCGACAGTTCCGATATGATGGCAAATCTCCCGAGCTATTCTGTCGCTGCCATACGGACGAAACGATGTGCGGTGAATGCGCATGTTGTAAACGAGTTGATAGCTGGATTCTTTAATTTATTGGATATTTATCGAAAAAATTGAAGAACGAACTGTCTGATAATCTTGCTTTATATACTATACATACATATATAAACTATAATTTGAAATTTAAAATGGCTGACCAAACTACACCTCTATGCAATATCGTTAAAAACGATAATGCATTAGGGATGCCTAAAGCTTTAGCTTCAGCATCTGTTGTCGGAGATAATACTGCATACGTCACTGCACTCGCTGCAGTAGATTCCGCAATGAAAGTATATGATTCAGTTGCAACGGATTGTCTACTGAAAGAGATCGATGCCCAGAAAAATGTATTCTCAGCACTATCTGTTGCACTTGATGTCAAGCCAACTACTACTGTAGCTTTAGCACCTGCTGTAGTCACAACTGTTGAGACGGTTGTGGAAAATAAAGAACCTGAGCGTCCGCCGCGCATATTTTACAGAAGCGAACCATTTAATGCACGCACTAATAAGATCAAACGATTTATTGCTGTTGCATTTACTCAAAATTGTGAGACAAATGTTGTTAAATATGGTGCCGCTATTTTCCATCGATCTTATGATACCGAAGTTTTCAATAAACATGATCTCAGAAAAACTGCTGTTGGACGTTTCCACCGATCTCCACTCACTTTTACCGTTGATAAACTGTATACCTCATATACTGAGCTGTGCGATATTATCAGACATCAAATTCATCGTGATGGTGTTTCATCGATTAATCGTGCTGGTGTTTCTTCACTCAACTCTAAATCTAAGTCGATTGGACAAAAATTAGTTGTTGCTGAACAATCAATCAATTTGTTAAAAAGTATTGGTACCCGCAATGGACCAACTGCCGAGGAGCTAATTGAGCTCCATGCAACCGGCTCACTGGACATGCTGCTCGAGGAACTTACCGAAGCACATGCCGATTTGCGTAAACTAAGTGATACACTTAAACATGCCTATCCAGCTGCTGTTAAAACTCCGGAACTAGTCGGTTAATTCCATTTCATCTATTATAATAACTATATTCATATAATATTACTTCTCGATGATCAGTTTAATGTTTTTTTGTTTGAAAACAACAAATATTAAGACAGTTATAATATATTTATGGATATGCAGTTCCAGCCAATCCACTCATTGATCTTAATATATTCGTATCTAGCATAGATATATTAACAGATGTATTATGTGATGTATGCATAATTAGTGATAACTCACCAATATCAAATGGTATTCTTATTGTTTTATTCGTAAATGGATTGACTGTTTCATCTATTTTTATCATATACACCGTTTTAACTGGTTGTAAATATTCTATAACAATATTATATAAGTCTTTTATAAAATGAACATCTAATTCAACTGTATAACATTGTTGTTCCACTTGTGATAATCGCATATTATGTATATAATGTATTTTATTCATCACACGTTCTAATTTAGTAGGAGTGGGATATGACCCGCGAGGGGAATACACAATACATACTTCTTCTACGATATCTTCAAAAGTTGGAGTATATAATATAATAGAGTTAAGTTTTCTATCATTATTTATATATTCAATAATGTCATAGATATGAGAATCGCCCGAACTGGTTGATATATTAGACTTATTTTGATAAATCATATGTTCACGTCCTAATCCATCTGCAAATCGATGTTGATATCTTAAATTTAGTTGTATAATTTGTCGTTCATATGTGGTAATGAACACCGTTACTTCATGATATTGCATATTGAATAAACATAATGGAGTTTCTCCTGTAAATACAAGATCAAACATCGACACATAAACACGATTGTCATGGTATTTTATATTATCATTTATTATTGCAAATGCCAAAATATCAAGACCAGTTGCCTGAAAGATATCGGCGCCACCTATTCTTAACTTTACCGTGTCAATATTTTGTAATGATGTATATATATTGAAATCAGTGCACTCCGCATCAAATATGATATCAACACCATACAGCTCACCCCCTATATATCCGATATTAAATTTATATTTATCAGTCTCTGAGCCGCTACTGGTTCGTATAGTCTGCATTATAATCATATTGTATTATAAACCTTTACATATAAAAATATTGTATCATAATATAATATAACATTTTATGAAAATATATATAGGAACATCTGGCTATGATTATGACACTTGGGTCAGTAACTATTATAAAACCGGCACTAATAAATTAGATCAGTATATGAATGATTTTAAAAGTGTCGAATTAAATAGTACATATTATCAGATACCCAAACGTAATGTATGGCAAAGTTGGGCCGATCGTGCAAAACAACATCGATTTGTATATAGTGTCAAAGCTTATAGATCAATTGTCGCAAGTCGTGATCCTGTTAATATTAAAAAATATTGGGGGCGCTTCTGGAATGGCTGTCAATTATTAGACAACAGTTTGGGATGTATTCTTTTGCAGTATAGTGGCAAGTTCAAATTTGACGCAGATCGCACTGATAACACCACAGCTATATTAGATTACCTCACTAAACTATTACCAAAAAATGTTAAATTTGCATTTGAATTCAGACATTCATCTATGTTTAACAGTATTATATATAAATATTTTCAACAAAATAAAAACTGGACTATTGTTGTCAATCATATTATGAGTAATACACAATGGTTTGGCGATTTAGTTACAGGTTTCCATCCCGAATTGCCTATTGTACCCAAATTAAATTTAAATTTTTTATATTTCAGATTGCACGGTACAAAAGGTAAATATATCGGATCTTATAGCATATCAGTTCTCAAACAAATTGTTAAATGCGTTAAATCAGCCGATGTAACAACTGTGTTTGTATATTTCAATAACACTGCGCATATAAATCGTCATGCCAAATTACCGGATGCAATTGTTGATATAATTGATCTCAATAAGTTGCTTAAATAGATTCAATAGATAAATTATTATGGCGGTTATCATATGGCGAACAATTTTATCCATGGTATTGTCGGTCGTTGCCAATTGACAAACTCGTGTGTATCTTCATATATTGTGATCCATTTTAACTGCTTTATTTTGGCAACTTCAGATTGATCTTGTTTTTTAAGTGATTTGACGATCACTAATAACTGAACATCAAGTTTACCGTTAATTTTATGAACTAAATTGCTGAACTCCACATAATCAGCTGCAACGAGATGTTTTTCTTCTCGTACGAATAATATTTTGGCAGAATTTTTTATAGTTTCATTGAATCTTTCAACTCTTTTGGTATATTTATTTACAAAATTATCAAACTGCACATCTAATGTTTCTGCTGATTTGAAATCATGATAAAATGTAATATTATATTCGGTATGATGATATATTCTATTGCTTTTAATATCTGTCATAGTGCGCTCCGCGTCTAATACATCAGACGTGATATATGCATGTTTAACAGATTCACCAATCTCAACGAAATTTGATTTATCCCACAATTTCTCAAAATTATTGGTTATCATACTGTTCACACATTTCATACCAGGTGTTTTAATCCAGTCAAATGGAAATGCATCTTTTCTGAGTTTATTTTGTTGTAACTGATATGCTATACAACAGTTGTTACCCAGTGATATTGGCAACGACATAACTCATTTGTATAGTAATAAATATAATCACACTTATAATGACATTATATTTCAACATTTTTAATGATTATGCGAAAATATTGAAATAATATATTGTAAATATATGTATTTATATAAGTAACATAATAAACAATGTTGTCCCAACAAAGTGAATCACAATATGATGTATCAAACTTCAAATCATGTGATATACTCATATCACCAACTCAACAACATTACCGCACACGTACAACTGTAAATTTATATTCGTTTTCAAATAAATCCACCATTTCGGAATATACTGATACAATAACTGTTAAAAAAATCATTATTGCCGTTAATCAATTGATCCGATGGATCAATGCTCATCATGATGTGATTCCATTAAAGTGTTGGACAAGTGTAACTGTACGGATAAACTTATATGATCAGTTATCAATGAAAGTGCAATTTTGTGATGCATCTCGTTATGCAAAAATATTACACACACTTGATAAATCTATATTTGAGGCATTATATAGTCAATTTTATAAAATCGAATCATTTTATTATGTTCTCGACACAAAACATCGTGATAATCCATCTCAACAAAAACTATTATTTGGTAACAATTATTTCGTTGATGTTATTAAACATGGCGTGGAATATTTAAGATATTACACAAATATATCGAGCTTTTATCAGACTAATTCCGATTTGCGCACTGATGTATATGAATATATTTATGGATGTCTCAAACACAGTGACAGTTATGGATCACGCAAATTACTTTTATTGGGTGGTGAAATATATTATTACTCCATTTTATTAGGAAATTTATATAGATCTACATATTATAATTTCGCACATAATGCAACTATTTTAGGATTAACAAATTGTAAATGGATTATGAATACTGTCGATATGAACGGTAAAATGCACAATGCTGATTTTGAATTCGTTGATTATACCGCTGCATCAACTCATAAACTCATATCACAATATTTCACATCCGGTGCAAAAACAGATATAGTCGTAAATATTGGTCGTAATGGACTGCCCACACAACTGTTGCAAATTATAGAAAAATATAGTAATTATATCGGCAAAATTATATATATCGGATGTGATGGGACACGCTCACTCACAGATATCAGTAAACTAACTGAGTTTGATAAAATAAACTATAGTATGTATGATATGTTCCCAGGTACACTGCGTACACTTGGTGCACAAAGTACATCCGCAAATTTACATCTATTTTATCTCACACAAATATATAATCCCGATAAACCAATTAATATCATACCATCACGATCAATGTTTGACAAGTTATATAATACAATATTTTAATTACAAATTGGATTTTGCAACTTTTATTTTATCTGTTTTCTCAACAACATGTGTGGCACAATGTTCATCACAATGTGTTGTAGGCACATAGCCACGTGATTGAAAACATCCTTGACAGTAACTCTCAATCGTTATTGTTGACAAACATTTTAAACATTTTATTGCAATGCCACCATGAAATGGACAGTTGCGCGAAGTTACTGTAATTTTACCTGATTCATTTTTATAACAATGTCCGCAAAATGATTTTATTTGATTGTCATATCCATAATATCTACTGAGTGAATTTGAGGATGCCATTGCAAATTAGATGTATGCAATATATTATAATAATTATATAATTAGATATATTATACAATTTATATTTCAATTTTTTGTTATATCCCAATATACATGAAAAAATTGATAATTTAATATATAATAGAACCGTGTATATATAATTATAATATATAATAATTAGATATGGTTGATAGATTCTGTAATGCTCCAACTTTTGATGCGGGTTCAATCCCTTACAATATATGGTGTGAAACAGTATTGGATAAACATACAATGACTGGAGATGAAAAAGTCAGAGTTGTAAATGCAGTTGGTAAAATACAAATTGTATCACGTAAAGATGCGGCAATTGTTTTTACAGATTTAAAATATATAAGAAATAATAAACATAATAATACGGGCTCAGTTGCGGTTACCGGCAAAATGGCACCACATCTCGTATCGCTCACTGAAGCATACCGTGCAACATTCGGTCTTATTAAACATATAATTGTAAATAAAAATACATGTGTAATACCATTGGGCACAGTTTCTGAAAATGAAAATGATAGAAGTATATGTCAACAAAGTGCTAGATTCTATTTAAGTCTCTGTAAAAATGATATTAACATGGCCGATGAACATTATGGCAATATGATGATGTGTATTTTACACGCAACAGTCTGGAGTATGTGCGAAAATTTAAAAGATAATAAATCCAGTTTTTATGTTTTGAATTTACTCGTCCAATCGTTCAGTGCATATATGCAACGTTATCCAGAAGCATATAATATTATTACACCAATTCGTTATGATGATATGGCACGTGATACATTACAAAAATGTATTGCACAAATATTTTTTGATGATAAACCTGGTAAAGATGAAATATTACGATCACTTGAAACTGTGTTGAAACGTTCCAAAAAATATGCTGGTGAATCAGCTGTTAAATTAAGCGACAATCCCGGATTAATCGGTTGTTTCATAATATCTCCACTTTTACGGAAAGCATATCGCGAAAAAATATCTGCTGTCGAAATATCTGAACTATTAAGTGCTGCACTCGGTGATGTTAAAAAATTTGCTGATGTTGTTAAAGTTGATAAAAATGTTGGAACTGATGAAGATGGGTTTATGTTAGTCAATAAGAAAAAACAAAAAACTGTTACCAAAAATCATCGCGAAGTTAATATAATAGTTAAAATATTATCACTTGGTGGAAATACTGATGTTAAATTTGAGGATGTGTTGAAAGTATATAAACATGCTACTGATCCGAACAACTATTTTGTATTTGCCGACTTCACCGACATTATACCAAAACCAGATTTAACTTTTGTAATCGGTACTGATTTGACATATAACAGTAACAAACTGAGACAATATAATAAATTTTTCGCCGTTGATAAATCTGTTAAAATATATTCATCTGCACCAAATGAATGGTGCGGATTTACATTACATGATAATGGTGTATATACTTTCCGTGCAAACTTAATTGGACCGTCTATATTCAACGCGGGCAATACACATGACATGATATTCACTTGTGGTTCCGAAATTAATCCCACTAAACGATCTAATAAAACTGCTCATGGTATTGATTGCAAAATAACTTTAAAACCAAATGGAACAGTGCATATGGCTGCCGTATCACATGGTGCATCACTGGATTTTACCAGACAGTTTGATATTACCGTAACAGATGAACATTTTGAAATTGTGCAAAATGGTACATTATATTATACATTAAATAGATCAAAAAATGAACCAGTTGTAATCGCCTATAAGTGGCTTGAATTAAGCATGGCAAAAATTGATAAATAAAATTGCAAGAAATAAGATTATCGTAAAATTTAATATATGACACGTAAAAATAAATTAAACATCTCTTATAATCTTAAATATATAGTAAATATATATTTAACACCTGTGATTATATTCATATCATGTATGATAATTGGTTGTATGACCGATGTGTATATATACCATAATCTCACACATGATACATTATATACACTCGCCATGCATACCGCAATTGGTTCAACAATATTATTCAGTGCGATTGTTTTAATTGAGTGTCGTGCATATATTGATGATTTTAATAAAAATAAGTATAATGTTAATAAAATAATGCGGGTACAGCGGAGAATGTGACAGTTTTTTTTATTCCTTCGACTTTATCGCATTGAGAAGACGCGCTATCTTGACCATCAGATTTAGAATGTCAAGATAGATGGCAATTGCAGCCAAAAAATATTCGTCCTCTTTGTAGACATAAATCATGTCTGAAGTGTCGACGAGTAAATACCCGACGAAAATCAAGATGCCGATAATGCTATACGCAATATCAACAGTCCGATTTGGAGGGAAAAAACTAAAAACAATTGACGCGATAATTGATGCAATCAAGGCACAGAACAGCAGTCCATGCCACGAATGCAGATCTTTTTTTGTGATGAGTATGAAACCGACACATGCAATCACCGTCGTCAAAGTAATGCCGATGGTCTGTTCGATGACATACAAGTCATATTGCAGCATGACGACCGAAAATATCAGTGATTCGCAAATGACAAACAGTGTGTATGGAATCACAACACACAAGTTTGTCAACTCCATTTTCACCATAGCAAATGTAATAAACATCATCAATAGTCCCAATCCAAATGTTGTCCACAATGCAACGGTAAATTGATTTTCATTCATGCTGGCAAGTGTCGGACTTTTGCGGCAAATGTTCATAATCATAAATGTTACAGCAAGTGATACTGCAACAATTAAAAACGTCTTAACAATAAATTTCTGGCGATTTTTAGGAATGCCAGACCTTCCCGCCTCCAAATCATCACTTGAGCTTGAAAACATTATTAATGCTGTTGCTAGTTATATAGCTATCTAATTTTATAGAGTTCGTAAACAATTTATATTTCAATTTTTTCACATTACTTGAATGCTGCAAATAGCCAGTACATTATAACAACTCCAATTGTCGCGACAAATGTCATTATTAACGGTATCTGACTGGCTAATAGTGCATTTTGTGCGCCTGTACTTGGAACACCAGTATTATTCTTTCTATCAATTATGGCATATGACAATAGACACAGTATATGATATATTGATACTATGCCAAGTGTCCACATACAAACATATAGCCAAGATAAATAGCTATTTTTCCCCTCCTCATATAGTACCATTGATATTATGAATCCTGATATTATAAGTATCAACATCATTACACTAAATGACACACTTGTTGATAATCCATAAAATATACCTGTTGGACATGGGGGTTTTAAACTCATTATATATAATATATAAGACAAGATAAAATATTGGAAAATATTGAAATAAAAACTCGTTGGCAAGTCCATTAAAGTTCTGTTATGTGGGAAGACAAACGCATCCGAAAAACACAATTCACATGGCTGATAATACACCTCATGAAAAAGATCCGGCACGTGTTGCTGCAGGACAACACGTCGCCGAAACGCTCAAGGCTCAGGATCCGCAACATTTTGAGAAAATTGGTGCCATGGGTGGTCAAGCCAAAGCGGCGAATATCGCACACCAGGAGGCTCATGATCGCGGTGTTAAAGCGGCGGAAACTGTGAAGGAGCTCTATGGACCAGATGCGCACAAGAAGATCGGAGCCGGTGAAACTGTCAAGCCTGCCCAGTAACTTAACATGTTGTGCGCGCTAAATTAATGGGTTCATGAAAATGCCGCTGAATTTCAGTTGAAATGTACATGCTTTTTTTTATTTATTAATGAAAAAATTGAAAAATGAATGTTTGGAAAACTATATTATATAACATACAGTATATACTAAACAACTTACTAACATTAACAATAATGTCAGTATCACAATCTGTTTCCCTTTGTGCATGTGTTGAATGCGGAAAACCAAACTCTGCCGGTACAAACAGTTTCACCGGCAAACCGTTCAGACATTGCGGCCAAGATTGTGCAACCAGCCGATGTGGTCATGCCAGTGCCGTAACTGCAAAAAATAACAGACTTGCAAAAACAGATTCGCGTCCTGCACGTACTTCACGCCCGCCACGTCATGGAGATGTCAAGAATGTGGACATGAAGGACATGAAGAAAGATAGTGAGCCGATGACCGCACTGCAGCTTGATAAAGCCGTCAGTAATGGTAGTGTACGCGCTATTAAAAATCCGCTGAAATATCTCAAAACATTGTCTGACTATGCCGAGAAACGCGGCACAGATATTAGAGCCGGTAAGAAAGTTGGTGCACCAGATCCAACTATTCTTAATATGCTTAAAAATCCGGAAACTGAGACTATTGCCAAGATGACCAGCGATTATGCCAAAGAGTTGAGACATGAGATGAAACTTGTCAGCAGCGAAAAAGATAGTGCATCTGTCAAAACCCTACCGAAATGTTTGTGCAATGGATGTGATCAGAAACGTACTTTTGGTCGAAATATGCGCACCGGCAAAAACTTTGTACACTGTGGTATCGATTGTGCATCTGGTCGTTGTGGACACAATGCTGGAGGAGAATCTGTTGCTGAGTCGGAGGAATCCACTGAAAAGGTACATGTTGATACTCCTCATCCAGTCAGCGAAAAATCGCGCAATCCATCACAATGTGCTTGTCCGACGTGCCCCAATCCGCGATCATCAATCAAACATCCCAAATTTGGTACCACATTCAAACATTGTTCGGCAGATTGCGCCAACAAACGATGTGTTCATGAAATGTAAATCTCGAAAGATTTTTTATAAAAAATATCTTATCGAGATTTATCCCATTTCATGGGTAAGACCATTTTCGCAATTATTTAATTTATTTATATTTCAACTATATGTGGATTATATACATTTAATACATTTATGTGAATGTTTCCCGATGAGCACAACGGGCGACACCATCGCATGATACATATTTTATAAATATATATTTATTTATATCATGTGATGGTGTCATCTGTTGTGCTCATCGGGAAATATTATGTATTTATTGTAATTATTATATTGTCCAGTAATATATGTCCAAAATAGTTATAGAAAAATCTGATTTCAAAAATGATGTTGTTATCAATACCAAGTTACATGATTTACTTGATAAAATTGATGTTTCAAATATAATCTGGATATTTGATATTCATAATACAGTCGAGCATGATGGTAAAGTTGATAAAAATTTTTTGAAACTTATTACACATCTCATAAAAATGAAGTATATTGTCTTAATGTTATCTTATGATGGAAATGCTGCGAGAATCGATGAAAATGAGGCTATACTAAATAAAGAAGATGTATTTAAAAATATACCTAAAATATTCATAAAAATACGTGATAAAGGACGCGTTATCAAATCAATATCAAATATATATAAAACAAGTAAAATAGTATTTATCGATGATAAACGAGCTAATATCACAAGTGCACGGAATCAGGTAGGTGATAATCTATATGCTATACATTATAAGGGCGATTTTAGGCATTTATTAGATAAATTATCACATATTGGTCATAAATTTGAATAAAAAAATTGAAATTTTATTTTGCTGACGACTCCATTAAAGTATCATCTAGTGGCCAAAAGTTAAGACAACAAAGCGAACAATCTTTACTCACGGCATATCATTTACTCACTTACTCAAGATGGCAGGCTATGATTTCTCTGATCCCACCATATGGACTGTTCCGTTTATGGGTTACGAAAAGCGCGTGCAAGCCATGCCACCTGCGGAACGAAAAGCACAACTCGAGTTTGACATGTACTACGCTGAAACCGAGCAGGAGAGGACCGACACTAAGTACAATCCCATGTACTACGCTCCCGGACAAGCACCTCAGCCTCCCAAGGAAGAAGATGCACCCAAGACGGAAGCCAAGCCTGACGAGAAAAAGGGCGGCTAAGCAGATGAAATTATTGTGTCCAATTTCATTCATCGGAACTAATCCACCGCAACAGGATTAAACGTATCTGTATTTATATTTTTTCGTGTATTTTTTGTGTATTTTTCGTGTATTTTTAAATATTTACACCCATATCATGAATGCATTGAGAACATGTCAATTTACCGTTCAACATAGACACACCACATTTTTCATGTATTATATGATCACATGGTAATACAATGATATCGTCATTTATGACGGCATCACCGTAACATACATAACAAAATACATCGGTGCGCTTTGCATCTCTACATAATTTAGATCTTGTTATTTGATATTCATTTATAATGGCATATATTTTTAATCGTGATAAACATGACATTAAACATGGCATTTTTATATTTACATATATACTGAAAGTTGCGAAATATATTGCATCAATAACAAGCAATGTCGTCGTGAAATAGTACAGTGATTTACTTGCACAATTCGCACTGATAAAGACAATACCAATGACAAACCAAATAATTTCAAGAGCTGATACGCAAATTCGAAATAGTTTATCTGATATCTTCATATTCTTCACATTACAATTATTATGTATTATCGTGATGGGATTAGTTATTGGACGCATAAAACTGAAACACATATCGATTACGATCCATAATATAATGTTGTTGCAATTTGACAAATCATATTTATACGCATATACCGATACAAATAATAATACGAGTCGTGTGATCACTGCAAATATTGCACATTTTAATGGAAAATGTTTTATACAACAATTTGGTGCAATATTATCAGATACATCCGCGACAGTGATAAGCTGTTGTTGCTGCATTGTAATTGATATATCTCTATGATATCCATATTTTAATAAATAAATAATTCAATTTTTTATTATACAATTGCAAGTCTACAGTTTGGACATTTCAACTGCCTATCAGCCCATGACACAATACATGATTTATGAAATATATGATCACATTGTAAACACACAATATCTTCATTTATTATGAATTCCGTCAAACAAATACTACATGATGTGTATATATCGGTATCGGCATATTTGCGCATCTGTAAATTATAACTATTTTGTATATAATTATATATCGTGTTGAATGATGACCCTTCAGTAAAATGTGATTTTGCTAATTCAAAACATATAAATAGTGTCAATAATGTATATAAAGTATTGATATAAAACATTGTGACGAAATAGTAGTGTAACATATGATTACCACATTCAGTATTGGCCATGTTTATTCCACCAATTATATACCAGAATATGCCAAATATAATATGTGTAACTGTTACACATGAATATCGTCGGCGAACTAAATATTGATACTTGACATTTGGTACTATTAAACTGTATATTATATCTACTTCACACCATATTATCAACGCATTACATGATGATGAATTTAATATATTATGTATATCCATATCTACTTTAACATATGTATTTATCGCAATAGCAGATATTATTATTTTTATAAATTGAAATATAACTGATAAATATTTTAGCTTAAGTGGAAATAGGACTTCATCTGGATTTTCAGCTGATTGATCATACATATGCAATGTTATGTTATAATATATCTCATATAACAGCAATAACTTTGAATAATTTATTCAATTTTTTTAACTTGACAAATAAAAAAATTGAATATTTTAATTGCGGGAAAGTTCATTATAAACCCACATATCGGGGATCGCAGCTAATGCTTAATTCCAGAGTCGGTCGCGATGAAATTTGTGTAAAGTTTCAACTTCATGGATATCAACATCTCGATATCTTCAAGTTATCAACAACACTTAAAGAATTCCATGATATTCTAAAGTCATCTTATCACGTGGAAATTCACGCTATCAATATCGGCACTTGCAAAATTACCGATGAAAAAACATGGCGAAATGCATTGGTTGAAGCAAAACAATCTAAAATGACATTCAGGCTAGAACTGACGTATCGCGAAACAGAAATGACCGTTGAGCATAACGGGCAGAAATTCATATGGTGGTGTCCTAATAGAGCCACCTATCAATACTTCGCAAAGGGTGTGTGTAATACGATAGGCAGTAATGTGAATCGATTCAGCTATCGTGATGATGAAGATGAAATTGTCGATATCACAAATGACTATTCACTTTTAATGGCGCTCAAACTATGGCGTCACACGTTGAAAATGAATGTGATTGCAACAACGGTGGAAGTGCGACATGAGGTAAAATGTGAAGTCGAACAATATGTCGCACCGGACGTACCAGATGTATCGCGTGTTGCAATCACATCGACTCGTATATCGCTGGAATGTAACGATAAACAATACGAATTCGCATTTCCCAACAGTGGCACATTTGCACAGTTTCGCGACACAATTGAAACGGTGTGTGGCAAATCTGTCACTGATATTCAGTACCTTGATGACGGCAAAGAACTTGTTAGCATATCGCGTGATAAGTGCCTCCATTTAGCATTTAGATTGATGCAAAAATGTGACAGGATATACGTTAAAGCTTCAGTACCAGTTACACAGGCCGCCATTGTACAGCCACAAATAACGACTTTAACTCGTTATGTTTCTGTTGATTTAGATGATCTTTTGGCGGAATCAAGTGATTAATGTATAATAAAAAAATTGAAATTAATAAATTTTGTTATGTCCATTTGTATTTGTTCTGTCGGCATTGATCATTAGCATTGATCATCGGCATTAATCATCGGCTGTCATATGGTGGACGATACATATGATTCGGCCATTGAACATCGTGAATTTATCAAACACGCAATGCATATATCACAACTATTTGACGATCATGAAGAGCAAATGCTCGATGAGATCACACAGTTGCGACAACTCGTTCAACGGCAATACATTGAAAACTTGTCATTGAAACAAAAAAATGAGCAGTTACAAACTCAAGTAAGTCAACTAACTGCAAAAAGTACCACGTGTAAATTACCTCTATGCAATATCGTCAAAGACGATGATGCATTAGGGATGCTTAAAGCTAAAGCTTCGGCACCTCATGTGGGTGTACAAAAATCAGATGCCCATAAAACATCTGCAATAAAGACGATAATACCAACAGCTCCAATAGCTCCAGCGCCACCAAAATCACCAACTCCAATAAATATACAGTTCGGATGTGCACATATGTGACGCAATGTGAAGCTGTTGAATTTTTAATTTATATATGTAAATACCCAAAACTATTATCTTGTACTAATATATAAGTTATGTCACTATCGGAATCAGAAATAACTTCTAATCCAAATCATATATCCACAGAATCTGATGCATCAATTGCATCAGCTATTATGATTGATAAAATTATAAGAAAGAAAAATGTTGTTAATCTGAGAAAAATCATCAAGAAAAATATTAAAACTGATCGTGCCCACAATAGAAAATTGAAAACTGAACGTAATAATCCTATATAAAAAATTGAAATTCTATTTTGTTGTAAATTCCATTAAAATCACAGCTGATCGGGGATTACACAAAACACGCTATTATGAGTGCTTCTGGAGCTGCACAAGAAACTAAGGGTAAGACGAAAACTGAGACGAAAACTGAGACGAAAAGTGAGACGAAAAATGAGGTGGAGGATGAGACGGTGAACGAAGAGGTGGTGAACGAAGAGAAGAACGAAGTGGCAGACGACATTCGGGACTATGCCAAAGATGAACTGTTTGGTGTTTGTGCAAATATCGAACAACTGAACAGTTTCACAACGTTTTTCAAGTACACAATTCGCAGTTTCAAACCATTCCGGCCAATTAAACTCAGCGAACTGTGCGTACTGATGAAGACACGCGACATTGAAAAACTCAGCGAACTTTATCAGGTTGGCTGGGTTATCCGCACACAAATACATCCGCCGATACATGGAGGTATCACGATCGGCATCAATCGAACCATTGACTTGGGGTCTGTCATCGCGCGGAACGATCCTGAAGAACTCGACAAGATTTGGCAAACAGAATACAATAGTTGTTTGACAGCATTTATCGATTTCTTAAAAAATGACTGGGCGAAACGAGTCAAAGTTGCTGTCAAATCCATGGACCGAATGGCAAGATACACCAAAAAATCGGTCGATAAATTGCTGAAACTCGACACTGTACATCTTGAGCGACTCATGGAACGGTACGGTGATATTCCGGTGGGCGAGTTGTACGATCGCATACCGGCCGCTTTCTGGCAAACCACATAAGCATAATGCCACATGCACGTAATATCACGACAACGTTTTTTTAACATGTATATTTATATGTATTAAAAAATTGAAAATTTATTTCGTGTATAGGTCCATTAAACAGTTGATATTGGGCTATATACGCAGGCGAATCGTATGGCCGCATCACGAGAGACAATAAATATCAAAGTTGATATTACGGATAAAACAATTGAACAGGTTGTTGATCTACTAAGTAATACAACTTGGGGTGTTAAATTAAGTGATATACAACGACTGATTATCACAAAAGATAAGTATGCACTGGTTCGCATATGTGCACACAAATTTGCCAAAATACTCGAACTTGATATACCGGATAAAATATTTAAATGCACTCCACCCGGTATAGACTCCAAATGTATTGATCAAATTGTCGCCGATCAAAATGAACAGGCACTGATTAAATTATGGCAAGATCAATTTCAGTCATGCATCAGCTCGATGAAACTAAATTATGAAACATCTCTGTGCACGGTTATCGACAACATGAAAATCGCATCGAGCTTTGCAACTGAAGCGGCCATACAACTGTTACAAGTCGATCCCGTAATTTTCGACATCTTAATTGCACGATTTGGTGATATTTATGCAGGCATTGTCTGTATTTATTACAATGAACCTAAAATGTCCAAAAAACCAGACATGTCTAATATGTCGATTGTTGTCCCTTAATTTATATGAAAAAAAATTGAAATATTATTTTGCTGATAACTCCATTAAAAATGAGAACTATCGGGATTATCTAGAGAAACAAGTTCATACACGACTGTTCTTTAACATATCCATAACACAATGACTAGCATAGGCGACATTGAATGGGCGAAACAACATCGCGGCAGATTATACTCGCTCGCCGAATGCACCATAGATTTGGGGTGCAAAGTCAGCGAGGTTAGAAAGTGTGTTGCCGATTGCATTGCCGCATCTGACAACTCGGCGCTTGTACAGCTGTACAAAAAGTACATCAAGGACGACCACAAATTCGTTCAGGTGCACATCTATGATCAACGTTCGATGGGTGTACCGACACTCGATGTGTTGATCAAACAGATTATCGGCAACGGCGATGCTGGCAGTCTAGAAATGTTCGATTTCTACATCAGGGCGTATGGCGATGTGAAAATGTCGGATGTGCTCAGCAAGATCGGCCCTATCTACTTCAGCAGATAGCGGCTGGTTATGCACTGTGTTCTTTTATCATCGTCGGCAAGGTGGATGTTTATTTTATATGTAATTTATATAGAAAAAATTGAAATATTGTTTTGCTGTAAACTCCATTAAAAATGACAACTATCGGGATTATCTAGAGAAACAAGCTTATACGACTGTTCTTTAACAAATCCATAACACAATGACATCCGCTACTATTGCCGAATCAACAACATTCGCACTTGACGAAACCTGGGCTAAATCACAACGCTGCAATATCAGCAGTTTCGCTGAATGCACAATGTGGCTAAAGTGCAAAGTCGGCGCGGTTGCCGCATGTGTGGATGCTGGTGAAAAAGCCGCATTTATTGCCCTCTACGCAGCTGCCGGTGTGATCGGTGATCATGCATATCTCGCGGAACAGGTTGTCACACGCGAAAATGTCGAAATCTGCCAGTTCATCATCCAGAAATATGGTGACGTGGATATTTCGGCCATCTACAAGCTCGTGCGCACTGACTATTTCTCCACAGCGGTCACAGAGTTGGACCAGCCCACATTTGCACTCGACGAACTCAAAGACATTATGGCCTCAAAACCCATGTCAATCGATTCAGTCAAGTTGGTGGCGCAAATGCGGGAAGACGAAACCTGGACTGCATCAAATCGCTACAATCTGCGCGGCTTTGCTGAAT
>Ga0210399_10000139_pt1 | contig 56244 bp, 62 predicted proteins | sample IncBWC14MmetaG_FD_150865 | JGI IMG/M metagenome (GOLD analysis project Ga0210399, IMG submission 150865) | Forest soil microbial communities from Barre Woods Harvard Forest LTER site, Petersham, Massachusetts, United States - Inc-BW-C-14-M | ecosystem: Environmental > Terrestrial > Soil >...
TGATTGCCCCGAAACGTCTGCAGTTTTTCCAGCGACTCGTCAGGGGACGAGTCCGTCCAATTGGCGGACACGTCTGCCGCTACAAATTGGATGATGAACGACTCGGTAGAGCCGTGGCTATGAGCGATGACGCGCTAGCGAACGGCTTACAAAGCCGTGCTACAGCCAAATCAATATGTCTCGACGGGCGAGCGTTTGCCGTCTTCGGGAGTGCGGATGGCTGCGCGCTCTTCGCCAAGGACGGCGACACGAAGGTCCCAGATTTCGTGGTCGATCTTGCGAAAAGCGGCCTCGGAGAATTCGTGAGGCGGCGCGAGTTTTTTCTTGAAGCGGGCAACACTTTCTTGCGCGCGATCGATTTGACCGCGCAGCAATGTTCCAAGAATGCGATGCACGTTTTCGATTTCCGGAATGCGATGACAGATCATGGCCAGATCGTTTCCGGCAGCGATGGCGAGACGAATTGTTTCCTCGAGGCCGTACTCATTGAGGATCGCGCCCATGTCGAGATCATCGGTCATGATCAGACCTTCGAAGCCCATTTCTTCGCGGAGTAACTGCGTGACGACGCGACGCGATAATGAAGCCGGCTTTTTCTTCGATTCGAAGCGTGGATACCAGCCGTGACAAATCATCATGCTGTCGATGACGTGTAGACCGGAATCCGCCGGACGACTCGCCGCCCACGGTCGCCGCGGCGACCTAGGGCGCGTCAAGGGAGAGTCGTCCCTACCTGTAAATTGTCGGAAGACGGCGAGTTCTTCTCGATCCAATTCCTCGCGCGTGCGATCGATCTTGGGCAGACCGTGATGGGCATCGATAGTCGCGGCGGAGTAACCGGGGAAATGTTTGCCGCAACTGGCGATCCCCTGCTCGCGCATCGCGTCGTTGAATGCGCCGGCGTTGCGCACGACTTGGTCGACGGTTTTGCCGTAGCAGCGGCCGCGCAAAGAATTGTCCGCGTCGTCATCGAAGGAGATGTCGAGCACGGGGCAAAGATCGAGGTTGAAACCAAAAACTCGCAGCAACCTTCCGGTGATATCGCCGTGCCGGCGGATAAGCTCGATATCGTTCTTGTCGCGCAATTGCTGCGCATTGGGCGGCTCATTGCCGATCAAACGCAGGCGTGAGACGCGGCCACCCTCCTGATCGATCGTGATGATTGGCTCGATCTTGCTTAAGCCGCGGAGATCGTCGATCAACTTGCGCAGTTGCGCCGCGCTCTCGATGTTGCGGGCGAAAAGGATGAAACCGCCGGGCTGGACTCGCCGAAATAATTTCCCGGTTTCCACATCGAGTTGCGGTCCGGGGACTCCGGTAAGGATTAATTGACCGAGCGAATCACTCTTCATAATCTGACGCTACGTTGGATGGTTTTGGCGGGAAATAAAAAATATACTACGCCGGCTGCGGTGTCGCTCGCGGCCTGCGCGGCTGCCAATGGGGCAGTTCAACCGGGCGCCCATGTTCTCGAGCGCAGCGATTACGCAATTTTGCGGGGCAAGCGCGCCGGCTTGATCATTGTCGCCTCCTGGCGAAGCAATATCGCGAGTTTCCACAGCGAGCGTGCGCGATATCTTATTTATTAACGGGTTCACCGAATCGTCTTGAAAAAAATTGGCATCTATGGCGGCACATTCGATCCCATTCATCATGCGCATTTGATCCTTGCTCGCGAAGCACGCGAGAGATTGGCGCTGGAAAAAATAATTCTTGTTCCGGCTGCAATTTCACCGGGCAAAGATCCCCCGGCCGCCAGCGCGGAAATGCGATTGTCGATGCTGCGGGCGGCGATCGAAGGCGAAACCGGGTTGGTGGTGGATGAGTGCGAGCTGCATCGACCACCACCATCTTACACAATCGACACGACCGAAGAGATTCGGCGGCGCGAAGTTGACTCGGAGATTTACTATTTGATCGGCGAAGACAATCTGTCCGGACTGGCAAGCTGGCATCGCTTCGAACAGCTGCAAAGGATGGTCCACTTTGTCGTGCTCGATCGCACCGGGACGCAAAGGGATCACCCTTATCAAGTCGTGCATCGCAAGATCGACATCTCGGCCACCGAGATCAGAAAGAGAATTGCCTCGGGCCGATCGATTCGGTATCTGGTACCGCCGGCAGTGGAAGAGATCATTCGTCAGCGCAATCTTTACCGGGAGCCAGAGAAATAACCGCGGAAAACTTAGCCAAGACTTGCGCTGAACTCGCCTCGAACAAAAAGGCGGAAGAGATCGTCGTGCTGGATCTGCGGGGGATTTCGACGTTTACCGATTTCTTTGTGATCTGCTCGGCCACGTCCGAGCCGCAGCTCAAAGCGATCGCCAATGAAATCGAGACGGAGCTGAGAAAAGAGCATGCGACGCGACCGGTGGCAATTGACGGGTTTCCCGCGAGTCAATGGATCGTGCTCGATTATCTGCAAGTGGTGGTCCACGTTTTTCACCGAGACAAACGCGCCTTCTATAGTTTGGAGGACCTTTGGGGCGACGCGCCACGCATCGAGTGGGAAACGGCACAGGCCAAGCGCTGATGCTTGTCTCGGCCTCTGAAGTCGCCATGCGCCAGCGGCGCATCGGGGCGCGCATTGGCCTTGGAGTACGCGTGGTCGGACAGCTCACAGAGCCGTGGCTACACCCGCCCGCCGCGGCGGGCCAAGGAAGCTGGCGCTACTTTACTTTCGGAGAGGGCGATGGGTTGAGACCTGGCGCCGGGCTGGGACTTTCCGCCGGCTGAATCCCGACAAGTTCGACTTCGAAAATTAAAGTCGAATTTGCGGCGATATCCGGACCCATTGCCCGATCTCCGTAGGCCAGATTTGAGGGAACGAACAGCTGATATTTCGATCCCACTTTCATCAACTGAAGCGCTTCCGTCCATCCTTTGATCACGCCAGTGAGCGGGAAGGTCGCGGGCTGGCCGCGCTTGTAGGAACTGTCGAATTCCGTTCCATTGATGAGCGTTCCTCGATAATTTGCCACCACTGAGTCAGTTAGTTTTGGCTGCGGGCCGGTTCCTTCCTTGATGACCTTGTATTGCAGACCGCTGGCCGTGGTTTTCACGCCTTCTTTCGTTTTATTCTCGGCGAGGAATCTCTCACCATCTTTTACATTCTGCTCGGCCTTCTGTTTCTGTTTCTCTTCAAGTTGTTTTGTCAAAGCTGCCATAGTGTCCTTAACCTCACTTTCACTGAGCAACGGTTGTTTTCCGCTCAGGGCATCCTTTACTCCGGCAAGCAGAGCGTCGGGATTGAGTTCCAGATTTTGTTTTTTGAAATTGAACCCGAGATCGAGCCCAATGCTGTAGCTGACTTTGTCTTTTAAGTCTTTAAGCTGTGATGGTTTGTTCTCTCCGGGAGCAGTGATAGCAACGGAGAGCGTGGCCGCAATGATCATGAAACGTTTCATAGGAATGGGATTTTGCCGTGCGGTCTTTCAATTCGAGCGCCGCGGGAAGTGCCACGCTAATGGATAAACCGCACCCGTCAAGGAAACAGGAAGGCCGCCTTCACTGTCTCGCCTGTCTCGCCTGTCTCGCCTGTCTCGCCTGTCTCGCCTGTCTCGCCTGTCTCGCCTCTCTTGCCTTCGTATGTGCCGTGGCTTCCGTCCCGGCGCAAGCTCTCGCTGTCGTCGCCCTGTCGCACGCGGAAGCGCTGCGGATCGGAAAAAAGATCTGGCAAAACGAATGCAACGGCACAGTCGCAGGTCTGACCGCGTGGAACGAGGGCGAGGATTTCGCCTCGCTTGGCATCGGCCATTTCATTTGGTATCCGCAGGGTAAACGTGGCCCGTTCGAAGAAAGCTTTCCCAAACTTATCAGTTTCATGTCGAGTCGAGGCGCCAAATTGCCGAATTTGCTCCTGGGCGCCGGTGAACTTCCCTGCCCGTGGAATTCTCGCGCCGAATTTCTTCAGGCCCGGCAAACGACCGAGATGAAACAACTGCGGCAATTTCTCATCGATACGGTCGATCTTCAGGCGGAGTTCATGGTCAACCGGCTCGAGACCGCTTTGCCGAAAATGCTCGACGAAGCGGGACTGGCAGATCGTGAAAATGTGCGACGGCAATTCGAGCGCGTCGCCAGCACGCCGCAGGGGTGTTACGCGTTGGTCGATTATGTGAACTTCAAAGGCGAAGGTGTCTTGCATACGGAACGGTATCGCGGTCAAGGCTGGGGTTTGCTTCAAGTGCTCGAAGGCATGACCCAATCCGACAGAGGCGGGGGCGCCGCCGAAGAGTTCTCGCACTCTGCGCGCGCCGTTTTGACTCGTCGCGTGCAAAACGCTCCTGCCGAACGGAACGAGGCGCGGTGGTTATCAGGTTGGATTCATCGCGTAAACAGCTACACTCGACGATAATCTATGGCGGTAAGACTTTCGATATCTCTCTGCGCAATGGCCCTGTTTATGACGGCGGTTCTCGTGGGGGCGCCGCGTCCAACTCCTTCGCCCCCTGCCGCGCAACCCATGCGCAAAGCTTCCGATCTCATTCGCAAGCAAGAGCCGGTCAAGATCAACCAATCATTGCTGAAACAAGTTACGCCCGATGCCGTCCACGTCGTCGTCTCGCTTCCCAAACAGCGCGCCTATCTCATGACCGGCGAGCAAATCGTAATCGAGAGTCCAATTTCCTCCGGCAAGCGCGGGCACACTTCGCCCACGGGACATTTGCAGGTGCTCGAGAAAGATCCCAATCATCACTCCAGTCTTTACGGCGATTTCGTAGATAGCTCCGGCCGCATCGTGCGCGCGGGCGTCAGCGCGCGAATCGATGCCGCGCCCAGTGGAACGCATTTCTCCGGCGCAGCGATGAAATGGTTTATGCGCCTGACTGAGGACGGCGTGGGCATGCACATCGGAATTTTGCCGGGTTACCCAGCTTCGCACGGCTGCATCCGAATGCCGTCGGACGGCGCGAAATTATTCTACGACCACGTGAAAGTCGGCACCCCGGTCGACGTCGGCGATTATTGATAGTAGGGGCGGCTCACCGAACCGCCGGGCGATTGAGGTCAATCGCCCCGACCCTGCATCCGATCAGCCTCCTGCGCAGCATTTCAAAAGCGGCTTGCGCGGTGAGCTGTTTAAATGTTTCGCGATCGCTCGGGAAAAAAAATCTTTTCACGATTGTCTCCTGGTCCGCGAAAGCGAGCGCGACGTAAACCGTGCCGGCCGGCTTCTCCTCAGAGCCGCCGGTTGGACCAGCGATCCCGGTAGTGGCAAGCGAATATGCCGATCTTGCGCGCGCCCGGGCGCCCTCGGCCATTGCGCGCGCCACACGCTCGCTCACCGCGCCGTGTTTTTCGATTAAATTTTCATTGACGCCGAGCATATTTATCTTTGCCTCGTTTGCGTACACGACGTAGCCAGCGACGAAAACTTTGGAGGCACCCGGTACGTTCGTAATCCGATTGGCGAGCAACCCGCCGGTGCAGGATTCCGCGATCGCCAGCGTTTCGTTTCGCTCCGTGAGCAGCTTCACTAGCACCTCCTCGAGTGCTTCGTCGCTTGTGGAAAAGACGGACAATCCCAGCTCGCTGCGAACGATTGTATCGGCGCGCTCGACCGCATCCGGTTCGCCCAGAATTCGGACATCGACTTCTCCCGGTCGCGCACAGTAACCGAGTTCGATTCCGGGAATCGCCAGAACCTTTTCTCCGATCGTCTCCTCGACAATCGATTCACCGACGCCGGCAATTTTGTAGAGACGCCGCTCGATCGACTGTGGAACCTCCACAATTGAGCGCAAGATCGGAATAACGAACTCGCGAAACATCGGCTGAAGCTCACGCGGCGGTCCGGGCAGCAGAAAAAGATGCGGCGAACGAATGCGCGGATTAATGTCGGCACGAAAATAAAGGCCGGCCGCACTTCCGCTCTCGTTTGGAAGAATTTGCGCGCCCGCGGGAACCTCGGCCTGACGCGCAATGCGCTCAGTCCATTTGAAACCGCGCGTTTTCAATCTGCGCTGAAGAGAATCCAACAGCTCCGCGTTTTGCCGCAACTCCAGGCCAAGCAAATCGGCAACAATATCACGCGTAATGTCATCGGTGGTCGGTCCGAGCCCGCCGGTCACAAACAAGATTTCCGCGCGCGAAAATAATTCGGCGAGCGCATCTCGGATCGCCGTGCCATCCGGAACGGTCCGCTGTTCGCCAATGCGCAATCGAAGCGAGAAGATTTCGTGCGCGATGAAACTCAAGTGCCCGTCTTGAACGTCGCCCAGCAAGAGCTCTGTGCCTGTGTTGAGAACCGCCGTGCGCATGAAGATCGACAAGCAAACGTTCAACGCTCAACGCTCAACTTCAAACTCAGAAGTTGAATCGACAATAGTTGAACGTTCAACGTTGAAAGTTGAACGTTTCCGCCCGATTACGCCGCGTCTTTGTCCTGCTTCTTGCGAACGAGGGGGAGTTTTTTGCCTTCGACCACGGCGCGATTGATGGTGACCTCGGCGATATCTTCGCGGCTGGGCACGTCGTACATGATGTCGAGCATGGTGCGCTCGAGCATTGCGCGCAAGGCGCGGGCGCCGGTGCCTTTGGTGACCGCCTGCGATGCCAGAGCTCGCAGCGCATCCTTTGTCACCGTCAGCCGCACACCTTCCATCGAGAAGAGCTTCGTGTACTGCTTCACCATCGCGTTCTTGGTCTCGGTCAAGATCGCCACCATTTCTTCTTCGGTCAGCGCGTCGAGCGAGCTCACGACCGGCAAACGGCCAATGAATTCCGGAATCATTCCGAAAGCGAGCAGGTCCTCAGGTTCAACGTGCCGGATGGCCTGCTTCCGCAACGCTTCCTCAACTTCAAGCGTCGGGCTGCCAAAGCCCATGACTTTTTGGCCAATGCGTTTCTGCACAATCTTATCCAGCCCGATAAAGGCGCCGCCACAAATGAAGAGAATCTTCTCCGTGTTGACCTGGATATATTCCTGGTGCGGATGTTTCCGGCCACCTTGCGGCGGAACATTGCAGGTGCTGCCTTCGAGAATTTTCAAAAGCGCTTGCTGAACGCCTTCGCCGGAAACGTCACGCGTGATGCTCACGTTGTCGGTCTTGCGACCGATCTTGTCGATTTCGTCGATGTAAACGATGCCGATCTCGGCCCGCTTGACGTCGTAATCCGCATTCTGCAACAAGCGCAGGATGATATTCTCAACATCTTCGCCCACATAGCCGGCTTCGGTGAGGGTGGTCGCATCGGCGATGCAAAATGGCACATCGAGAATCTTGGCCAGCGTCTTGGCCAGTAATGTTTTACCCGAACCTGTAGGCCCGATGAGGAGAATATTGCTCTTCTCAATTTCAACGTCGGCGAACGGATCGGGCTGAAAGGCGGAAGACGAATCGGCCGGCGTCGAAGTCTGCAAAACGCGCTTGAAATGGTTGTGGACCGCGACCGAGAGCGTCTTCTTGGCAATCTCCTGGCCGATCACGTATTGATCGAGCGACCGGCGGATATCCGCCGGTTTGGGCACCCGGATGTTTGAAGACTGGCGACGCGCATCTTCATTGAGCTCCTTGTCGAGGATGCTTTTGCAGACGTTGATGCAACTGTCGCAAATATAGACACCGGGACCGGCAATTAACTTGCGCACCTCGGCGTGGCTTTTGCCACAAAAGGAGCACATGGTGAGATTGGAAGCGCGGGCCATATTCGGCGGCTTTAAAAGAGCAGCTTTTATTCCTCGACCTTGCGGGAGGAAGAGGCCTCCGCGCCCCCCGACGGAGGCTTTGCCCCATCGAGTGATGTCACGTCCTTGCGAGATTTGATGACTTCGTCCACCAGCCCATAAGTCTTGGCCTCGGCCGCCGACATGTAGTAATCCCGGTCGGAATCCAACCGCACCTGGTCCTCAGCTTTGCCGGTGTGTAGCGCGATGATTTTGATCAAGCGCTTCTTGAGCTTGAACATGTAATCCACCTGTCGTTCGACGTCGCTCGCCGCGCCCTGGGCGCCGCCGGATACCTGATGGATCATGATGTCCGAGTTCGGTAACGCGAACCGTTTGCCTTTTGTTCCCGCGCAAAGCAAAACCGCCGCCATGCTTGCCGCCATTCCGATACAGTAAGTGGTCACGTCGCAAGTCAGAAACTGCATCGTGTCATAAACCGCCAGACCGGCCGTGACCGAGCCACCCGGGCTGTTGATATAAATATTGATGTCTTTCTTCGAGTCCTCCATCTGCAAAAAGAGCAACTGGGCGATGACCAAATTCGCGATGTGATCGTCCAGCGCCGTGCCGATAAAAACGATGCGGTCCTTGAGCAGTCGTGAGTAAATGTCGTAGCTGCGCTCCCCCCGGCCGGTCTGCTCGACCACCATCGGAATGAGCACCGACTGCGACAAATTTTCCTTGAATTCACTCATGATTTTTCTTCCGCAATGGGCGGTTCTACAGTCGGTTCGATGGTAACATTCGCTTTCAGGAAATCAAGAGTCTTACCGAGCAGAATCTGCTCCGTCAGGGTATTCAAGCCATCGTGTTGCTCCAGTTCCTTGCGCATTTTCTCCACCGAAACATTGTAGCGCGCCGCCTCCTCCCGGATCCGTCGATCGACATCTTCCCGCGCGACTTCGATTTTTTCCTGCTCCGCGATTCGATGGAGGATGAAATTCGTCTTCAGCCGAGGCGCGGCCAGACCGGCGGCGCCCTGAATTAGCTCTTGCTCTTTCTCCTTAAGCATCTCATCTGGAACGCCGCGGGCGCGATTTCGTTGCACCAATTCACCTAGCGCGCGCCTTGTTTCATTTTTCAATAAACTCGACGGCAGATCGAATTGGGTCCGCTCGTGCAAATATTTCATGATTTGCGATTCTTTTGCGCGCTCGACCTCATGCTCTTTCTCGTGCTCGAGATCGTGCCCGATCATGCGGCGAAGATCGGCCAGCGTTTTCCCAGGCATCAATTTAGCGGCCAGATCGTCGTCCATTGGAGCGAGGACCTTTTGCTTGATCTCGCGCACGGTCACGGCGTAGCTCGCCTTCTTGCCGGCTAATTCTTTCACCGGAAAATCAGCGGCAAAATCGACAATCACCGTGCGGCTTTCACCCGGTTTCTGCCCCACGATTTGCTCGCAGAATTTTGGAAGAAAATTATCGGGCGCGAGACGCAACCAGAATTTCTTGCCGCCGTGCAAGTTCTTGCTCGCTTGCGGCGCGATTTCACCGACCGGCTTGCCCTCGATCGAACCTTCGAAATCGATCACCGCAAAATCTTCCATTTGCAGTCCGCGCTCCGGCACATCGACAAAGTCCGCCGCCTGATCGCGCAGACGCTCGAGGGTCGCGTCTATTTCCGATTCCGTTACTTTCGTCTCCGGCAATTGGACGCGAATGTTTTTATATTCCGGCAACTCGAACTCCGGCGCGGTCACAACTGTCGCGCGAAAGCGCATCGACTTGTCCTCGCCGAATTGGACCTCTTCCAGGTTGGTCAACGAAACGACACGCAACCGCTTCTCCGCAATCGCGTCGTGATAACTTTTCGAGACGAGCTTTTTCGTCAGCTCATCCTGAATTTCCTTGCGAAACTTCGCTTCGATTACGCGGCGCGGCGCTTTGCCCGGCCGGTAACCGGGAATCCTGGCAAATCGCGCGAAGTTATTTGCGATCGCGTCCCATTCCTTCGAAACCTCTTCCGCCGGCAATTCGATCTGTAACGTCGAGATCGAATCCGGCTGTATTTCAACTTCAACTTTCATGAAGAAGCGTACTGTAGCGGCGCTCTACGAGCGTCGCATTAATTTTCGTCCGCCGTAGGCGAAGCCGTTGGCTTCCCAAGGCACGACAACGTCGTCCCCTACAGGAAAATCAGGAAAAGGCGACGCGCTCCCCACGCACGTAAACGGAATGGGTCTGGGGAAAGCCAAACCAATACGCCAGTTCGCGATAATCTTCGCAATCGAAGATTGAAAAGTTGCCGAGCTTTCCTGATTCAAGTGAGCCAATTTTGTCGCCGCGATCCAAACTGTAGGCGGCGTTAATCGTCGATGCGGTGATTGCTTCCGCCGGCGACATTTTCATTTGCGTGCATGCTAGCGACAAGATCATCGGCATCGAAACAGTCGGCGACGAACCCGGATTGAAATCGGTTGCGATGACGACAGCGAGCCCGCGATCGATCATCTCTCGCGCCCGGGGATAACCTGTCGATCCGAGCGCGTAAACCGAACCGGGCAACAGAACTGTCTGCACACCCGCCGATTTCATGGCGGCAATCCCCTGCCCTTCCGTTTTCTCCAAATGATCCGCCGTGGTCACCTTCAATTCTGCCGCCAACTTTGCACCGCCCGAGTTGGTGAGTTGATCGGCATGGATGCGCAGTTTCAGCCCGAGCTTTTTCGCCGCGAGCAAAATTTCTCGCGATTGGTCAACATCGAAATAACCGCGCTCACAAAAAACATCGCAAAACTCTGCGAGATTCTCTTTCGCGACGCGCGGCAGCATTTCGTTGATCACAAGATCGACATATCGCTCAGGCGACTGTCGATCTTCGCGGGGAATCGCGTGGGCGCCAAGAAACGTGGGCACAGCTTCGAGCGGCGTTTCTTGATTGAGCCTCCTCGTCACGCGCAAAATCTTTAGTTCGTCCTCGACAGTTAGTCCGTAACCCGACTTCGCCTCGACCGTTGTCGTGCCGCATTTCAAAAACCAGGCCGCGTGTTTCTGCGCTTGCGTGAAAAGATCCGCATCGTTCGCGGCGCGCGTCTTCGTGACAGTTGACCAAATGCCGCCACCAGCCCTGGCGATTTGCTCATAGGTTTCGCCGCGCGCGCGCCGCTCAAAGTCGTCCAGCCGATTTCCCGCGAAAACGAGATGGGTGTGCGCATCGATAAATCCCGGCAGCACAACTCGCCCGCGCACATCGATAATCTCTGAATCGCGCGCATTCTCCTCGATCTGATCGCTAGGACCGAGGATATCGATCTTACCATTGCGAATCAGCATCGCGCCATCGCTGACCACCCCTAGATCGGACATTTCGCACCCGACGCGCGGGCGCTTCGGCCCCGCCAGCGTGACCAAGTGCGATGCGTGAAGCACGGCGAGGGATCTCATGAATCGCTTCTCCTGTAGCGGCGGTCTGTGACCGTCGCAAACTTTTCGCAAAGAGCGGACGGCGCTCTGGGCGGTTGCGCCCTACCCAAGCTTGCTTTCTACAACTTCGTTAATTTTTTTGAACTGCGCGTCCGAATCCGCGCTAATTTTCCTGACTTTTGCGACGAGCGCCGACTTGAATTTTTCGTCCTTCAATTGGCCGAGATTAATCCGCACGTTCAACGCCGCGCCTTCAACGCACGCTCGAGTCGCGAGAGCGCCGACACCTACGTCTGAAATGGAATTTGGATTCCCCTTCTCCGCCATTTCGGAAAGCAGTTGGTACGACTTCGACGCAGTCTCCATTACTTTAAGCGGAACCTCGGCCGCATCTTTCGTTGCTGAGTCGATTGCTGCTGAGCGGGCCGCTTTTTCCTCTGCCGATTCCTTGGGTAAGGCAAACGCATCTATCACCTTTTTGAATGCCGCGGTGTCTTCATCGACCAGAAACAGCAGTTCATCCTTCAGCTGCTGGGCCTTAACCGCCCAATCGCTGAAATACTTGAGCTTATCGTCCCAGCCACGTTTGCCGGCGGAGAGATTGGCCACCATTCCACCTAGCGACGCGCCTAATGCGCCCATCAACGCGGCCACAGAACCGCCGCCGGGGGCCGGCGAATCGCTCAGCGTCTCATTACAGAACTGGCGCAAGTCCATTTTCAGGAGTGATTTTTTAGAAGCGGCAGATTCCATCTTAAATTCGATAATCTTCTCTCTCGGATCGAAAGGTTTCAGCTCATTCAATCCCATTGAACGGATCGCTATGTCAATGAGCTCTTCCTCCGAAGCACCTTCCGACCATTTTTGTTTGCGGAGAAAATATCTTCCAGCATCAACCAAACATTTTTTCGGAACCATGCCCACGATTTCCGAGCCGGTTACGCGAAGGCCGCGTTTGTTTGCCGCTTGGCTACAAGCATCGAACGCCGCGTGTAAGGGCGTTTCGTCGATGTTCGTCAGGTTCATGGAAACCTGCGCGATACCATATTCCTCCACGTACCAGCCGATGGCTTTCACATGCTTCAGCATTCCGGGAATGCGAACAGGTTCGCGGTTCGCATCGAGCACAGGTTTTCCCGAAGGCGTGCCGTCCTCCGTTTTGATCCGGCCATTTTCTCTTACATCAAAAGCGACCGAATTTGCCCTTCGCACTGCCTTCGTGTTCAGGTCCACGTTGTAGGCGACTAGGAAATTGCGCGCGCCAATCGCGGTTGCGCCTGACTTCTCATTGAACACGGAGGGTCCGAAATCCGGCTTCCACGCGGGTTCTTTGATCTTCTCAAAAAAGCCTTCGTATTCTCCGGCCCGTATTACGGAAAGGTTCGAGCGGGCTGGATCGCCCGCTGCCTTTTCGTAGAGATAGACTGGGATATTTAATTCTTCGGCAACTCGCTTTCCCAGCTGTTTTGCACAAGCGGTTGCTTCTTCCCAACTCACATCGCTTACCGGAACAAACGGGCAAACATCCGTCGCGCCCATACGGGGGTGCGCACCCTTGTGTTTGCGCATGTCGATCAGTTGTGCTGCTTTTTGAATTCCGCGAAATGCGGCTTCCACCGCGGCTGCAGGGCTTCCCACGAACGTCACGACCGTCCGGTTGGTGCTTGCACCTGGATCCACGTCGAGAAGGGAAACTCCATCGACCGATTCAATTGCTGCGGTGATTTGTCGAATGATGTTTGGGTCGCTGCCCTCAGAGAAATTAGGCACGCATTCGATCAGCTTTTGCATAATCAACCCCGCGCCCGCGGCGGCATCGGGATGTCGATCTCATGTGCGGCGGCAAATTCGATTGCTTTCGAATAGCCAGCGTCCGCGTGACGGAGCACACCCATTCCCGGGTCGCTCGTCAACACGCGCTCGAGACGGCGCTTGGAATTATCGCTGCCATCCGCCACGACAACCATACCGGCGTGTTGCGAGTAACCGATGCCGACCCCGCCGCCATTGTGAATCGAGACCCATGAAGCGCCAGCGGCCGTGTTGACCAGCGCGTTGAGCAAAGCCCAATCGGCGATCGCGTCGCTGCCGTCGAGCATTCCTTCCGTCTCGCGATTGGGCGACGCGACCGAGCCCGCATCGAGATGATCGCGTCCAATCACAATGGGCGCTTTAATTTCATCGCGCTTGACCAGTTCGTTCATGGCCACGCCAAACTCGGTGCGCTCGCCGTAGCCGAGCCAGCAAATTCGCGCCGGCAAACCTTGAAATTGAATTCGCTCCTGGGCGAGTTTCATCCAGCGTGCGAGAGTCTTGTTTTTCGGAAATAATTCGAGGGCGAGCCGATCGGTGCGCGCGATATCTTCGGCGTCACCGCTGAGTGCGACCCAGCGAAATGGACCGCGTCCTTCGCAAAAGAGCGGGCGGATGTATTCGGGAACAAAGCCGGGAATATCGAATGCGTTCCCGACGCCGGCTTTCTTCGCCTGTGCGCGAATGTTGTTTCCGTAATCAAAAGTGATCGCGCCTTTTTTTTGCAACGCGAGCATGGCACCGACATGCACGGCCATGGAATGCATCGACTTGTCGATGTATTCGTCCGGATTTTTCGCGCGCAAGGCAAGAGCGTCTTCAGGCGGCATGCCGTGCGGTACGTAGCCGTTCAGAGCATCATGCGCGCTCGTTTGGTCGGTCAGAACATCCGGAACGACACCGCGCTTTAGGATTTCGGGCAAGACATCCGCGCAGTTGCCCACGAGGCCAATAGAAATCGATCGACGATCCTTGCGCGCGCGGTCGATCAACGTGAGCGCTTCATCGAGCGACCAAGCGATCCTGTCGCAGTAACCGCTCTTCAACCTTTTCTCGACTCGCGCTGGATCCACTTCAACGCCGAGAAAGAGCGCGCCGTTCATGGTGGCGGCGAGCGGTTGCGCGCCACCCATTCCGCCGAGTCCGCCGGTGACAACGAATTTTCCTTCGAGCGATCCGCCGAAATGTTTACGACCGGCCGCGGCAAAAGTCTCGAACGTTCCTTGCACGATTCCCTGGCTACCGATGTAAATCCAGGAGCCGGCGGTCATTTGTCCGTACATGGTCAACCCTATGCGCTCGAGCCGATTGAATTCAGAGTAGTTCGACCAATGTCCAACGAGATTTGAATTCGCGATCAAAACGCGAGGCGCTTCATCGTGTGTGCGAAACTTGCCGACCGGTTTGCCTGATTGGACGAGCAATGTTTCGTCGTTTTCGAGTTCGCGCAAAGAACGCACGATCGCATCGAAAGCTTCCCAACTTCTCGCCGCTCGACCCGTTCCGCCGTAAACGACAAGCCGATCGGGATCTTCGGCGACATCTGGATCGAGATTGTTCATCAGCATCCGCATGGCTGCTTCCTGATGCCAACCTTTGCAGGTGCGTTGATTGCCGCGCGGCGCGCGAATGATCCGTTTTCCGCTCATAGCTTTTCGAAACCGCTATCGAATTCCCCGCGGCGAATTGCCGCAGCGACGCGTGCGATGTCGCCCGAAAGCGAACGGTCTTGCGTAAGAGGCGGCGCTATGTTCCTGAGAGCAGCGAACGCGCGTTCCACGCCCACGCCTGCCTTCAATGGACGCCGGTGCTCCAACGCTTCAGCCCCGGCCAGCAGCTCGATGGCCAGCAAATTTTCCGCAAGATCCACAATTGCCCGGAGTTTCAAGGCGCTGGTCATGCCCATGGAAACGTGGTCTTCTTTGCCGCCGGAGGTGGGCACATTGTCGATGCTCGCCGGATGGGCGAGTACTTTCGCTTCGTTGAGCAGGGCAGCCGCGGCGACATGCGCGATCATGAAACCCGATTGCATACCAGGCTGCCGGGCGAGAAATGCGGGCAGTCCTTCGTTCAGGTCCGGATTAACCAAGCGCTCGATTCGGCGCTCACTGATGCTCATAAGGTCCGTGACCGCGATGGCGGCATAATCAAATGCGAGCGCGAGCGGCGCACCATGAAAATTGCCGCCTGAAATCACGTCGCCATTCTCAACAAAGACGAGCGGATTATCGGTGGCCGAACCCGATTCGACGATCAGGATACCTTCGCAATGCGAGAGGGCGCCGCGGACCGCGCCGTGCACCTGAGGCATGCAACGGAGACTGTAAGCGTCCTGGATGCGCGGATCGTTCTTGAGATGCGACTGTCGAATTTCGCTCCCTTCCAAGAGCGACAAAAGATGTTTGGCAACCGCTTTCTGACCGGGGTGCGGCCTCGCGTCTTGTAAACGCAGATCGAAGGCGGCAGGAGTGCCCTTGAGCGCCTCGAGGCTCATCGCGCCGGAAACATCGGCCACGCGAACGAGCCGCTTGGCGCGAAGAATCGCGAGCCCACCAACAGCGTGCATGGCCTGCGTGCCGTTGAGCAGAGCGAGTCCCTCCTTCGCTTCGAGATGTTGGGGCTCAAGCCCGGCGCGACGCAGTGCTTCGCCGCTTTCCATTCGTTCGCCTTGAAAAAACGCCTCGCCTTCACCGATCAAGCTCAAAGCGAGATGAGCGAGGGGGGCGAGATCGCCACTGGCGCCGACCGACCCTTTTTCTGGAACAACCGGATAGAGGCGGCGGTTGAGCATTTCACAAAGCATCTCGATAATTCCAGGACGGATTCCACTCAATCCCAGGGAAAGCACATTCGCGCGGAGCAACATCATCGCGCGCACCTCCGCTTCCGAAAGCGGAGGGCCGATGCCACACGCGTGACTGCGGACAAGGTTGAGCTGAAGCTCGCGCAATTCGCCATGCGGAACGCGCACATCCGCCAACTTCCCGAATCCGGTCGTCACACCATAAACGACGGCGTCGCGCGCGATGATGTCTTCGATGACTTTTCGTGACGCCAGCAATCGCGGGCGCGCAGATGGTGAGATTTCAACTGCCGCATCCCCGAGCGCAACGGCGGCGATATCGGGCAGCGTCAAGGCTTGGCCGTTCAATTGCATCCGCGCATCTTAATTAGAACTCAAGGAAATGGGAAGGCTAAGCCTGCTCGGGAGCAAGGAACAAAAAAGGCCAGGTCGAACACGACCTGGCCTCTCTTGGTTAGAGTCACCAGCAGACGGACAATTCTGCGCTGCAATTATTTCGAGTATCCTGTAGTCGCAGGTGCGGTCGTCTCTTTGTGTTGAGCGCACGCCCCTAAGCTCAAAGCGCCGGCCAAAACAGCCACGATCATGATTGCTTTCAAAAATTTCAATCTATATCGCCTCCTTTCCCAGCTAGTCGCTGCCGTCTCTTTAGGCAGGGAAACAGGCGGGCGCAATGCTTTTTCTCGATTTTTTTGGCAATGCGCGACCTACTCCTGAATCACGACCGGCGTCTCTTCATCGACGAGATCGAATAATTCAATCACGTCCGCGTTGCGCATTCGAATGCAGCCGTGGCTGTCCGGCCGGCCGATCTTGTCCTCGTGTTTGGTGCCGTGAATGTAGATGAAGCGCTCGCGCGTGTTCGCGTTGTCTTCCTCCAATCCATCGAGCCAGAGAATGCGAGACATGACCAAGTCCTCCGTCGTCGGAAGCGGATCGCCGGACGCCAGCGGCACGCGACTTTGAAAAATTGTTCCGCTCGGTAGCCCGTGACCAATCTTTTCCGCCACGCGAAAACGGCCGAGCGGTGTTTTCAGGCTGCCGTGCTCGACACCGACCCCGAACCGCGAAGTCGAAACCGGATAGGACCGCAGCGTCTCTTCGCCGCGCCTTACGGTCAGACGCTGAGCGGCAATGGAGATATCGATCTTTGTTGGCGGTTCAGCAGTCTGTGGTGGCAGGCGTGCCGCCTGCTGAGCTCTGCGGCCCGCAGCCGACACGGCTGCCTCTACAGGATCCGATGTTTGCCTGCTTTGCATGAAATAAGAGCAGCGGTACAATCCGCTTGCCGATGAAAAAATATCACATTGCTGCGGTCGGCGCGACTGGCGCGGTCGGCACCGAACTTTTGCGGGTACTCGAGCGCCGAAGTTTTCCCGTAGCGAGCCTGCATCCGATTGGCTCTGCGCGATCGGCCGGAAAAACGATTCGCTTTCATGGTGACTTGATTCCGGTGGAGGAACTCACCGAACGCTCGTTCGATAAGATCGATATGGCCTTTTTCAGTGCTGGCGGTGAGAACTCGCGAAAATGGGTTCCAACCGCGCGCCAGACCAGCGCGATCGTGATCGACAATTCATCCGTTTTTCGAATGGAGCCCGATGTGCCGTTGGTAATTCCGGAAATTAATGGAGAAGACGTGCGCGGGCACCACGGTCTCATCGCAAATCCAAATTGCACGACTGCGGTGGCATTGATGGCGATTTATCCGCTGCATCGCGCTTTCGGCGTTCGGAGAGTTTTCGCCGCGAGCTATCAAGCGGTCTCCGGGAGCGGCGCACGGGCGATCGAAGAATTACGACGGCAAGTGGAACTCGCCGCGCAAGATCGAGAATTAACGCCGCAGGTCTATCCGCATCCCATCGCGTTCAATGTTTTGCCGCATGTCGATGTTTTCCTCGAAAGCGGTTACACGAAAGAGGAAATGAAAATGCAGAACGAAGGCCGCAAGATTATGCATTTGCCGGAGTTTCGAGCCTCGGCCACGTGCGTGCGGGTGCCGGTTTACCGCGCCCATTCCGTGGCGGTGAGCGCCGAATTTGAAAGAAAGGTTTCAGTCGAACGTGCGCGCGAGGTTTTGGCGAAGGCGCCCGGACTCGAGCTGGTTGACGAGCCACAAAACAATCGTTATCCGATGCCGCTGGAGATCGCGGGAAAGGACAATTGTGAAGTGGGTCGCGTCCGGATTGATTGCGCGTTCGAAAACGGGTTGTCGTTTTGGGTTTGCGGCGATCAGTTGCTCAAAGGAGCGGCGCTGAACGCGGTGCAGATCGCGGAGTTGCTTTAACTCACGCGATTGTTTCCCTTTGCGAACCCGGTAGCCACCGGCCTGTGGCCGGTTGATCGAAGCGCGCTACATCCGAGAGTTCAAACGGCCCACAGGGCCGTGGCTACAGGTGGTTACAGTCTCATTGCGGATTCGGAGATGGAGAGGCTTCGCCCTTCTTTTTTCCGCCTGGCGGTTTGCCCGGACTGCGTTCAGCGGTGCCACCTGGAGCAGTCGCGGGCTTCACGTTGGTTCTCTCAGTCCTTTCTCTGCCGCCCTGACCTTCCGGATGCGGACCACCGGCAAGGGGCGGAGTTGCCGTCTCGTGAGGTGGGCCCTTCTGCTTCCCATGTTGCGGCTCAGGCGCGCCACCCGCGGGCGCGCCCGGAGTTGCCTTCTCCAGAGGCTGCTCCTTCTGCTTCCCACGTTGCGGCTCGGGTGCGGCGCCCGTGGGGGGCCCGCCCGGAGCCGGGCTGCGAAAGCGCTCGGGCTGCTCAGCTGGGCGTTTTTTGCCTTCCTGCGCCACAGTTGGTCCACCGGCCGGGGGAGTGGGCCTGATGCGCTCGCTCGATCTTCTTGGCGGCACGCCAGGAGGCATTGAAGTCGGTGAGGCCACGCGTTCTGCCGGGGTGACACGTGGCGGCGGGGTTGCCTTTGGCTGAGGCGGTTGAGCAGGTCTGCCCCTTTCGAAGGGTGAGACCGAAGCAGTCGGCGCGGCGGTGGCCATCGGACTTGCAGCAACCGCAGGCGATGGTTGGCCAGCTGGTCGTGCTCCAGTTTGTGGCGGGACTTTCTTCAGGTCCTCGGTCTTCATTTTTTGTTTCACCTCGGCCTCATTAGAAACACCGGCCCAGCCTTTCTCGATTTTCGGCTGCGCAACCCTCGTCTTCACCTGCGGTGGCGCGACCTTTGCGGTCGGTTTCTTGATGGTCATCGGAGCGCCAACCACAAGTCTGTCTCCCTGGACTTTGGTTAACCCACCCGATTTTGCAGCGGTGTTTACATCAACATTCGTTTGGTGCTCAAGAGTCAACCGTTGGATGGGGCGACTTGAACGCGCGCTGACCACATTGTAATCAGGCCCGTAATTATAAACGACGTTATTCTTGTAAGTGATGTTGGTCACGTTCACCGTTTGGTTGATGTAGGTAACGTTCTCTGATGACGCGACGATGCGGCTGCGCAGGACCGGCTCGCCGATGTAGCGAACATCGACAAAGTTGTAGTAGGCTGGTCCGATATCGAAATCGATATCAACGCGTCCGCCGATTGGCTGGCCTTCGTAAACAACTCCGGGTCCTCTCGGCGGCAAGGGCGCCCAGCCGACGTAATCACCGCCGGTGCGCCAGGAAACCCACGCCGGGCCCCAGTCGAGATCGCCGCCGGGAAACCAAACCCAGCCGTAATCAGCCAGGCGGGCCCACCGTCCATAGTGATAGGTCGCCCAGCCGAAGTCTTCATAAGAGACCCATGTCCAGCCAACGTCCGTATAGGCCCAGTAGCCATCAGAATAAGGACGCCAGTTAGAGTCACTCACGGCCACATCCGGTTGCCAGCCATAGCCGTAGTCCCCGACCTCGATCCAGTTTCCGCCGGAAAGATTGTTGTAAAAGAAATCGACGGAGACTTCGGCGTCCGCTTTCGCCAGCCGCGCCGCCGGCAAAAGCAAAGTTAATATCGTTAAGGCAAGAAGTATCTTTTTCATATCTTAATAAAAAGCTGAGGCGTTGGACTTCTACGCCTCACGGTTTATTCATTTCCTGATTCGAAGACGGCACACCGAACGCGCGTTTGCCTTTCATTGGCAGCGTGCCGTGGCCGTTTCGAAAACTGAAAAAGTAAAGCGAGAGCCATCGCGCGCAGAAGCGTGACAGTTTTTTGGGAAATGCCTGTTGTAGCCGAGGTCGCCGGCCTCGGTCCGCGGAGCCCGAAAGCTTTCGGGGCTACAGGATTTACCGATTGTTGCCCACGATTTGTGGTACAGGCTTACCTAGTTCGAGCTGGTCGCTCACTTTCTGGAGGCCAATAGTGAGAGCTTCAATCTGCTTCTGCTGCTTAGCTATGGTCGCTTCCTGTTTCGCAGCAGTAGATTTTAGTTGGGCCATGGTTGTTTCCTGTTCCTGCGTCTTGCGGCCTTGCTCGCTCAGCTTGCGCTCTTGCTCCTGCACCCTGCGATGCTCTTTGAGGAACTCGTTAAGCAACATCGCGTTCACCGCCTCGTAGCGCACGGTGAAGACTTTCCCTTCTGCATCGCGCACCACCAGATCGGGATTCACCTTCTCCACATCCTCAGCCACAAGGCCAAACTGGGGCGCACCCTTCGGGTCGATGTTCTTTTTGTAGCGGAAGGTAACAGGCCGCAGCGAAAGGAGCGCTTCGCTTGCGTTGCCCATCGGTTCGATCCCATCTTTGAACCGCTTGGAAGAGCTTAAGAGGCCAAGCTGACCACTGGTAGTATCGATATAGACGGCCGAGCCTGTGACCGTTGCGCTCGCGATGCCAACGATAAATGTGGCGTCTGGTTGTTACTGTCGCCGATGCGGATAGTGTTGGCCTCGGCAGCAACACCATTGTTGCCGATATCGATATTGTCACTGCCCGTGGTGAGATTTGAACCGGCGAAATCGCCCAAAGCGATGTTGTGGCTCCCGGTGGTGCTGCTACCGAGCGCGCCAAAACCGCTGGCCGTGTTGTCGAAGCTAGCTGTGTTGCCAAAAAGCGCACCAAAACCGCTGGCCGTGCTCTCGTAGCCGGTGGTGTTGCTATAGAGCGCTTGCCACCCGTTGGCCGTGTTATCGAAGCCGGTGGCGTTATCAAAGAGCGCTTGCGAACCGTTGGCCACGCTCAAGCTGCCGGTGGTGGTCCTAAAGAGCGTTTGATAACCAGTCGCGGTGTTCTGGTTGCCGGTGGTTACGTGATAGAGCGCTTGATAACCCAGGGCCGTATTCCAGACGCCGGTGGTACGGCTAAAGAGAGCGTTCGTGCCCTCGGCAGTGTTGCCGCTGGCATAGCCTCCGTCCGGTGCTGGGCTAACCCCGAAAGCATTCGGGGCCGGCCCAAGCCTAAAACAGGCGAGCAGGAGAACTGTGAGAAGTGAATAGTGAGAGGCGATTAGTGACCCGCCTTCGCTAAAGCTACGGCGTGGCAGGGAGTGGTTAACTGAATTTCTTGCGGGTGACATTCTCTTTGTCGTGAATTTAATCGGCTGATTCATAAGCTTCTTTCTTTCTCCCGGTGGGTTAACCTTGTGTCGGTCAGCTCTGAAGAAGGGCAAGAAGCTGCCGGGAGGAGCATCCTACCCGATTCAGATCTAGTTGCGTTGAGTCTTGAACGAATCTCGCCAGTTCGTCTAGATAATAATTAGCAATCGATCAGCCCGTCTGAAGCTCAAGCCCGAAAGCAGTTCGGGCGGGGCGTTTAGCGCGGCCGCAAAACAAGAAACGAGCGCATCCGATGCCGGCAAACCGATAAGACCTGCGCTTGGGCGGGATCAAGCGAAGCGACGATCTTGTTATAATCCGAAACTGAGGCGACCGGCTGCTGATTGATTTCTTCGATCACGTCGCCTTTTCGCAATTCGGCCGCGCCACTATCGGGTTCCACATTTGTCACGACAACGCCCCGCGCGTTATTTGGCAGATCGAGCTGACGCGCCATGTCCGGGGTCAGATCGCTAACGCGAATTGAAGCGAGGCCGCCGCTTGCCTCCTCGCCTTGATCGTTCGGCTCCGGCGGCGTTTGTGGCTGCGTCTGCTCTTGCCGAGGCGAAACCCGGGCTGTTCCATAATCAATCGGCTCTTCCCTGATCTCGGCCGTCAGTTTCACCGGTTTGTCTTCCCGGTCGATTTCCAGCTCTACTTTCTTATTCAACCCGGCCTGGGCAATCAAGCTGCGCAGGGCGGGAAGGTTTTTTACTTCGTGCCCATTGAACTTGCGAATGATATCGCCCTTTTGCAGTTGCGCCTCAGCCGCGGGTGATCCTGGTATCACTTCATCGACAAAAACGCCTTCGCTCCCCGCGCCGTTCTGGCCGGGCTGAAGCGGGCGCGTCTGAATCCCAAGGTACCCTCGAATGATCCGGCCCTGCTTCAGTAAACTTTCAAGGGCCGTGCGAACGGTATTCGACGGGATGGCAAAACCGATTCCTTGGGAACCACCACTGCGTGAAATAATCGCGACATTGATACCGATCACTTCGCCGCGCAGATTAATCAACGGGCCACCGCTATTTCCAGGATTGATCGCGGCATTGGTTTGCAGCAAGTCACTAAACGCGTCGGTGCGATTCGGTCTGCCTTTCGAACTGATGATGCCATCGGTCACTGTCTCGTCGAACCCGAACGGATTGCCGATGGCGAGAACAAAATCGCCGGCTTGCACGGTGTCCGAATCCGCCAGCTTGAGCGGTTTGACGCCGGCATCGTCGATCTTGAGCACGGCCAGATCGACCTGAGAATCGGCGCCGACCAGGCGCGCCTTTTTCGTCCGGCCGTCGCTCAATTGCACTTCGATCTCATCCACTTGATCGACCACGTGATTATTGGTGATGATATGGCCCTCATTCGTCACGATCACGCCGGAGCCAAGCGAGTTTTGCACCAGGGCCTCGTCACTTGGATTCCGAAATGGCCGTTGGTTGCGAAAGAAAAACTCGAAAGGATCGAGCCCGTACTGCCGGCGGACGGCGATTTTCTTGGAAGTCTTCACCGCCACGACCGATGGAATGACACTGCTTACGAGCGTGCGCCGCTCGCGGTTCAACGCCGCAAGTGATGCGACCGCCGTTGAATCGACGCTGGGCGACGAGGCGAGCGTGTACTTCTCTGGCGTTCGCCGCGAACGCAGATTCAAGTCCCCATGCCGGAGGCGGTAGTCGTAAAGTAATGAAATTCCTACGCTCACGAGCAGTACGAAAAGCAAAAACTTTGCGAGATTTTTCATCAGCTAACGTTGGAAAAAGTTCGTCCCTCTTGTTCGACAATCAAATGCCGGAAACGTTGATTCTCGGGCAGTCCTAAGTGCGCGTCGGCCGCAAAGATCGACATCGCCGCAGCGCGCGCTCGTCGCATCAAGTGCGCATCACGTTTCAGGTTGCCGATCTTGAGCGCGGGTAAACCGCTTTGCGCTGTGCCAAGCAAATCGCCTGGTCCACGCAAATCCCAATCGGCTTCGGCCACTTCGAAGCCATTGCTCGTTTTTTCGAGCACGGCCAGCTTCGCTGCCGTCTCCTTCGATGGATCCGAACCCAGCAAGATACAATACGACTTGTGCTCGCCGCGGCCGATCCGTCCGCGAAGCTGATGGAGCTGCGCCAACCCAAAACGCTCCGCATTCTCGATGAGCATCACGGTCGCGTTTGCCACATCGACACCCACTTCGAGCACCGTCGTGCTGATCAGCGCTTTAGTTTCTCCGTGGCGAAAACGTTCCATTATCTGCTGCTTCTCCGACGCCGGGATGCGGCCATGCAGCAACTCACAGTGAAATGGATGCAAGCGTTCGCACCATGTCTCATACTCAACTGCTGCCGCTTTTGCATTCAACTTCTCACTCTCGTCGATCAACGGATAGACCACGTAAACCTGCCGCCCGGATTCCAACTGCGTCCGCAGGAATACCAAAACTTCACCGAGCTTGGATGCGTCGCGCACCGCGGTGATTATTCTCCCACGATTACGCGGCATCTCATCGATCGTTGAAACGTCGAGATCGCCGTAAACCGTCATCGTGAGCGTGCGCGGAATCGGCGTCGCCGTCATCACCAATACGTCCGGCGCAGGCTCCCGGCTCGTTAGGCGTGCGCGTTGCGCGACACCAAACTTGTGCTGCTCATCAATCACCACCAAACCGAGATTGGAAAATGAGACCGTCTCATACAACAGCGCGTGCGTCCCGATGATAACGCCTGGAGCTTCATCGGGGTCCTCCGCGGCAGCCTGCCACGAAGTCTCCTCCCGCGTTAACGACCTTGGATTGCGCGCCAGGGAAGCCGCAAAGGTGTCCGGCAGGGTGCCCCCCAGAACGTTGTGTGCCGCCTCAAACAACGGTAAGGGCGCATTGTCCTCGCGGTGCGCTCCGGTTCGCAGCGCCAACTTGACGCCGAGCGGCTCGAGCCATCGTCGCAGAACGGCATAGTGTTGCTCCGCCAAAATTTGTGTCGGCGCCATGAACGCAGCCTGATAGCCGGCTTCGATTGCGAGCAGGATAGCTGCGATTGCCACGACGGTTTTGCCTGATCCGACATCGCCCTGCAACAGGCGGTTCATCGGATTGTTCGCGGCAAGATCGCGTCGGATTTCCCCGGTCACTCTATTTTGCGCATCGGTGAGTTCGAAGGGAAGCGAACGAAAGAATTTCTCGAGCAATTCGCCGCGGCCGCAATGCGCTGCGCCGATTCGAACCGAAGATTCAGCGCGCCGTGCTGCGATCAACATTTGCATCGCGAAGAATTCGGAGAGAACCAGGTGCTCGCGCGCTGCGCTCAACGATTCCCAATCTTCCGGGAAATGAATCGTGCGAATCGCGATGGTTCTTTCGCCGCCGTCCAAAGCAGCGGGCAATAATGTTTCGAGCCGCGCATCATCCAGGTACTGCAGACTTCGATAAATGATTCCGCGCAGGGCGCGTTGTGAAAGCCCTTCGGTCGCCGGATAAATCGGAGTGATCCGGCGAAAGTGAATGGACATCTCCTCATCGTCCTCGATCACTTCGAACTCCGGATGATCCATGCAAATGCGGTTGCCTCGCAGCCGCGGTTTACCAAAAACGACCAGCTGCTGACCCGTTGCGATCATTTTTTGCACGTAATGCAAATTGAACCATCGGCAGATGAGCGGCTGGCTGAGCGCGTTCGCATTCGGCTCCTGCAATGTCATTTCGAAAATCTTTTTCCAGCCGCCGAACCTGCGCAGCGAAGTCTTGACAACCTCGCCGCATAAACAGACCGGCGTGTCGCTTTCCTCGCGAGGAAATTCCGGGAATTGATGCCGATCTTCGTGCCGGCGCGGATAATGCGTGAGCAAATCTTCCACTGTCTCGAGACCGAGGCGGCGCAACGCGAGCAAGCGCGGGCGCGGAATCCATTCGAGTTCAGCCAGTGGTTGCGAGATTTCCATCAGTTAACCGGCGCGGCTTGTCGCAGCGCTTCCACGTGCATTTCAAGCAAGGTCTCGCCTTCGTATTCGCCTGCTCGAATACGAAACGCGATGTCCCATGGCGGCGACGGCAGAGTTACGGTTGCTGCATTAAAATAAACGGCGCGACGATGGTAATTGCGCTGGCGAAGGCGGAAGATCAAGTGCTTGTCATTCACCACGCGCGGAGACGCCACCGGCTCCACTTCGCGCGCGAAAAAAAGCGGCTGTGGATTTCCGTTGCCAAATGGCTGCAGCATCTCGTGCCAATAGAGAAAATCGAAATTCAGTTCGGAAAACGTGAGTTCATGGTCAAGTCGAAGCCTGGGCTGCAAATCTTCATCGGACAAAAGTTCCCGCGCAGCGCAACGAAACGCTTCGGAAAAAAAGTCGATGTTTTCCTCTTGAATCGTCAATCCTGCCGCCATCTCGTGCCCCCCGTACTTCTCGATCTTGGCCGCGCATCGGCTCAAAGCTTCGACTAAATTCATGCCTTCAATGCTACGTCCGCTTCCTTTTCCCACTCTATTATCATCAATCCCGATCACAATCGCCGGGCGATGATACTTGCGCGCGATTCGCGATGCGACAATTCCCAGGACGCCCGGGTGCCAGCCGCGCGCGCCTATGACGATGGCCGCGTCTCGGGTCGGATTGAACTCATTGGCAATCTTCTCCTCCGCCGCGAGGAAGATATGCTTCTCAACTTCCTGCCGCTCGCGATTCTGTTTGTCGAGAAACTCGGCAAGCTCCGCAGCTTCGCTTTCGTTGTGCGTGAGAAGAAGTTGTAGTGACTTTTCTGCCGTGCTCAATCGACCCGCCGCATTCAGTCGCGGACCAAGCCGGAAACCGATGTCTTCGGTCAAAATCGGCGGCCGGACACCACTAATCTCGATCAACTTTTTCAGTCCAGGCCTTTTCGATCTTGCAATTTCGAGCGCGCCACGTTGAACCAAAATGCGGTTCTCGCCTTTCAACGGAACGATGTCGGCCACCGTTCCAAGCGCGACCAGATCCAGCTTCGATTTGAGATCGAAGGCATCGAGTGGCCGCGTCTTGAGCAGCGCATGACACAGTTTGAAGACGATGCCGACGCTGCACAGATAATGAAACGTCGAACCTGGATCGATTTTCGGATTCACGACCGCGACGCAATCCGGCAACGCCGATTTCGGCTCGTGATGATCGAGCACAATCACGTCTACGCCGCGCCGCTTGAGATCGACAATCTCATTTACCGACGAAGTCCCGCAGTCGATCGCGATCAGAAGTTGGGGCTGGAGCTTCTCGAAACATCGATCAATACTTTCGCGGCTCAGGCCGTAGCCTTCTTCTATCCGCAACGGCAAAAACAATTCGGGTCCCGCAGCTGCGGGATAAGCGCGCAGCAATTCCGCAAGCAGCGCGAGCGAGGTCACTCCATCGACATCGTAATCGCCGAAGAGCACAATCCGCTCATGTCGATCCAGCGCCGTGAGAATTCGCGCGACCGCCGCCTCCATGTTCGGCAACAAAAACGGATCGCTCAGCAATTTGAGCCGCGGTCGCAGAAAGGTTTCCACTTCTTCCGGGCTCGCAAAGCCTTTCCGCATCAGCACGCGCGCAATACACGCCGAGTCACAAATTCCACTCCATGAAATCGGCGCGCCATTCAGCTCTTCCGCCGGCGCTATGATCCATCGGCTTTCCACGGGTCAATCTATTTCCGTCGCCTTGCCTGACAAGACATTCAGATCAAGGAGCGGTCGCCGCGCCCGGTCAGAACTGAATTCGCCAGCAGCGCGTTCGGGCGGGTAAGAAAGGGTGATTTCCAAGTTACCCCGGTCGCCGCGGCGACCTCCCTTTGGATAAAACTTTGCTCGCCAGCCAGCGCATCGCCAGCCTGAGATGCCGATACGGATTTCTTGGCCGCGCCTCTTGTCGGTCTTTTCTACACGACGGCCAAAGCGATGTCGCGCTTTGGCAGCAGCTCGTGTTTTTCGCATAAGCTTTGGAATTTCCTCAAACCTTTCTTCTCCTTTTCCCCAAAGCTGAATCGCAGGTTTTCTCCGTAATAGCGGTAGCAAAATGCGCGATCAAACTCTTTTTCCTCTGCAATCAACCTGTCGATGTTGGTCAGGTTTTTATCGCGCAATGCGCGCAACTTATCGGCGATTACTTTTGCATCGACGACTCCCGGTCTAATGAGCCAGAGCGCATAAACGAAGGGCAGCTTCCCTAAACCACTCCATTCTTCGCCCAAATCCCAGTATCGATAGGCATCGCCAAATTTTTGCCGGAATCGAATCGCCTGATCGCCGATCAACAGTCGTGCGCGTCCTTCGTTCAATGGTGACAAAATATCCCCAGCCATTTCGACGGGCTTAAAACTCCAGCCACGCTCGATGATCAAATACTGCAACATCGCTACTGAAGTAAGGGAGGCAGGATCTAGCTGTATCTCCGGTAGTGGCGCTTTCCCGGTGTAGGCAACTACAACACTATAAACCGGTCCGGCGGAGGAAATGGAAATATTATCGACGACTCGGTAAATTGGATTGCGCAGGAATTCGAAGCTGGAGACGAGCGCGACATCGAGATCGCCGCGCGCGAGCTGAGCACAAAGCGCAGCCGGATGATCGAGCGTGACCTCACCCGTCCAGCCGCGAATCAGCGGGCGGGCGTTAAGATATTTGACGCAACCAATCCGCAGCGATTGATGAATATTCGCCGGTTCGACCCGTTCGGCTTCGCTCAGAGCAGCCTCGTCTCGCCCTACCACATTTAGGCGCAGGCCAGTTCCGCTTCGGCCGGCTTTGTGCCATTCGCGGAAACAATATGACGGTAGTAGCTGTCTCGTTGCACCGGTTCCCGACCCGCTTCACGGATCACGCGCTCGAGAATCTCGACAGTTTGCTCCTGCGGAGTGGTTGCGCCCGCCATATGGAAAATTTTTTCTTCCATGATCGTGCCGTGCAAATCGTCCACCCCATAACTGAGGGCGACCTGTGCAAGCGGCAGGCCCATGCTCACCCAATAAGCGGTAAGATGATCGATGTTATCGAGATAAACGCGGCTAACGGCAAGATTGCGAAGTTGCTCAAATGCCGAGGCCGGCTGGACGTGCGCGAGGACCGTAGTTTGCGGTTCGAAGGCGAAAGGGACAAATCCGGTGAACCCGTGGGTCTCATCCTGCAATTGGCGCAGCTGGCGCAGGTGATCGACGCGCTGAGCGAGGGTTTCGATGTGTCCGTAGAGCATTGTGCACGTGCTACGGCCACCCATAGCGTGCCAGGTGCGATGGACATCGAGCCATTCCGCGGCAGTCTCCTTACCGCGACAAATCTCATCTCGCACCGCGGCATCGAAAATTTCCGCGCCGCCACCGGTCATGGATCCAAGACCGGCGTCGCGCAAAAGCTCAAGCGTGTCGCGGATGGACATGCGGAAAATTCGTTGTGCCAGATGGCGCACCTCTATCGCCGTGAATGCTTTGATGTGCAGATTTGGATCGAGAGCGCGCAGCCGACGCAAGAGCTTGAGGTACCAATCCTTTTTCAGTGTCGGATGGAGACCACCCACCATGTGCACTTCAGTAATCCCGAGGCGGCGTGCTTCTTCGACAGCGCTGATGATGTCGTCGATCGTTTGTTCGAACGCATGGGCATCGCGCTTTTTGGCGGCGAACGCGCAGAACTGGCAGGAGAGAATACAGATATTGGAGTAATTGATGTAGCGATTCAGGATATAGGTGGCGTAGTTGCCATTCTTCTGTTCGCGGAGCGTATTTGCGATGATTCCGAGCGCGTTAAGATCGTTCGAGCGGTAGAGATCGAGAGCATCGGTTTCCGAAATGCGTTGCCGGGCCTCAACTTTTTCGGCAATCGGCCTAAGTTCTTTTGGAATTAGCAGGAAGTTCATCTGCGCCGCGCAATCATGCACGCATGGCTTCCGTGTTGCAACAAAAACGAAGGGAAACAGCAATGACATTCGTCATTCGGATTTCGTCAGTTTTTCATAAGTAGCCATTTGAATGGGAAACGCGCTCGTAACATCTATCGTTGGTAATGGCCGATGACCAAAAACCGGCGGGCGAACCCGGCGACGACGAGGACGTGCGGCTGATGCGTCTGGTGAGCCGTGGCGACATGCGCGCCTTTGAGGAAATCATCGAACGACATCAAAGCCTGGTCGCCGGAACGGTGGCGCGAATGCTGGGCAGTAATTCAGATGTCGAAGACATCGCGCAGCAGGTCTTTATCCGCGTCTGGAAAAGCGCGGGCCGATATGTTCCGCGCGCAAAATTCACTACTTGGTTGTTAAAAATTACGCGTAACCTCGTGTTTAATGAGTTACGCCGTTCCAAGCGGCACGCTCACATCCCGATTCAAATTGAGCCGAGCGCAGAGGAGATTCCGCTCAAGGATGAAACCAATCCATCTCCGGACGCATCGCTTTTGGAAACTGAGCTACGGCAGGCGATCGAGCAGGCGATTGCGGAGCTTCCCGAGAGCCAACGCATGGCTTTGATTCTCCGACGATACGAGGAACTCAGTTATGAGCAGATCGGGGAGGTTCTCGATCTTTCCGTGCCTGCGGTAAAAAGCGTCCTTTTCCGCGCACGCACAGAGCTACGGGCCCGCCTCGGCAAATATCTGAGCGCTTAGACTCCATAATCCGCGCTTTCCGAGTACGCCGGTGGATCGAGCAGTCCCTTGTCCGCCAGTCGGACGGACTCGTCCATCGGCGAACTCGATGCTAAAAATTAGTGCGCCTTCGGCGCCTCGACTTAACATCGCCCGGCGGAGCGGTCGATCCACCTTGCAGCGCTGAAAAGCAAAGAGGGCGGACGTCTTGCGAGCATCCGCCCCCTCTCAACCCCACATCTGCAAATTTCTAGAAGTCGCGATCTTTCGCCGAACTTTTGAATTGCACTTCATTCACCGTTTCCGGCGGCGGCGGCATCCCTGGCTTCGGATAATCCGCTACCACCTGACGGTTGGAAGTCGGCACCAAACGCACGGCGCCTCTGGCGTTGTTCCGCCAGCCGTTCGGATCGGCATATTCCTCCCCGGTGTGATGCAGCCCGGAAACCTGATCTTCCAATCCAGTTCCGTAGCGCTGGTCGATAATTGTTGGCGTAACAAAGACGAGTAAATTCCGCTTAGTTCGCGCGTTACTGTGGCTTTGAAATACATATCCGAGCAAAGGAACGTCTCCCAACAATGGAACTTTCGTGCGGCCTTTGGTTACTTCATCCTGGAGCAGACCACCAATCGCGAGCGTATCGCCGCTTTTGATCAACACATTGGAGTCCAGCGCGCGCGTGTCGATGATTGGGCTGGTTACCGTCGCGCCGGCAAATGTGAAAGCTTCGTCACCCACCTTGTTGCTGATTTCCGGCTTTACGCTCAGGGTGATGAAGTTGTCTTTGTTCACCGATGGACGCACCAGGAGCTTGTTGCCGAATATTTTGTCCTGAAATCCGCCGAACACCGCAGTCGCGGTCTGTTCGTTAAAGTTCAGTTGCGGGACGGGCTGGTTCCGCGTTATCTCGATCTTGGCTTGCTGATTGTCTGCAGTAACCACGCGCGGGTTGGCCAAAAACTCGGCATCCGCATCCTCGTTCAGCGCTTGCAACGTCGCCGAAAACTGTGGCACCGAGAGAATAGCAAATTGACCGGGCGTCAAATGACCGAAGCTACCTAAGAAATTATTATTGTTTGGATTGCCGAACGGGAATCCGGCGGTCGGCGGATTGGCGCCAGGGGCTGGGCTGCCGCTTGCGATAGGCACCCCGTAAGCAACTGTCTTTGGAGCTGTGGCGCTACCAAACGTCCCTGCCCAATTGATTCCATACGCCTGCACCGGATTCGCAGTCACCTCAACAAGACGCGCCTCGATCATCACCTGCTTGGTCGGCTTGTCGATCTGCGCAAGCATCGTGCGGATATGGTCGATGTTGCTTCGAGTCTCGCGAAAGAAGATCGTGTTTGTTCGCTCGTCCACTTGGGGCGGGTCCTTGCTGGCGAGCTGCGAAGCGACGAGCGGGGCCACATCCTTCGCGCGCGAGTAGCTGAATTGGTAGCTGTCGCTTTCTGTTGGCTCGGCCGTCCGTTCCGCACCGGTCTTGATGTAGTAAACGGTGTCGATCTTGTCCATGAAGAGGCCTTTGGCCTTCACGATGATTCCGATTGCTTGCAGCGCAGTCACGTCTTCCAAACGCATCGTCACGGTGCCGGTAACGGCCTCACTGACCACGAGATTGATCTTGGCCTGCCGCGCAAGCAGTCGCAGCACTTGACCGATCTCATCGCCTTGAAATTCGCGCACACCCACGCCGCCGCTCTCGGTTGCACTCTCCGGTTCGGTCGCGGCGGTTGTCGTCTTAGTAGTCGCCGCAGGCGAGGCCGATGGCCCAGCCGCTTGTACGAGCATCAAGGGAGAGTTGTCGTTAGCTTTTGCCGTTGGATTTGCGGGCTGAACCGCGGCGGCCGGGCTTGCTCCTGCAGCCGGCTGGGGCGAGCTCGTCTGTGCTTGCGATAGGGACAACGCACCGAGGAATGCCGCCGTCGCGCAGCCCAATTTTTTGAAGGAATTAGCCATAATTATTATCGGAAGATAGCGTAGTCCGGTTGTCTAAAGCAGGAAGCAGACCAGCCTCGCTGCGACTTTCCGCCGGTCCGGCCCAAAGGCACCGGATTATCCAGCAATCAGCGCTTTAAACCCGTCTCATTAGCGCCCGCCTCAGGCGGGTGCGGCGGGGAGGAGGCCGCCGATGGTCGGGGGCCACACCAACACCGGGTCACGGCTGTAGCGGCCGCCTCTGGGTGGCGCGGTGCGAGCGAGCTTACCTTCGGGGCGCAGCGACACGTCGCCGCTTTTTTACAACGCGACATGTCACCTCGTTCCAAAGCGCGGATATGTCCGCGCACCCCAGAGCTTGGACAACGCGGGTCGCACAGAAACGCAAGCCTGAGGCTTACGCTACCTTTGGTTCGCGTTCGCGGAAGCAAAAGACTGTAGGGGAAGCGGTTCGCTCCCTAGTTGGGACGCTAATAGCGTCCCCTACAGAAGGCCAACCGCTTTACGGCCATAGCTTCGCGTTTCTCTTTTTTTCGCTCTCGGCGTTCTCATGACGTCTTATCTCCAGCCGTACCGAAAGCAAACGGTTACGAACGGATTTTTCTGCCGCCTGCGTCAAAACGACAGGCGTGCTGGCTGCGCCCCCGGTTTATCTCCGTCCGCCTTCGTCCGGCTCGATCACGCGGCCCTGCACGCGCCGAACCTGCGTATGATGTGTCAGCACGTGCACACGTCCGTCGCTCCCACGAAAAAACGCACTAAGCAGCCAGCTCACGATTGAAATTATGATCGCACCGAAAAATGCGCTCCAGAAGCTGGGAACTTCAAAGCAGGGCACGATCGCGCCCACTACCTTCAGCATCAACGCGTTAATGATCAAAATGAACACACCCAGCGTGACAAGAATCAGCGGCAAGCTCAATAACAGCAGGATGGGACGAATAAAAGCGTTCACGATACCGAGGAGAAGCGACGCGCCCACCAGACAGGCGACGCGGTCACCATAATTAATTCCAACAATCGGCGCGGCCACGAACACCGCGAATGTCGTCACGATCCAGCGGAAAACGAAGTGTCTCATGGGCAGAAGTTATGCGAGGTTGGAATTCCTGCCAACCGGGACTGAGAATTCACTTGCCAATTGTCCCACCTTCAGTAATCCGATTAAAGCCAACAAACCAGTCAGTCCTGTGGCGAAAAAAAACAACATTGTCCAAAACGAAAATGAAGGGCCCGCCACGACAGGCGTGTTCCCTGGCGAGACGAAGACCGACAAGAGATCGGCGCGCTCCGCGTCAGTAAGCGGGAAGAACGCCCAGCCTGCTCAGAGGAAAAGTCCGACCGTGCCGAAAAAAAAGCCGTCAAAACGTCTTGCGTCAGAAAGAGCGGGCGAGCCGTCCGATGAAGAGATCCGTCTGCGCGCTTACTTCATTTCAGAACGCCGCCACAGACTCGCGCTGCCGGGCGAAGCGAGTTCCGATTGGCTTGAAGCCAAGCGACAACTCCTCTCCGAAACAGGTTCTCGCTGAGCCAGTTCCTAGGCGGACGAGCGGCTCCATTACTCCTGGAATCCGCGGTTTATTTGCTTGTTCACTGAACTGATTCGATCCCTGGAACGCACTCTTTGATTCTTTCCAGCAGCCGGTTCATCGCAAAAGGTTTCGCGATCAGCCCGGCAACACCCGGTTCCTTTAACAATGCCTGCGCGCGTTCCTCGTCCGCTTTTCCTGAAACAAGAAGCAACGGCGGGACGATCCGCGGCGGTTCCATGTTGTTGTAAACTTTGCCGATCAGGAAAAAGAGCAAGGCCCCGTCGATCATCGGCATGGAAAAATCGAAGATGAACAGATCGTAGGTTTTCCTGATGGCGAGCTCGAAGCCGTATTCGGAGTGCGGGGAACTGTCCACTTCACAGCGCAAACAAGCGGTCAACGCTTCGCGCATGACCCGCAAGAAGGCGACCTCATCGTCCACAACCAAGATGCGTTTCGGAAAGTCTTCGCTCACTAGTGCACGCTTGCTTCAAACGATCAGGTGTTTCAAGCTTTAGTTTCAACGCGCGAGCCAATGGAAAATGTGATCGCCAATCTGGTCCAGGCTTTACGGGAACGCCTCGCCATCATTCATGACGAACAAAGCCGACGCGATCCGGCAAAACATTTGGCGCGGCTGCAAGCCGTTTCTGAAAAGATCGACAGGTTGCAGGCGGCGCTGGCGCCCCCGGTTGATGCGCAGCTCGCGCATTACCTGAAGCGCCGTAGCTACGACAAGGCGCTCGAGTTTCTGGAAAACGGCTAGAGACGCCTCCTTTTCAGTTACGGGGGACGGCGGCAGAGCGGGCCTGCATAGGAATGAATTCGGGATCGAGAGCGCGAATATAGAGATCGACAACCAGACTTAAAGGCGGCAGCGCCTCCTAGCGTGAATACAGCTCGACGATCAACTGTTCGTTGACAATCGGCTGCATTTCGTCGCGCGAGGGAATGTGCGCGACTTTTCCACTGAGCGCATCGCGATTGACGGTCAGCCAATCGGGTACGGGAGCGATCTGAGTCAGCTCAAGATTGCGCAGGACCAACTGACGCGACTTCGGCTTGTCTTTGATGGTGATCTCGTCGCCTGCCTTCACGTTATAGGAAGCAATATTAACGCTGCGCCCGTTCACGAGAACGTGCCCATGTGAAATAAGCTGGCGGGCGGCACTGCGCGTATTCGAAAGGCCCAGCCGGAAAACCACATTGTCGATCCTCGTCTCAAGAAGTTGGAGAAGCCTCTCGCCAGTAACGCCACGCTTGCGCAGTGCGTTTTGGAAAATGCGCCGGAACTGGCGCTCGAGCAGTCCGTATTGATAACGGAGCTTCTGCTTTTCTCCGAGCGCAATCGCATAATCGGACTGTTTGCGACGAGAACCTTTCGGGCCGTGCATACCGGGCGGATAATTTTTTCGCTCCAGGGACTTGGACGATCCAAAAATCGGAACGCCATAACGGCGGCTGACTCTAGTTTTTGGCCCAGTGTATCTACCCATTTAGAATTCGATGTTCGATGTTAAACGCGGCGCTGTTTTGGCGGACGACAGCCGTTGTGCGGCACAGGTGTGACGTCACGAATTACGGTAAGATCAAGACCGATCGCCTGCAGCGCACGCACGGCTGATTCGCGTCCGGCTCCGGGCCCTTTCACCAGCACTTCCACTTCTTTCAGCCCATGACCCATTGCTTGCCGCGAAGCATCCTGCGCGACCATCTGCGCCGCGTACGCCGTGCTCTTGCGCGAGCCTTTAAAGCCAACTTTTCCTGCACTCGACCAGCCAATGACGTTTCCATTCATGTCGGTGATCGTCACGATCGTGTTGTTAAAAGTCGAGAGAACGTGCGCGATGCCAGTGTGAATATTTTTGCTGCCTTTGGCTTTGACGATCTTTGGCTTCTCAATCTCATCGGGCGAAAGCGAAAGGTTCTCCGGTGGAGGGGCGGCCGACGTGACTTCTGTCTTTTTGGTCCTGGCCGGCTTCTTCGCCGGCTTGGGCACTGCTTCGGCGCTGGCACGGGTCGATTCGGAAACTGCTTCGGCCGGGGCGAGCTCGCCAACCGCCGCTTCAGGCACCGTTTGTGTAATCTCGCCTTTCGAAGCCTTCGTTGGTTTCTTCGTTTTTGACGTCTCCGCGTTAGACTTGGTTGTCTTTCCTAATTCGGCCATTCGAGCTCCTGTTTAAACTTTTCCAGCTTTCGCCTCCGGATTTCGGATCACACCCACGGTCTTACGCGGGCCCTTGCGCGTGCGCGCATTGGTCGAAGTCCGCTGGCCGCGCACTGGCAAGCCGCGGCGATGTCGCAGGCCGCGATAACAATTGATCGCTTGCAAGCGCTTTAAATTGCCCTGAATCTCGCGGCGAAGGTCGCCCTCGATCGGGATCTTATTGTTGGTGATAGCGTGAATGATCTCATTCAGCTGCTGGGGCGTGAGATTCTTCGCGCGTAAATTTGGATCGATGTTAGTTTGCTCGAGAATGCGCCTGGCCGTGCTCAAGCCGATGCCATAGATGTAAGTGAGAGACGCTTCGATGCGTTTTTCGGCTGGAATTTCGACTCCGAGTAATCTTGGCATGGTAGTTTGTTAAATCGTTAAATAAAATCAGCCTTGTCTTTGTTTATGGCGCGGGTTTTTGCAGATCACGCGCACCACGTTTTTGCGCTTCACGATCTTGCAGCTTGCACAAAGTCTTTTTACTGATGGTCGTACTTTCATAATCCACGAGACGAAAAACGCAGAGAAGCCTCCGCGGTGTCACTTTTGGCGAAACGTAATTCGCCCCTTTGACAAATCGTAGGGTGAAATCTCTAGCATAACTTTGTCGCCTGGCAAGATGCGAATGAAGTGCAATCGCATTTTCCCTGAGATGTGGGCGAGGACGCGATGCCCGTTGGGCAGCTCGACCCGAAACATCGTATTCGGCAATAACTCGATGACCTTGCCTTCTACTTCAATTGCGTCTTTGCGCGCCATGTCAGGATTTCCGGCTCATCCTTCGTGATCAAGACCGTATGTTCGAAATGCGCCGAGGGCATCCCGTCCGCCGTGCATACGGTCCAGCCATTTTCCAGCAGTCTTACGTCAGCCGTGCCCAGGTTAATCATCGGCTCGATCGCAAGCGTCATGCCTGCCTTTAATTTGGGACCGCTCCCGCGCTTGCCATAATTTGGAATCTGCGGTTCTTCGTGCATTTTTCGCCCAACTCCGTGCCCAACAAATTCGCGCACAACGGAAAAATTATTTCGCCGGGCTTCATCTTCGACTTCCGCGCAAATATCGCCGAGGCGCCCGCTAGGGCGAGCCACGGCGATCGCGCGGGCGAGCGCGGTTTCGGTGACTCTCATCAAACGTTCAACGCGTTCATCAATTACTCCCACGGCAACAGTTGTAGCGTTGTCCCCCACCCAGCCGTCTTGGATGACGCCGATGTCGAGCTTAACGATATCGCCGTATTGAATACGTCGCTGGCTCCCGATGCCGTGGACAACTTCATCGTTCAGAGAGATGCAAATGTTGCCGGGGAAAACGCGGTGCCCAAGCCGGTAACCGAGGAACGCGCTTTTGACGTTCGCTTCTTGCATGAAATCAGCAGCCGCCTCATCCACTTCCTTGGTCGTGATTCCGGGCCGGACGAGTTCGCTCACGCGATCAAGAATTTCCCTCGCGGTACGGCACGCTTGCCGCATCCTCTCCACTTCCTTGGGATTCTTGATCGGGATCATGCGGTCGCTTTGTTCTCGATCAAGCGCGAAATGTCGCTGAAGACCGCTTCGCGATCACGATTCCCGTCGATCCGGCGCAAGATCGACATCTTTTCGTAAAAGTCGGCCAACGGTTGCGTTTTGCTTGCGAATTCTCCAAGTCGCGTCTGTAAGACACTGAAGTCGTCGTCATTCCGTCGCACCAGCGGCCCATCACAATAAGGACACACCGACCGCTCCGCGAACTTGGCGCTGGTAAGACTCGTGGTAAACCCGCACCCACGGCATTGGAGCCGGCCGGCAATTCGCTCGCGCACAGTTTCTTCCGAAACTTCGAGCCAAATTGCCAAATCAAGCGCCGTGCGAAGCCGGGTCAAGATCGACAATAAACTCTCCGCCTGCGGCAGCGTTCTGGGAAATCCATCAAATACAAACCCATGTCCACCATGCAAACGCAGCCAGTCTTCGATCAATTCAACGATGATCTTGTCCGAGACTAGGCCGCCGTGCTGAGTGATTTCAGCAGTCTCCAATCCAAGCGGCGTACCGAGGTCTTTTTCCCGACGCAAGATCGCGCCTGGCGATGTCACCGGGATGCCGAACTGGCGCGTAATCATTTCCGCCTGCGTCCCTTTCCCGGAACCGGGCGCGCCGAGAAGAACTAGTCGCCTTTTCACCTAGCGTCCGTAAAGAAAAATCGCGACCCCGGCGATGACGAGCGCTGCGATGCCGACATAGAGCCACATGAGCGTGCCACGCTCCGCCGCTTCGCCGCGGCTGTAGGAAGCGCGATCAAATGCTCGCCCGCGAATGCGGCCTTTGCGCAAAAAGCCATCGTAATGCCGCTGGATTAGATGTGTTTCCACCTGGCGCATGGTATCGAGCATTACGCCAACCATGATCAACAAGCTTGTGCCGCCGAAAAATTGCGCCGTGATCATCGGAACTTGCAAGCTTTGACTAAGAACACTTGGTAGAATCGCAATTAACGTCAGAAAAGCGGCGCCGGCGAAAGTCAATCGCGTCATCGTGAAGTCGAGAAAATCCGAAGTCGGTTTTCCTGGCCGCACGCCGGGGATGTAACCGCCGTACTTCTTTAGGTCGTCCGCGATTTGCGCCGGTTGAAACTGCGTTGCGACCCAAAAGTAACTAAAAAAGAAAATCATTGCCGCCAGAACGACGTAATGTGGCCAGCCGTTGTTTAGAGCGCTGGCGATCCGCGCCGCCGTTGGACTGTTCTTGAAGGCGAACCCGACAATCGTCGTCGGAAACAAAAGCAGTGCCCAGGCGAAAATGATCGGCATGACGCCCGCATAGTTCACTTTCAATGGCATGTACTGAGTCTGGCCGCCGTACATTTTACGGCCGACCACGCGCTTCGCGTACTGCACAGTGACCTTGCGCACACCCTGAGTAATCGCGATCACCGCCGCGATGACAATAAACAAAAACGCTACCATGAGCACAAGAATGGCCGGATTGACTTGGCTGGTGCCGGTTTGCGCTGACGGCACAAAGGTCTTCCACGCTTGTGCAAGCGCAGCAGGCAACCGCGCGACAATGCCGATCGTTATAATCAGCGAAATGCCGTTTCCGATCCCACGCTCGGTAATTTGATCGCCCAACCACATCAAAAACAGTGTCCCGGTCGTCAACGAAATCACCGTTACGATTCGAAAGGTCCAGCCGGGATCTTCCACCAGCGGGACGCCGAGATTTCTGATCGTGTCCGTGATTCCGGGCAACATCGTGTGATACGCTTCGGGGTGCTGAAATGAAACGGCCAGCAGATAGCCTTGAAAAATGCAAAGGCCAACCGTTGCGTAACGCGTCAACTGCATGATCTTTTGCCGGCCGCCGTCTTCCCGCGCCAGCCGGCCAAGTTGCGGAATGACTGCGGTCAGCAACTGCATCATGATCGACGCGCTGATGTAGGGCATGATGCCGAGCGAAAAGATCGCGCAATTTTCCAACGCGCCGCCGCTGAACAAATTGAAAAGCGCCGCCACGCCGCCTCCAGATTTTTCCGTGAGCGCGCTGCGAAACCACTCTTGCAGCACAGCCTGATTGACTCCAGGCGTCGTAATCGCAGCGCCTAACCGGACGATCACAATCACGGCGAGCGTGAACAGAATGCGCCGCCGCAACTCCGGTATCTTGACCGAGTTTAAGAACGCCGAGACCATCCGCTAAATGTGAAGCATCACGCGCCGAGCGCTAGCTCTTCCGCGAGGTTTTCTTCTTCGTCTGCGATTTCGCCTTTGCCGCAGCCTTACTCGCCGATCTTTTCCTCGGTGTCGCTTCCACCGCTAGATCGACATCTTTAGGCGTTTCCGACCGAGTTCGACCGTCCCGCAGGGTAATTGTCCCACCGGCCTTCTCGATCTTTTCCCGGGCTGCCGCGCTGACTTTGTCGGCTTCGACCTTCAGGTCATGCTTCAACTCGCCGTCGCCAAGAATTTTGATTCCCGCAAAATGGCCGCGCACGAGCTTCGACTCGCGCAGCAACTGCTCGTTTACAATTGTGCCGGCCTTAAAATCACCGAGATCATCAAGATTCACGATCGCGTACCGCTTGTGAAATGCCGCGTTGTTAAATCCACGCTTCGGTAATCGCCTAATCAGCGGCATCTGCCCACCTTCGAATCCGAGTCGAATGCTGCCGCCGGAGCGCGCTTTTTGCCCTTTATGACCTTTGCCGCTTGTCTTTCCGTGTCCGGAACTTTCGCCGCAGCCGAGGCGCTTGACGCGATGACGCGAACCTGGACGCGCCTGCAAATTATGAAGACGCATCATGTTGGCTCAGCCTTTCCGTCGTTGGATCGAATCCCGCGCACTTTCAGAATTTCGTCGCGGCGACGCAGCGAGCGCAGTGCTTCAATTGTCGCTTTCACGACATTGGCATGATTGCTCGAGCCGAGTGACTTTGCGAGTACATCGCGGATGCCGGCCGCTTCCACAACCGCACGCACCCCGCCACCGGCGATGACGCCGGTGCCTGGCGAAGCGGGCCGCAACAAGACGCGCCCACCGCCGTACTGACCGATCGTCTCGTGCGGAATGGTGTTTTCGTGCAATGAAACTTTTTCCATCGACTTGCGCGCCGCCTCGGACGCCTTCCGAATGGCTTCCGAGACTTCGTTCGCCTTGCCAAATCCGCACCCGACCATTCCATCGTGGTCCCCGGCCACGATCAGCGCGCTAAAACTAAAACGTCGCCCGCCTTTCACCACTTTCGCGCAGCGATTGATGAAAACGACTTTCTCAGTCGTATCGCCTCTCGCCGCCGGAGTTCTATCCGCGTTGCGCGAATCGGATCGTCTGCCTGTGCCTGGTTGCGCCATGAATTAAAATTTCAAACCGCCTTCGCGGGCCGCGTCCGCCAGAACTTTGACTTTTCCGTGATAAAGAAATCCGCCGCGGTCGAAAACGATATTGTCGATCCTTTTCGCGAGGGAGCGTTCCGCGATGGCTTTGCCGATCGTCGCCGCCGTCACGCGGTTGGCCGCGGCTTTATTTTTACCGAGCAAGGAACTTTCCGTTGTCGATGCCGCCGCCAGCGTCCGGCCAGCATCATCATCGACAACTTGCGCGTAGACATGTTTGCCGGAGAAATAAATGGCCAGCCGAGGGCGTTCGGCTGTGCCCGCAACTTTCTTTCTTATCCGCTGGTGAACACGCTGACGCGCAGCTTTACGGGTCGTCGTCATATCTATTGGACCGTCTTGCCCACCTTGCGACGAATCTGTTCGCCTGCGTAGCGTACGCCTTTCCCTTTATACGGTTCCGGTGGATAGAAACGCCGAATATCCGCTGTCACTTGGCCAACCAACTTCTTGTCGATCCCCTGGATCGTAAGTTTTGTACCTTCGGCAATCGTGATTTTGATTTCCTTGGGAATGGGAAACAAAACCGGGTGAGAAAAACCCAAGCTTAGATTGAGCGCCGATCCTTGCACGGCGGCCTTGAAACCAACTCCCTCGATTTCGAGTTGCTTGCTGAAACCTTCACTGACCCCTTGCACCATATTGTGCACGAGACTGCGAGAAAGCCCGTGCAACGCTTTCACACTGCGCGTCTCCGCTTCGCGCATCAGCGAAATGCGATTATCCTTCACGCTTCCCTTGATGTCGCGCGGCAACCGCCAGCTTAGCTTCCCTTTCGGTCCCTCCACGGAAACGGCGCCCTCAGTGTCGATATTGACTTTGACCTTGTCGGGGATCTCGACTGCTTTGTTTCCGATTCGTGACATAAAATTCTTACCAAATGTAGGCCAGCAGCTCGCCGCCGACTTTTTGCTTCTTGGCTTCGCGCCCTGACAGCACACCGCGCGGGGTGGAAAGGATCGCCACGCCCATTCCGCCGAGAACGCGCGGGATTTCATCCGCGCCGACGTAACGGCGCAACCCCGGGCGACTCACGCGTCGCAGGCCGATGATCGCGCTCGAGCGGTTCACCATTTTGTTCGTAATCTTAATGCGCGGATGCGCCGCGCTCGTGTCGATCGAGTATTCGGAAATGTAACCTTCATCCTTCAAAATGCGGACGACCTCTGTCTTGATCTTCGAGTACGGAACGAACATATCGACCTTTTGCGCGTGCGCAGCGTTACGGATGCGCGCGAGAAGATCAGCGATGGGATCAGTAACAGTGCTCATGAAAATCAGGCGGTCGGCCCCGCGGCAGGTTTCCTGGCCCGGTCGCTGAACGGCATTCCCATTTCGCTCAGGAGCGATTTGGCTTCCTCGTTCGTCCGCGCGGTCGTGACGATAGTAACATCAAATCCGATGTTGCGCTTGATTTTATCAAGCTCCACCTCAGGAAAAATCGACTGATCAGAAACTCCCAGTGTGTAGTTGCCGTGGCTGTCAAAACAGCGCGGCGAAACTCCGCGAAAATCCCGAATGCGAGGTAGCGCCGCTTTAATAAAGCGTTCAAGAAATTCGTACATGCGCTCGCCGCGCAACGTCACCTTCGCGCCAATCGCCTGATCTTTGCGCAACTTAAAATTCGAAATGCTTTTTTTGGCGCGTGTTTCGATCGCCCGTTGTCCGGTGATCAAAGCGAGCTCCATCTTCGCCTCCTCCAGCGCTTGCTTCACATCCGACTGGGAACCGACCGAAGTGTTGATCACCACCTTCTCGACCTTCGGAACCTGGTGCACGTTTTTGTAGCCGTGCTGCTTTTGCAGCGCCGGCATCACCCGCTCTTTGTAATCGCGATAAAATTCGTTTTCCATTTACGGTTTCGCTTTCGCCGCTTCCTTCTTCTTCTTCTTTTCTTTTACCGGTTTTTCGTTTCGCTCGATCAATTTCACGTTCGAAATGTGGATCGGGCCTTCGCGCTCGGCGACCTTGCCGCTCGGATTGTCCTGCGACTTGCGCAAGTGCTTTTTGATTATCCGCACGCCTTCGATCAGCACACGTTGTTTGCGAGGCAACACTTCAAGAATCTTTCCTGAGGAACCTCTGAAGTTTCCCGAAATGACCTCGACTTGATCGCCTTTTTTAACGTGGAACTTGATGCGATTCATAAAACTTCCGGGGCGAGCGAGACAATTTTCATAAAATTTCTCTCGCGCAACTCGCGCGCGACCGGTCCGAAAATGCGGGTGCCGCGCGGGTTCAAATCTTTGTCGATGATGACAATGGCGTTATTATCGAAGCGCAGGAGCGAGCCATCTTCGCGCCGGATTGGCTGCTTCGTCCGAACCAGGACCGCGCGCACGACTTCGCCTTTCTTTACTGTTCCAGTCGCGCTCGCTTCTTTCACGTTCGCTGTAATCACATCGCCGATTCCAGCATAAAGCGTCGATTTCCCGATGACGCCGATCATCGTCGCCATGCGCGCGCCCGTGTTGTCCGCCACATCCAGTCTGGATCGAAGTTGCACCATAGGACCGACAATTTACTCGCGAGTCATTTCGGAGTTACTTTTGAAGCACTTCCAGCAAACGCCAGCGCTTGAGCTTGCTCAGCGGACGCGTTTCCATGATGCGCACCATGTCGCCAGGTTTTGCCTTCTTCTCCTCATCGTGCGCGTAAAACTTTTTCATCTGCTTGACGATCTTGCCGAACTTCGGATGCGGCACGCGCGTGACCGTCCTCACCACGATCGTCTTGTTCATGCCACTCGAAATCACTTCGCCGGTGCGCGTCTTGCGCGAAGCGCGGGTCAGCGACGCTGGCAGTGGCGGCGGTTGGGAAATTACTGGTTGGTCTTGCTCGGCCATAGATAATTATTTCTGCGTTGCCGCTTTAGCTCGTTTCGAAAGCACCGTCTCAATGCGCGCGACGTCGCGCCGCACCAACCGCAATCGGCTCGGTTGTTCGAGCTGGCCGCTTTGTTGTTGCAAACGCAAGTGCAGGCTTTCCTGACGCAAGTCGCGTTTCTTGGTCAGCAACTCATCCATGCTCATCTCGACAATTTCCTTGATTTTCATGATTCGTTAGGCCGCAGCCACGTGATGCCGGCTGAGAAACTTGGTCCGCACCGGCAATTTGTCCGCCGCCAGCCGCAGCGATTCGCGCGCGATCGACTCGGTCACGCCATCCAGTTCGAATAAAATATTTCCCGGCCGAACCGTCGCCACCCAATATTCTGGCTGGCCTTTGCCTTTACCCATGCGTGTTTCCGGCGGGCGCGAGGTCACCGATTTGTCAGGGAAAATCCGGATCCACAATTTGCCTTTGCGCTTCATGTTGCGGGTCAGCGCGACTCGCGCGGCCTCCAGCTGCGTATTTGTGATCCAGGCGCGCTCGAGCGTTTGCAGCCCGAACTCGCCAAAGTCGATCCTGAGATTGCGCGAAGCTGTCCCTTTGCGGCTTCCCCGCTGGGACTTGCGATACTTCACGCGTTTGGGCATCAACGGCATGGTGCTTCCTCCTAAACTTCCTCCGGTAGAAGCGGCGGCGGTGGCGGTAGAGCTGGCCCGGCCGGCTCGGTGGCCGCTTCTTCTTTCTTACACATCCAGCATTTCACGCCGATCTTGCCGTAAACCGTGTTGGCTTCGGCGAATCCGTAATCGATTCCGGTTCGCAAAGTGTGCAGCGGCACCTTGCCCTCGCGATACCATTCCGAGCGGGAGATTTCCGCACCGTTCAATCGGCCCGAACAACGCAGCCGAATTCCTTGCGCGCCGAAATCCATCGCCGTCTGCACCGCTTTTTTCATCGCCCGGCGATAAGCGATGCGCCGCTCAATTTGCAGCGCGACATTTTCGGCGACCAACTGCGCGTCGAGCTCTGGCGCCTTAATTTCCTGGATGTCAATCTTGATTTGCTTGCCCTGCGCCATTTTCGAAATCTCTTCGGTCATCTTTTCGATCTCAGCGCCTTTGCGCCCAATCACGATGCCGGGACGCGCGGTGTGGATCGTCACGCGAATTGAGTTCCAGGCCCGCTCGATGACAATTTTTGAGACCGCGGCAAACTGAAGTTTTTTCTTCACGTAATTGCGAATCTCCAGATCGCTGTGCAAAAACGCCGGCAACTCTTGGGGCGACGCGTACCAGCGCGCACGCCAGTCGCGATTCACACCAAGACGAAAACCGATCGGATTAACTTTCTGTCCCATAACTAATTTTTCTGGAGAGCGCGTGTGCCCTCGAGCGCTGTTTCCGGCATCCTCGCCGGAAACGCTTTCGGGCTGGAGAATTTCACGAACGCTCGTGGCGCATTCGGCTGGAGGCCGAATGTCTCATGCGAGTCGCGCGCGCTCCCCAGACTTCCCGTTCCTTGCTCAAAGTAACAATTCATTATCATTTCTTCGTTTTCTTTCCGGTCTTCTTTGCTTTTGGCTTTTTCTCGACCGTGGTTGTCGATCGTTCATTCGCTTCCGCGGTTTTCGCTTCCTTCTTTTCCTGCTCTCGTTTCGCTTTTCTGGTCTCACGCGTTTCAATAGGAATCTCGTCTGAGAGAACGATGCGGATGTGACTGGTGCGCTTCAAAATCCGGCTGCCGCTTCCGCGGGCACGCGCCATCATCCGTTTCATTGTCGGGCCTTCGCCGACAACCGCTTCCTTCACCACCAGGCCGTCGGCTTTCAGGTTTGCATTGTTCTCCGCGTTCGCGACCGCGCTTTTCAAAGTCTTGCCGATGAGAAATGCGGCTTTCTTCGGCGTGAAAGCGAGAACGTCGAGCGCTGCCGAAACCGGCAGACCCTGGATCTCACGCGTGACTTCGCGCACCTTAAAGGGCGAAATCCGCGCATACTTATATATCGATCTAACTTCCATCTACTTTAAACTCACATTTTGCTGCGCATCCACCTGGAGGCGGTCGCCCACCTCTATTTTCACTTTTTCAGAGCCCATTTCTTGAATCACCGCGCCGCAAATTTTCTGCCGGACATCGACAACCCGCAGCGTTGCGATCTTCTGGTCGCCGCGCATCACCCGCAGCGGCATCCCGATCTTCACACCCTGCGTTTCACCAAGGTTACCGACCACGAACGACCACTCATCTTTCACGCTGATCACGCTCCCGTCCATCAAACCGAGCGGCGCGGAATTCGGCGACATATTTGTCGATCTTGTCGCGAGGGCATTGGCGCCGCGCAATTGCGCTTCGATGTCCAGGCGCGCCCGCGCATCGCCGCTTTGCGCGGTTTTCAGATAGCGCCACGTGGCTTCGTTCAGCCGTACCATTTGGTCGCGGTACTCCTCACCTTCTTTCTGCGCGAGCCGCAAATCGCTCACCGCGGCCAGGAGACGCTGCTCGAGCTTCGCGCGATCTTTATTCGCTGAAGCCAGACCAAGCGCTTCCATGCGCAATTCCAAATCGGAATACTTGCGGCGAAATAATTCCGCCTCGGCATTCGATTCCGCCAGGCTGCTCATCAACGTCTTGAGCGACTCCTGTTCGATCGACAATTGCCTTCGCAACCCTTCGTTCTGCCCGAGCAACGCCGCCGCATTCACGCTTGGTTCCGCGTTTTCAATTTTGGATTCTGACAAAGAACTATTTCCCTCTGCCGCTAGCCCGCGAGCCAGCGTTACGCAGCCCAAAACTACAAAAATGATCCTCACCTATTTCGCCACCTTCGCCGTGTGCGAACCGTGTTTCTTAAATATGCGCGTCGGTGAAAATTCGCCGAGCTTGTGACCAACCATGTTTTCGGTAACAAAAACGGAATTGAAAATCTTTCCGTTATGAACCAAAAACGTGTGGCCGACAAAATCCGGCGTCACCATCGAGCGGCGCGACCAGGTCTTAATCGGTTTCTTCGCGCTCGCGCTGTTCATCTTGTCGATCTTCTCCAGAAGATGCGACTCGACGAAAGGTCCTCTTTTCAACGATCTTGCCATAAATTTCAAGTGATTTGTGATCCGTGAATCGTCAATCGAAACAGCATATGATCCGATCACCAATGGATCATGAATCACGATTCACGTTTTCAAAACATCACGCCCTCTTCTTCGACTTTCTCCTTTCCAAAATAAAACGATCGCTCGGTTTGTGCTTACTGCGCGTCTTGAACCCTTTCGCGAGTTGCCCCCACGGACTTACCGGGTGATGCCGGCCACCGCCGCCTTTCGATTTGCCCTGGCCCCCGCCCATCGGATGATCGATCGGATTCATGGCCATACCGCGCACATGCGGACGTCGCCCACGCCAACGCGTGCGTCCCGCTTTCCCGCTCGACACATTCATATGATCGACATTTCCAACCTGACCGACCGTCGCGTAAGCGTTTTCGTGGATGCGGCGAATTTCGCCGGAAGGCATTTTCACAAGCGCGTAACCGCCTTCGAGATTGTTTAGAGTCGCTTGCTGACCGGCGCTGCGCGCAATCTGTCCGCCGCGGCCGGGCGTTAGCTCGATGTTGTGAATGTTCGCGCCGAGCGGAATGGCGCGCAGCGGTAACGCATTCCCTAAATCGGGCGCTACGTCGTCGCCGGCGGCGACTTTCGATCCAACGCACAGACCGTCCGGTGCGAGAATATAACTAAACTCGCCGTCCGCATATTTAATAAGAGCAATGCGGGCGGAGCGGTTCGGATCGTACTCAATCCCGATCACCTCCGCGGCGACACCGCGTTTGCGCCGTTTGAAATCGACCCTGCGATATTTTTGTTTGTGGCCGCCGCCAATGTGACGCGAAGTCAACCGGCCGTAATGATTGCGGCCGCCCGTCTTCTTTTTCGGTTCGACGAGACGTTTCGCCGGCTTCCACTTCGTGATTTCCTCGAAAGCGGGAAGCGATTTGAACCGAAGAACCGGTGTGAGGGGGCGATAATTCTTGAGCGCCATAAAACTTACGCAGCAAATGCGCAATGGCGGAAGGCAGGAATGGAGGAAGAATCCACCACTCCATGACTCCAACACTCCATCACTCCAGGTTCCGTGTTCATACCAAATCGATCTTTTCGCCTTCCGCGAGAGTCACGATCGCCTTTTTCCAATGCACCTTGCGCCCGTAATCGGCGCGGCGTTCGCGCTTTTTTTTGCCGGCGTAATTGCAGGTGTTGACATCGACAACTCTCTTTTGGAACAAGCGCTCGATCGCGTTCTTGATCTGAATCTTGTTCGCGCGTGGACTGACGCGAAAAACGTACTTGTTCAGCTTCTCGCTCAGCAGGGTCGATTTTTCCGTCAATGATGCGGTTTGGATAATGTCGTATGGCTCGTTCATTTTATCACGCCGTAACCTTCGGCGAAGGCGGACGGATCCTTTCCCGGAGGCGTTCGAGCGCCTTGTGCGTGACGAGAATTTTCTCGAACGCGAGTAATTGTTCCGTGTTTACATCAGAAGCCGTCGCGAGCCGCACCGGCTTCACGTTGCGCGCCGCCTTGAGGGTTGTCTCGTCAAACGCGTCCGAGATCAGCAAAACCTTCTCCGCCTCCGTTTGCTTCTTCAGCAATGCCACGAACGATTTCGTTTTGAGTTCCGGCACGACGAACTGGTCGATGGTCAGTACATCGCCCGCGGTGATTCGCTCGCTCAGTGCCTTTTGAAAAGCCAGTCGCCGTACGCTTTTCGAAACCTTCTTGGAATAATCGCGCGGCTTTGGTCCGAACACGACGCCGCCACCGCGCCAAATCGGCGACGATTTGTAGCCGGCGCGGGCGCGACCGGTTCCTTTTTGCCGCCACGGTTTCGCACCCGACAAATCTACGTCCGCTTTGGTTTTCGTGTTCGCTGTTCCGGAACGACGGGCGGCGCGCATAGCAACCACAACATCGTTCACGGCTTGCGTCCCGCGGCCGCCCTCAATCAGGTCGATCTTCGCTTCCTTCGCGGCGGCTTTGGTTAAAACCTTTGCGCTCATGTCTTAACCCCGAATGCTTTCGGGGCTGCTTTCTTGAGCGCGGGACGCACCATAACATAAGTTCCGTTCGAGCCCGGCACTGCGCCGCTCACCAAAATTATTTTCTCCGCTTCGCGCACCTGCATGACCTGAAGATTTTGCACGGTCACGCGCTCATCGCCGAGGTGACCAGGCATGCCCATGTTTTTCCAAATGCGGCCCGGCGTAGAACGATTGCCGATTGCGCCGTTGCGCCGATGCGTCTTCGAGCCGTGCGCTGCGCCTTGCCCGTGGAAGTTGTGCTTTTTCATTACGCCCTGGAAACCTTTGCCTTTCGAGCGCCCCGTAACATCGACATAATCGCCCGCCTGAAATTGCGTGACGCTTAAATTGATCTCGCCCTCCGGCGCATCGAGATTGAGGCGGAACTCGCGCACGAATTTCTTCGGCTCTGCTCCGGCCTTCTTGAATTCCCCCAGAAGCTGTTTCGTCACACGCGATTCCTTTTGCGTGCCAAACCCAACTTGCACGGCCGAATAGCCGTTGTTCTCCGCTGTCAAGCGGCGCAGCAAAACGTTATCGCCCGCCGCGATCACGGTCACTGGATGCAGCCGGCCATTGGCGTCGTAGACGCTGGTCATGCCGATTTTCTGTCCAATTAACCCGATGCTCATGTTGGCGATGTGGCAAAATTCTCAAGCGCTAAATCTTAATCGTAATATCGACGCCCGCAGGTAAATTTAACTTCTTCAGCTCATCCACCGTTTTGGCGGTCGGCTCGATGATGTCGAGCAGACGCTTGTGGGTGCGAATTTCAAATTGATCCATCGATTTCTTATCGACGTGCGGCGAGCGGTTCACCGTGAACTTCTCGATCAACGTCGGCAGAGGAATCGGCCCGGCCACGCGCGCGCCAGTACGTTTCGCCGTCTTGACGATCTCAACGGCCGATTGGTCGAGCATACGATGATCGAACGCTTTTAAGCGGATGCGAATGCGCTGGCCGTTGGTCATTTCGTCTCCTTTTGATCGAGAATCGCGGCGACCAGGTTCTGCGGCACGGGCTGGAAATGCGACGGCTCCATCGAGTAACTCGACCGTCCTTTCGAGAGCGAACGGATTGCGGTCGCGTAACCGAACAATTCGGCGAGCGGAACTTCCGCGTGAATAATCGCGAGATGACCTCGGGTCTCGATGCTGTTAATGCTGCCACGACGACGGCTCAGGTCGCCGCAAATATCGCCCTGAGATTCTTCCGGCGTGATGTTTTCCACCTTCATGATCGGCTCGAGCAAAATCGGTTTGCCCTGTTTGAAGCCGTCTTTCATCGCAAAGATCGCCGCCAGCTTGAACGCGAGCTCGTTCGAATCGACTTCGTGGAACGAGCCGTAAACGATGTCCACCTCAACATCGACAACCGGGTAGCCGCCGAGCACGCCGTTGAGAATTGCTTCGTCGATCCCCTTTTTAACTGCCGGAATGTATTCGCGCGGAATAACGCCGCCGACGATTTTGTTTTCGACCACCAGACCTGTGCTGCGAGCGCCAGGACGCAGGTCGACTTCAACGTGGCCGTACTGACCACGACCGCCTGACTGCTTGATCAACTTCCCGACGCCGTGCGCGTTGCCGGTAATGGTTTCGCGATAGGCGATCTGCGGTTTTCCCGCATTCGCGTCCACTTTGAACTCACGGAACATGCGATCACGAATAATTTCGAGATGCAGCTCGCCCATGCCGGCGATAATCGTCTGGCCGGTATCTTCGTGGGTATAAACGCGGAACGTGGGATCTTCTTCTGCCAGGCGTTGCAACGCGATGGCCATTTTTTCCTGGTCCAGTTTTGTCTTCGGTTCGATCGCCATTGAAATGACGGGATCAGGAAACGTCGGCGGCTCGAGCAGGATTGGATGTTCTTCATCGCAAAGCGTATCGCCTGTCGTGATGTTCTTAATTCCGACGATGGCCGCGATGTCGCCCGAGTAACAAGTCTCGATGTCTTCGCGCTTGTCCGCTTGGATTTGAATCAAGCGCGAAATGCGTTCGCGCTTGTTGGTGCGCGGATTGTAAACGGTGTCGCCTTTGGAAAGCGTGCCGGAATAAACTCGGAAGAAAACAAGTTTGCCGACGAATGGATCGCTCCAAAGCTTGAAAGCAAGCGAACAAAACGGCGCGTTGTCATCCGTCGGCGCTTCCATCGGCTCGTGCGAGTCGGGATCCATGCCCTTGGCCGGCGGAATGTCGAGCGGACTCGGCAGATAATCGACCACGGCATCGACCAGGTACTGCACGCCTTTATTCTTGAGTGCCGTACCGCCAACGACGGGCACAAACTTGTTCGCAATCGTTTGACGACGAATGCCTGCTTTCAACAGCTCCGGTGTAACCGGTTTTTCTTCCAGAACAGTCCCCGCAACTTCGTCGTCGAGATTTGAAATTTGCTCGACCAGATCGTGATAAGCCTTGTCAACAAGATCGACATATTCCTTTGGAACGTCGGCAAGTTCATACGTTGATCCGAGCTGATCGCTGTCGGAATAAATGACCGCTTTCTTATTAATAACGTCGAGCTGACCATTGAACTGATCTTCTTTGCCAAGCGGAAGCAAAACCGGCCACGCGTTGGCGCCGAGTTTCTTGCGCATGCTGTCGATCGACATCTTAAAGTCCGCCCCGACACGGTCCATTTTGTTGATAAACGCAATGCACGGCACATTGTATTTCGTCGCCTGTCGCCAGACGGTTTCCGATTGTGGCTGTACCCCAGCCACCGCGTCGAACACTGCGATCGCGCCGTCGAGCACGCGAAGGGAACGCTCCACCTCCGCGGTAAAATCGACGTGACCGGGTGTGTCGATGATGTTAATGCGCTGCTTGATCCCTTCGAAAATCTTGTAAACGCCGGGCTCCTGGCGCTGGGTCCACGCGCAAGTCGTTGCCGCCGAAGTAATCGTAATGCCACGTTCACGCTCCTGCTCCATCCAGTCGGTCACCGTCGTGCCTTCATGCACTTCACCGATTTTGTGGATCATGCCGGTGTAAAACAGAATGCGCTCGGTAAGTGTCGTCTTGCCAGCGTCGATGTGCGCGGCGATCCCGATGTTGCGCGTGCGCTCGAGCGGGAACTTCCGATTAGGCGAATTTGGATTCTTCGCCTCGGTTTGTTTTGGTTCAAGCGTCGCGGGCATAATTCGTTACCACCGGAAATGCGCAAACGCGCGGTTCGCTTGCGCCATTTTGTGCGTGTCTTCGCGTTTCTTGATCGCGTTCCCCTGCCCGGTCGCCGCGTCTTTGATTTCCTGCGCGAGCGCGTTGGCCATCGGTGTGCCGCGCCGCTTGTCCGCGTATTGAACGATCCAGCGCATGGCGAGCGATATCTGCCGTCCGGGCGCCACTTCCATCGGGACCTGATAAGTCGCGCCGCCCACGCGCCGAGATTTCACCTCGAGTCGCGGCCGAACGTTTTCCAGCGCCTTGTTTAAAATCTCGAGCGGATCAACCGAATCGGAGCCTTCCCGCGATTTGTCAATCGCAGTGTAAACGATCCGTTCGGCGAGCGATTTCTTCCCGCGCTTCATCACGGTGGAAATAAGGCGCGCCACCGCCAGACTCCCGTAACGGGAATCGACGTGCTCCTCTTTTTTGTAAACTTTCCGCCGTCGAGACATTTTCGCTTTTTGTACTTATTCTAAATTACGCTTTCTTTGCCGCGCTTTCCTTGGGCGCGGACTCTTTCGCCGCACCGCCTTTGGGCGCAGCTTCACCACCGCCTGCTCTCGGCCGTTTCGCCCCGTACTTCGATCGGCTGCGGCGGCGGCCATCCACTCCTAACGAGTCGAGCGTCCCGCGCACGATGTGGTAACGCACGCCCGGCAAATCTTTCACCCGGCCGCCACGCACGAGCACAATCGAGTGCTCCTGCAAGTTGTGCCCTTCGCCCGGTATGTAGGCAATCACTTCCTGGCCGTTCGTCAACCGCACCTTTGCTACTTTGCGCAAGGCAGAATTCGGCTTCTTCGGCGTCCGCGTCATTACTTGCACACACACACCGCGCCGTTGCGGACAATTTGTCAGCGCCGGTGACTTCGATTTCACCGACACCTTGCGCCGTCCTTTCCGAATCAGCTGATTGATCGTTGGCATTTTTCCTTAAACAAAGCGCCGCCCAAACGTCACGTTTTGGGCGACAAAAAAACCCGCTCAGTGCGTGACCCTCTCACACATCTGATGCGGAGGACGCGAATATAGAGGGAAAATCCGAGGTCGCAAAGAATTTTTTGCGCGCCGATCTGGGGAGCGCACGCGGCTCGCATGCTGGTTTCGGCGGCTTGCAGAAAACGAACTTTTGCCGTCAGTAACTCGATAAATTTCCGGCGCGAATCGAAAGAAAACTTCGCGAGCCGGGTGCGCTCTCCAAAACGAATCCGCTTGCGACATTTTTGCCGATCACGAACGTGATCCGCAATGTTCGAGTTGATCACAAGCAATCTTTCATCACGCGCGCGCCGGGGCCGGCTGGCGACGGCGCATGGCGTGATCGACACTCCCGCATTCATTCCGGTCGGTACCCAAGGAAGCGTGAAAGCCGTGAGCCCGCGTGAACTGCGCGAGATCACGGCGCAAATCATTCTCAGCAACACCTATCACCTATTCGTTAGGCCGGGACTGGAGGTGATCAAACATTTTGGCGGACTGCATCGGTTCATGAATTGGGACGGGCCAATTTTGACCGACAGTGGCGGTTACCAGATTTTTTCGCTGGCGAAACTGCGTAAGATCACCGAAGAGGGCGTGCATTTTCAAAATCATGTCGATGGAACACCGGCGTTCATAAGTCCGGAGATCGCGATGGAAACCCAGGCGGCCCTTGGCAGCGACATCGCAATGGTGCTGGACGAATGCGCGCCTTATCCGTGCGAACACGATTACGCCGAGAAAAGCTTGGAGATGACGACGCGCTGGGCGAAGCGATCTAAGGCGGCAAACGCTCAATGCTCAACGCTCAATGTTCAACGTTCAACCGAGGAGGCTGAGCTCTCCGCGATCCGCAACCCGCAATCCGCAATTAAGCGCCAGCTTCTCTTCGGCATCGTGCAGGGCGCGACCTTCGATGACCTCCGCAAAGCGAGCGCAGAGGCGATTGTCGATCTTTCATTCGACGGTTACGCCATCGGGGGCGTGAGCGTGGGCGAACCGGAGAAAGAAATGATGGGCGCGGTCGAAGCGAGCGAACCGTTTTTACCTAACGACAAACCGCGCTACGCGATGGGACTGGGCACGCCGCCACAAATGCTCGAGATGATCGCGCGCGGCATCGATATGTTCGATTGTGTGCTGCCGACCCGCCTCGCCCGCAACGGCACCGCGTTTACATCGGCCGGCACGCTGAATTTAAAGAAGGCCGAGTTCACTTTCGACAAGGGTCCGATTGAACAAGATTGCGCCTGTCCAGCCTGTCGCGAATTCACTCGCGGTTACATTCGCCACTTAATCAAGGCAGAAGAAATTCTCGGATTGCGGCTCATCACACTGCACAACTTGCAGTTCTATCTCGATCTCATGAAGCAGGCGCGCGCTAAGATCGAAGCGGGAACGTTCGACGAATTTCGAAAGAATTTTGTCTCGAACTACAAGACGCGGGAGGTTGATCTCGCGGAACAGACTTAGCCGCAGATGAACAATTTTTTTAGATGCAGAAGAGCAACTCCGCGGCGGCCGACACTAAGAATAAGAAGAGAATCTGTGTTTCCTCTGTGTATATCTGTGGCCGAATTCTCCGGACAGCTACAATTGAATTGCGGCGAGCGCGTTCGCGTTTAAGGTGCGCCTCGCTCCAATTTTCCTCATGTTGCACGCGTTTCTTGCCCAAGCACAGCCGGCCGCTCCACCCAGCCCCAGCCAAAATCCCGCGGGCGGCATCGGATTTTTTGTGCCGCTGGTTTTCATCTTCATCATCATGTACTTCGTGATGTTGCGGCCGCAGAAGAAGCGGCAACAAGAGCAACAAAGATTGATTTCGAGTTTGAAGACAGGTGACCGCGTGGTCACTAACGCCGGCATTCACGGCCTCATCTCCAACGTGAAGGAGGCGACCGTGATCGTAAAAGTGGCCGATAACGTAAAGATAGAGATGGAGAAATCGGCCATCGCGAATGTACTGAAATCGGTTGAGAGTTAAGAGATTTGAAATTCACAGCGTTCGACTCTCAACTCTCAGCTCTGAACTAACGGCATTGCGATGACCCAATCGGAAATCGAAAATCGGAAATCGGAAATTCAATGAGTTCCTCGCTCATGTTTTTCATCGAGCTGTCATGGCTCGCGCTCTTCGGCTGGTACTTCGCCACCGAGCACGGCGTGCGAAAACGACTCATCGCCATGGTCCTCACCGCCACGGCGATCACGTTCAGCGTTTGGCTTGCTTATCCACCGAGCAAAAAAATCGCACTCGGTCTCGACATTAAAGGCGGCACGTCGTTCCTCATCCGCTTGGTGGGTGGCGACAAGGAAATAAACAAGGGAATGCTCGACCAGGCGGTGGAGGTGATTCGCAAACGGGTCGATTACTTCGGTGCCGGCGAGCCGATCATCAGCCCAGTCGGCAACGATCGCATTTTGGTTCAAATTCCTGGGCTCGATACCGCAAAAATTCAGGAAGCGCGCGACCAGCTTTCGCGCGTAGCCAAGCTCGAGTTCCGCTTGGTTTATCCGGATAATGGCGATCGCTTAAAGGCGATCGATGCCGGCAAAGAGGTGATTCCACCGGATTACCGGATTGAAGTTTACAAACCGCCCACCGAAGGAAACGAAAAGCCACACGAAGAACGGCTGCTCGTAAAAAAGAAAGCGGATCTCGGCGGCAACCGTGTCAGCGAGTCGCACGCCTATTTCGGGAACGAAGGCTGGACCGTCCAGCTCAAGTTCGACAGCGAAGGCGCGAAGCAATTTGGCCGGATCACCGAGCAATACAAGGGCCACCGGTTCGCAATTGTGCTCGACGGGGTAATTCAATCCGCACCGGTGATCCGCGATGCCATCTACGGCGGAGATGCGGTCATTACTGGTCGATTCACGGAAAAGGAAGCCCGCGGTTTGGCCAGCGTGCTGGAAAACCCGCTGCAGACTCCAGTGAGCATCGAGGAGGAGCGCAGTGTCTCGCCCACGCTCGGGATGGATTCGATTCGGGCGAGCATTCTCGCCGGCTTGATGGGCCTGGCGATCACTCTCGTGTGCGTGTTGATTTACTACAAACTGGCAGGTCTCATCGCCTGCCTCGCGTTACTTGTAAATATAGTACTGCTAATCGGCGCCTTTCAGTTGATTCCTGGCGGCGTCACTCTGACTCTACCCGGCATCGCCGGTATCATCCTGACGATCGGCCTCGCTGTGGACGCGAGCGTACTGATTTACGAACGGCTGCGCGAGGAAATGGCGCTCGGAAAATCGCTTAAGGTCGCGGTGCAAACCGCTTACCAAAAAGCGTTCAGCTCTATCTTCGACGCTAACGTGACCACGTTAATCACGGCCGCGATTTTGTTTTGGAAAGCGAGCGGACCGGTCAAAGGTTTTGCGATCTCGCTTACGCTCGGCATTTTGGCCTCCTTGTTCACGGCGCTCATCGTCGGCCGGAACTGTCTCGGCTGGTTCGTCGATACCGGACGCGTAAAGCGGATGTCGATGTTGCATTTGATTTCGTCGAAGAACATCAACTTTCTCGGCAAAGGTTTTCTCGCCTGCATGTGCTCGCTTGCGCTTCTGATTGCCGGAGCGAGCGCGTTTTATCTTCGAGGCGAAAAGAATTTTGGGGTCGATTTCCGTGGCGGCGATTTGATCACTTTGAGCTCGCCGAACACGATCGACGTCGGACAAGTTCGTGACGCCCTGAAGCCGCTTGGCTTGGCCGACGCTTCCATTCAAGAGTCAGCGCAGGGAGGCAAGAGTTACATCACAGTCCGGACCCCGTTGAACACGAGCGATAGAGTGGAGAAACAGATAATTCAGGCGATGCCGGCCACCACTTTTAAGGTGGAAGGCTCCGAGCGTGTCGGCGCACTCGTTGGCGGTGAACTAGCAAAGAGCTCCCTCGTTGCGCTCGGTCTTGGCATTCTTGGCATCCTGATTTTTGTCACGTTCCGTTTCGAGCT
>Ga0210399_10000140_pt1 | contig 56014 bp, 49 predicted proteins | sample IncBWC14MmetaG_FD_150865 | JGI IMG/M metagenome (GOLD analysis project Ga0210399, IMG submission 150865) | Forest soil microbial communities from Barre Woods Harvard Forest LTER site, Petersham, Massachusetts, United States - Inc-BW-C-14-M | ecosystem: Environmental > Terrestrial > Soil >...
CACCGCACCGCCCCGGGACCGGGCGGCCGCGGCGGCCGGCCTCCCGGGCCGACCGGCTGGGGGGAGGGCCCCCGGACGTCTTGCCCCGGGTGGTCACCCCGGGGAGCGGGTTCTGGATCGGGAGCGCTGATCCATGGCGCCGGTTGGAACCTCGACCTCGACGGCGATGAGAAGGGCTCGGCTCGCGGTTCTCCTTCCCACGGCTGTGCTCCTGTGCGCGGGCCATGCCCTGGGCGCAGCTCGGCCCTCCGTCGATCAACTGATCCAGAGGCTCAAGGACCCCGCGGCCCGGGTCCGGGTCGCGGCCGCGGACGACCTCGGGAGCCTGGGGCCGGCGGCGAGGTCGGCCGTCCCCGCCCTGACCCAGGCGCTCTCGGACGAGAGCCAGTTTGTGCAGATCTCGGCCGCGCGCGCCCTCGGTCAAGTCGGCCCCGCCGCGGCGAGCGCCGTGCCCGGCCTGGTCGAGACGCTAAAGGATCGGCACACGGCCGTCCGCGAGACCAGCGCGCTCGCTCTGGGGAGCCTGGGCCCCGCGGCCCAGGAGGCGATTCCGGCCCTAGCCGAGGCGCTCACGGATAGGATCGCCATCGTCCGCAAGGCGGCGGCACGGTCGCTTGGGGCCATGGGCCCCGCGGCCAAGGCCGGGATCCCCGCTTTAACGGACGCGCTCCGGGACAAGGACCCGTCCGTCCGCACCTCCGCGAACCAAGCCCTGAAGAAGATTCAGGCCCGGTGAGCCAGACCGCGAAAGACTGCCGATGTCTGACAACTGGCTCGAGGCCCCGCCCGGGGTCGGAGTCCCGACTCGGTGTGGTCTCGTCTAATATTCTAATATGAGGATTAGGAGGCGTCTGGTGAAACGAATCAAGGTTCCCCTCATGATCCTGGCCGTGGCCTCGTCGTTTGCGTGCGCCACCCTGGACTACCCTCCGCCTCCGCCAGGCCCTCCCGAACAGTGGGGTGGGTCCGTCGATGTCTCATACTTCTACGATCAGCTCTCTCCCTACGGCGATTGGGTGGAGACCTCCTCCTACGGCTGGGTCTGGAGCCCGCGCGGGATGGCGGCGGAGTGGCGCCCCTACACGCTCGGCCACTGGGTCTACACCGACGATGACGGGTGGCTCTGGGTCTCGGACGAAGAGTGGGGTTGGGCCGCTTATCACTATGGTCGGTGGTACAACGACTCCGGTCGCTGGTCCTGGGTGCCGGGCCGCGATTGGGCCCCGGCCTGGGTCGCCTGGAGGACGGGGGGCGGGTACATCGGCTGGGCACCGCTGCCTCCCCAGGCCTCCTTCCGGGCGGAGGTCGGTCTCGCGATCGCGGCCGCGGCCCTCGACACCCTACTCGAGCCCCGCGCCTACTGCTTCGTGGAGGAGAGGCACTTCACCGAGGAGCGCATCGTGAGCCGTGTGGTCCCCATCCAGCAGAACGTGACCATCGTGAATTCGACTCGGAACACCACGAACTACAACATCGTCCAGACCCGGATCGTGAACCGCAGCGTCGCGGTAGAGAACGTGGAGCGCGCCGTCGGGCACGCCATTCCTCGAGCCCGAAGCGTGGGAGTTACGTCCCTTTCCGCCCCGCACCGGGCCCAGGTCCAAGGGAACGAGGTCAGGGTCTTCCGCCCCGCGGTCCAGCCCGCCCCCGCGGATAGGAAGCCGGTCTCGGCCCTCGCCCGGGTGTCCGGCTCCGGTGCCGAGGCGGAGCGGGCGACGATCGAGCAAAAGCACGCTCAGGAGAAGGCCGCCCTCGAGGCTCGACACACGAAAGAGATCCAAAATCCTCCGAAGGGCGTCTCTATGGACCAGGTCAAGGCCCGTCACGAGAGCGAACACCAGGCCCAGAACCAGAAGCATCAACAGGAGACCCAACGGGTCGTCTCCCGTCAGGAGAGCCAGTCCCAAAAGAAGCCTCGCTGAAGAGCGAGCCCTCCCCCCGTGAGGACCGGGGTCTCCCGGCCCTCCGTCCAGGTCAGCGGCTCTGGCCGCGCGACCCGCGCCGTTATGGCACGAATCGTGTACGCTCATAGCAGACGGGGGGGTTTGCGCCGTGGGTGACCGAAACGAGGACAGGGCTGTCCGCGAGCCGACCGCCGAGCTTCAGGGCCGGGTCGGGAAATACGACATCGTCAAGTTCCTAGGCAAGGGAGCGATGGGCGCGGTCTACCACGCCCATGACTCCTTCCTCGAGCGCGACGTGGCCCTGAAGGTCATGCTTCCCCAGATCGCCGACGACCCTGAGCACAAGCTCCGCTTCGAGCGCGAGGCCCGGGCGGTGGCGCGGATGATGCACCCCAACGTGGTCACGGTGTTCGATCTCGGCTACCACACCGACGGCTCCCCCTACATCGTCATGGAGCTGCTGAAGGGTCATGACCTGCTGAACGTCATGCGCCAGAGGCCGCAGCCCTCCCTGTCCGCGAAGATCTCCATCATCCTTCAGGTGCTGGAGGGCCTGGGCCACGCCCACAAGGTCGGGATCGTGCACCGGGACATCAAGCCCGCCAACATCTTCCTCAAAGAGGATGGCACGGCGAAGATCATGGACTTCGGCGTGGCCCGCGTCACCTCCACGAGCATGACCAGCACCGGCGTGGTCGTGGGCACCGCGAACTATATGTCCCCGGAGCAAGTGCTCGGGGGTCGTCTGGACGGGAGGAGCGACATTTTCAGCGTCGGCTGCATGCTCTGCGAGCTCGTGACCGGACGCCGACCGTTCGACGCCGAGAACATCATGTCCACCCTCTATCGGATCGCCCACGACAAACCGGAGCTCGCGATCCCGGCCGGCTCCGAGCACGAGGGGCTGCGGCCCATCCTCGCGAAGGCCCTGTCCCGTAACGCGGAGGAGCGATACACCGCAGCCGAGTTCGCGGTGGCCCTCCGGCTTTTTCAGGGGAGCCACGGGCTCACGTCCGCGGCCGCCCCGGCGGAAACGGTTTCCCTGCCTCCCTTGTTCGATGCTCCCGACATGCCCGCGGCCACCAGCAACCTGGGCGGGCCACTCCTCCAGACCCCCCCTACGATCTCCCTGACCAAGGAGGCGTCGCGTCCCCCCGACGTGAGCGGCCTCTTCCGCCTCATGCGCGAGATCTATGTGGGCTCCAAATCGGGCCACCTTCATTTCGCCCACGACCGGGGCCGCGAGCGGCGCAGCCTTCGGATCGTGAAGGGGCAGATCGTCCACGGGACGAGCGACGTGGAGGGCGAACACTTGGGGGACGTGCTCGTCCGCTACGGCCTCTTGAGCCAGGCCAACCTGGACCGGGCTATTGCCATCGTGCTCCGCGAGCGGAAGCGGCTGGGGGCCGTGCTTTCCGACCTTGGGCTGCTGGAACGCGGGCGGCTCGAAGAGGCGGTCGGAATGCATGTGCGCGAGATCCTCTTCAACGTTCTCAGCCGTGCGGATGGCACCCAGGCCTTCGAGGAGCTCTCCGACAGCGCGGTGGAGGCGGAGCTCGTGTCGCAGCTCTCTACGGGCGAGGTAATCCTGGAAGCCACGCGCAGGGTCCAGGATCCCGCCCTCGTGCGCCAGGGCCTGGGCGACATGAACCGGATCCTGATCCTCTCCCGCGACCCCCTCCTCCGCTCCCAGCGGATCACGCTCACCCCCACAGACGGGTTCATACTGTCCCGGATCGACGGAACCCTGAGTGCCCGCGAGGTGGTGAGCCTGATCCCCCTTCCTCCGGAGGACACCGAGCGGAGCCTCTTTGGCCTGGTCTGCACGGGGACCGTGGACTACCTCCCCACCGCTCCTCCTACCTCACCGGCCGCCCCCACGCGCACGCCGGCTCGCCGGGAGGGGGCGACCGGGCCCCCGACGCCCCCCCCCGCGGCCGCACGCCCGGCGGCGCCCATGGCCCCGCCCACACCGCCCCCCCCGACGGCCAAGACGCCGTCGGAAGAGGTGCGACGGGTTGAGGGGCGCCAGCCGGAAGAGATTCGGAAGATCGTCCTCGAGGTTTACGAGGGCCTCCGTCAGAAGGACTACTTCGAGGTGCTGGGGGTCTCGCGCACCGCGAACGAGACGCAGATCAGGGAGGCCTACGGCCAGTTCGCCCGACTCCTCCACCCGGACGCTTGCCGGGATCCTTCGCTCGCGGACATCCGGGAGAAACGCGAGGCCGTCTTCTTCCGCCTTTCCGAGGCGTATGAGACGCTGCGCGATCCCCTCACGCGCTCGAAATACGAAGCCGCTTTCGACGCCAGAAGGCCCCGTCTCGCGCCGGCCCCTCCGGCCCCGGTGGCTCCGGCCGCGGCGGCTCCGGCCCCGGCCGCTCCCTCCCCCCCGCCGCCTCCCCCGGCCCCGGATCCACCGCCGACCATCGACCCGGTCATGGAACTCGAAGCGTCAATGGATTCCATCCGTCAAGCGGAGCGGCTGCTGAAGGAAGAGAAGTTCTGGGACGCCATCCAACTGCTGGAGTCGGCGATTCGACGCGTGGAGGGGGCGCCCCGGGTGCGGGCCAAGGTGGCTCTCGCTCAGGCCTACATGAAGAACCCGAAGTGGCTGAAGCGGGCGGAGGAGGTTCTTCAGGGCGCGCTCCGCGAGAATCCCGCCTACGTGGACGCGTACGTGGTGCTGGGGAGCATCTATCGTGCGAGTGGCCTTGTGGGCCGCGCGGCCGCGACCTACCGGAAGGCGCTCGAGCTACACCCCGGGCACCCGAAGGCCGTGCAGGCGCTGGCGTCGCTCGAGGGCCCGGGCGGACAGAAGGGGCGTCTCTCCAAGAAGGCTTGAGGGCGCCCGCGACCCGTTCGACCACCCGAGCCTAGCCTGGCCGCGCACGGCGTTCCTTCTTCAGGATCGCGATCACCTCGCCCAGGAGAAACAGGCTGCCCGCCACCACCACGGGTGCCCCCCGCGTGGCCAGGCCCCGGGCGAGGTCGAGGGCGCGGCCGGGCACGGCCTCCCGGTGCGCGCGCGCCCCCCACGCCCCCGCCCGCCGCGCGATCTCCTCCGGGCTCGCCGCCCTCCCCCCCCGGGGCTGGGTCAGGACCACCGCCCGCGCGAGGGGAAACAGGATGCGCGCCAGCTCGGCTACGTCCTTGTCCGCCATCACGCCGAAGAGGAGGACGAAGGGGCGCCGGGTCCGGAGATACTCGGCCAGGGCCCGCCCCCCGGCCGGGTTGTGGGCGCCGTCGAGCAGCAGGGGGGGGCGACCGGGTATCCACTCCAGGCGTCCCCGCCAGCGCGTGCGTGAGATCCCCGCGCCCAGGCGGGACAGGTCCAGGGGAAGACCCGCCGCCTGGGCCTCCTCCAGGAGACGGATCGCCACCAGCAGGTTGTCGCGCTGATGGGCTCCGGGCAACGGCCGCAGGCCGCGATATTGGCCCCGGGGAGTGCGCAGGTCGAGGCGCTCGCCCCGCGTCGCCATCACGCAACCCGCCCGCGCATCCACGAGACGAGCACGAAGCGCGCGGGCCCGGCGAAGCACCGCCCCTCGGGCTTGGGGAGGGAGGGGGCCCAGGACGGTGACGCGGCCGCGCCGCAAGACGCCCGCCTTCTCTCCCGCGATGGCGGCGAGCGTCGTCCCTAGGTAAGCCTGGTGGTCGAGGTCGACGTTCACGATGGCGGAGGCGAGAGGCGCCGCGACGTTGGTGGCGTCGAGGCGTCCTCCCATCCCGACCTCCAGCACCGCGACTTCCACGCGCGAGCGGCGGAAATGCTCGAAGGCGGCGGCGGTGAGGACTTCAAAATGGGTGGGGTGGGCGGCGATCACGCGGTCCCGCACCAGGGCCTCGGCCGTCTCCCGGACGCGCCCCACGGCCATCTCCAGGTCCCGGTCCGAGATCTCCCGCCCTCCCACGACGATCCGCTCGTTCACGCGCACGAGGTGCGGTGAGGTGTAGCGTCCCACCTGAAGCCCGGAGGCCCGGAGGGCGAAGTCGGAATAAGCCGCCACCGAACCCTTTCCGTTGGTCCCCGCGATGAGCAGCGTGGGGTAGCGCCGCTCGGGGTGGCCCATGGCCCTGACGAGGGCGCGGATGGTGTCCAAGCCGAACTTGATGCCGAAGCGGGTCCGCGCCGCGAGGTAAGCGGCAGCTCCGGGGGGCGTTTGAGAGGAGCGTCGTGGCATGGGTCGGAGACGGGCCGCGAATGATAGCAAGAACCTGCGAAGCGGTTCCCGGGGGCGGGCGGGAGAGAATGTGGAAAAGTGGAAGAAAGTGTGGAATACTCTCAGACTCCTGTGTTCAAAGGGACTTATCGCCACAAGATGGATCCGAAGGGGAGACTGCCCGTCCCCGCTCCCTTCCGCCGGGTGCTCGCCGCTCAAGGGGCCGCCGTCGTGGTGGTCACGCTCCTCGACGAATGCCTGGCCGCCTACCCCCCGGCCGAGTGGGCACGCCTCGAGGTGCAGCTCGGGGCCCTGCCCGCCTTCAGCCGTCCCGTCAAGGCCCTGACCCGCCTCCTGACCAGTCGGGCCGCGGACTGCGAGCTCGACGGGCAGGGACGGATCCTGCTGCCCCCCACGCTGCGCGTGGCCACGGGCCTCCTGCGCGAAGTGGTCGTGGTGGGTGTCCTGAACCGATTCGAGGTGTGGAGGCCCGACGCTTGGGCCTCGTTCCTGAAGGACTCGGAGCGGCTGCTCGACGACGTGTCCCTCGACCTGCAGTGGCCGCTGCCTCCCGCGCCCCCTACCCCTGGGGAGGGGCCCTCCCGGCCGACGCATCCACAGGGGAAACCCAACCGCTAGTTCATTTTCGCCTTGACAGGCCCCTGTCCGGGATCTAGACTCCTGGTGGATTTTTGTGGAAGGAAGTGGTCGAACTGCCCCCGTTTGGGCAGGCCGGCGACCTTTCGAGATAGGTGTCGTCCCCCGTGCGGTTCGCGGGGCGGCGTGACACTTCAAACGCGCGTGGGGGGAGATGCTCCGGGGTAATCATCCGGCACGCATCGACGACAAGGGCCGCCTCAAGGTGCCGAACGGCTTCCGCACGCTCGTGGAGTCGCAGTACGGGCCCGAGCTGTTCGTGACCAGCGTGACCGGGGAGTACGTGCGGCTGTATCCGATGGCGGTCTGGCTGGAGATCGAGCGGAAGCTGGCCGCGGTTCCCTCCACCAATCCCTCGAAGCTTCGCTTCCTGGACCGCGTCAACTACTTCGGTCAGGTCGTGGCCCTGGACAAGCAGGGTCGCGTGCTCCTGCCCCAGCTCCTGCGCGAGTCCGCGGCCATGGTGGGCGAGGTGAGCGTGCTCGGGGCGCACACTTACATGGAAGTATGGAACCAGAAGCGCCTCCTGGAGCGCTTCAAGAAGGAGCCCTTCACCGACGACGACGGGAAGGCCCTTTCGGAGTTCGGGATCTGATGTGGTGGACCATCGGCCGGTCCTCCTGGCCGAGAGCCTGGAGCTGCTGGCCGTGAGGCGGGGAGGCCTCTACGTGGACGGGACGGTGGGCCTGGGCGGACACGCGGTCGAGCTTCTGCGGCGGAGCGCGCCCGACGGGCGCCTCCTCGGCGTCGACCACGATGGGGAGACCCTGGAGAGGGCGCGCGCCGCCCTCCTGCCGTTCGCCTCGCGCGCGCGCCTCGTGCACACGGACTACCGCGAGATCCCCACCCTCCTCGGCGGCGAGAGGGCGGCCGGCATCCTCCTCGACCTCGGGATCAGCTCCGCGCAGCTCGACGCGCCGGAGCGGGGGTTCAGCTTCCAAGCTGCGGGGCCCCTCGACATGCGCATGGATCGGAGCCGGGGGGAGACGGCGGCGGAGGTGGTGAACCGGATGCCCGAGCGCGAGCTGGCGGACCTCATCTACCGCTACGGGGAGGAGCCCGCATCGCGGCGGATCGCCCGCGCCATCGTGGAGGCGCGCCGCGTTTCCCGCATCGCGACCACCACCGCCCTGGCCGAGATCGTGCGCCGCTCCGCGGGCCGGAGCCGCCGGCCCGGCCTCCACCCCGCCACCCGCACCTTCCAGGCCCTCCGCATCCGTGTGAACCGCGAGCTCGAGGCCCTCGGCTCGACCCTCGAGGCGCTGGCTTCTTGTCTCGCCCCCGGGGGGCGGATGGTCGTGATCGCCTTCCACAGCCTGGAGGATCGTGAGGTCAAGGTGACCTTTCGGGCCCTCCTCACCCAGGGCTTTAACGCCCTGACCCGGCGACCCCTCCGCCCGAGCGCGGAGGAGGTCCGCGACAACCCACGGGCCCGCAGCGCCCGGCTGCGCGCCATCGAGCGGGCGGCGGCGTGAGGGACGAGGGCCTGGACAGCGGCGTGGTCCTCATCGGCAAGGCCATCGACAACTCGCAGGTGGTGCGACAGGTGGACCCCCGCGCCAGCCGGGACATCGGCTGGCTGCTCCTGCTCGTGGGCGTCCTGGTGGGCGGCCTCGTGCTCTACGCCTGGCCCGCGCTGAAGCTCAAGCAAGCGGGGGTCGCCGCCGAGCAGTCCTCGCGGGAGCGCGAGCGCCTCCTCGAGGAGAACCGCAAACTGCGCCTGGAAAAGGCGGCCCTCGAGAACCTCCGGCGCGTGGAGACGATCGCGGTCCGCGATCTCGGCCTCGCCCCTCCCCCTCCCGAGCGGTCCATCGTGGTCGAGACCGCGCGGCCGGTGGCGGGGGCGGCGCGGGTCGCGGGGGGCAAGGGGACGGGGCCGAGCGAGACCGCCCTCCCCCCCGAAGCCGCAACCCGCGAGCGCGGCCCGCGCCCGCCCGTGCCCTCTCCGGGGCGTGGTCCGGAGCGGGCGGAGCCGAACTAGGAGCCCATGGATCGCCCCCTGGCGCCGCCTGAACCCGGGCCCGCCCCCTCGCGGGAGCGACTGACCCGGCTGCGCCTCATGCTCCTGGCCCTCTCCGTCTCCTTGTGGGCGGTCGTGATCGGCGTGCGCCTCTTCCACCTCCAGGTCCTGCAACGGCGGGTCTTCGAGAAACAGAGCGCCCGCCAGAGCGAGCGCACCATCAACCTCGACCCCCGCCGGGGCCCCATCCTGGACCGCAACGGCAAGACCCTGGCCGTGTCCGTCGACGCGGAGTCGCTCTACGCCGTCCCCCAGGACATCGCCGATCTTGGCCAGACCGCCTCCGCCCTCGCCCGCGCGTTCGGCATGGACGCGGCCGGCCGCAAGGACCTGACCCTCCAGCTCCAGCGCAACCGGGCCTTCATCTGGGTCAAGCGCAAGGTGGACCCCACGACCGCGCGCTCCGTGCGCGAGCTGCAGCTGGACGGCATCGGCTTCCTGACCGAGAACCGCCGCTACTACCCCAAGCGCGAGCTGGCCAGCCAGGTCCTCGGCTACGTGGGCCTCGACAACACGGGGATGAGCGGCATCGAGTACGCCTTCGAGGACGTGATCCGGGGCCGCGCGGCCAAGGTGGTGGTCCACACCGACGCCCGCCGCCGGCCGGTGGGGGAGACGGAGAAGCCGTCCACGGACGGGGCCACCGTGACCCTCACCCTCGACGAGTCCATCCAGTATGCGGCGGAGCGGGAGCTGGACCGGGCCATGGCCGAGACCCAGGCCCTCTCGGGGGTGGTGATCGTGCTCGAGCCCTTCGCGGGGGAGATCCTGGCCCTCGCCAACCGTCCCACCTTCAACCCCAACCGCTTCGCCGCCTATCCCAGCTCGCACTGGCGGAACCGGGCGGTGGCCGATGCCTACGAGCCCGGCAGCATGTTCAAGATCGTCACCGCCGCCGCCGGCATCCAGGAGAAGGTGGTGGAGCCGGACGAGATCCTGGACTGCGGCAACGGCTCGATCGAGATCGCGGGGACGCGCATCAACGACCATGCGGTCTTCGACAAGCTGAGCTTCAAGGACGCGGTGGCCAAGTCCAGCGACATCGGCATGATCCGTGTGGCGCAGCGGGTGGGGCGGGAGAACTTCAACCGCTACCTCAGGGACTTCGGCTTCGGGACCACGACGGGGGTGGATCTGCCCGGGGAGTCGAGCGGGCTCCTCCGCCCCCCTTCGAAGTGGAGCGCGATCTCACTCGCCTCCCTCTCCTTCGGCCAGGAGGTGGGGGTGACCGCCCTGCAAATGGCCATGGCGGCGGGGGCGGTGGCCAACGGGGGTTACCTCATGAGGCCGCTGGTGGTGCGCCAGGTGGAGGACAGCGCGGGACGCCCGCTCAAGGTGTTCAAGCCGGTGGCGGTGCGCCGGGTCTTGGAGCCCGACAGCGTCTTCACCCTGACCGAGATCCTGAAGGCGGTGGTCCGGGAGGGGACGGGCCGGAACGCGGCCGTGCCCGGCTACCAGGTGGCGGGGAAGACGGGCACGGCCCAGAAGGTGGAGGCCTCCGGCCACTACTCGATGCAGGACCACGTGGCCTCGTTCGTAGGCTTCGTTCCCGCCGCCCGGCCCGCCCTCGTGATCCTGGTCTCGCTCGACTCCCCGCGGGGGACCAAGAACCAGGGGGGCGACGTGGCCGCTCCCGTGTTCGCGCGCGTGGCCGAGCAGGCCCTGCGCCACCTGGCCGTCCCCCCGGACGACGCCAACCGGGTCCTGCACGCCCTGGCCTATCCCCGGGAGGACGTGGTCCCCGTCGCTTACCGGACGGAGCCTGCTCCCGGCCCGCGCGCCGAGGGCGAGCCCGGGCTCATGCCGGACCTGCGTGGCCGGTCGGCGCGCGAGGCCGCCATCGCCGCCGCCCGGCGGGGCCTGATCGTGGAGCTCAAGGGCTCGGGACGGGTGGTGGGCCAGAGCCCGGAGCCGGGCACGGAGATTGAAGCTGGCTATACGTGTGTGCTTACGCTCCGACGGGATGGCGACCCGAGCGAGGGGCCGGCCAAGGTGCGGCCGTGACCCTCGGTGACCTCCTCCTTCGGCTGCCGGGGGCCGAGTACCACGGGGACCCTCGCCTGGTCGTGACGGGGGTCACCCACGATTCGCGCCGGGTCGGGCCGGGGTCCCTGTTCGTGGCCATCCACGGGATGGTCACGGACGGCAACGCGTTTGTGGAGGCCGCGCGCAAGAAGGGAGCCCTGGCCGTCGTTTCCGAAGCCCCGCCCATCCCCGGGGGGCCCTGGATCCGGGTGGCAGACGCCCGGGTGGCCCTGGCCGCGCTGGCGGCGGCGGTCTTCGGGGATCCCGCCCAGCAACTGGACCTGGTGGGAGTTACGGGCACCAACGGAAAGACCACCACCACCTACCTGATCGACGCCGCCCTGCGGGCGGCGGGGGAGACGGTGGGGCTTCTGGGCACGATCGAGTACCGGCTCGGGTCCCGCCAGGTCGAGGCCTCGCGGACCACCCCCGAGTCCTCGGACCTGCAAGCCCTGTTCCGGGAGATCGTGGAGGCGGGCTGCCGCCGCGCCGTGCTCGAGGTGTCCTCCCATTCCCTGGCCTTGCACCGCGTGGACGGCTGCCCCTTCAAGGTGGCCGTGTTCACCAACCTCACCCGCGACCACCTGGACTTCCACGGCGACATGGAACGCTACTTCGCGGCCAAGCGCCTCCTCTTCGACACGCTGCTGCGGGAGGACGGACACGCCATCCTGAACGCCGACGACGACCGCGGCGCGGACCTGGCCCGGGTGGCCAGGGGGCGGGTCTGGACCTATTCCCTATCCCGCCCCGCCGACCTCCGCGCGGAGGGGATAACCCTCTCCCTAGCCGGGACCCGGTTCCGGGCCAAGACCCCGGTGGGCGTCCTGGAGGTGGGCTCGCCCCTGCTCGGACGCTTCAACGTGCAGAACCTGCTGGCCGCCCTAGGGGCTGCCCTTGCCCTGGGCCTGCCCGCGGAGGCCGCCCTCCGCGGCTTCGCCTCCCTCCCCGGAGTCCCCGGCCGGCTGGAGCGCGTCGACGCCGGCCAGGATTTCACCGTGATCGTCGACTACGCCCACACCGACGACGCCCTCAAGAACCTGCTGGAGACGGTGCGCGAGCTTTCCCCCCGGCGCCTCATCACTGTCTTCGGCTGCGGCGGGGACCGGGACCGCACCAAGCGCCCCCTCATGGGGGCGGTGGCGGCGCGTCTCTCCGACGTCGTGATCGTGACCTCCGACAACCCGCGCAGCGAGCCCCCGGAGGCCATCGTCGAAGAGATCAAGCGCGGGATGCCGGCGGGGCGGGGGGCCGCCACCCACACCATCGTGGACCGGCGGGAGGCCATCGCCAAGGCCCTGGAGATGGGCCGCGAGGGGTCGGCGGTGGTGATCGCGGGCAAAGGCCACGAGGGCTACCAGGTCCTGCGTGACCGCACCGTGCCTTTCGACGACCGGCAGGTGGCCCGCGACATGCTGAACCGGCTGGCCGTCCGCGGCGGCAAGAAATGAGGCATGTCCTGAGCGTCCCGGCCACGTTCGCGATCGAGGAGGCGGCGGAGGCGGTCCGCGGCGAGGTCCGGGGCCGGGCGGGGGTCTCTTTCAGCGGCGTCTCCATCGACTCCCGCACCCTCGCCCGGGGAGAGCTCTTCTTCGCCATAGCCGGCCCCCGCTTCGACGGCCACGCGTTCCTGGCCGAGGCGGCGGGGCGGGGGGCGGCGGCGGCGGTGGTGGAGCGGACGGTGGAGGCTCCGGGCGGGCTCACCCTGCTGCGCGTGGCGGACACCACCCGCGCCCTCTCCGATCTGGCCTCTCACGTGCGCCGGCTCGCCGACCTGCCGGTCGTGGCCATCACCGGCTCCATGGGAAAGACCACCACCAAGGACATGACGGCCGCCCTCCTCGCCACCGCCGGCCCCGTCCTCAAGACGGAGGGCAACCTGAACAACCAGTTCGGCCTGCCCCTGACCCTCTTCCGCCTTCGCCCCGAGCACACCGCGGCCGTGCTGGAGCTCGGGATGTCGGCCAAGGGCGAGCTCAAGGCGCTCTCCCTCGTCGCGCGTCCCGACATCGCGGTCCTCACCAACGTGGCCCCCGTCCACCTCGAGTTCTTCGCCTCCGTCGACGAGATCGCCCGGGCCAAGGCCGAGGTCTTCGCGGGCCTGGTCCCGGGAGGGCTCGCGGTCCTGAACGGCGACGATCCGCGGGTGCGCCGGGCGGGCGAGGAGTGGGGCGGGCGCGTGGTCTGGTTTGGCCGCGACCCCCGCCACCACGTGTTCGCCGAAAACGCGCGCGCCAGCGCGTTCGGGATGCGCTTCGACCTCAAGGTGGGGGGCCAGACGGTGGACGTGGCCCTCCCCTTGGCCGGCTTCCACTCCGTCATGAACTTCCTGGCCGCGGCCGCGGTGGCCCACGCCCGCGGGATCGAGCCCCAGGCCCTGGCCGCGGCGGCCACGCATCTTGTCGCCGCCCCGCACCGCGGGGAGATCCGCCGCCTCGCGGGCGGGATCACCCTGCTGGATGACTCCTACAACTCGAACCCGGAGGCGCTCGCGGCCGCCGCTCAGGCCATGGCCTCGGCGGGGGGCGGCCGGCGGGTCTTCATCCTGGGCGACATGCGGGAGCTCGGTCCGCGGGGCCCCGAGTTCCACCGCGAGGCGGGCGAGCGGCTGGCGGAGAGGACGGAGGTCCTGGCCGCGGTGGGGCCCCTCGCCCTCCACTTCCTGGAGGGTGCGAAACGGGGGGGGATGGCACCGAGTGCCCTCCACGCCTTCCCGGACGCGGCCGCTGCCGCGGCCGCCGTCCCTGAGCTCGTGCGGCCCGGGGACGCGGTGCTCGTGAAGGGCTCGCGCGGCGTCTCCCTGGAGTCGGTGGTGGAGGCTCTCCTGGCCCGCTACGGAGAGGTCCGTGAGTAATGCTCTTCCACCTGCTCTACGCCTTCCGCCACCAGGTCACGGCCCTGAACGTGATCCGCTACATCACCTTCCGCACCGCGGTGGCCAGCCTGACCGCGCTCTTCCTGGTCCTCGCCCTCGGGCCGTGGGCGATCGAGCGCCTGCGGCGGCTGCAGGTCGGACAGCCCATCCGGGAGGAGGGGCCGCAGGCCCACAAGGCCAAGGCCGGCACCCCCACCATGGGCGGCGTCCTCATCCTGTCCGGCATCCTCGTGCCCAGCCTCCTCTGGGGCGACCTCACCAACCGCAACATCTGGATCCTGGTCCTGTCCACGCTCGCCTTCGGGGCCATCGGCTTTTGGGACGACTACGTCAAAGTCGTGAAGAAGCAGAGCCTGGGCCTCTCCCCTCGCCGCAAGCTCCATGGGCAGATCGCGGTCGGCCTGGTCTTGGGGGTCGTGCTCTTCGTGCTCGCGCGCGTGGATCCCACCTCGTACTCGACGCGAGTGGTCTTCCCCTTCTTCAAGACCGTGATGCCCGACCTCTCCGCCTTCTACATCCTCTTTGCGGTGCTCGTGGTGGTGGCGGCCAGCAACTGCGTGAACCTCACGGACGGGCTGGACGGCCTAGCCATCGGCTCCACCCTGATCGCGGCCGCCGCCTTCACCGTCCTCGCCTATGTGACCGGCCACCGCGTGTTCTCGAGCTATCTCGACCTCCTCTACCAGCCGGGAGCGGGGGAGGTGACCGTCTTCTGCGGGGCCATGGTGGGGGCCTCCATGGGCTTCCTCTGGTGGAACTGCTATCCCGCCCAGGTCTTCATGGGCGACGTGGGCAGCCTCTCCCTGGGCGGGGCCCTGGGCACGGTGGCCATCCTGATCAAGCAGGAGCTCCTGCTCTTCTCGGTGGGCGGGCTCTTCGTCATCGAGGGTCTCTCCGTGATCCTGCAGGTGGCCTCCTTCAAGCTGGTGGGAAAGCGCATCTTCCGCATGTCGCCCCTGCACCACCACTTCGAGCTCGTGGGCTGGAAGGAGCCCCAGATCGTCATCCGGTTCTGGATCGCCGCTTTCGTCTTCGCCCTCTTCAGTCTCACCACGCTCAAGCTGAGGTGAATTGAATGAGAAGCACGACGGCATGAGGACGCCATGGCTGTGGAGGGGAAACCCATCGTGGTGGTCGGGCTGGCGCGGTCGGGTATCGCGGCCGCGGAGTTCCTCGCGCGGCGGGGGGAGGCGGTGGTGGCTACGGACCTCCGTGAGGCGGGGCAGCTTCCGGCGGAGGCCGTGAGGCTCGCGGCCCGGGGCGTGCGCCTGGAGCTGGGTGGCCACCACCCGGAAACATTCGCGGGGGCCGCCCAAGTGGTGGTGTCTCCGGGGGTGCCCTGGGAGGCGTCCGCGCTCCGAACCGCCCGGGCCGCAGGGGTGCCCGTGATCGGAGAGGTGGAGCTCGCCTTCCGCCACCTCCAGGGGCGGGTAGCGGCGGTGACCGGGACCAAGGGGAAATCCACGACCACCGCTGCCCTGGGGGCGATGCTGAAGGAAGCGGGGGGCGACGTGAGGGTGGGCGGCAACATCGGGGAGGCCTTGATCGGCCTCGTGGAGGGCTCGACCGCGGACACCGTGTTTGCGGTCGAGGTCTCGAGCTTCCAGCTGGAAGGGGTCGAAAGCTTCCGCCCCCGGGTGGCCGTCTTCCTGAACATCTCCCCCGATCACCTGGATCGGCACCCGTCGTTCGAGGCCTACGCGGAGGCCAAGGCGAGGATCTTCGCCAAGCAGACGGCGGAGGACTGGGCGGTGGTGAACGCGGACGATGCGGCGGTCCTCGGCCTGGCCAAGAAGGGCCGAGCGAGGGTGCTGCCCTTCCATCCCCGGAACGAGCCTGCCTCCGCCGTGGGTCGACCGGACGCCGCGTTTTTCGCCGGGGGCGAGGCGCGCCTCGCCCGTGGAGGGGTCGCGGAGACTCTCTTCCCCCGGTCCGCGGTCCGTCTGCGCGGGGCGCACCTCATGGCCGACCTCCTGGCCGCCGCGGCCGCCGCCCGCCTCATGGGGGCGAGCCCCGAGGCCATCACCCGGGCCGTAACCGGCTTCCTCGGCCTCGAGCACGTGCTCGAGCCCGTGGCCACCGTCCGGGGCGTGGACTTCTTCAACGACTCGAAGGCCACCAACGTGGACGCGGCGCGCCGGAGCCTGGAGGCCTTCTCCGGACCGGTGCTGATGATCCTGGGCGGCCGCTACAAGGGGGGGGACTTCGCCGAGCTCGGGCCCGGGCTGCGCGAGCGGGGCAAGCGCGTCCTGGCCATCGGCGAGGCGCGGGAACGCATCGTGTCCGCCCTGGGGGGGAGCGTGCCCGTCGTTCCCTGCGCCAGCCTGGTCGAGGCGGTGGAGCTGGCCTTTAGGGCCGCCCGCCCCGGAGACACCGTTCTCCTGGCCCCGGCGTGCTCTTCCTTCGACATGTTCACGGACTACGCCGACCGCGGGCGACAGTTCAAGGAGGAGGTGGGTCGGCTGGCCGCGCGGGAGGGGGCGGGCGGAAGGGGGCCCTCGGAAGATGGCTAAGAAGCTCTCCTCCGACCTCACCCTCTTTGCCGTGACCGCCGCCCTCCTCGGGCTCGGCCTGGTCATGGTGTGGAGCGCGTCCTCCGCCCTCGCCCAGGAGCGGCATGGCAGCGCCTACTACTTCCTGTTCAAGCAGGTGGTGTGGGCCACCCTCGGCCTCGCGGTCATGGTGGCGGCCCTGCGCATCGACTACCGCAAGCTTCGCCGGCCGACCGTCGTCTACACGGTGGTGGCAGGCACTACGCTCCTCCTGATCCTGGTCCTCTTCCTGCGCCCCGTGAACGAGACCCACCGCTGGATCCGCCTGGGGAGCCTGTCCTTCCAGCCCGCGGAGATGGCCAAGCTGGCCGTCATCCTCTTCCTGGCCTACCACATCGAACGGCGGGGAGAGCGGGTGAACGAGTTCCTGCCCGCGCTCTTCCCCGCTCTTCTCCTCCTGGGCTGGTTCGCCTTCCTCGTCTACATCCAGCCCGACCTGGGGAGCGCGGCCACCCTTGTCCTGACCGGTGGAGTGATGCTCTTCCTGGCTGGGGTCCGGCTCCGCTACTTCGCGGCCCTAGCCGTGCCCGGGCTGGGGCTCCTCTACCACCTGGTCATGGGCGCCGCCTACCGCCGCGACCGCATCGAGGCCTTCCTGAACCCCTGGTCCGACGCCCGCGGCACCGGCTACCAGATCATCCAGAGCCTGATCGCGGTGGGCACGGGGGGTGTGACCGGAGTGGGCCTCATGGAGGGGCGCCAGAAGCTGTTCTACCTTCCCTATCCGTACAGCGATTTCATCTACGCGGTGATCGGGGAAGAGCTCGGCCTGCTGGGGGCGGCGGCGGTGGTGATGGCCTTCGTGCTCGTGCTGTGGCGGGGGCTGCGCGCGGCCTGGAAGGCCCCCGACGCCTTCGGGACCTTCCTGGCCGCGGGCCTCACGGTGGGGATCGTGCTCCAGGGCTTCATCAACATCAGCGTGGTGCTGGGCCTCCTCCCCACCAAGGGGATCCCCCTGCCCTTCATCAGCGCGGGGGGCTCGTCGCTCGTGTTCACCCTCCTCGCGGTGGGGCTGGTTCTGAACGTGTCTCAACATGCGGACTGAATGGCGCGGACGATACTCATCGCGGCGGGCGGCACCGGGGGCCACCTCTTCCCCGGGATCGCGGTGGCGGCGGAGCTTTCCCGCCGCTCGCCCCAGACCCGGATCGTCTTTGCGGGAACGCCCCGCGGGCTCGAGACCCGCCTCGTGCCCGCGGCCGGCCACGAGCTCGTGCTCCTGCCCATCCTGCCCCTCAACCGCGTGGGTCTCTTTCCCTTCCTGCGGGGCCTGCTCGCCCTGCCCTACGGCCTGCTGCGCTCCGCGGCCCTCGTCCGGCGCCTCCGCCCCGCGGCCGTCCTCGGGGTGGGCGGCTACGCGGGGGGGCCGGTCGTGCTGGCCGCGGCTCTCCTGGGAGTGCGCACGGTGATCCTCGAGCCCAACGCGAAGCCGGGCTTCACCAACCGCGTCCTGCGCCCGCTGGTGACGCGGGTGGCCTGCGCGTGGGAGGAGGCCCGTCGCGAGTTCGGGGGGAAGGGCGTGATCACCGGCAACCCGGTGCGGGCGGGCTTCGCGCCGCGCCCGCCCCGGCGCCACGCGCCCCCCTTCACGGTCCTCGCCTTCGGGGGGAGCCAGGGGTCGGCCGTCCTGAACCGCGCGCTCCTGGCCGCCCTGCCCCACCTGCCGGGGTCGGAGCGGCTCCGTCTCGTCCACCAGACGGGGGAGGCCATGCGGGGGGAGGTCCTGGCCGGCTACCGCGCCGCGGGGCGACCGGACGAGGTGCTGGCCTTCGTGGACGACATGGAGCGCCGGCTCCAGGAGGCGGACCTCGTGCTCGCGCGGAGCGGGGCTACGACCTGCGCCGAGCTCCTGGCCGCGGGGAAGGCCGCCCTCCTCGTCCCCTTCGCGCGTGCCGCCGGCGACCACCAGCGGGAGAACGCCCGCGCCCTCCAGGCGGCGGGGGCGGCGGCGGTGATGGAGGAGGGGGAGCTCTCGGGGGAGGCCCTGGCCCGCGCCCTAAGGGGACTGCTCGAGAGCCCGGGGACGATCGAGGCCATGGAGGAGGCGGCGCGCCGCCGCGGTCGGCCGGACGCGGCCGCCCGGGTGGCGGACCTGCTAGATGGCTTGGCATGAGCGAGGGACGAGGACGCGGGAGAGGGAGCTCCGGGCTCCTGGGCCCGGCCGGCGCGCGCGGGCGGGTGTCTCCCTCTTTCCCGGCGGGAGCCGAGAGTGCTTAGGAGGATCCAGCACATCCACTTCGTGGGGATCGGGGGCTCGGGCATGAGCGGGATTGCGGAGGTGCTGCTCAACCTCGGCTACACCGTGACCGGGTCCGACCTCCGGCGCTCCGCGATCACCGACCGGCTGGCCGCGCTGGGAGCGCGGGTCGCCGTCGGCCACGACGCCGCCCACCTGAAGGGGGCCCACGTGGTGGTCACCTCCACCGCCGTCCGCAGCGACAACCCGGAGGTGCTGGAGGCGCGGCGGGTGGGCGTTCCTGTCATCCCGCGGGCGGAGATGCTGGCCGAACTGATGCGGCTCAAGTACGGAGTGGTGGTGGCGGGGAGCCACGGCAAGACCACCACCACCTCGATGGTGGCCCTCGTCCTCGACCGGGGCGGCCTCGACCCCACCGTGGTCCTGGGGGGACGGCTGGGCGTGCTCGGCTCGGGGGCCCGGCTGGGCAAGGGCGACTTCGTGGTGGCGGAGGCCGACGAGTCCGACCGCTCCTTCCTCAAGCTCTCGCCAACGGTGGCGGTCGTGACCAACATCGACCGCGAGCACCTCGACGTCTATCGGGACCTCAGCGATCTCCAGGAGGCCTTCATCGGCTTCGTGAACAAGGTCCCCTTCTACGGGGTAGCCGTGCTCTGCCTGGACGACGGGCCCGTGCAGGACATCCTGCCCCGGGTGGAGCGCCGGGTCCTCACCTACGGACTCTCCCCCCAGGCCCACGTTTCCGCCCGCGATCTCAAGGTGGGCCCCGAGGGCTCCGCCTACACCGCCACCCTCGGGGGCCAGGCCCTGGGGCCGATCCGGCTCGCGGTGCCAGGGGCCCACAACGCCCAGAACTCGCTGGCCGCGGTGGCGGTCGGCTCCGACCTCGGCGTCCCCTTCGAAAAAGTACGCGCGGCTCTGGAGGGCTTCACGGGTGTCGACCGGCGCTTCCAGGTGCGGGGCGAGGCGGGCGGCATCACGGTCGTGGACGACTACGGCCACCACCCCACGGAGATCCGCGCCACCCTCGAGACCCTGCGCCTCCGGGCGGGGTCGCGGCGGACGCTCGTGCTCTTCCAGCCCCACCGCTTCACCCGCACCCAGGCCCTCTGGGACGACTTCTGCCGCGCCTTCCACCTGGCGGACGCCCTCCTCTTGACCGATGTCTATGGGGCGGGGGAGGAGGAGATCCCAGGGATCACGGCCGAGGCCCTGGCCCAGGCCATCGCGGAGCGGGGCCACCGCCATGCCGTTTACGCGGGGGACCTGAAGGCGGCCACCGAGCGGCTGGCCGCGGAAGCGCGGGCGGGGGACGTGGTCCTGACCCTGGGGGCGGGAAGCGTGTGGTCGGCGGGGGAAGAGCTGCTGCGGAGGCAGGGGGCGTGAGCGCATGGATCCCCGCGTGACGCCGGCGCTCGCGGAGGCGGGGGTGCCCTTCCGCGAGCAGGAGCCCTTCTCCCGCCACACCTCCATGGGGGTGGGCGGTCCGGCGGCGGTGATGGCTTTTCCCCGCTCGCCCGAGGAGCTCCGGAAAACCCTGGCCCTCCGCGGCGAGCTCGCCGTGCCCCACCGCATCCTGGGCGGGGGATCGAACCTGGTGGTGGTGGACGAGGGCCTGGACGAGCTGATCGTGAACACCGAGGAGATGCGTCGGGTGGAGATCGGAGAGAACGGAGAGGTGACGGCGGCGGCGGGGGCGGGCGTGATCTTCACCGTGGTCCAGTGCTGCCGCGCCGGATGGCGGGGCCTGGAGAGCGCGGTCGGCATCCCGGGCTCGATCGGGGGGGCCGCGGTCATGAACGCGGGGGCTTACGGCTTCTCGATCAGCGACGTCCTCAAGGAGATCCTGGTCTACGACGAGGACGGCTCCCCCGCCCGGCCCCCCGAGGGCTGGCGCTTCCACTACCGCGGGTCCTCCATCCCCGAGGGCTCCGCGGTGGCCTCCCTGACCGTGCGGCTCTCCCCGGAGGACCCCGCGCTTCTGGAGAAGGAGACCCGGGAGCTCACGCGGCAGCGTACGGAGAGCCAGCCCGGCGGGCGCAACGCGGGCTGCGTATTCAAGAACCCGCCCGGGGGCCACGCGGGCAAGATCATCGATGCCCTGGGCCTCAAGGGCACCCGCAAGGGGGGGGCGGTCCTGAGCCCGCGCCACGCGAACTTCGTGGTCAACGACCAGAACGCGCGCGCGGCGGACGTGCTCGCTCTTCTCGAGGTCGTCCACGAGAGGGTGGAGCGGGAGGCGGGCGTCAACCTCGAGCTCGAGGTCAAGGTCTGGAGGCCCCGCCATGGCTAGGCGCGGCCTGCCCTTCGAGCTTCCCCTGGAGGCCATGGCCGATCTTCCCTTGAACCCCGTCCCCTTGGGCCCCGCGGATGACCCGCCCTTCCTCCGTCCCCGGACCAGGACGCGGGTGCGGCGCACCCGGCGGGGCTTCACGGCCCGCGCCATCCTGATCCTGCAGCTTCTGGCCGCCCTTCTCGTCACCCTAGCCGCCCTCTGGACGGGCTACGCCAAGGTGATGGCCAGCGAGCGGCTGCGCGTGGGCCGGGTGGAAGTCCGGGGGAGCCACTTCCTCTCCGAGGGGGAGGTGCGCGAGCTGCTCGGCCCCGCGGTGGGGGAGAACATCCTCGGCCTCAACATCGAGGCCCTGAAGACCCGGCTGCGCGCCTCGCCCTGGGTGGCCGACGCCACCGTCGGCCGCACCCTGCCCGACACCCTCAAGGTGGAGATCCGCGAGCGGGTCCCCCTGGCCCTGGCGGAGGTGGAGCGGCTCTACCTCATGGACGGCGACGGCGCCCTCATCGACGTCTACGGTCCCCGCACCGCCGCTTTCGACCTCCCCATCGTGCGCGGCCTGGGCGGGGTGGAGGGCGAGGACCGTCGGGAACGCGCGCAGCGGGCGGGGACCCTGCTGCGCGACCTCGGAGAGCTCTCCGCGGAGGTGTCGGAGGTGTTCGTGGACGGCGCGGGGGACATGAGGGTCGTGCTCAAGGGGGCGGGCGAGGTGCTGCTCATGGGGTCCCCGCCCTACCGCCGGCGCTTCCTCACTTTTCTCGGTCTCCGGCGGGACCTCGCGGAGAGGGCCCCCGGGACCGCCGCATTCGACCTGCGCTTCCGCGGCCGCATTTATGCGCGGCCCCTGGAAACCGTCCCCCCCGTTCCGGCCGCCGGGGGACCGCCCCCCCGGGCGGCGAAGGCACGCCCAAGGGAGAGAGGGAACTAGCTTTGGCCAAGAAAAAGGACCGTTACATCGTGGGCCTGGACATCGGGACCCACAAGATCTGCGCCATCGTGGCCGAGATCACGGAAGAGGGCCGCCTGGACGTGATCGGAATCGGCCAGACGGAGTCCAAGGGCCTTCGCAAAGGGGTGGTCATCAACCTCGAGGCCACCGTGGACTCCATCAAGCGCGTCCTCGAGGAGGCGGAGCTCATGGCGGGGGTGGAGATCGGCTCCGCCTACGTGGGGATCGCGGGGACCCACATCCGCGGCTTCAATTCCCGGGGGGTGATCGCGGTCTCCAGCAAGAACCGGGTCATCGAGCGGGAGGACGTGCACCGGGCCATCGAGGCGGCCAAGGCCGTCTCCATTCCCCTGGACCGCGAGATCCTCCACGTGCTGCCCCAGGAGTTCGTGGTGGACGACCAGGACGGCATCGGGGACCCCACGGGCATGACCGGGACCCGGCTGGAGGTCAACGTCCACATCATCACCTGCTCCTCCACCGCCGCCCAGAACACCGTGACCTGCGTGAACCGGGCCGGGCTGGAGGTGATCGACACCGTCCTCACCCAGATCTCGGCCGCGGAGGCCTGCCTCACCCCCGACGAGAAGGAGCTGGGGGTGGCCCTGGTGGACATCGGGGGCGGCACCACCGACCTCGCCATCTTCGAGAAGGGCTCGCTCTGGCACACCGCGGTCCTGCAGGTGGGGGGCGAGCACTTCACCAACGACGTGGCGGTGGCCCTGCGCACCCCCGTCAACGAGGCGGAGAAGATCAAGAAGAAGCACGGCTGCGCTCTCACCTCCATGGTCCCGGAGGAGGACTCGATCGAGGTGCCGAGCGTGGGGGGCCGCAAGCCCCGGATCATGGCCCGCCAGGTGCTAGGGGACGTGGTCCAGGCCCGGGCGGAGGAGATCTGCCAGCTCGTCCTCACCGAGATCAGGAGGGCCGGCTTCGACCGCAGCCTGAACAGCGGGGTCGTGCTCACGGGGGGGGGCAGCATCCTGGAAGGGATGCCGGAAATCGCGGAGCAGATCTTCGACATGCCCGTGCGGAGGGGCACCCCGGCCGGGATCGGGGGCCTGGTCGACGTGGTGGCCAGCCCCGTCTACTCCACCGCGGTGGGGCTGGTGCTTTGCGGATATCGCAACCGGGCCGGCCGAGCCCTGGGGACCACGCGGCAACAGGCGGCGACGGGGACCTTCGGCAAGGTGACCGGGCGCCTCATGGGCTGGTTGTCGGACTTTTTCTGAGGGGATCTTCCCGGCCCCGCGAGCGCGGGACGACCGGGGGAAGGCGACGGGCCGGCCAGGAGGGCCGGCCGGGCAGAACCAAGGAGGTGGCCATGGACGTCAAGAGCGAAGGCGCGGCCTTTCCGCCTGTGCCCATCACCGAGAGCCGTTCCCGAGAGGTCGTCCGCCGGGGCGGGGGCTTCGCCCTGCGCGACCCCGGAGACCTGCCCTGCGAGATGTGTGGCGCCTTCGTCGTCGCCTATCACTGCAAGCGGATCTGCCTGCGCTGCGGGTTCATGACCGGTTGCTCGGAAGGGATTTGAGCTATGACCAAGCATAACGATGCGCCGGGCCGCATCACCTTCGCGGACGAGGAGATGAGCGGGGCCCGGATAAAGGTGGTGGGGGTGGGGGGGGGAGGCGGCAACGCGATCGCCCGCATGATCGCCTCCGGGCTCCAGGGGATCGAGTTCATCGCCGTGAACACCGACCTCCAGGCCCTGCGCGCGAACCGCGCTCCGGTGAAGATCCAGATCGGGGCCAAGGTCACCAAGGGGCTGGGGGCGGGAGCCAACCCTGACATCGGCCGCCAGGCCGCGGTGGAGGACACGGAGAAGATCTGCGACGCCCTGGAGGGCGCGGACATGGTCTTCATCACCACCGGGCTCGGGGGGGGAACGGGCACGGGTGCGGCCCCCGTGGTCGCCTCCATCGCCGGCCAGCTGGGGGGGGAGACCGGCAGCGTCCTCACGGTGGCGGTGGTGACCCTTCCCTTCGGCCTGGAGGGGAAGCGGCGCATGAGCCAGGCCATGGATGGCCTGGTCCAGCTGCGCGAATGCGTCGACTCCGTGATCGCCATCCCCAACGACCGCCTCCTCCAGACGGTGGCCCGCAACACCCCCGTCTCCGAGGCCTTCCGCGTGGCCGACGACGTCCTCCGGCAGGCGGTGCAGGGGATCAGCGACATCATCACCGTGCCTGGCCAGATCAACCTGGACTTCGCGGATGTGCGCGCGGTCATGAAGGGCATGGGCCAGGCCGTGATGGGCACCGGGATCGGCCAGGGCGAGAACCGGGCGGTGGAGGCCGCCCAGCGCGCGATCTCGAACCCCCTCCTGGAGGACAGCTCGATCGAGGGCGCCAAGGGCATCATCGTCAACATCACGGGGGGTTCCGATCTCTCCTTGGCGGAGGCGGCGGAAGCCACCTCCCTCATCACCAAGGTCGCGGACCCGGAGGCCAACGTCATTTACGGGATCGTGACCGACGAGTCCATGGGCAACGCGGTCAAGGTCACGGTGATCGCGACCGGCTTCACGCGCGGCCCGCGCAAAGCGGTCCCCACCCCCGTGGACCTCACCAACTACATGGGCTCCCAGACCGCGATGCCGCACTCCTCGGCGGAGGCGGGGGGCAGCTTCTACCGCAAGACGCCCAACAACCCCAAGGCGGCGGTGGCGGGAGGGAGGGTGGACCTGGACGTGCCCGCCTTCCTGCGCAAGCAAGGGGGTGGAAGCGACTAGTGTCGGCGTCTATAATCGGCACCTTGCCCCGGGCGTGGAGGTGCCGTTGGGATCAGGCCGACCGCAGCGGACCCTAGTCGCCTTCGCCCTGGTCACCCTGGCCCTCCCCTTCCGGGCCCGGGCCCAAGAGGCGCCGGCCGCGCCCCCCGAGGCCCCGGCCCGCCCCGCCGAGGCCGCGGCCTCCCCCGCCGTCGACCGGCCCCATCCCGACGACGGGCGCCGCACCGGCGCGCGCTTCCTCGCGAACTTCGGGCGCGACACGGTGGGCGTCTTCTCCTCCGACAACCTGGTCCCCTTCCTGGTGAGCGCGGGCGTGAGCGGCGGGGGGGCCCTCTTCGACAACAACGTGCAGAACTACTTCGCGGCCCAAAGGCGAGCCCAATGGCTCGGTAACGCTGGCGACCGGCTGGGTCAGGCCTACGTCATCGGACCGCTCGCGGCCGCGCTGTTCGGCGCGGGCCGTCTGGCCAGAGATCAGCGCTTCCGCGATGCGACCTACGACATAGCCGAGGTCACCCTCGTCGCCGTGACCTACACCACCGCCCTCAAGTATGCGACGCAGCGGCCCCGGCCGGACGGCTCCGACAAGCTCTCCTTTCCCTCCGGACACACCTCGAACGCGTTCGCCTGGGCCACGGTGGGCGCTCACTACTACGGCTGGAAGCTGGGCGTGCCGGGCTACCTTTTGGCCGGGCTCATCGGCGTGTCGCGCATGGAGATCAGGGCGCACCACCTCTCCGACGTCCTGGCCGGGGCCGGGATTGGCTACATCGTGGGCCGCACCGCCGTTCGCCGGGACGGCGAGCCCCTCCCGGGCAAGCCCCGCGTCCGTTTGGCCCCCGGGCTCGACCCGCAGGGGTCGGGCGCCGGCCTCGTCTTAACCGTAACCTTCTGAGCGTCGGGTGCGTCCAATCCGCCACCGGGCGCGTCCCGGAGGGCCGTGACCGGCGAGGGGGTCTGATTCATGAATGCCTGGGTCAGTCGCGTTTTGCCCGGTGTGATGGCGGTGGCCGTGCTCGGGTCTCATCTCTGGGCGCCCGAGGCGGAAGCCCGGCCGGCGGAGAGGGCGGACGACGGATGGGCCACTGCGGACCCGGGGCTCCTGAAGCTGAACGCTTCCCGTCTCCAGGCCCTGGACGCCGCCATCCGCTCCGAGGGATTCAAGAAGATCACGAGCGTCCTGGTCGCGCGCCACGGAAAGCTGGCTTTCGAGGCGTATGTCGACTCGAACGCGACCGCCCTCCAGAACACAAGGTCCGCCACCAAGACGGTGACGGGAATGCTGGCGGGGATCGCCATCGACAAGGGCCTCCTGAAGGGGGTGGGGGAGCCCGTCCTCCCCTTCTTCCCCGACAAGCGCCCCCTCCAGAACCCCGATCCCCGCAAGGAGCAGATCACGGTCGAGGACCTGCTCACCATGAGTTCGCTTTTGGAGTGCAACGACTGGAACGATTTCTCCCGCGGGAACGAGGAGCGAATGTACCTCATCGAGGACTGGCTCCAGTTCACCCTCGACCTCCCGATCCGGGGATTCATGTCGGGACAGGGGCCGAAGGACTCCCCCTTTGGGCGCAGCTTCAGCTATTGCACGGCCGGCGTCTTCACGCTCGGACAGGTGGTCGCGCGCGCCAGCGGCCAGCCCGTGAATGCCTTCGCGGACAAGGTCCTCTTCTCTCCGCTCGGCATAGAGCGCGCGGAGTGGCCGTTCTCCCCCCTGGGCCTCGCCCAGACCGGAGGCGGCCTCCGCCTGCGGAGCCGCGACCTCTTGAAGCTGGTGCAGCTCTATCTTGACCGCGGAGTCTGGAACGGCGCCCGCATCGTGCCCGAGGCCTGGGTCGGGGCCTCCACGAAGCCCCACGCCCGGATCGACGAGGAGACCAACTACGGCTACCTGTGGTGGCTGCGGTCGCTGAAGTCGGGGGACAAGGCATACCCCGCCTACATGATGGCCGGCAACGGCGGCAACAAAGTGGTCGCCATCCCGGCGCTGGACCTCACGGCCGTGATCACCAGCACCAACTACAACACCAAGGGCATGCACGAACAAACGGACAAGATCCTGACCGAGTACATCCTGCCCGCCGTCGAGCCCTAGCCCACGCCCCGCTCTCCGCCCCGCGCGCCGGGACCGCCCGGGGTCCCGTGCTAGAATCCGCCATTCTTCTGAACAAGGAGGCGGCGATGCGGCGCTTCGTCCTGGTGTCAGCTCTCCTCGTTGGTGTGCTGGCCGTGGGCAGACCCGGCGGGGCTCAGCCCGCGGCTCCGGGCGGCAAGCATCATGTCCTGGCCGCGACCAAGGAGAACGTGCAGTGGGGCTGGCTGGATCCGACCGAGAAGCCCAAGCTCACGGTCGACTCCGGGGACACGGTCTCGGTGGAGACGCTCTACCACTCGCTGGACCAGCTACAGCCCGACACGCCGATGGCGGAGATCGTCCGCCTGCGCCTGGCCAATCCCGGCGGGGGCCCGCATTCGGTGACGGGGCCGATCTTCGTCAACGGCGCCGAGCCCGGCGATACCCTCGAGATCCGGATCCGGAAGATCACGCCCAAGCCCTCGGGGTTCAATTTCCACTTGCCGGGAGCGCAATTCCCCACCATTGGCATGCTCGCCCCTGAGTTTCCGGACGGCTTCGTTCGCTACTACAAGCTCGACCTTGCCAAGATGCAGACCGAATTCAAGCCCGGCGTGATGCTCGACCTCAAGCCTTTCCCGGGGATCGTGGCCGTGGGCGTGGACCCGAACGAGCCGAAGGAGAGGGCAGGGCCGCCCATCCACGACGCCAAAGGGCGCACGAGCACGCTGCGGCCCTGGAAAAACGGCTCCAACCTGGATCTGAACGAACTGCAGGCCGGCTCGTCCTTCTTTGTGCCCGTTTTCCAGAAGGGCGGGCTGATTTGGATCGGCGACGCGCACTGCCGGCAGGGCAATGGTGAGGTCAATCTCACCGCCCTGGAGTGCGCTTACAAGGAGATCGAGATCCAACCCGTGGTCCGGAAGGACCTCAAGATCGAGTGGCCGCGGGCGGAGACGAAGACCCACTGGATCTTGATGGCCTTCGACGAGGACCTGAACGAAGCCATGAAGATCGCGGTGCGGAACACGGTGGACTTCCTGGCTTCCCAGAAGCTCGTGCCCATGAGCCGCGACGAGGCCTACGCGCTGACCTCCATGGTCGCCGACTGCCGCGTCACCCAGGTCGTGGACATCCGTAAGGGAGTCCACTGCATGGTGCCCAAGTCCGTCTTCGCCAAGGAGTAGGGCCACCGGCGGTTGGCATTCAGTTTCGGCGCTCTAGCTCAGCCCCTGGGCGTACAACTCTGAGAGGATACGCCGGAGGCGGTAGACGTAGAAGCGGCCGTCGGGCGTCGGTAGGACGTCCCGGATCCGCTGAGCCAACCCGGCGGGGTCGCTGGGTGTGATCCCCTTCCAGAGCCACCGCTGCCCGGTCAGGATGTCCACCTTGAAGACACGGGCCGGCAGCTCTCCCCGGTGGACATGAAGAAAGATCGGTTGTCGGCCGTGAAACGCGCGGGAACGTCTCCGGGCTCGGTTCCGGGAATGCTCCTCATGCTGGGTCTCGGGGTACGCCTCGCCAAGGCTGGACCCGACCGAGAACCGTGACTCAGGACACACTACCGAACAATCGACTCGCCAAGCACCCTCCGGGCGTCGCATACTTGAGCGTGCGCGTTTGTTCCCGGGGCTCGTGGATTCTGGTCGCGGGCGCTTGTCTGGGCGGCCTGGCCGCCTGCCACACCGGCCCCCCGAGTGCGCCCACGCCCACTCCCCCTCCCACGACTCTCGTGCCGGCGACGCTGGCCGATCTCTCCGCCTCCGCGGCGTCGCCCCAGGCCGGGCAGCAAATCAGTTGCAAGATGGACGTGATCGCCCAGGTGACGCTGGTGAATCACTCGGCCACCGGCGCCGTGAGCGTGACCGGCGTCCGCAAGACAACCCAGGGCCTTTCGGGGGGCTGCTCGGTGGGGTCGAGCTCATTCACCTACGGAACCGCCCCCATCGGGGTCGGCCCGGGCGAGACGGTAGTGGTGATGAACCGGGCTCTCTACAGCGGCGGCTCCGGCTGCTGCTCGACCGCGAGCGCGTGCGACGGCAGCAACACCTGCGGGATCCAGGAAAGCTTCACCGCGCTCACCACGGTGGGCGAGGTTGCCGCGGGGAGCTTTTCCTACCAAGTGAACTTCCTTAACTGCACCATGTGCGCGGCGACGATGGCGGCGGCCGGGATACGCTGTCCGCCCCCTGCGCACTGACCCAAAGGGCGTACCCGGTACGCAGCCAGGAGTGGCGACGCTCAGCGATCCCTAGCGGAGCGCTTCCGGCGCCATTGGCCAAACTGACCCACGACCGCTGGCCCGGTCGTTTCCCCGGCGTGCAGGAGCCATGCTAGAATCCGAGGTTTAGTCCGTGCCCGTCGTGACGGAGGGAGCCACTGTTGCTACAAACCAAGCGGGTCAGCGGTCTCTTGGTCCTGGGAGCGGTCCTCGCCGCCCCTCTCTCCTCTCAAACGCTCGACCCTCCCGCTCCTCCGGACCTGGGCCGGTTTTTCCCGAGCGACGGCTCGCCGGAAGACGGGCAGCGGACCCTCGGCGCTTTCCCCCGGAACCTTGGCCGCGGCCTGGTGGGCGTCTTCAGCAAGGACAGTCTGGCCCCCCTCCTGATCGGAGCCGCGGTCAGCGGAGGCTCTTCCTTCCTCGACACCCGGACCAGGAGCGCGGTCTCCTCCCCCGCGAGCATCTTCGGCAACGCAGGGGACACGGGGGGGAGCTTCCCCGTGATGGCGCCCATCGCGCTCGGGCTCTTCGCCAGCGGCCGGCTAGTCGGGGATGGACGCTTCCGGGCCGCGAGCTACGACATCACGGAGGCCTTGATCCTGAGCGAGGTCTACACCGAGGTCATGAAGAGGGCCGTCCACCGAACGCGGCCCGACGGCTCGGACAACTACTCCTTTCCCTCCGGCCACACCTCGGCGGCCTTCGCCTGGGCCACCGTGGCCAACGCCCACTACGGGCCGAAGGTGGGGATCCCCTCCTACCTCGTGGCCAGCGCCATCGGCGCCTCGCGTCTGGTCAAGGACAAGCACTACCTGAGCGATGTGCTCGCGGGAGCGACCTTGGGCTACATCGTCGGCCGTACGGTGGTGCGCGAGAACGGCGAGCCGCTCGCTCGACGGACTCGGGTCAGCCTCGTCCCCACAAGCGACGCCAAGGGGACGGGGGCGGGGGTCGGCCTCTCCGTAGAGTGGTGAATCTCCAGTAGAATAGGGGGTCCTCCCAGCGTCGGGAGGAATGCCCTATGAGCCGACGGCTGCACGAGCGCCACTCCTTCCTCCGCGAGGCGGAGGTTTTCCTGCAGGCCGTGCCCCACCAGGGCTCGTTCCGGGTGGCCCTCTGCTACCCCAACCTCTATTTTGTGGCGATGTCCAATCTGGGCTTCCAGAGCATCTACCAGATGCTCAACGCCCTGCCCGATGTCCTCTGCGAGCGGGCCTTCCTGCCCGACGACCGGGACCGGGAAGAGCTGCAGCGGAGCGGCCAGAGCCTGGTGAGCCTGGAGTCGGGCACCGACCTCCGGCGCTTCCACGCCCTCGCCTTCTCGGTGTCGTTCGAGAACGACTATCTGCATGTGCTGCAGATGCTGCGGCTGGCGGGGATTCCCCTCCGGGCCGCGGATCGGGGGAAAGACGACCCCCTCGTGATCCTGGGCGGCTCCGCCCTCTTCCTGAACCCGGAGCCCCTGGCTCCCTTCGCGGACCTGGTGGCGGTGGGGGAGGGGGAGGCGCTGGTACCAAAGATGATGGAGGCGCTCGTCGGGGCCTCCGATCCCCGACGGGGCCTCGAGGCCCTGGGAGAGAAGGACGGGTTCTACGTCCCCTCCCGTCATTCCGTGCGCTACCACAAGGACGGCACGGTGGCCGCCTACGACGGCCCCGGCCCCGCCATCCGCCAGCGCGGCTGGCCGGGAAAGATGGCGCTGCCGCAGTCGGTGGTGCTCACCCCCCACACCGAGATGTCCATGAAGTTCATGGTGGAGATCTCCCGGGGCTGCCCCTGCATGTGCCGCTTCTGCTGGGCGGGCTACAACTACCTGCCCGTGCGCGGCTTCTCGCGCCGCGCGATCGTGGACCGTGCCCGCGAGGTCCGCGCGGCCACGGGCAAGATCGGCCTCGTCTCCACCGCCGTCTGCGACCACCCGGAGATCGACGGAATCGTGGAGGACCTGGCGGGCCAGGGCTACGAGGTCTCGGTGGCGTCCTTGCGCCTGGACGATCTCACCCCCGACTTCGTGTTCCGGCTGGCCGACACCGGCGTGCAGGGCCTGACCCTGGCCCCCGAGTGCGGATCCGACCGCATGCGGCGGATCCTCAACAAGCAGTTCACGAACGAGGAGATCCTCGACAAGGCCACCTGGATCTTCGAGAACGGGATCCAGAACCTGAAGCTCTACTACATGGTGGGCCTGCCCTGGGAAGAGCACGCCGATGTGGAAGCCATCGTGACTCTGACCGAAGGGATCAGGCAGCGGATGCTGAAGGTGGCGCGGGGCCGGGGGCGGATCGGCCGTATCCACCCCTCCGTCAACCCCTTCGTGCCCAAGCCGGGCACGCCCTACCAATGGCTCCCCGTCCCGAGCCCCAAGGAGACCGATCGCAAGCTCCAGTTCCTGCGCCGGGCCTTCGGCCGCATGCCCAACGTGGACGCGATCTGCAAGAGCGTGCGTACGGGGACCGCGCAGTCGATCCTGGCTCTGGGCGACCGGCGGCTGGGAGATGCCCTGGAACTCGCGGTGCGGGAGGGGATCGATCTTCCGCGCGCGGTCCGGGCCGCCGGCCTCGACCCCGCCTTCTACCTTTTCCGCGGGCGGAGCCCCCAGGAGACGCTGCCCTGGGACGTGGTCGACAACGGCGTGAGCAAGGCCTACCACCTCCGCGAGCTGGACAAGAGCCGGAAGGAAGCCCTCTCCCCCCACTGCCCCGAGGTCCAGGGCTGCATCCGCTGCGGGGTCTGCCTGGAAACGCCCAATCCCATCTACCGACTTCCCGAGAAATGGAAGGCCCTGGGGACATCGCCCCGGTACTTGAAAGTCGCCCCGGTGTCCTAACCGGCTGCGCATGCCTGCCCAACGCACGCCGAGCAATTCTGGGTTTGCGGCCGCCGAGGCCGCCCTCCTCCTGGTCAGCCTCCTGCTCTTCGCCCTGGCCGTGTACGTGGCCTCCGAGTTTTGGGCTACCCCCCAGGTAGCGGGGGTCTTTCCGATTCCGGCCCGGGAGACGGTCACGCTGCGCGGCACTCACTTCTCTTCCGAGCCGGGCGGCAACATCGTCCTCTTCGGGGACAAGGTCGGGCGGGTGCTCCGGGCTTCGCCCACCGCCCTCGATGTGGAGGTGCCCGACTTCGGGCTCTCCGGCGCCGGGCAGGTGAGCGTGCCCCTCCGGGTCTTGGTGGGCGACCGCTCCTCGACCGGGCGCGCGGTCACGGTGGCGGCCCCGCTCGGACAGCCTGCCTCTGCCCCACCCTCGCCGGCCCCCGCCGTCGTGGCCACCGCGCCTACGCCGTCGGCGATGCCGTCCCCCGAGGCCCCGCCCGCGTCTCCTGCTGCCCCCGAGGTGACGAGGGTCAAGGCGCTCCCCACTCCCAGCCCCCCCGGCCCCGATCTGGCCGCGATGATCGACGAGGCGGACAGTGTCGCTAAGGGTCGCAAGTTCGAGTCCGCGGTCCAGCTCTATGACGAGATCCTGAAAAAAGAGCCTGAGAACGCGAGGGCCCGCAACGGGCGCACCACCGCCCAGTCCGCGGTCGCGTCCCTCCAGAAGACCTTCACCTCGGGAAAGACGGCGGGGGAGGGTCGCGGGGCGCGCGGCGATTTCAAGGCCTTCGACGCGCGCGAGGTCTCCGTGAAGAAGCCCGCGGACGTGCCGGGTCGGATCGAATTCGAGGTGATCCCCCCTCGGCTGGCGGCGGGCGACCCCTACACGGTCAAGGTGTTCCTGCAGAACGAGGGGAGCAAGGGCATCAAGGTCGCGACCCTGAGGGTATCCAGCGCGTTGAACGGGGCCCGCTCCGACGCCGCCGTCCCGCCGCCCAAGGCGGAGCTGGCCCCCCGGGAGCGGGCCCTCCTCTATGAGGAGACGGGGGTCTGGCGGGATGGCGTCACGTCCTGGACCCTGGAGGTGCAAGTGGGCTCGGGGCGGGGCGACACTTATAGGAACCAGATCCACTGGAAGTAGGCCCATCCGGAATTTTCTTGAACCCTCGGTGGGGGCCCAAGCGTCTTAGTGGGTGACGAGATCAGGAGAAAGGATGTCCCCACTCATGCGTAAGGGACTGATCGGTATCGGTGTCGTGGTCCTTGCGGGCGGCCTCTCCGTCGCCCTCTACAGTAAGTCCAACTCCCAGAAGGACAAAGGCTGGAAGACGGTGGCCGTCACCCGGGGGCCAGTGGTCGAGAAGGCCCTGGCCATCGGGGCCATCAAGCCGAAGCGCGAGATTGCGGTCAAGAGCAAGATCTCGGGGATCGTGAAGATCTCCTACCGCCAGGTGGGGGACAAGGTGGCCGCGGGGGACCCCCTCTTCGACATCATTCCCGACCCCACGCCCCTCGAGCTCACGGAGGCGCGGCGGGAAGTCGAGAGCTCCCGCAACGTCTTCGATCAGGCCAAGAAGAAGTGGGACCGGAACGACGCTCTTCGCCAGCAGGGCATCGTCTCCAGCCAGGACTGGGAGCAGACGGACAAGGACCTGCAGGAGGCGCAGATTCACTTGAACCTGTCGTCGGAGCGGCTGGCCCTCGTCGAGAAGGGGCGCGTGCACTCCCACGAGCTCAACGTGGAGTCGATCATCCGCGCCCCCATCTCGGGGACCGTGCTCGAGCTGCTCGTGAACGAGGGCGACCCCGTCGTACCCCTCACTTCCTATCAGGCGGGCACTGCCCTCACCAGCCTCGCCGACATGTCCACCCTGGTGTTCAAGGGCACCGTGGACGAGATCGACGTGGGCAAGCTCAAAGAAGGAATGCCCGCCCACATCAAGGTGGGGGCCCTGCCCGACGCCAAGGTGGAGGGCAAGGTCTACAAGATAGCCCCCAAGTCCAAAACCGCGGAGGGGGCCACCCTCTTCGACGTGGAGATCGAGCTCCTGCCCGGCAAGGACGTCGTCCTGCGCGCGGGCTACTCCGCCAACGCCGACATCGCGGTCCGCGAGAAGGCCGACGTGCTGCAGATCCCCGAGCGGCTGGTGACCTTCACGGAGGGCAAGGCGTCAGTGGAGATCCCGGGCCCGGGCGACTCCGAGCCGGTCAAGAAGCCGATCAAGATCGGCCTTTCCGACGGCATGATCGTGGAGGTGGCGGACGGCCTGGGCGAGAAGGACTTGGTGGTCGAGCGGCCGCCCAAGAAGATCGAGTAGCGTGCGGGCGCGCTGATCGAGGACCCCGACCATGACGTCGCTGTCTTTCCTCCGGCAAATGCTGCAGGACGTGCGGCACCAGAAGGTGCGCACGGTGCTAACCCTCTTCGGGATCACCTGGGGGACGGTCTCCGTCTCCCTGCTCGTCGCTTTCGGAGAAGGCCTGGAGAAACGCATCCGGAAGAACCAGCACGGCATGGGCGAGAACATCGTGATCGCCTGGCCGGCGCGAACGTCGATCCCCTACCAAGGGCTGGGCAAGGGCCGCCGGATCCGGGTCAACGACGAAGACATCGAAGTCTTGAAGCGGGAGATACCGGAGGCAACTTTCTCCGGGGAGCACGAGCGGAGCAAGAGTGCGTTCCGTCACGATCGGGTCCGGATCACCCCTCAGATCTCCGCCAACAGCCCCATCTTCGCGGCCATGCGCAACATCATCCCCGCCTCCGGTGGGCGCTATGTGAACGACGTGGACGTGGACCGCCGCCGGCGGGTGCTCTTCCTGGGCGACAAGCTCAAGCACGACCTGTTCGGCGACGGGGAGGCGGTGGGGCAGACGGTGATGATCGACAACGCCCCCTTCGTGGTGATCGGGGTCATGGAGAAGAAGGCCCAGGACTCGAGCTACAGCGGCCGCGACCAGGACAAGGCCTTCATGCCCGAGACCACCTTCAACGGCTTCTTCACCGAGAGCTACGTTGACGACTTCATCTTCCAGCCGCGGGAGGAGGGGCAGGTGAAGGAGGTGACCCGCAAGGTCTACGAGGTCCTGGCCCGGCGCCACCAGTTCGATCCCCTGGACAAGGAAGCCATCGGAATGTGGGACACCACGGAGGCGGAGAAGTTCTTCCGCGTGTTCTTCGGCACCTTCCGCGCCTTCCTCGGGATCATCGGCTCCTTCACCCTCATCGTGGGGGGGATCGGGGTCTCCAACATCATGTACGTGGTGGTGGAGGAGCGAACGCGGGAGATCGGGATCAAGCTGGCGGTGGGGGCCAAGCCGCGCTTCATCCAGGGGCAGTTCCTGACCGAGACCCTGACCCTGACCGCGGTGGGGGGGGCCCTGGGCTTCCTGGTCACCCTCCTCGTCATGGCCGCCTTCCCCAAGAGCCTCGACGAGTACATCGGCACCCCCGAGGCTTCGCCCGTCGTCATCCTCACCACCGCCACCCTGCTCGGCCTCATCGGATTCGTGGCCGGGTACTTCCCGGCCCGACGGGCCTCAATGCTGGACCCCGTGGTCGCCTTGAAGCTGGCCTGATCCATGGTCTCCCGGGCCGAAGTGCTGATGGTTTGGAAGCTGTTCCGGGCCGACGCCGCCCACAACCGGAAGCGCATCACCTTGACCGTGCTCGCCATCGCCTGGGGCACGCTCTCCATCGTGCTCCTCCTCTCCTTCGGGGAAGGGCTGAAGCGCGCCTTCCATCGCGGAAAGCTCGGGATGGGCGAGGGCATCGGGGTGGTGTGGCCGGGGGCCACCACCCGGGCCTACCGCGGCCTTCCTTCCGGGCGGACGGTCAGCTTCACGGACGAGGACGCGGAACTGCTCAAAGCCCGGATCCCCGAGCTCCAGTCCCTGAGCCGCGAGTACTCCCGGCGGCGGGGCCTGACCGTGGGGACCAAGACCGTGAACGCCCGCATCCGGGGCGTCGACCCCTCCTTCGGGGAGATGAGGAATCAGGTCCCCCAGGCGGGGGGGCGGTTCATCGACGAGCCCGATCTGGCCGAGAAGCGCCGGGTCGTGTTCCTGGGGGACGAGCTGGCCCAGGACCTCTTCGGCACCCAGGACGTGGTGGGCAAGACCGTCCTCATCAATCAGTCCAGCTTCCTGGTCGTGGGCGTCATGCAAAAGAAGATCATGATGGGCATGTACAGCGGGCCCGACAAGGGCCAGGCCACCATGCCCGCCAGCACCTTCAAGGCCACCTACTCGGATGCGACCGTCGGAAACTTGGTCTACAAGCCGCTCCGCCCCGATCTGGGGGACCAGGCCAAGGCGGAGATCTACCGGATCCTGGGCGGGAAGCACCAATTCGACCCCGACGACACCCGCTCCCTCGGGATCTGGGACACCCGCGAGGACCAGCGGCTGACGACCAACATCGCGGTCGGGATCCAGATGTTCCTGGGCGTGATCGGGGCCCTGACCCTCGGCGTGGGGGGGATGGGGGTGGCCAACATCATGTACGCGGTGGTCAAGGAGCGGACGCGCGAGATCGGGGTGAAGATGGCGCTCGGGGCCAAGTCCCGCCAGGTCATGGCCCCCTTCGTCCTGGAGGCCCTGCTCATGACCGTGCTCGGAGGGTTCATGGGCACCCTGGTCAGCCTCGGCCTCATGGCCGGCATCGCCGCCATCCCCTTGAAGGGCGAGGCCTTCGAGTTCCTTGGGCGGCCCACTTTCTCGCCCGCCATCGCTGTCGCCACCTCCACCATCCTGGGCACGATCGGAATGCTGGCCGGCTACTTCCCGGCCCGCCGCGCCGCCGCCGTCAACCCCGCTGTCTCCCTGAGGTACGAGTGACATGATCCAGATGAAAGGGATCCGCAAGGTCTACAGCATGGGCCGGGTGGAGGTGGAGGCGCTGCGCGGCATCGACCTTGACATCGGGGGCAACGAGTACGTGGCGGTGGTGGGCCCCTCGGGCTCCGGCAAGTCGACCCTCATGAACATCCTGGGCTGTCTGGACACCCCCAGCTCCGGCGAGTACGTGCTCTCCGGGGAAGCGGTGGCGGGGCTGGACCGCAATCGCCTGGCCGAGATCCGGAACCGGCACGTGGGCTTCGTCTTCCAGAACTTCAACCTCCTTCCCTATGCGAGCGCACTCGAGAACGTGGAGCTGCCGCTACTCTTCGCGGGGGTGTCGGCCAAGGAGCGTCGGGAGAGGGCGGAGGAGATGCTGCGGCGGGTGGAGCTTCAGGACCGCATGGACCACAAGCCCACCGAGCTCAGCGGCGGCCAGATGCAGCGGGTGGCCATCGCCCGCGCCCTCGTCAACCGGCCCGCCATGGTCCTGGCCGACGAGCCGACCGGGAACCTGGACTCCGGCTCAGGCCAGGGGATCGTGGGCCTTTTCAGCGAGCTGCACGCGGGCGGCCAGACCATCCTCATGATCACCCACGACCAGGCGGTGGCCCGGGTGGCCTCACGGATCATCCAGATCCGCGACGGCCAGATCGTGGAGGACCGGCCGGCCGCGGCCTGAGGTGGTCTGAGCGAGAGGTGCGGGTCCCTCTCCAACCAAACTCGTGAGTTGCGGCGCTCGAGCAGGCGTGGCCGGCAAATGACGGCAGGGCGGTCAGGCTGGGCGGACGGGCAGAACGACTCGGGGTCGGGGCTCCGGGCCGGGCGGGTTCCGGGGCCGAAGGGTCCCCGGCTCCAGGAAGCGGGCCATGAACTCGTCGCACCAGAGGCAGACGTTCTTTAGGGCGAGGGCCCGTTTGCGACCATACTCCCCGCTCACCCCCAGCGACTCCCCCACGCCGTAAGCGTCGCCCTCGTTCAGCTTCTTCCAGATCGGGGAGGCCGCGATGCGGTCCAGCACCGCGGACACCCGCTCCTGGCGGGCGTCCCCCAAGGGATAGAGAGTGCCCGGGCAGCAGGGGCTTATCTTGAAGAGCTGGATGGAGAGCTCCTGGGGCAATTCGGTGCCCCCCAGAAAGCCCCGGGCCCCAGAGAGGATGGCGCAGAAGTTATGAGTTCCGTCCTGGAGCCAGACATCCTGGCGAAGGGCTTCGCCGCGGGCCCAGTTCCCGCCGAGCCACAGGTCTTCCGTGGCTCCCCAGAAACCATAGCTCGAGCCTTCGTGCTTGAGGTAAGTCCGCTTGCTGATCAAAGGCCGGGGGTCGTCGCCGCTCATACCCCGGCTCTGGAAGAGCGCCTCCAGCTCCGCCCTGCGTGCCCCCGCGTGCTTGTGGAAGCGGTCGATGCTGGCCACGTCGATGCGGGTCACCCCCCGGGCCAGGAGGGCGTCCAGTTTCTCTCCCGTCAGGAGGTCGCCGTTGGTCTGGAGCATGACCTGGGTCTGTCCGCCGTACTTTCTAGCCACCGCCTCCAGGAGCGCGTGGAGTTTCTTCTCCTCCGTCAAGGGCTCGCCCCCGGAGAGGATCAGCCGGCCCAAGCGGCCGGGCAGGTTGTCGACGATGGCCAGACCGTCCTCGAGGGGGATCGTTTGCCCCCGCGGCGAGGAGTCGTTGTAGCAGTGCGCGCAGTTGTCGTTGCAGAGTTGGGTGAAGACCCAATAGATAGACTGGTAGGTCTCGAACGGGCTCTGGAGGGGGAGGACCTCAGAAGGCATAGCGCAGGCCAAACTGGAACTGACGGGGGGGGGCTGAGTTCTTCTCCACGATCATTGCCCCCGGCGGGCCCACCTGGATCTGGTTGCTCTGGGTGGCGTTGTTGCTGAAGCCGGACAGGTTGATGTGGTTGAAGAGGTTGAACACGTCGGCCCTGAGCTCGAGGCGTCTCTGCCCCACCTTGATCGTGCCCTGGACGCCGAGGTCGAAGGTGTAGGCCCAGGGCAGGCGGTCGCCGTTGCGGGGCGCGCCCGGCCAGCGGTCGCTGTTGCCGTCGTAGGCGTCGGCGAAGGAGCGGCCGTCTCCGTTCAGGTCCGTGGTGCCGTAGAGCCGGGCGTCGGGTATGCGGTTGATGGGCTGCCCGCTCTGGAGGAGCCCGGCCAGGCTCAGCCCCACCCCCCCCACCGGGTAGGCCCACAGGATCGCGCTCACGACATGCCGCCGGTCGTTGATGGAGGGGCCGTACTCGAGCGCGAAGTCATTGGCGTCCTGGGCGCGGAAGTTGATGTCCTCGGTGTCGTTCTTGAGGGAGGAGAGGGTGTAGGAGAGGCGGTAGGCGAATGGGTCGCGCCCGCGAGCTTTCACAAGATTGACGCTGGCGGCGTAGTAGCGCGACTTGCCTGCGGTCTCGGTCACGATGATGCTGCGGGCGCCCCCGGGGGCTACCCCCACCGGCCGCGTGGCGTTGGCCTGGGCTTCCGTGCGCACCACTACGTTAGCGGGATCGATCGGATAGGGGGCGGGGGCGTTCAAGTCGCGCAGGCGGGGCAGCCCCTCCCCGCGGGCGTGAATAAGGTCCACATAGAAGAGATGGCGCTCCCCCATCTGGCGCTGGTAGCCGAGGGCGAACTGCTGCGCGCGGGGATTTGGATAGCCGAGCGGGTTCAGGATGCGGCGCTCGTTGCTGACCACGAGCCCCCGCTGGGCTTGAGCTTGGGCGGGGGTGGGGCCGCCCAGATAGGGGACGTTCTCGTAGTCCGCGCTGAGGTTCCCGTCGAAGGTGATCCGGTCGAGGTCCGTGTCCGGGGGGAGCAGGCCGAGCGCGATGAGGCCTTGAAGCTGGCCCCGGAATCCGGGGGCGGTGGAGTTCTGTTGCAGGGCGTCGCTCACGATCGAGTAGACGATCTTGTCGTAGAAGACTCCGTAGCCGCCGCGCAGCGTGCTCCCGTCGCTCAGCTGGTAGTTGACGCCGAGCCGGGGAGCCAGGTTGTCCGTATCGCCCGCCTTCCCCCCTCCCTTGGAGAGGCTGTCGTAGTCGTAGCGGAGGCCGAGGGTCAGGTTGAGCCGGCTCGTGACCGCGAAGAGGTCTTCGGCGTAGAGGGCCACCAGGTTCTGCCGGCGCCCGAAGTCGGTCGGCCGGAGCTCGACGCTGTAGTCGAGGACCTGCGCATCGGCAGGAATGTCCTCCGGTCGCAAGCCCGCTCCCAACCCCCGAGCGCGGAGCGCGTCCTGCTGGGCCTGCGTGAGCTGGACCAGGTAGTTGCCGTGCACATTGCCGCCACCGGTCAAGGCGAATTGGGCGCCCAGAAGGTCCGTGCCCAGCCGGAGCGTGTGGCGGCCCGCGTGCCGGGTGACCTTCTCCTGGATCTGGAGGGTGTTCTCGACGTCGTCGAACACGAACCCGGGGTTGCCGAGGACGGCGATGGTCTGGCCCTGCGCACCCAGGACCACGGTCTGCGGGCGGTCGGGGGCGCGGCCGTAGTTCCAGCGGAAGCGGCTGTATTGCAAAGCGCTCTCAAAGACGAGCTCGCGGCCGACGTGGAAGGCCCGGGCGGCCACCAGCGTCGAGTCGCGGTCCTGCGAGCTGCCGGCGGAGGGGAAGGTCACGCCCCCGTCCAAGCCCCCCCCGGGGCTCTCGATCGTCACCCGGCCCTCGTTCACGCGCAGCGACGCCGTCCAGTCCTGGCTCAGGCGGTGGTCGAGCTTGCCGGAGAGGTAGAGGAAGCCATTGTGGCCGGTCACGGTCTGGTCCACCCCCAGTTCCGGCGAGCGCAGCAGGTTGTCCTTCACGTCGCGGGTGTACTCGGCATCCAGGTAGAAGAATGTCCGGTCCCGCACCAGGGGGCCGCCCAGACCGAAGCCTCCCTGATTGCGCTGGAAGCCATCCTTGACCGGGTTCCCGGAGAGGTCGTGCTGGGGGAAGGGGCTGTGGGCGTCCAGGGCGGGGCCGGGGCGCATCAGGTAGAAGACCTCGCCCGTGAGCGCGTTCCCCCCCGAGCGGCTGGTGATGTTGAAGATGCCGTTGCCGGTGCGGCCGAACTCCGCCCCGTAGTTGCTGGTGAGGACCGTGATCTCCTGGGTGAATCCCAAGGGCAGGGCGAATTTCTGACCGCCCAGGAAGTTCTCGTTGTTGTCCAGGCCATCGATCATGTAGTTCGAGTAGAGCGAGTTGGCCCCGTTTATGCTGACGTTCGGCGCTTCCGGGTAGAAGCCGGTGGCGGGGGTGACGTTGGGTAGCCGGTAGAGGGAGCGGGTGATGTCACGCCCTTCTACGGGCAGGAGGGCGAGCTCGTCCGCGGCAAGAGTGGACGAGACCTCGGCGCTCGTCGCATTCACCTGGGCGATGCTGGTCTCCGCAGTGACGGTGACCGCCTCCTTGGCCTGGGCGCGGGGGATCAGGGTCAAGGTCACGCTCCGGTCGAAGTTCGAACGCAGAGTCAGCCCCCGCGCGGTCACGGCGTAGAAAGCTTGGCCCTCCGCCACCCCTACGTCGTAGGTCCCCGCCGTGGAGAGGGCCGCGAAATGCGCCTTGCCTTGGTCGTTGGTCACCTCGAGGGATCGAAAGTTCGTCTGCGGATTGAGGACGAGGACCTCCACTCCCGGAATGGGCGCCTGCGTCCCCCGCTGGTACACCGTGACCTCCAGGCCGGCTTGGGCGCAGAGGCGCCCCGGCCCGAGGAGCACAAAGAGCGACACCAGAAGCGCGCGAGGGGGAACCATGACAGTCTGTCCTTTCGGCCAAGGAGACACCCGACCGCCGCCCCGGGGCGGAGCCCCGGCTGAAGGTCAGGAGAAAGGCGGGGGGAGCGGGGAGGGCGGGGCCCGGCCGAGGGAGGCAGCGGCCCAAAGCGTTGGGACGTAGGGGCGGGGCGGGTTCAAGCCGCAGAGCCGTCGCGCCGCAAGAAGACGTCCGAGCCGCCGCGCCCAAGCGAGCAGGGGGCCCCGGGGAGAAGTGGCGATCCAGCGGTCGAGATCGCAGGGGCGGTCGAGGTCCTCGAGGGGGGCTAATAGTGCTACCGGCCTTTTCGCGCGGCGCAGAGCGCGCCGGAGGCTCTGCCGCGTTCCCCGGCCGCACCAGCTGACGGATTGTAGGTCCTCGATGGGCCGGGCCGCGGCGACCAGATAGACGCCCCCATCCCCAGCGGGCCCGAGGACCACCCGGTTCTCGTCTTGGGCCAGCAGCTCCAGGGCTCGCTGGAGATGACGCGGGCCCAAGCCGGGGGCGTCGGTGCCCACGGCGATGACGGGTCCCGGGGTCCGGGACCAGGCCCCGACCAGTGCGTTGTGGAAACGCTCACCGAAACTGGCGCCGCGCTGCTCCCACCAGGAGGCTCCGTCCACCGACAGGGGGCGGGGGGAGGACACCTCCAGCCGGCACCCAACCGTGCGTCCCGCCCCGAGAACGCTTGCCAGGCAGGCGCGGCGCAGCTGGATCTCGGAATCACGAAGGCTCTCGGGCAGGAGTGGGTGACGCCGAGCCTCGGACTCCGCTCCCAGGGTGAAAACGAGAAGGGTCGGGACCCTGCTTCGAGCGCGATGGTCGTGGACGGCTGGAGACATGCCGTTGGTCACTCTCGCGGGGGCGGCGTCCCGCCGGGCTTGAGTCTACACAAGAACCCGGGGCCCAGGGAAGGAGCAACGGCTTCGAGAGTCCTGCCCTGCCCCCGCGATCTGGCTCGGGGCCGAGCATGAGCCCGCGTGGACTCCCGGCTAAGGGGACTTGAGCGTCTCGTCGGGCAGACCCGTGAACCCCCATCGTCTCAGCATTTGCGTCCAGGAGGCCAGATTTTGGCGGGAGACACGCACGAGCTGCATCGGGAGCTTGGAGGGAACGCTCTTGCCCAGAAGCACTTTGTCGACGATGGTCTCCACGCCCACCTTGCCCCAGTCGTAGGTGGGCTGGGCCCAGAGAACACTCACGAGGCCACGCTCCACGTAGTTGAGCTGATCCGGGAGGGCGTCCACGGCAATCACCTTGAGCTTGCGCTCTTGCAGCTCGGCCACCAGGTTTGCCGACTGGCTGGAGCGAAACAACGGCCAGCCGCCCACCATGGCCCAGCCGGCAAGCTTCGGCCGCGCCGCGTCCACGCGAAGAACGGCCAGGGCGGCGTCCTGGGGTGTCTCGATGTGGTTCACGGAGTCGACGACCTCGATCTTCTTGTAGCGCAACGCGGCCTTGCGCACGCCCTCCGCGCGGGCCCGGAGGTTCGGCGCGTTCGGGCTACCGGCCAGGATGGCCACCTGGCCCTGGCCACCCAGCAGCTCCGCCAGGTCGGTCATGACCTTGTCGCCCAGATCGCCGTCATCGGCGCCGTAGAAGGCAAAGCGCTTCGAGCCCGGGGCATCGCTGTCGAACGTCATGACCGCCACCCCCGCGTCCACGGCCGCGTCGATGGGGCCGGTCAGCTGGGCAGCGTCGGAGCAGGAGATGAGCACCGCTTTGGCGCCGTCGCGCACGGCCTGGGTGATCCGCTCCGCCTGCACCGCGGCATCCTCGCGCGCGGGCGTGAGCCAGCTCACCTCGATGGACACGCCGTGCTTCTGCGAGAGGGCGCGCGCGGCATCCTCGGCTCCGCGTTGAGCGGACAGGAACACGAAGTTCGCCGAGCTCTTGGCGATCATGGCAATCTTCAAGTTGCGGGGTGCGGGGTGCGGGGACTGGGCCAGAAGGGTGGCGGCGGCGAGCCAGAAGAAGCTCATCACAAAGGACTTACAGCGCATCTAGAACCTCCCGAAGACCCAGCTGGTTTCCGGGCAACGCCCTAGTGTCACACAGCCCAGCCGAACCGCCTAACCCTCGGGCCGCTCGCTGCTCGGTGGCCAGCCGTTGCCGAGCCCTAACCCCCGGGCCGACCCCGCCAGACGCGCTCGTAGACCGCCCAGTCCTTCTCGTCGGTCGTCCACTCCGCGTAGAGAGCGACGCCCTCGAAGGTGCCGCCCCCGCCCACGCCGCGCAGCCCGGCTACCACGCCCAGAAGGGCGTTCTCGGGAGTCTCCACCCCGGCGCGGTGCATGAAGCCCGTCTCCCGGTACGTAGGGATGCCCATGAGCACACGGGCCCGGGAGCGGGAGGCCCCCAGAGCGGTGGTGACGGAGGAAGCGGCGTAGGAGACGTAACGCTGGTAGAGGGCGGAGGTGGGCAACGCGGTGTCGTAGGCCATGATCACGAGCTGATCGGCCAGGCCTGCCACCCGCGCGTAGTACTCGGGGCTCCAGAAGAAATGCGGGGCCAGGGGGATGGAGAGGGGGGCGGGGCGGGTGGCGGAAAGGGAGAGCACGTGGCCGGGTCCCACCGCCGTGCGCAGAGCCAGGAGCAGGGCCAGGAACTCCACGTTGCCGTCGTCCACCGGCTCCACGTTCAGGTGTATGCCGTCGAAGCCCTCGTCGACCAGGCCCCGGCACTCGGCCACCATGCGCTGGCGCTGGCCAAGGTCGGCGAGGTCCAGGGTGCCCGGCCGGGTGCGCCGGTAGCCGACGCGCAGGCCGCCCACCCAGGGCAGGACCTTCATGTCGGGGGCCACGCGCCGGGCGGTGGCGAGGAAGGCCCGCATCTGCTCCCGGCTGTGGATGGGCAACCGCCCCGCGGGGTTGAAGGGGATGAGGTGCGGATAGACATAGATGACGCCGCGCTCGGCCAGTCCCCGGAAGAGGCCCTCCATCTCGTCCGCGCCCTGAACCTTCTCCAGCCAGCGGTGCTCCAACCACACCGCGTTGCGGTCGTGGTTGAAGGGGTGGGGCGCCCGGTCTCCCGGGGGGGAGTAACCGAGGTAGGCGACGAGCGCGCCCGCCCCGACAAGGCCGAGGACCCCCAGCTGCAGGCCCCGCCGGAGCCAGCTCAACCCTCCTCCCCCAGCAGCACGACGGCGGCCGCGGCGTGCCGCCGCTCATGGGTGAGGCTCACGAGCGCGCGCACCGCCCCCAGTTCCCGAAGGCGCTCTTGCGCGAGGGCCGAAAGCCGCAGTCGGGGTGGGCGACCGTGGTCCCGCAACACCTCAACCTCGCGCACAGAGACTCCGAGGAGGCGGGCGGCCGCCCGTTTGGCGGCCAGCCGCGCGGCCAGTCGCCGCGCGGGGTCGGGCTTGGACCCCGCGTAGGCCCGCTCCGCCTCTGTGAAGAGGCCCTCTGCCCCCGCCGCGAGCAGGCGCGCCACCTCGTCGATCTCGATCAGCTCCAGCGCGCTGGCCACCACACCCTCATCCGGGGGCATGGAGTGAGTGTACTCCCTCGGTTAGGATGCGTTCATGGCCGAGCGTCCCTCCGCCGCACCTGCTCTCTCCGCCCTCACCGTGCCCGCTCTCCTGGCCATCCCCGGCCTCGTGCACGGGTTCGAGCCCGGGCGGGGCGCCCCAGGGGAGACGCGCGCGGCCAGCCAGGAGCGGGTGGGCGCGGCCCTGGCCTCCGCGGGCCGCCTCCTTCTCATGACCCAGGTCCACGGCGCGGCCGTGCTCACCGCGCCCTGGCTCGGCCAACCCCCGGCCGACGCCGCCATGGCCGGAGCTCCGGGCTTCCTCCTCGGGATCGAGACCGCGGACTGCCTCCCGATATTGCTCGTGGACCCGCGCCGAAGGGTGGTGGCCGCCGCCCACGCGGGCTGGCGCGGAACCGTGGCGGGGGTGGCCCGGCGTGTGCTCGAGGTCCTCCGGGCGGACGGCTCCGATCCCCGCCAGGTGCTGGCCGCCGTCGGTCCCGGCATCGGCGCCTGCTGCTACGAGGTGGGCGAGGAGGTCCGGGAGGCCTTCGGCCCCGAGAGCTCCCCCCTCTTCCTCGCCGGACCCCGCGGGCGCCCTCATCTGGACCTGCGCGCGGCCGTGGTCTCGCAGATGGAGGGTGCCGGCTTGGCTTCCGCCAACATCCACCACCTAAGCGACTGCACGTTCTGCCACGCCGACCACTACCATTCCTACCGCCGCCAGGGTCCGGGTGGGGGGCGGATGATCAGCTTCGTGGGCTGGACGGGCTAGAGCGAGCCAAGGTCGGAGGCCTTCTCGTCTAACGCTCGGTTTGCCAGGCGGTCGGCCTCGCGGTTCTGCTCGCGGGGGACGTGGGCGAGGCGGACCTCTGGCAGACGGCCGATAAGCGCGCGCGCCTCCCGGTGCAAGGGAATGAGGTCGGGGTGCTTGACCCGGTAGCTGCCCTCCACCTGCCGAACCACGAGCTCCGAGTCGGACAAGATGCGAACACGGCGCGCGCCCCGGGCCAGGGCCCAGCGGAGGGCGTGCAGGAGGGCTTGGTATTCCGCCACGTTGTTGGTGGCTCGGCCTAGGTAACCGTAGAGCCCCGCCAGCTCTGCCCCGTCGGCCCCGGCCACATGCACCCCGAAGCCGGCCTCCCCGGGGTTCCCGCGGCTGGCGCCGTCGATGTGGATCACGAGCTCACCCGGAGGGGGGAGGCTCACAGCTCAGGGCTGACGACGGGGACCGGCGGCGAGTAGTAGAGGATGCGGCTGCAGGCCGGACACTGCACGATGACTTCGTTCTTCTTGAGGTCCACGTACATCTGCAGCCTGAGCTTCACATGGCAGAGCTGGCACATGCTGTCACGCGCTTCCGCCACCCCCGCCCCCCGCAAGCGGGCCACGCGCTGGAAGAGAGCCAGCGGGTCGGCGGAGATGGTGGCCGCGATCGCGTCCCGCTCACCGCCTAGCTTGCTGGCCTCCCCCTCCAGACCGCGGGCCCGGGCCTCCAGGGCCCGGGCCTCGGCTCGCCCGTCTTCCTCGGCGGCCTTGAACCGTCCCTCTTCCTGCTTGACCTCCGCGGCCAGCGACTCCGCGCGCTCCATCTCGAGGAGGATCTGGTCCTCCAAGGCCCGGATCTCCCGCTCCACGTTCTCGATCTCGTGGAGCACGGCCGTGTATTCCTTGTTGGTCTTGACCTCCATGAGCTGGCCCTTGTACTTGGAGCGCTTGACTTCAAGATCTTGAAGGCCGGCTTCGTGCTGGCGGCGGCTCTTCTGGCACGCCTCGAGGGCGGCCCGGGCGGCCTCCAGGTGCGCCTTGTCCCCCGCCAGCCGGTGCTCGAGGGCGGAGCGCACCTTAGGGATCTCTGCCAGCTCGACTTCCACCCGGCGCAGATCGGTCTCCGCGCGCTGGAGGCGGATCAGTTTTTCAAGGTCAGGGTCCATTCCCGAGGGCGGGTCTCCTCGGCTCGCATTCTAGCATCAGAGGGCCTGCCGGCCGCGAGGAAGCAAAGGCAGCCCAAGGCGATCAGACCGGACTCGCTGGTTGTTCGTAGAACCGGGGGAAATCCGGGGCGGGGCCCAGCTGCGTAACCCCAGTGGCCAAGGCCCAGACGGTCCCCCAGGCCTTGACAGGAAGTGGGTTTTGGGGGGATAAACGTCAGCCTCTGCGTACCCTGACCTCGGACAGTTTCTAGGCCTGTCTGAGAACCAGTTTCGCACGGTAAGGAGACTCAGAATGGATCGGAGAGATTTCACGAAGATCATGGGAGCCGTGGTCGCCGGCATGGTCGCCGGATCCAAGCTCTCAGCGGACGAGAAGAAGGCCGAGGACAAGGACAAGAAGGACACCCACGGCTGTAAGGGCAAGAACGACTGTAAAGGCAAGGGCGGCTGCAAGTCCGGCGATGGCGGCTGTGCCGGGAAGAACTCTTGCAAGGGCAAGGGCGGCTGTGCGTCGGCCGCCGCCAAGCACGACTGCAAGGGCAAGAACGAGTGCAAGGGGAAGGGCGGCTGCAAGTCCGGCGACGGCGGCTGCGCCGGGAAGAACTCTTGCAAGGGCAAGGGCGGCTGCGCGACTCCTCACAAGGAAGAGAAGAAGTCGTAGCTGTTCGTTCAAGAGAGGCCACGGGGTGACCCGTGGCCTCTCCCCCTCCCCACATGCCCAACCGCTGGGGCTTTCCGGACCTGGGAATCGGAGTCGGCCTCCGCACGGTCCACTTCGGACACATTCTCTCCCAGCATCCGCCCGTCGACTGGTTCGAGGTCCTCTCCGAGAACTTCATGAAGACCGGAGGGCGCCCGCTCTACGTCCTCGACCAGGTGGCCGAGCGGTATCCGGTGGCCCTGCACGGAGTGTCCCTCTCCATCGGCAGCACGGACCCCCTGAACCGGGAGCACATCCAGAACCTGAAGGACCTGGCCGCCCGCACCCGCGCCCACTGGATCTCCGACCACCTCTGCTGGACGGGCGTCCTCGGCCGCAACACCCACGACCTGCTCCCCATGCCCTACACGGAGGAGGCGCTCCGCCACACCGTCGACCGGGTGAAGCAGGTCTCGGAGATGCTGGAGCGCCCGCTGGTGCTGGAGAACCCGTCGACCTACGTGGAATTTGCGGCCTCCACCCTGACCGAATGGGAGTTCCTGGCCCGGCTGGCGGAGGAGGCGGACTGCGGCTTGCTTCTGGACGTGAACAACGTCTACGTGAGCTCGTTCAACCACGGCTTCGATCCCCACGCCTACATCGATTCGATTCCCGCGGACCGCGTGGTCCAGTACCACGTAGCCGGCCACACGAACAAGGGGACCCATATCGTCGACACCCATAGCGACCACGCCATCGCGGAGGTCTGGAGCCTCTATCGCCGGGCCTGGAAGCGGACCGGCCCCGTCGCCACCCTCTACGAGTGGGACGAGGACATCCCCGAGTTCGAGGTGGTGCACGCGGAGGCCCTGAAGGCCCGGGCGCACCGCGAGGAGAGCCCCGCGTCCCTGCGGACGGGCACCCATGGCGCCTGAGATCCCGCTCCCGCGTCTCCAGCGCTGGATGCAGTCCGTGGTCGTTCACCCGGGTGCGGTGGAGGATGCGGTCCGTTCCTCAGAGGCGGAGGAGGAGATCCCCGTGGCCCGGGTCGGCGAGGTGGTCCTGCCCTCCAGGACCCTGCAGCCGGTGGAGCGGCTGGGGATCTACCACGGGATGTACCTCCTGCGGATGCAGGAGGCGTTGCAGACGGACTTTCCCGCCCTCGAACACTTCCTGGGGGAGGACGCCTTCCGCGAGCTCGTGCGGGGCTACGTGCAGGCCTTCCCCTCCCGGAGCTACAGCCTGAACCCGCTGGGCGACCATCTGCCCGAGTTCGTCCGGACCGCGCCCGGGGTCAAGCGCCCCGAGTTCTGCCACGACCTCGCCCGGCTGGAGCTGGCCGTGAGCCAGGTCTTCGACGCTCCCGAGACGCCGCCCCTGACGGAGGCGGCGATCGCGGCCGTGGCTCCCGAGGCCTGGGAGAGCGCGCGCCTGAAAGCGATCGAGGCCTTTGCTCTATTCGCCTTCCGCTATCCCGTGAACGCCTACCTGCAGACCGTGCGGGACGACAACCATGAGCACCCCCGGGCCCGCCTCAAGGACACTTGGGTCGCGGTCTACCGCCGCGACTACCGGGTCTTCCGGCTCGATCTCACCCGGGCCGCCCACGACCTCTTGGCCGACCTGGCCCAAGGCACGCCCCTTGGGCCGGCCATCACGAAGGCCATCCGCGGAGGTGGGCGGCATGCACCCAACGAGACCGAGCTCTTCCGCTGGTTCCGCCAGTGGGTCTCGGGCGGGGTCTTTCGCTCGGTGGAGACAGGCTAGCTTCACCGACCAGACGCGCGGCGCGCGGGGGCCGGGCTCCCGAGGGGACGAAACGCTCGGGGTTCTTCGCGAGCGGGACGGGGTGGTCCCGAGGGCGGCGCCAACGCCGCCCCCGGGGGGCCGGAGTTCAGGATGCCGGCAAAACGAGCACGGCCTTGTCGCCCCGGTGGCGGATCTCGCTGATCACTTGCGCGCCATCATTTCCCTTTCGGAACACTACCATGTCGTCGGGGGCTGCCTTCTCCTTCTCCAGGAGCGTGGCCTTGGCCTTCGCCACGACCTTGCCGCGCTGGGCGATCGTGACCTCGGCCTCGTTGCCTTGCGGCGTCCAGGACAGCGTGTAGTCCCCGGGGGCGAGCGTCTCTCCCTTGACGGTCGTCGCTGACTCCAGCTTGAGTTTCAAGGAATGTGGTGATCCGGCCTGAGCGGCCACCCCCGCGCACAGCGACAGCGCCGCCAGGAGCGCGCCCAGGCGTCTGCGATTCATGCGTCCTCCTTTGCCTTCCAAAAAAACAGCGATTTGAACCCGCCCCCCGAGGCTTCGCGAACTGAGACGCTCGGCCACGCGTCGGTGTTCCAAGTTCTTTCCTTGGACGCCCGAGGTCCAGCGAGTTGAACCTCGATGCGACAAGAGAACGCGGCGGGATTGAATCCACGCCGACAAGAGGCCGCCGTCCAGACGCGCTCGCGTCGTGGTCGAGGTCCTCGCTCCGGAGTTTGCGGCCCGCGCGCACCCGGCGTTAACCTTCGCACACGGGACCCAAGAGGACCCGGCGAGGAGCGCTTGCCTTCCCAGCGACGAAGATCCGGTCTTGCGCCTCCCGCGGGTCCCGCGCCCGCGAGCAACTCTTCCTGGACGAAACGGAGCCTCGTCGCCGCTCTCCTCGGCCTGGCCGTCTTGGCTCTGTGGGGGGGCCGCCGGTGGCTCCCTCCGAAGGTGAAGCGCGCTCCGGGCATGAGCGTCCTCCTCATCACCATCGATACGTTGCGTGCGGATGCCCTCCGCTGCTATGGGCACGCCACCGCGGAGACTCCCTGGATCGACCGCTTGGCCTCGGGGGGCGTCCGCTTCGAGCGGGCCCACGCCCAGAACGTGGTGACCCTTCCCTCCCACGCCAACATCCTCTCCGGCCGATACCCCGTGGTGCATGGCGTGCGGGACAACTCCGGGTTCCGCTTCCCCGCGGGCCTGGAGACCCTTGCCACCATCCTGAAGGGGAGGGGCTACCGCACGGGGGCCTTCGTCAGCGCCTTCCCCCTCGACTCCCGCTTCGGGCTGAACCGCGGCTTCGACGTATACGACGACCATCTGGGAGACACGGAGGTGAGCCCGGCCTTTCATATGGAGGAACGCCGCGGTTCTTTGACGGTCGCCGCGGCCAAGCGATGGCTCGGCACGATCGGTGAGCAGCCGTCCTTCGCTTGGGTCCATCTCTACGAGCCGCACGCCCCTTACGAGCCGCCCGAGCCCTGGGCGTCGCGGTTCCGGGAGGACCCTTATCACGGCGAGGTCTCCGCCGCGGACGCCGCCCTCGAGCCATTGCTGGCGCCGATCCTCGGGGCGGTGGGGGAGGGGCGGACCCTCGTGGTGCTGACCGCGGATCACGGCGAGTCCCTCGGACAGCACGGGGAGACCACCCACGGGACCTTCGCCTACGAGCCGACCCTGCGGGTGCCCCTCATCCTTTACGCCCCTCGCCTCTTCGCTCCGCGGGTGGCGAAGGATCCGGTCCGGCACGTCGACATCCTGCCCACGATCTTGGATGCCCTTGCCCTCCCCCTGCCCGGGGAGCTTCCCGGGCGGAGCTTGCTCGAGCTCGCGGTGGGAGGCCCCGCGGTCGCGCAAAGCAGCTACTTCGAGGCCCTCTCCGCCGCGGCCACGCGGGGCTGGGCTCCTCTCTATGGCGTCATGGAAGGCGGGATGAAGTACATCGACCTTCCCATTCCAGAGCTCTACGACCTCGCCGCCGATCCCGAGGAGGCGCACAACCTGGCCGGGAGCCAGGCCCCGACCCTGGAGCGCATGCGAGCTCACCTCGCGCAGCTAAGGGCCGCGGATCGGGGGCTCGAACCCGAGGTGGAGACCGCGGAGGTGCGGGAACGCCTGAAGAGCTTGGGCTACGCGGCCACGAGCGCGCCCGCGAAGGGGAAGCGCTACACCGAGGACGACGACCCCAAACGGCTCATATCCTTGAGCGCCGCCCTTGACGAGCTGATCCGGCTCTACCGGGCGGGGGAGCTGCCGCGGGCGCGGGCTCTTGGTGAGGACATCGTGCGGCGGCGGCCCATGCCGGTCGCGCTCCTCCACCTCGCCTTCGTGGAGCGGGAGAGCGGCAACCTCCCCGCTGCGGTCGACGCCGCGGGAAGGGCCTTTGCTCTCAGCCCCCGCAGCGCGGAGGCGGCCGCCCTTCTCGGGGCCTACCTCAATGAGTCGGGCCGGGCCCGGGAAACCGTGGAGCGGCTCGCCCCCTACGCCGCCGCCTCCCCGCCCGACGTGGACGTTCTCTTCGTCCTGGGCGCGGCCCTGGCCCAGGTGGGCCGCGGGGCGGAGGCGCTCAAGGCCTTCGAGCAGGCGCGCACCCTTGACCCCTCGAACGCGATGGCCCTCGTCAACATCGGCACCGTCCATCTCATGGCCCGGGATTACCCCCGGGCGCGAGCGGCCTTCGAGGGCGCCCTGGCGCTGGAGCCCACCCTCTCGCGCGCCTTCAACTCTCTGGGCGTGATCGAGGCCCAGGCCGGCCGCGCGGAGCAGGCGATCGCGCTCTGGAAGAAGGCGGTGGAGCTGAATCCGCGGGAGTACGACACTCTCTTCAACCTCGGCGACCTGCTCGTCCGTGAAGGGCGCGCCTCGGAAGCGAGGGGTTACTTCGAGGCTTTCACCCGTCGGGCTCCCCCCGCCCTTTACGCGCGCGACATCGCGCGGGTCCGCGGATGGCTCGCGACGCCGGAGGCGAACGGAAAAGGCTCCGCCCCGGCCAAGAGTCTTGGCGCCTCGAGCCACCCTTGAGCCTCCGACCATCCATTCTTTTGTAGAAGAAAGCCTGGCCTGGCCAGAAACGTCCGCAGATTGTCCGGGAACCGCCCCTTGGAAGGGCCTCCACCAACAATTGAGTCCGCACGGCCAGCGAGATCAGCTACACTGCCAAGCCGTGCGCGCTTTCAGACGTTCTGCGCTCAACGCTCTCCTGGCCACGCTCATCGTTACGGGCGGCCCTGCCCGCGCCGAGAAGGGGGTCGCTCCGGACTGGATAACCGACCACGGCGGGACCCTGGAGCTAAAGCTGGCGCACCAGGAAAGCAACGGCCCCGACGGCGGCATTCTCCGCATTGATCCCACGCGACGGCTCGTCCTGTGGCAAGGAATTCCGGGCGAGCTGGGCTGCAAGCTGAGTGTCGAGGCCTCCTTCGACGATATCAAGGGAGTCCGGGCGAGGACGGAAGGCGGCTTTGCCGTGGAGTTGCGGAGGGAGAAGGCGCCGAAACTCGTTTTCATGCCCCTCCCGGACGCTCCCTGGTTCGGCAAGTCCACAAAGGTCGCCGAAAACCAGTTGGCCCAAGTCAGGCAGTTCGTGCCGCTCACGGGGCCCGACGGTCAAGCCATGCCTCTCAACGGAGCGGCGGCTTTTGGCGGGGCCCAAATCAAACACGTCGACCTGCCCCCCGAGGTCATGGCGGACGTAAACATGGCGGTCACCCTCATACGCGGCGCCCTGGGCCGGGCCCCCTCGCCCTCCGGCGTCCTGCAGGAAGCGCTCTATGGGCGGCCGCTGGACGTGTCGGTGCAGGAGATCCTCGAGACTCCCGCGAACTACGCCGGACATACGGTGCGCCTCCGCGGCCGGATCCAGAGGATCGGGGAGAAGCCCGCGGTGTATCGGCTCCAGGATGGCGACGACGTGATCCCGGTCACGCCCCTCGCGGACGTGGCCGCGGTCGTGGGCGCCGTCGCCGGCAGCGAGAAGGAGGAGGTCGAGATAACGGGGGTCCTCCGGGCGCCCCACGCGACGGAGAGCCCGTTACCACCGGTGTTCGAAGTGGCGTTCTGGGAGTACGACCGGCCCGGTGCGGTGCCGGCCCGTTCCCTCGAGCCGAACCCCCTGGTGACACTCGAGGACCTGGTCACCCATGCGGGTACGGTGGACGGGCAAGTCATAAGGGTCGTGGGGAAGTTCCGCGGCCGGAACCTCCACATGGACCTTCCCACGAAAGAGCTCGGCTCGGGCTGGGTGATCAAGGCGGGCAAGTACGCGGTCGAGGTGAGAGGGAAGAAACCCTCGGGGCCCGGATTCAAGCTGGACCTGGACTCGATGAACGACACCGTGAACTGGATCGAGGTCCTTGGCCGGCCCGAGACCCACAACGGGGTCACGGTCCTCCACGCCCTGAAAGTCGCCCCCGTCGCCCCGCCCTCCGCCGCCGGGGTCTCGAGTCCCCGCCGCCTGCGCGGAGTCGCGGGCCGGCCGACCGTCGTCTTCGCCCTTCCCCTCGACGGCGAGCGCGGGATCGCCGCGGACAGCCGGTTGGTCGTCCAATTCAGCGCCTACATGGACGAGGACAGCTTTCAAGGCCATGTACGCCTGCGCTACGCTGAGGGAGACGACCTCCCGCGCATGTCCTGGCGCTACGACGACGCCCGCCGCGCGCTCATCATTGACCCCGGTGAGACCCTGCGGCCGGGAGGGGTGCTCGAGATGCTCCTGCTTCCCGGGATCGTGGACGTCGACGGTTCGGCCCTTGCCCCTCGCGTGAACTCTTCCGCCGACGGCGGGGCGGAGCTCCTGCGCTACGTGGTCGAGGGCTAGCGCTCTTCGACCCAACCGGGACACGAACCGCGTGGGCCCCGATGGCGACGGCCGGGCCGCCTCCCAAGCGAGCGGGCGTTCCGAGACATCGGCAAGCAAGCACCCGCTACCGGAAGCGTCGATCCGCAGGGTAGCGGGCGTGGGCGCGGGCGGCCCAAGCCCGCGCGGCCGCGGTGTCACCCAGCAGAGTAAAGGTGCGTACGAGTATCTCGTACTCATCGGCTCCCGCGCGCTGGTTCGCGGTCACCACACCCTCGAGCACCGCACGAGCCTCGGCGTCGCGGCCTTGCGACCGGTAGAGCGCGGCCAGGCCAACGCGGCCGGCTCTCGTGTAGGGGAGGGTGTCGATCTCCGCCCGGAACTCCTTCTCGGCGTCTGCCTCCCGCCCCGCCCGCGCGAGGCAGTCAGCGAGCCCGGAATGAAGGCCGGGCACGACCAAGAACTTGTGCAACCGCTGGGCCTCCGCGGCCTTCTGGAACTCCGGCACCGCCTCCTCGCAGCGGCCCCCGCGCTCGGCGACGATGGCCAGTACGTAGTGTGCTACGACCCGGCTCGAATCGGCGGCCAGGCTCTTCCGCGCGGCCTCCCCCGCCTCCGCCGGCCGGTCCTGCGCCAGCCTTAGGGTGGCCAGGATCTCGTAGCCCTCTCCCGGCACGGTGAGCGCTGCCGCCTGCGCGTGCTTTTCGAGCAGGGAGGCCTGACCCGTGACCTCGTACACCCTGGCCAACGCCAGGTGCACGGCCCCCCGCGAGGGGTCCAGCTGGAGCGCCGTCTCCAACGCCTGCACGGCCTCCGGCACCCGGTTGAGACGCGCGAGGGCCAGCCCCATCGCTTGCCAGGCGTCCAGCACGCCGGGGCTGTCTCTTACCACGGCCCGCAGGGCCTTCACCAGCTCGGCGTCATTGCCCTCCCGGCGCAGGGCGAGGGCTCTTTTGTAGGCCTCGAAGACCGCGATCTTGTCCTTGGGATCCGCAAGCGGTCCCGCGGCCTCCCCCGCCGGGCCCTCCCCTCCGACGTAGCCGAGTGCCTGCAGCTTCTCCAGCGTCTCGGGAGCGACCTTCTCCGGCCCCGCGACCTCGCCCACACGCACCTGCGTGTCGAGCCACGCGTTCATGGCCTGGACCGCGGCCGCGTGCTCCGCGCTCAGGTTTCTCGTCTCTCCCGGGTCCATGGCGTCGTCGAAGAGCTCGGGGCGGGGGGCGCGGATGTAGCGGAAGCGGCTCTCGGTGGTCGACAGCAGCTGGCTCCATCCGAAGTGGTAGCGGGGAAAGAATGTCTCCGAGTACACGGGCCGACCCGGCCCGGGGCCGCCCGCGATCGCGGGACGAAGCGACGCGCCGTCCATGCCCGTGGCGGGCAGGCCCACGAGGTCGAGGAGCGTCGCCGCCAGGTCCACCTGGGCCGCGGTGGCGGAGACCCGCCGACCGGCCTGGGACGCCCCCGGCAGCCTCAAGACCAGGGGTACCCTCACCGTCTCCCGGTAGAGGAAGAAGCCGTGCTCCTGCTCGCCGTGCTCGCCGAGCCCCTCCCCGTGGTCCGCGGTCAGCGCCACGAGGGTGTGGTCGAGGGCGCCTTTTGCGCGCAAGGGGGCCAGCAGCCGTCCGACCAGCTCGTCGGCGTAAGCGATCTCGCCGTCGTAAGGGCTGTCCGCGAAGCGCTCCTTGTAGGGAGAGGGTGGCGTGTAGGGGGTGTGGGGCTCGTAGAGATGGAGGAAGGCGAAGAACCGGCGGTCGCCCTGTGCCTCGATCCACCCGAGCAGAGAGGCCACGGACTTCGCCCCGTCGCGCTGCTGGTTTCCCATGTCCTCGAGCGAGGGGTCCTGGACGATTTCGTCGTCGTAGCGGTCGAACCCCTGGGCGATGCCGGTCGCGCTGCGCAGCACGAACGCGGACACCGCGGCCCCGGTGGCACGCCCCGAGTCGTGGAAACGGGCGGCGAGCGTTCGGGCCCCCGGCTTCAGCGTAAACCCGGCGTTGTCGTGGACGCCGTGGTGCGGGGGCGTGAGGCCGGTGAGCATCGAGGCGTGGGCGGGGAGGGTCAACGGGCAGTGGCTGTAGACGCCGTCGAAAACGATGCCCTCGCGCCCGAGGGCGTCGATGGCCGGCGTCGAGCCGTGTGCGTAGCCGTACAGGGGCAGATGGTCGGCGCGGAGGGTGTCGATGGAGATGAGGACAATGGAGGCCTCGGGCCAGGTCTCTCTGCGCCCGGAGCGGCAGGCCGGCAGGAGCAGAGCCAGAGCCACGGCCGCCGTCGCCCGCCCGCGCCTCACGGCGCCGCCCCTCCGCCGAGCCAGGACCGCACCCGCGCCACATCGCGCCCCTCGAGCGCCACCGGCGCCGCTTTCAAGTAGGCCTCCAGGTATGGCCGGGCCTCCCCTT
>Ga0210399_10000142_pt1 | contig 55436 bp, 90 predicted proteins | sample IncBWC14MmetaG_FD_150865 | JGI IMG/M metagenome (GOLD analysis project Ga0210399, IMG submission 150865) | Forest soil microbial communities from Barre Woods Harvard Forest LTER site, Petersham, Massachusetts, United States - Inc-BW-C-14-M | ecosystem: Environmental > Terrestrial > Soil >...
CTCGGCTCGCTCCTGAAAGGCCAAGGTGTCGCATGAGGATAACACTACCGGGCCGTATCGTGGCATGGTTGGAACGCCAGCGGCTCCCGAAAACCGTAGCGCAGGTCACGGCAGCGGTGGGCAAGCACATCACCGCCAGCCAAGCGCAGCGGGCTTGGGAACGACAGAAACGGCACCACGATCAGAAACGGCACCACGATCAGAAACGGCACCACGATCAGAAACGGCAGCCGTCAACGATCAAGCGCAAGAGCCTACCGCAACTGGCAGGGCGGCGGCAGATAATCCGCGAAGCCCTCCAAAGGCTGGCTAAGGGCGGCTGGATCAAGCGGGAGGAATTCGGATTGTATGGTCCGATCAAACGCGCCGAAGTGGCGTGAAAGGTGCCAAGTGAAACCACTCTACCCTAGCTTGTTGTCTGTCACGACCGCCGTGGAAGCCCTGGCAACGATGTCCGGCAACATCGGCGGATTGTGCGGCGAAACCGAGGAGCAAGCCGAGGCCATCGGCAAGCGATTCCTCCATGCCGCTTGCGTCAGCATCGGCAACACCCCGCGCTTGACCTGGCCACAACTACGCGGTACCGTTGCCGCTATCCTCAGAAGCATGGCCGAAGAACTGGAGAAACCATGAAGCGAATAGAGATCCCCGAACTCGCCACCAAGATCGGTACGGTTAACAAGTGGCGCGACCTTGAAACCGACAAGCCACAGGACGGCCAGCGCGTGCTGTGCTACCACCCCGACCTAGGACGGTTTTCTGGGGGCAGAGCCGACCTTTCGCCGGAAATTTGGATCGGCTACTACATCGCCGACCTCGACTGTGTGCGCCCAACAGGGTCACAGGGTTTCGTTGATGTTCGTTATTGGATGCCGCTGCCGGCCCCGCCCGCTCTCGGCAAGAGTGCAAAGAAGTATCTGAGAAAGAGGAAACCATGATCCGCTATCCCGACGACACCACCCTGCCAGCATGGGCCGAACTCCACGCTGGCGAGACCCATGCGTTCTGGTATCTCAAATACCGCATGTACGGCGCGGAAGTGCTGCCGTGTGGCCTTGTGTTTAGCGCCGAGTACCGGATGCGCGCCGTGGTCGATGCCCTGAACGCGGAGCCGCTTTTACTTTCTGCACAGGAGGAATAGCCGTGGCCACAACATCCATCGAATGGTGCGATTTCACTTTCAACCCGTGGAGCGGCTGTTCCAAGGTTCACGCCGGCTGCGCAAACTGCTACGCGGAAGTCAACTACTCCGTGAAGATGCGCGGCGTGAAATGGGGGCCGCAAGGCAACCGAATCCGCGCGTCCGAGGCTATGTGGCGCGAGCCGTTGAAGTGGAATCGGCAAGCCGAGAAAGCTGGCGAGCGGCGCAAGGTTTTCTGCGCCAGCTTGGCCGATGTTTTCGAGGATTGGGATGGGCCGATTCTGGATAGCGAACACAGGCAATTGTTTCGTGAATACTCAGGGGCCTATTGCTATAGCGTCGATCAGCCGCACGAACCGATGGAACATGCGCCTGGCGTCAAAGACTTCCCGGCAATCACGATGAACGATCTTCGCCGCGACCTCTTCGCCTTGATCGACCAGACGCCGAACCTGGACTGGCTTTTGCTCACGAAGCGGCCGGAAAATATCAGGTCAATGTGGCTTGGGTTATCGGGCCGTTCTAATGTTTGGCTTGGTTCTTCACCTTGCGATCAGAAAACTTTCGATGACTGCTTACCCGATCTGCTTGGTAAGCGTAATTTGTGCCGGTTCCTTTTCCTGTCCTTGGAGCCGTTGCTTGGCCCGATCATTCTCCCGAAAACCAAGGTGGTTGACTGGGTAATCGTCGGCGGCGAGAGCGGGCCAAAGGCGCGGCCATGCGACATCGACTGGATACGCTCGATCCGCGACCAATGCCGCGCGGCTGGAGTGCCGTGTTTTGTCAAGCAGCTTGGCTCTTATGTTCTCTGGTCCGGTAGTCAAGGCGGCTATGGAGATGGGCCGAGTGATTGCTGGCCAAGAAATGAAAGCACGTCAGGAGCAGAAGAAACTTTCCAAGGCCGCACCCGTTTCAGAAAACGCCTCCTCGACGACAAAGGAGGCAACCTGTTGGAAATGCCCGAAGATTTACGGGTCAGAGAATTTCCTAAGTCGAAGTCGCCTTGACGATGCCGAGCCAATATGCGATAAAGTCCACAGACGCCTGACCGCGTTCCCGAACTATGAATCACCGCCAGCTTCCCCGGCATTTCTCCCGGTCAGGCGATCTTTCCGGGGGGCTGGCATGGATATTGAGCCATGCTTACGCCAAAAGAACAAGATGGAATTGTCGATGAGGTTTGTACTTGCGGTCATCTTAAATCTACGCACGGGCCATTTTTGTATCATGGCGTTCCCGTTGAAGAAGGTCACGGTGAATGTACGATCCGAGATTGCCCATGCAAACATTTCCGATTTAAGGACTTTCTGCATAGCAATTAATTATTCTGGCCACGGATAGCAAGACGTTTCTGGCCTCAAGGAGATCGGCTGATAGCCGATTACGAAGATGAAAACCGAATTCATGCCCAGCCCACCCAAGAACTGGCGCGACCTTGAGCCGCATGAACTATCCAGCATCAGCGACTTTGGGGCCGGGATCGATCAAGACGCCGCCATCGCTTTCATGCGCATCAACGGCTACGACGACAACGAACCGATCATCACCTTCGAGGGGAAAATCCTGGACGGACGGCACAAGAAATTTTGGGCTATCGAATCAGGCTGCACCCCGACATTCAAGCGGTTCGTCGGCACCTACGATGAAGCGAAGGCTCTCGTCTTGAAGAAAATCCACCGGCAACATCTCAATACCAGCCAGCGGGCTACCGTGGCGGCGAGGCTGGCGAATTTGAAACGAGACACAACGGATAGCAAAATGGGGGGTAAATTTACCCCTAAATCGGAGAGTTCAAATATCTCCGATTTGACGCCACAAGAGGAAGCGGCGAAGATCATGAACGTCTCACCAAGCGCGGTCAAGCAAGCTGCCAAAGTGGAAGCGAATGGCGTTCCCGAACTTAAAGATGCCGTGGCGCAAGGCGACATTTCCGTATCCGATGCGGCCAAAGCAAGCGACGAACCTCCCAAGGTCCAGCAAGCCGCCGTCAAAGCGGTGAAAACCGGGAAAGCATCGACGGCGACCGCCGCCGTACACCAACGAAAAAAGAAAACAGGTTCCCCCACCTTCGATGACCGGCCAGCCGAAAAACTGATCGGCCAACTGACACGGTTCTTCGATGCCCGCGCCAACACCTACGGCAAAGGTCCAAAACATTCCAAGTGCATCGAGGCGATGGAAAAGGTATTGGCAGCCTGGCAACAGTGGCAAGCGGAGACAAACAAATGATTGCTTGGCCACACCAGCTTTTTGCCCTCCAAGAACTCCCCCGCCGCATACTGGCGGGAGAGCGTAAGATTCTCTTGACCTGCCCGACCGGGGGAGGGAAGTCGCTCATTATGTGCCTGTTGATCGAGTGGGCCGTTGCGCAGGGATGGAAAGTCATCCTCTACACCAACCGCCGCCTTTTGATCGACCAGCTCGCCCGCGTGCTGACGGAGCATGGGATAAAGTTCGGGATACGGGCCGCGAACCATGAGGACAACCGGGAATTGCCAGTACAGATTTCCTCTCTTCCCACCGAGCGCGCCCGCGTGCTGAAAACCGACAAATGGATGATCCACGGACGCGGGGAAAAGGTTCTCGCAATCATTGACGAGGCCCATCTCAACGGCTCAGACACGGCCCAAAAGATACTGGCCATGCACGCCGAGCATGAGGGAATCTACGTCGGCTTCACGGCTACCCCAATCGGCCTGGGGCACCTGTACGATTCCTTGCTTGTCGCCGGGACGGTATCCGAACTGAGGAAGTGCGGGGCACTCGTCAAGGCATACCACTACGGGCCGGACGAACCGGACATGAAGAACTTCAAGACGAACATGAAGACCGGGGAATACTCGGAGAACGACGTTCGCAAGGCGATCATGACAAAGGTTATCTTCGCCCGCGTCTTGGAGTATTACGGCAAACTGAATCCAGACCAGCGGCCAAGCATCCTCTTTGGGCCTGGGGTAAAAGAATCAATCTGGTTCGCGGAGCAATTCACCAACTCAGGAATCCGCGCCGCCCACATCGACGGCGAAGGTATCTGGCTCGATGGTGAATATCGACGCGGCGACCGGGAAGAAGTGTTTTCTGGTTTGAAGGCTGGGTCAATCAAGGTTCTCTGCAATCGGTTCGTCTTGCGTGAGGGCCTGGACCTGCCCTTTGTATCCCACCTGATTCTGGCGACAGTCATGGGTTCGCTGGGAACCTACATCCAATCCGCTGGCCGTGGCTTGAGGGCGTGCGCTGGAAAAGACGCCCTCGTGATTCAGGACCACGGGGGACACTGGCACCGCCACGGGTCCGTCAACATCGACCGTGAATGGACACTGGAATGCACGGCCAACATCCTCAAGGGGATCAGGGAAGAAAATTTCCGAGAGAAACTAGAGCAAGAACCCATCCGCTGCCCTCAATGCGGCATGATCCGCGCGGAAGGTCCGAAATGTCCGAAGTGCGGCCACGTTGCCTCTGTTCGTTCTCGCATGGTCATGCAGACCGATGGGACGTTGAAGGAACACAAGGGAGACATTTACAAGCCGCGAGTGGTGCGGATGAAGCCAAACACCTTGGAACTCTGGAAGAATCAGTATTACCGGGCCAAGAACTCGAAGAACAAGATGACATTCCGACAGGCAGAGGCTTTGTTCTTTCTCGACAATTACTACTATCCGCCGCACGATCTGCCTCTCATGCCTCAGAACAAGCTGGATTGGTTCCGATCCGTGGCGGATGTTCCAAAAGAAAGGTTAAACCAATGAGTGCCGCGAAAGACCGCCAGTTTTTGTTGGAATACAACAGGAAAAATGTCCTTGATTATTACCGGCAAGCCAAGAACGACGGCATGGAAAAACCGGTTGTCTACGTTCTTGACCTAAATGACAGTCTAGGTCGGGAGATTGGTACTGCCGTTATTGGCAATGATTCCGTGGAAGAAATGGTCAAGCATTGCGGAGACAAATCTACTCCGACGGCTTTCGCTTGTTTGCCATTTACCAAAGCGATAATGGCTCTCCGTGGCCATGTTGCCACGGCGGATAAATTGAGTGACGAAGCATATGATGCTAATTTCTTCTACGTCGTTTGCATCGGATTCGAGGGCACGGCCATCGCTTGCTGGCCTTCACCGGAGTAGACCGTGACCCGTGAAGAGTTCGTGGACCGCTGGCGCTGGCATCTCGGCGGCATAGCCCTCGACGCCGTGGCCGCGCGGAACAACGATGAGCGGGCGTTCTTCCTACGGGCCGTCTTCGCCAAGATCGACAAGAACCTCGGAGCGATGTACGACGACCTGCAACCAGCACCGACACCCAAGCCAGCGGAGCCAGCGAAGAACGGACAACCGGCAACGACCAGGACACCAGTGAAAGGATGAGCCAATGGCCACAAAAGCTAAACCCAAGCCCCCAGCCCGCGACGGCGATGTATCGCTGCGGCAGACGGTGCAGGCCATGCGCGACGAAGCGCGGCAATGGCTGGACTTATCGCCGCTGAACGAACCGGGCCACGCTCTATCGGTTTCGGGCCGCGAGATGGTCCAGCGCCTCTACGAAGCAATGGACAGGGCCTTGAAAGGGAAACAATGAACGTCTTCCTCTGGCTCAACTTCCATATGGCCGCGCTGGTGGTGATGCACACGCTTGACGTTGTTTGCCCAGAGGCAATACCAAAGGACTGGCGGCGAGACGGCAAGCCGCTAGGAAGTTTACACCTGAAACGCTGGCCGTGGTGAAAACGAAACTCAGAATGATTTTCGCCGCGCTCGTCTTAGTGGTCAAGGATGCCGGGTGCCTTGAGGTGCCTCGACCGGATAAAGTTAGGATACTTAGCCGAGCGCTGCCATTTAACGCGAAAGGAGTCGCATATGCCAAACAAGACCCAGGCAATCGCCACCCCACGGAGCCGGGGACCGCCTAAAAGAGAAGGGGTCGGCTGGCCCCGCAACAGGAACGACAATCTAACCCACGGAGTATAGCGGTGACGTACCAGGATTTTTTACAGCGGAAAAGTCAACTTGGAGGCAATGCCGGGTTTGAACCGCTGTGGATGCCAAGTTTTCTCGACTTCGGGGAAGGCGATGGGTTTCAGCATCATCTCGTTGACTGGTCCTTGAGAAAAGGCCGGGCGGCGATTCTGGCCGACTGTGGGCTGGGAAAGACCCCGATGTTTCTCACCTTTGCGGAGAACGTCATTCGCAAGACGAACAAACCATTTCTCGTCACCACGCCGATTGCGGTGGGTGCCCAGACGATCAAGGAAGCGGCCAAGTTCGGCATCGAGGCCAAGCGGACCCGCGACGGCAAGATGACCGATGAAAAGTGCGTATGGGTCACGAATTACGAACAGCTTCACAAATATGATCCCGACGACTTCGGAGGCATGGCCGCTGACGAATCTTCCGCGATCAAGGATGCCAAGACGGAAACGAAAGCCGCCGTGGTGGAGTTCATGCGGCGTTTACCCTACCGACTTCTCTGCACGGCCACAGCCGCGCCGAATGATTTTTGGGAACTCGGCACGTCCTCCGAGGCTCTTGGGTATCTCGGTTTCAGGGACATGATAACCACGTTCTTCAAACAAGAGACTTCCAAGGACCATCTTGGTTGGGGCCGGACAAAGTATCGTTTTCGCGGCCACGCCGAAGAGCCATTTTGGGCCTGGATCTGTTCGTGGGCAAGGTCACTCCGCAAGCCTTCGGACCTGGGATTCGATGACTCACGATTTGTCCTCCCTGAGTTGCGTGAGAAAGTCTATGTGGTCAAGACGGCACAGCCGAGACCGGGAATGTTGTTCTCCATGCCGGCAACCGACATGCGAGAGGAGCGGGCGGAGCGGCGGCACAGCATCAAAGAGCGGTGCGAGAAAGCCGTGGAACTGGCCTGTGCCAAACCCGGTCCAGCGGTCCTCTGGTGCGAACTGAACGATGAAGGCGACATGCTGGAAGATATGCTGGACGATTGCGTGCAGGTGAGCGGGTCGATGAGCGATGACGCCAAGGAAGAGGCTTTGACGGCGTTCTCTGCCGGACAGGTTAAGCGGATGGTCATTAAGCCGAAGATCGGGGCATGGGGCTTGAATTGGGAATTCTGTTCCAACGTCATCGCCTTTATCACTCACTCGTTCGAGCGATACTATCAGCTGGTCAGGCGGTGTTGGAGGTACGGGCAGAAAAACCCCGTTGACGTTTCCTTGATCGCTTGCGAGGGGGAAGAGGGCATTTGCAAGAATCTCGACCGCAAGCAGCGGCAATCGTCAACGATGTTCGATAGCATCGTGCGGCACATGCGGGACAGTATGCACCTTGAGTCACAGGACTTTTTCCCGGAACAGGAGGTCTGTCCATCATGGCTGTAATCGACCAAGTAATCACCGAACGCTATGCCCTGTACAACGGCGATTCCGCCGAGGTTCTTGTAACCATTCCCGATGAGTCGGTGGGATTGGTCGTGTACTCGCCGCCGTTCGCCGTCGATTCGGATTCTGGCGGCGGCGGGTGTCTGTTCAACTACTCTTCCTCTGTCCGCGACCTGTCCAACGCGCGGACCTACAAGGAGTTCTTTGAACATTACGCCTTCATCGTGAAGCAGACCGCTCGCATCCTCAAGCCAGGACGTATAGCCGCCGTGCATTGCATGGACGTGCCAAAGGCCGGGGCCAACATCTGCGGGTACTCAGACTTCCCTGGCGACATTATCAAGTTGCACGAAAAACTCAGCTTCGAGTACACTCCGCGAATCTGTATCTGGAAAGAGCCGTTGGCAGTGCGAAACCGGACGATGGCCAAGGCCCTTGCCCATCGGCAGATCGTTGAAGATTCCACGCTGACCAACATCGCGGCGGCGGACTACCTCATCCCCTTCCGCAAGAAGGGCAAGAATCCCGAACCTGTTGAACATCCGATTGGCTTGCTCGAATACGCGGGGGCCAGAGAGATTCCCCAAGAGTTGAAAAAGTACCGGGCCTGGAAAGGCAAGCAGACAGAAAACCGATTCTCGCATTGGATATGGCGGCAGTATGCTTCCTGTTTTTGGGATGACATTCGCGGCAATCAAGGAGACGAAAGCCGGGCCGAGACGATGCGAGAAAAGGGAGTCCTGCCCTACGAAGAGAGCAAGGATGACAAAGACGAACGGCACCAGCACCCCTTGCAACTTGACGTAATCGAGCGGGCTATCGTTCTGTGGAGCAACAAGGACGATGTTATTGCCGATCCTTTCGCCGGGGTCGGCAGCACGCCTTACGCCGCCGTGGTCAACGGGAGGCGCGGCCTTGGGTGCGAGTTGAAGCCGTCTTTTTACCGGCAGGCCGTCAAGAATCTTGCGAGTGCTTTGGCCAACCAAAAGCCAGAGCAAGAAACCTTGTTCAATGCCCTTGAACTTGCGGAGGCCACGGAATGACCAAGGAAGAGGCCCGCTTGCACGCCTTCATCCTTCGCTTGTCCGATCACCTGTACCTTGCTGCCGACGTGCTTTCACACTTAGCCGAAAAAAGGAGAACCCCAATGCCGAAGCCCGAACCTCAGACCGCAGGCACCATCGTCAAAGACCAAGAAATTGCCGCGCTCAGCAAGATCGGCAAGCTCTTGGCCGACCTGGACGCGGACCAGCGCGAGCGAGTGCTAAGCTGGATCGGCAGGAAGTATGCCAAGCCCGAAGCGGAGGCCACGCATTGACCGGCATACTCGTCGATGATCCTGGGTGGAACGGCAAAGTGCTGGACTTCGATTGGAACGCTTACTATGCCATCGGCAGGACGCCCACACAATCACCATCACCGGAAGAGCAAGCCGCCGCATACAAGGCGCTCAACAAAAGGAACGACGACACCGAGGCCACGAAGCAGCGGCGTGAAGCCCACATACAGGAACTACTGAGGAGGCGCGGACGGTGAAGATCCCCAATCCAGACCTCTTGGCCGAGATACGAGCCACGCAACGGTGCGAATGGTGTGGCAGGCGCGGCCCGGTCGATGTGGAGCACACCTACGCCCGTGGCCTAGGTGATGCGCGGCGGATCGACAGCAGGCTGGTGTGCATGGCTCTATGCCGAGAACACCACTCCATAGCCGGGAGTGGCCACGGAGAGCCTTCCAAGGCCCAGCTAAAGGCCCTGATAGCCAAGCGCGAAGGGGTGAGCGAGGAGGCGATTAGGGAATGGGTCCAGACCGTCAACCGAACGCCTAAAGAAGGCCCGGCACCGCCAGAACCGAGACGGGTGCCCGTCGAATACGCCCTGGATTGCACGAAGCGGGAGGTTTCTTTCTGATGAGCTTCAAACTCGAATCCCTGCCGCTGGCCGTGCAGCAGAAAATCCGCGCGGAACTTGACCGGCAACAGCCCGCCGTGCCAGCCGCGAAGGAGAAGCCCCTGATCGACCCAGGTGGCTACCAGACCGCTCCGAGCGAAGGGAACCGCCTCACGCTCTACATCCCCGTTCGCACAGCCTCAGAGGTCAACGGACGCGATTGGCGGGCCAGGTCCAGGCGCAGCAACGCGAGCTGGCGGGCGGTGTCGAAGGTGTGCGGGCCGCTGCTCTGGCTCTTGCACCCCTACGCCACGGCCTACCACGAAGGGAAGGCGCTGAAGATCGTATTTACGCGGCTGGGGGGACACAAGATGGACCGGAGCAACCTACCCAGCGCTTGCAAGGGGGTTGAGGATGCCTTGGCCTTTATCGCCGGGGCAGATGACGGTGATGCGAAGTGGTCCGCGAGGTTTGAGCAAGAGCCGGATGCCGAACGGGTCGGGGTCCGGATTGAGATTGAAATTCTGTGAGGCTGAAATGACCGAATGCGCTCTTCCTGATTTTTACGATATGGCCGAGCCGGTAGCCCGCAAAAGCCATCGCTGTTGCGAGTGTTCCGCGCCGATCCTGAAAGGCGAGAAGCACTTCCACGGCTGGGGTAAGTGGGAAGGCGTCATAAGCAGTTATCGCCAGCACTTGGCTTGCATGGAAGCGTGCATGTTGATCCGCGATAAATTCAACGGCGGAGAATGCATTGGGTTCGGGGATTTGAAAGAGGCGTTTTCGGAATTCCGTCCTGAGATGCGAGGGGATCAAAAACGCAAAGAGCCGTGGAAACAACTGCGCGACTTAATAGCCAGAATCTTGTGGCGCGAGCGTGGAGGGAAACCATGAAACTCCGCATCGCCAAAAAGATTCTGAACTGCGTCGGCACGGGCCGCATAGATTGCTACACGCGCGGACAGGTCACGGCCGCGCTTGCCCGCGATGCGAAAACGGCATCATCGAAGGCGGCAGATCAATGCTGGCACGGATTGATGCGACACCTTGGCGCGGAAGGTCGGGCGGATTTGTTTGTCGGCTGGGGAATGCCCGCTACCGCTTTGCGGATTCTTGTGGAGCAAACGCCATGACAAAGCCTCTAATCGTCGGAGAGTGGAACCCCTACCCGGACAAGGACGACGCCTTCGCCCTCTACCCGTCGCCGGAAGGGTGCAGCGGGCACCGGCTGTGCTGCCTGATCCTGGGGATGCGCCGGGCGACTTACCTGGAAAGTTTCGACCGCTGCAACCTGGTCAACGGGGAGAAGTGGACCATGAAGGCGGCGCGGGCGAAGGCAACCGAGTTGGCCGAGAAGAGACCGCGAGTCATCCTGCTCGGATCGAAAGTATGTTCAGCTTTCGGCGTCCCGTTCAAGCCGTTCGAGGTCGCGGAAAGCCCGCTTAAATTCGCGATTGTGTTGCCGCACCCTAGCGGACTTTGCCGACTGTGGAACTTGGATAATGCCTTCGCCAAGGCTCGCGATGCCGTGGCCGCGTTCGTCCCGGAAGTAGGCCCTCACTTGGGAGTGGCCGATGGAGAATGATCGACACGAACGACGGGAAAGGCTGTGCCGACGCGCCTGCGAGTTGATGGGTTGGGAATACAAGGTCCACCCCGCCTACGCTGGCATACGGAAAGTGGCGAATGGTGAGGCCGTGGCAATCAGCCTGGAGAAGTTAGAAGAGGTTATCAAACGACTGGAGGCGCGGCCATGACCTGCCAACACGAAGGCTGCCACGAAACCGAAAACCTCGTCCCGTGCTACCTGCCAGACACGGACACGGCGGGCGAGCCGGACGATTACTTTTGTGCCGAGCATTGCCACGATGCCGGGTACTGCTTCATGTGCGGCGGGTTCTTCGCTGGAATATGTGATTTTGATTTCTCCAAGGACGGCATGTGTGAGACGTGCCGGTCCGAAAGCGATTCCGACGACGATTCAGATTGGGACGAAGCGTTCATCGAAAACGATTACTGGCCACCGGAGGATGACCTATGACAAAAATAAATTGCGCCGTATGCGGCAAGCCGTTCCACACCGAGGACGAAGAACGCTCTTGCCCCGATTGCGAGCAAGAGGCCGACAGGGACGAAGAGTTTTCCGTGTGCCCAATCTGTTCCAGCATGATGGAGTGGGAGCAATGTTGGAATTGCCACGGCGAAGGGGGATTCCACGATTGCGGCGAAGATTGCTGCCCATGCCTTCACCCGGAACTTGATCTGAACGAAGTCTGCGAAGAGTGCAACGGAGTGGGCGGTTATCAGGTTTGCCTGTCCTTGCCGCACACCGACGAACAAATGGCCGAATATCGGAAGAGAACGGAGGCCGCGAAATGAGCGACGAATATTGGGAAGTAACAGTTATCCGCAACGGCCACCTAATTGCTGAAATCTCCAGCAACCACGTTATCGGGTGCGAACTAACAGCCGAGGATGAAGCGTGTATCCGCAACTGCGCGGAACACCTGTTGTCTTTCGTGGGACGGGAAGCGGTGGTTTTGGAAGAGGCGAAGGAAGGCGACTTGCCATTTTGAGGATCAAGCAATGAGGAAGCCATGCACCAATCATTCGATATTTACCTTGAGCCACCTTGTTTATCCGATTCTCTTGGCCCAAGAAGCCGGGGAAATAACCGAGGCAAAGGCCGCCGAGTTAATCGGAAAAGACATCGTGAGCCTGCGCGAGCTGAAGGCGAAAGCGGTGAAGGCGATTGTCAAGATGGTGAAGTCGTTACCATCGCCGTTGATCTCGCTTCTGGAAGGTATGAAGGACTGGCCAAAGTCATCGACCGCGCCAAAAGGATAGTTCAGTTCCCGTACAAGGGAAATCCACGGCACCGCTGTTGGTTGGCACCTAGCGAGATGCCGATGCCGCCCATTGATTGCGTTTAGGAGTACCGATGGCTGTGAAAGAAATCATCGACTTTGGGGAAACGAAAGTGCCGCTCAATTGGACAGGCGGCGAAGAAATGACCGTCGAACAGTGGGGCCAGCGAGAATGGGATTCAGGAAATAAGACCGGGCGCGAGAATGGCGTCAAGGCCGCCGTGGTCAAACTTAAGTTGATAGCTGGCGACAGATTCATGCTTGGGAATGACGAAGAAGCGCGGCTGATCCGGGCGCTGGCGGAACAGGTTGCTAAGGAGTGTAAGTGATGCCTACCTGGATAGAGTTCACCGAGGTTGAAAGATCGCCCAGCGGCAAGACGCGGCGTTGGAACGTCACGTCCAGAGAGGGCGGTGGGCTTATCGGCGCGGTGCAATGGCACGCCCCTTGGCGGAAGTATTGCTTCTTCCCGCGCGACCAGACAGTTTTCGAGGAAGATTGCCTGCGCGATATAGCGAAGTTCATCGAAGCGGCGACCTTGGAACACAAGCGAGTCGCCAATGAACTAAAGGGCAAAATGATTGATGGATAACGAAAAAGCCCGGCCAATGACCGGGCTTTGTTCGTCAATGCGGAGGAGAGGGGGGGGGGGGCTTACGGATTGGCCACTGGTGCCCCGTGGGTGATCGTGATACCTGCGGGACCGCCAGCGGCGACGGTCACGGGATAGCTGAACGAAAACGGCCCGAATCCGCCTGTGGCAAACGTGGCCACCACGGTCACGTTGGCGGTTCCGACCGGGCCGGGAGCCGATTCCTTGTAGGTCAGCCCCACAGGCGCGGCGACGGCGAGCGTGGCGGGCGTGTCACTGGTCACGGCCAAGGTGACGCTCAGGCTCGCGGGGTCTATCACGTTGCCGCCGCCGTCCACCACGTTGACGGTCACGGTGTCTCCGGTGCCTTCTTGGAGCGAGAAGCCGACCGGCGCGGCGGCGGCAGCGGCCTTGGCAGCTGGTTTCATCCCCTTCTTTGCCCACGATACGGTACAGGTTGCCATAGATTGTTTCCTTTCGTTTGAGGCGGGCGACAAGTGTAATTTACGGGTTCTTCGTCACTGGTCCATGCGTCACGTCGATGCCTGTTGGTGTGCCGGGCGGCGGGTCGATCTTGTCCGCCAGCCGCTTATACAGATTCGCCAGCTCCGTTTCCTTGGCCAGTATCTTGGCGAACATCTGCCGCACGTCCCCCATCGAGAGGTAGGTTGCCATGTACGTCTCGGCATCGCCGCGAGAGGCAAACCACACCGAGGGCATCAAGTCCGGGCCGGTGATGGCCCAGCCTGGGGTGCCGCCGAGGTCGAGGGGATTGAGGCTCATGGCGATACTCCGGGGCGCGGTTGCAACGAGAACCCATCAGCAGCATATCGTGCTTGCTGAATCAGAGTAGGCCCGGCGGCGCGGATTTCGTCCAAGTTGGACGCTACCCATTGCATCAGAAACAACACAGTATTGCCAGGGCCGCTCAAGTCTAAGAGCGTCATGGCCGCATCGGTGATTTGTTCTTGCGTGAACATGGCGATACTCCTAGGCCGCCCCGCTCATCACTTGGCCGAGCAACTGCACCAAGATCGGCAGCAAGGCCCCCCAGTTGATCGACGGCAACTTGAGTTGTGCGATGGCGTGGCTGGACAGCGTTGCGCCCGCGGGCACCGCGTTCGGGGTTGCCGGGGGTGCGGGAGCGGTCGGGGCCGGGGCGAACGTGGCGATACCCGTGTTGATGATGTCCGTGAGGGCCTGCACCGCGCCCTGCCAAGTCGCGTTGTTGCGCTTGGCGAAATAGTCTTCGAGGTAAGTGATGTCTGCCAAGATGTTCATGGGAGTCCTTTCATAAAAAATGCCAGCGAGAGTTGCTCCTCCCGCTGGCTCTCTCCAAAGTACCACCACTCGCTTTACGGCCCCTATTGTCGCCTGAACAAGCCGATTGGTCAAGACTAAAGCTGGACCTCTTCCATGCGAACGTGCCCGCCCTGCGCTTGCTTGAGCAAGATCATGTCAATGAACTTGTTGGCCTGTGCCAGGAGTTGCCGCAGGTACGGCGACCGCTGCATCGCTTCGAGCGTGGCGAAAGCCCGGTCCACGTCCGCAATCTCCTGCGCGATCGGCAGCACGGGCGGCGGGTTGACCGGGGGAGGGGGTGGCGGAGGCGGTGGAGGCGGCTTCGTGCCCGTGGGTGCCCCCAGCGCCGCCGCCAGAATCTTCGAGAAGTCCGGCGAACCCAGCCCGGTCGGATAGTCATATCCAGGCCCGGCACTGTACTGTCCGTTCGTCCCCACCGTCACATCGTTGCAAGCATGGGGATTGGCGTACAAGAGGGCGTGGAGGTCGGCAATCGGCGGTTTGCCAGCGGCGGCGAGGGCTTGGTTCACCAGAGCGATCCCGCCCGCCCACATCGGGGAAGCCCCGGAAGTCCCGCCCACGGTTCCCGCCGATGTCGCATACCCGGTCCCAGGATCACCAGGAGCAGATACGTCACACACCCCGCGCGTCGTGCCAGCCGCAAAGCCGGTCTGGTAGTCGGGCTTGGGCCAGAACTCGCTGGGTGCCCCGCCCGTCGCCCCACCGCCAGAGGTCTGGCCACCCCACGCCATCTCGCCAGGCCCAGCACCACGAAGGCCGCCCACGCCTACCACGGCTGGGCCAGAAGCCGGGAAATCTCCGTGCGGCTTGCCGTCGCCAACGCCATCATCGCTGCCGTTATCGCCAGCAGCCGCGTGCATTGGGCAGGGCGGATTGTTCGCCTTCCCCTGTGCCGCAATGCCGTTCATGGTTTGCATGGCTTGCTGGGTCCACGATGGCTCTGGCGAGCCCCAAGATGTGCTGGAAACAACCGACGTGCAACCTGCCGGAAGCGGGTCATTAACGATATGGGACCACCCATCCGCGAAGCCGGCGTCTGAGTTGGGAGCCATAAATACTTGGATATGCGCCCCAGGAGCCATACCGCCCGACACGCAAATGTCCAAGGCCGTTTCCACATCCGCGCCGTTCGGGTCTGCCCCAGGAACAAAGTTCGCACCGTCCACGCTGACGTACTCAATCGTCGGAGTTGCCAGCCCAATCCCAGAAAAGAACGCAGCAATGTCCGCGTCCAACGGTCGCCCGCCGAGGGCAATCACCCGGATGCAGCACCCCGTCCCATCCACACCAGGCGGCGCGTTGTAGACCTGCGCGAGTTGAGGCCCCGTGTACCCGCCCATCCCCGGCACGCGCGGCATCACCAGAGGCTTGCGATAGTGCGGCTTCGCTATCGGCCCATCGTCCAGGCCCAGCACCGACTGGATCGACCCCGCCAGTTCTTCGGGGATGTGAATCGGGCCGTCCCTGCCACGGTGTTTCGTGCCGTTCGTGTGCTGCACGGCCTTGAGTTGCACCATGAACGCCTTTTCCATCGCGTCCACCGTGCCCGTGAGTTGGACATAACCCGTGTGATTTTCGTCGATAGTCAGGCCCTTGGCGACGGCGAATGCGCGAATGGCTGCCAGGGAATCGGATGATCTGGAATCGAATTTTCTTAGGTATACACTGACCGTCAGAACTTGGGATTTATCGGCGGGAGCCATGATCCTTGCCCCGAATGGCATCGACTTGGCAGAGCCGGGGAGAACGACGTAATTTCCAGCCATGAAATTGTCCTTTAGGTTCAAGGTTTTCGATCCGAAATAAAGCAACTCGCTCGCGGCCATTACATCGCCGCGCAGCGTTTTCAGGACAGCGAGAATGTAATCGTTGAAGTCCATCCTAGGCCGGTTTGTTCTCGGCAATCAGGGCTGGCATTTCCTGCATCGTCACATTTGCTTGGACCGTGGCGATTGCCCACTCCACCGACACGCCAACGTGACTGCGCGGCTGGATACCGGCATCACGCATCGCCTGCCGACGATGATCCTTCTGAAGAATGGCTTGTTTCCGATTGGGCCGCGTCAGAAATTCATGGTAATCAGCCGGGGTAGGCGTCGGGATCGGCTTCGGTGCCCCGCAGATGCCCCCCGTGCCGCCCAGCAAGCCGCCCAGGAGTTGCTGAAAGATTTGCAGGATGATCGGGCCGAGACTGCCCAAGATGCCGCCCAAGCCCCCCGTGCCGCCCAGGAGGGCCATCGCCTCATCACGCTTCTTGAGCATCATGGGGCCAGCGGTGGGGGCCGGTAGAGGCGGGGAGATAGCGGGTTCGCTCATGGGAGGTTCCTTTGCTTTTGAGTTGGGGGTCATGGAGTTGATTGTATCACAATTTGCCGCGCTCTTCCTCCACGTCCGCGAACCGCGCTGGGCTTGCGGGGATCAGCCGCTTCCCCATCGCGCGGAGGTGGATGATTGCCCGGTCAAGCGCGGAGGATTTGGCCCACTTGTACGGCCCGCACTTGACAGCTCCCGGTTCGTCGCGTGGCAACAGGTGTGCGCCGTAGAGCGCCCGCTCGTTCAGCCATTCGGCCACGACCTCTTGCAGCAGAATGTCGGCTGATTTCATGGCTTCACCTCTGGCCAAAGGCCCATGCGGAAGTTCCGCTCCCCCACCATCTCGCGGCACTTCGCCGCCCACTTCGCCCGCGTCTCGCCAACTGGCCACTCGGCATCGGGCCTGCCCCAGGTTGTCCACCAGCACGCCCAGTACAAGTCCTTGAGGAATTGATAATGGGCCTTGCCCATCGGCGTCTCGGCTTCGCTCTGTCGCTGACAGGCCAAGTTGTAGGCCGCGCGGCAGGCTTCCTCGCATGGGAATCGGCGGTAATCCGGTGGGTCGCCAGCGAACAGCAGAAGGGCCACGGTGAGCATCTTGCTTCCTCTGGCCAGATTCTAACCGCTGACGGGGGAAATAACAAACATTTCGGGGTTGCTTTTTCAGAAACCACGCATAGAATTTCGTTGTCTTGCCAAAGACCAAAACAACAGAACCACGCCGATCTTTACCCGCGCATCGTTCTTTGGCAAGACACTTGCCGGGTAGGATCGGCGCGTCGAGGTCAATGATGCTAACTAACGATGACGGCCAACCAATAACCGTGAAACAAGTTTGCGATGCCGCATGGGACCAATTCGGCATAGCCGCGATAGTGGCCGAACTTGCCGCGCGGCTCGCCTGGAACGCTCGCTTTGAATCCCCGAATCGCGCCGAGTTAATTTCTAAAGACGCGGACGCTATGCTCAAGATTGCCGAACGCCTTGAGCGGTGGACGGCAGAAGATGCGGTGGTATAAATATGGCTCACAAATGGGAAATTTTCCACCCTTACCGATGGAGTTCCCGGCATCGCCGTTGTCGGGCTTGCGGACTGGTGCAGCAATTTTCGTCCGCAAGCCGTCGCATCGGCGGCACGTCCGGGGGTTGGCATCCGCCATCCGGCAAGTGCGGTTTAGTCAATCTAAAACTCAAACGCATCGAGACTGGCAGGTACAGGACGGAAGACGGTATTTTTGAGGTTTGGAAGGAACTCGATTGCAATGTCGAGTACGGTTGCCCTACGCGGTGGTTTGTCAATCACAAGAGCTATGACGAAACCCTGTATACGTCTGGGTTTCGCAAAAAGCAAGATGCCGTTGAATGGCTGAGTATTAATGCGACTGAATACATTGAGGAGTAACCCATGAACACCGTTACCGCCATTGGTGCCCCTGGAAGCATCACCCGAAAATTCCAAGAGAATCCTTCGCACGGAGTCGATTGCTTCCGCGCCTTGCGGGAGATAGTCGCCGTGATCCAGACGGATGAACTTATTCCAGATAGCGTATCGTACATGCGGCAAGCCCTGGAAGTGATTTCAGCGGCTGACAAGATGCTGGCAATCAGGGAGTAAGCCATGATATGCAAATGTTGCGACGGAGAATTCATTCTGCGTGACGGATGCGAGGAAGGCGACTATTGCGATCCGTGCGCTCAAAAACTTGTCCCTGATTTGGTAACTGCCTTGCTGCTAATGGTGGCGAGCCACGGCATGCACGGACCTTGCCGACAAAACAACTGCCGCGATTGCGTGGCCTCTCGTAAACGTGCCGAGAAACTTCTTGAGAAAGTAGCGCAGCCATGACAGGAAAAATGAAAATGGCCTTCGATGTTGGCGGGGTGCTGAGCAAGTACCCGCATATCTTCAAGCCGCTCTTGAAGGCCCTGCATTGCGTTGCCGACGTTGAAGTTTGGATTATCAGCGACATGCACCCAGAGCAAAAGATAATCGACATGCTCCAATTAAACGGCGTATCGTTCCTGATGCACCACGTTCGCTCCGCCGATTACAAAACCCACGGCGAAATGTGCAAGGCGGTCTTGTGCAAGGAACTCGGCATCGACCTGTTGATAGACGACTTCCCCGGCTACGTCGCCAGCGGGAATCATGTTCGGCTGCTGGTCATGCCGCACCCAATGGAACCGTACTACCACGATGAATGGAAAACGGACGGTAGCGAAGGGTCTTTCGGGCGGCGTGTGCGACCAACCAAAGGCGACCACGTTTGGGAGTGACAATGACAGCCTACGAACGCAAGAAGGTCCGCGAGGCCATTCGATTGCTGAACAAGCCGATGAGCAAGGACCATTGGGGACCGGCGATATTCGCCCTCCAAGACGCCCTACGCGGCCAGCGGAAAGCCCCACGCAAGCGGAAGGCCGTCGCCAACTTGACGGCAAAAGATGTGCGGTCAATGTTCGCGGCGATGGATTTATCGGAAGATATGCGGCAAGCGAAGATCCCGAACTGCCAAGTATGCGGTCGGAAACTAAATTCGGAAGACGAACAAGAAATGGGAATGTGCGAAGCGTGTGCTAATTTGGAGTGCGAAAGACAATGAAAAAACCCGTTGACGAACTATGCGAGCGCTGTGGCGGTTGGGTCTGGCATAGGCTGGACCCGTGCAACTGCAAGCCTAACGCGCTCGCAACCACGATGGACAATACCTTCTCCGGCCGGTTGAAAAAGACGCGGCTATCGCAAAACCTCAGCTTGGAGCAGGTTGCTCGCCGGGCCGGATTGTCCAAAACAGGCTACTGGCAAATCGAGAATGACCAGTCCGAACCGATGGCGAATACGCTAGTCGGACTGTCCAATGCGCTTGGGGTGTCCATCGACTGGCTCTTGACCGGCAAAGCCAAATGAACATCACCGGGCGCTATCTCGGCCACTTCGCGGACCACGGCTTTCTGTACGCCTACACCTGCCCATGCGGGCGCACCTTCCGCAGCGGTGCCCCGGAGTTGTCCGCCCCGGCTCTCTGCCACGCTTGCTATACCGGGAACCAAGACGCGCTGGCGAAGGCGGCACGGCGGGAGAAGCGGCGCAGGAAACGGCGCGGATGAGGCTTGCTTTTTCTGGGGAGATGGTTTACAGTGGGAAACGAAAAGAGCCAGGTCTTGGGAAACCCAGCTCTTTTCGCTGAAATTTAGCTGACAGAAACATCTTACGACTTTCGCCCCATTTCTGTCAAGCTACCCCGATAATCGAAAAAGATAGCCGCACGAATCTGATAACTATGTCCGTGTGCGGCCAGGAAACCTGGGAACCCACCAGCGTCGAAGGGCTGGGATGCCTTTTCCTTTAAGTGGTGCATCTCACGTTGATCCAGGGCCAGTAGGGAAGGCTCTGGGCTGCCAGGTGCGAAACCTCTGGCACGGGCGCAGGCGGCATAGCTCGCGGATTGAACCTGTGAGCCGATGACCAATCAACCGGGGATTACTGTGGAGTGGCAAGACGCCGCTGGGGGCGCTCGCTGTAGAAGAGGATATTACGCAATCCTCAATAATCGGATGCGGGTCGTGGGGGATAGAAGGACACCGCAGGAACTTCCTGGGGTGCTGACGGCGACCAAAAATAAACCGGGGGCGATGACTATAGGGGAAAAGTACGCGCGTCGTTGTGTGTGACAGCGTACCAGCAAGGCACTTTGTCCCACAGTCTCTTGAGAGGGTGGTATGAAGCGAAAGAAGAATAAAACCCGCTTCGGTAAGGCCAAGCACACGCCGCGAAACTTCACCTACGCGGGCAAGGCCCTACGCGAAGGAAGCATCACCGAGGCCGAGGTAGAGAGGTTTCGCCAACCGCTCAAGAACTTTCACCCGAAGCCGACGCAATCCCGCTTCGCGCCGAAGAGGGTGTGGCAGACCTTGAACGAATACCAGTGGCAGCGGGTTGAGGAATGGGTGTACGTTTCGGTGAATGGGTTCGTGCTGTACGATAACCGGCTGGAGAGGCTGGTGGACCAGGTGACGATAGAGGCGATGATGAGGCTGGCAGAAGACTCGCTATCGTGGGGATTTGATGGGGGGATGGAGATTGATTGGGAAGAGGTCCGGGACAGTTACCGGTGCGAACTTGGGAGAACAAGCCGATGAAGAGTGACAAAGCCAATCCGATGACCAAGAGGCAAATGAAAAAGTTTGCCGAACTCGGAATACCGCTCGGTGAATACACGATCCACCAAGCGGCCAAGCTCATCAATGCGGCTTTGGTCAAGCGTGGTCTAGGCGGGAAGAGGTCAGGCTAGAATACCGGCAGGAACTTGGGAGGATGCGATGATGCGACTGCGACAGCGACGAGCCCCCAGGAGCGTGACAAAGCTGAAGGGGAAGCGGTACGTTATCAGACATTCCTGGCAGATAGTCGAGTTGGCAAATTCTGACGGAAATGAAAAAGTGCTGGGAGAGTATTTGTCCGAGGGGCAGGCGAACCAAGCCTTGCAAAAAGTCCTCGTTACTCTCGCTGGCGCGGTCGATGGCGAAGTCGTCAACTTTCCTGAAACTCCAGGGCTCATTGGCGATCAGGCTGCTATCAGTTTGGGAAGGAGAGGAGGATTGAAGGGTGGACCACTCCGCGCGGAAAAGCTCGGAAAGGAAAAGGTTGTCGAAATCGCAAAGAAAGCGGCAAAAGCAAGATGGGACAAATATCGTGCTGCTCAAGTTTCTATTGAGGCCATGCCATGACCCAGGAAGAAGCTGACCGTTTTATCTGTGAGCTTTGCGGCCAAGAGGACACGATGGACCGCCCCCTCGACAGCCCGGAGGCGGAGATGGAGTACCGGGCGGCCCGCACGATAAGACACTTCCCCGCCATCCCCTCGATAGTCGGCACCAACCCCCGGCACATCTTGTTGAAATGGTCCCACGGCTCCAAGCCCCAATTCGATAGCACGATGCCGCCGGCGTCCTGGCTGACCAGCGTGGTCCAGTGGCCGCCCAGGTCCGTCTCGACCTTCACCAGCGGCAATTCCAGCGGTATGGCCAAGAGGTAGAGGATAACCGCATCGGGGATGGGGTCGATGCGCAGGAAGTCCATCTTGTAGGCCAGCCCTTCCGAGGCCAGCATATGGAGCATCATCGACAGGCTGGTGCCGAACCAGTGAGGCGGGTACTTCGCTTCGAGCTGGCGGACCAGATCGGGAGCGGCATCGCGGCCGGGCGACAGGCCGAGAGCGGTGCGGATGTTCGCCACGGCGACCTGCCCGCAGTTCACGTTGGGGAAAGCGCCGTCGTCGTTTGTGTATTCGGTCACTTGACCTCTCCATTCGTGATGAACCCATGCCAGCAAGACGCCATATCCTTGCCGCCCAGGACATCGACCGAGGGCGTCAGCGTCAAATCGTTCAAGCAACTCCCGCTCATTGTCCAGCGCGGTCGTGTTTTCTTGTCCTTGCCGAATGGCCCATGATCGGCAGGAACAGGCGGCGCGTTTCGCGGGTTAGAGAATGGAATGATAAGGCCGTGCGGCCTTGCGCCGTCCGGGGGAAAGCCCGGCCTGCCAAATCCGCACGGACACCACAGGAACAACCCTTGCGCGCCTTCGATAACGTCGCCTTGATGCCGCCAACTCCCACCGCGCCCATCGGCATCGCACGGCTTCACGCTGCCATAGAACTCGGCATCAAACCAAGGGTCGATAAGTCTTGGCATTGGAAATCACCCTAAAATTCCTTGACGATTGCACCGTGCCAGCTCACGCCGCCATTGCCGCTATGTACCAAGATGGAATTACTTCCCCACGGCCCGCTGACCACGGAAATTGTGCCGTCCTCATGCTCTTCGACGTGATGATTTCTCAACCACCCATACAACCCATTCGGAGTCACGCAATGCCAAGTGCCGTCGTCCCACTTCGAGTAATCACCGGGCTCGCCAAGAGGCATATGGCCGTCGTCTTGCGGAACAGGGTATGTCCTTTTTCCTTGGAACGTCGCCAAAGTTTTCATGGCTTGAATCACCCTCAAAATAAAAAGCCTCCGTCCCCTCTCCAAAGGACGGAGGCTACTGCCCCAAAGAAACACCGATCAACGAAGATTGAGGTTGAACCGCAACTGCCGATTCTGTTGCAGCCGAAGGAACGGGCGGAACAGACCGAAGCGTTGCTGGCCCACTCCCACGTTGACGCCGCCCAGAGCAAACGGGTTGATAGCCGCCCCCGCGAAGCCAGGCTGCACGCCGCCCGTGCGGTCGTTGTTGATAATGGTGATGCCCTGGCCAGCGGTGCCAGCGTTCGCAAAGGCCGAGGCTCCGAATCCACCGACCGGGGGCAGGCTCATCTGCGAGAACTGCTGTTGAGCGAGAAACTGCTGGAGCGCGAGCTGTTGCTGGAAGGCGCTATTAAGGAACATCGCATTGGCGGGCACCCCGCAACCACCGACGCCGGCGGCGCGGAAGTTGAGGTTGAGGCCGTTGCCGTGGGCCTGGGCCGAGGGGACGGCAAGAGCCAAGGCCAAGAGAGCGAGGCAAATCTTTCGCATGGGAATCTCCTTTGAACTGTTAGGCAACTCCTAATGGTTGCCGATGGATTACACATCTCTCCAAAACCTATTGTACCACATCGGCTACAGGAATTCGTATCCGCGAGCCTTGGGTTCGGTAACTGGCTCCTGTCTTTCGATAGCCGCTATTGCTCCTACGGTTTTGCGAACATCTTCCACGGCTGGCGTGGCACAAATTGCATCCAGAGCCGCCGTCGCTTCGATGGAGTAGGCCGGATGCGGCATGTTGTTCCGCGTCTCCAGGTTGCGGATGCGAGCTTCCGCCCGGTCAAGTTGTTGGCGCAGGTGGAACACGCTCGCCTCCAGGCCGCGAACAAGCTGCTCAAGCTGGACCATGCTTTCGGTCACGGCAACCTCCTGAAATCGCCTATGCCAGCATGGGGGACGGATAAGGCGTTACCCGTTTATGTCGTCAGGCCCACTAGAGCATTACCCCCTCGACGGCTGCTGCCTTGACCGGCCCACGCGCTGCTAATCCCCCGTTCGTTGACGGGCCTTGGGGCCATCCGCGCTTCGGCCAGAGCGGGCCGCACCACACCCGACTGTCAATTGACGCCTGCCGTGGTCGTCGTGTTCACCGTCCACGATGGATTCAGCGGCGTGAGCGGCGGCACCATCGGGACCGCCCCACCGAGAGGCCCGTAGTGCGGTTCGTAGAACGGAAACGGGTTGATCGGATATGGATAAGGCTGGTATGGCCCACCGACAGGCCCACGCCGCCCGCATCGTGGACAGTATCCGCAGCACGGGCACACGCCGGTTTCACAGGATTCCATGATTTTCTCCCAAAGTGTCACGTTTCGCCGTATAACCTTATGGCGGCGAAGCCTCAGCCCTGTCCGACTTCAGATCGAAGGGCACCGAAAAAGGTCGCCTGGCCATCGCCCTCGCCGCCTTTTCTCCAATAACAAGGGGTGCATCCATGCCAGGTGTCAACTCAAGAAGGCCACACTTTCCAGAGAAGCAACCACACCCCTTAAAGCCGCCTGCGGGAATTGAACCCGCCCCGTCCCAATGTTATTGGGCCGTGCTTCAAGGTTCTGGCCACGACAAGTAACCTCGCCATGTTCGGCGGCCAAGCCGAAGCACCTTGCCACTACACCAAGGCGGCAAATTCATTGCCCCAAAAACCTGCCGTACACCGCAAGCCGCTGCACCGGGAGCTGGCCCGCCGAGCCGTCTGGGTTGCGCGGCATCCGGCTCTTGTCATCGTGCGTGAAGATGCGATTCAGCACGATGGCCTTCTGCTCGGCGTTGAATTTCGGCAGGTCTTCGACGTTGAAGTTCGTCTTGTTCTTCTCGCCCTTCGGTCCGCCGTGACAGGCGGCGCAGTCGGCCCGCACTACCGGCATGAATGCTTCCACGAAGCTGCCCGTGGCCACAGGCGGCGGCGACACCACGGGCGGCGCGGTGCCGTAGTCGATCTTGCCCTGGAAGGTGGTCTTCTTGGGCGGGTTCAGGTTCTCCCTGATCACTTTGCCGATAGCCTGGATCTCAGCCACTCTTGAAGCCCCGGCGCTGGCCTGCCCGACCAGTTCGGAGAAGCCAGTCATGCCTTGCTGGTGGAGGGCGGCGGCGTTGTCCGTGTGTCTCGCCGCCTGTTGAAAGAGGGTGTTTAGGTCCAGCGAGCCGTAGTAGTCATTGGCGACTTGATTGACGCTGTAGCCGTAGAGCGTGCTGCCCTGGAATCCGAAGTTGCCGTATTGCAGCGAGTTGCCGCCGTAGGCCAGCCCCCCGGCACCGATGGCTTGCAGGTAGGCCGCATGATCGGCTTTCGCGGCATAGTAGCGGGCCACTTCGACCTTCCAATCCGCGCTGTAGGCAGGGATGGCGATTGCCGGGAGTACGGCGACCGGCGGCGCGACGTAGACGGGCGGGTAGTAGGTTGGGTAGTAGGTCGGGTAGTTGTAGGACACCGAGCAGTCATGGCGGGACCGGAAGCGGCGACCGAACAGGGCCAGGGCGTCCCCGACCAGTACCAAGGCGAGCAAGACGGCGATGAAGGCAAGTCGTTTCATGGGTATTCCTTCCTTGAGTGAGTTGATTTCATCCCCAAATTCTACACCGTAGATGGGTGAAAACGCAAGGGATGCGGGGGCCATCGGCATCTACCGAGGGGCAAGGAAAGAGAGAACGCAACAGGCGGTGGTCTCGCTAGCAAGGGCAGGCACGGTTCTCTCGTTACCCGACACCATCGAGTTCATGTCCTGCCCGCTGCTGCCGTCGATGTCCACGTCGTCTTCGGTCAGGCGGTGGACCTCGCTGCACTTGACGCAGGTGAGCGTGTCCGGCAGGGCCTTGAGCCGCGCCGCTGGTATCGGCTTGCCGCATGATTGGCAGAGCGTCTTCATTTCTTCTGCATCCTTGCGAGGTTCTTTTGGACGCGCCCCGCGATGAACGAGTAGGTCAAGCTGAAGTCGAACCGATCCGGCTGATCCTCTTCCGCTTCTGAAAACAGACTTTCGATCCGAATATCCACCGGGATGATCGGCCCGACCGATTCGTTCGGGTCCGGGGCCAACAGCTTTCCCAGCACGTCAATAGCCTTCTCTTTCGGCACGTCAAGGCCGAGTTCCTGCAAAGCGCGGTGGGCGTTAATCGTCGGATACCAATAGTCACTGTAAATATCCACGACTTTCTGAGAAGCAAAGCGCACGACTTCCGTTTGCGAACCGCCGTTTTCCCACGGCCCGGTAGCCTGCAACACGGCTCGCGCATAGGAATTTCTGGCCAGTATTAGCGTCTCATCGGGACTACCGGCATACCAGTCCGCCAGCCGCTGCACGTCCACGCCCTTGGCGAAGTCTCCGAAAATATCCACACGCCGTTTGCGTAGGGCGGTCACGGAATTTCCGAATGGCATCCACCCGTCCGTTTTCGACTTGACGCCGTGGCACCAGATGCACGAAATGGCCGGTTCTAGTTCCGTCGAATGACCACCCGGAACGAGATTATTGCGGGCGACATTATCCGGGGCTTTTTCTTGCAGTTTGTTTTCGCCGTTGAAGAGCAAGAACAGATGCATCCCATTAGGTTTGCCGATGATCGCCTCTCGCGCCCGGAATTTGAACTTGACCAAGTTCATAAGTGGATGCTGGCCTGGGTCAATATCTTCCTTGCCAATATCGCTGGTGATGAAGGCGAAGGAAGTCAAACCGCCGCGCGTCGCCAAAGTTGGAAACCATTCAAATTGCCTGGGCCGCTTCGTGATCGACGAACGAGATATGGCCGAACGCTGGTCCGAGGGCAATTTGTCGAAAATCTTCCGGTCCACTCCGAACGATTGGAGGATGCGGGCTTCGTCGGTTTGTTTGTCCTTGCCGTTCCCCTTCACGCCGACGAAATCGTAATACAGTCCGCCAAAGACCGTTCGGAAAGAAGCGTTGTCGCCCTGGATAGCCGAGAGGGCCCGCGACTGAAAATAGCGGAAGTTGACAATCGGGGCACTCGACCGCGTGAGGGCCTGCAATCCAGCATAGTTCGTCGGGTTCAGGTGCTGGCCGTTGAGTCGCAGAACATCGACCTTGCTCACGTCCACCGGCTTCAAACTCAGCACTTCCTCGACCTCGCGGGAATCGTAGGTCCACTTCTGGGTGAGTTTGACGCGCTGGCCGTCCTTGTTCTCCCCTATGTATGGTTCGCAATTCACCAGTTGCCAGTTCGTTTTTTCGATGCGCTTGCGTACCACGCGCTGCTCGACCAACCCAATCGCCGGGCCAAGCAACTTCAAGCTATCTTGGGTGATGAGCAAGTTGAAGTGTGGGTCGAAGGCGAGTTTTTCCCAGACGTTGAGGTATTCCGGCAAATCATCAAGCGGACAGTAATGTCGCAGGTCAACGCGCACCAATTGCCAGTTGGCCAATGACACGGGTAGTCGTGGCCGCGCCGCCCGCGATACCGTGTTGAGCGTGAAACTGGTAGCCTGCACGTCCACCTTGAGGCCAGTTGGAACCCAGATGTAGCGGAGGAAGGGGGCAATCAGGGCGTTGGCTTGGGCATCGGCGTAGGCGGCTGCTACGGCGGCATCGGGAGAGGCCAGGGACAGGATGGGAGCGGGCTTGTCTTTCGGTTGGACCTTGACCGGGGTTTTGGGTGGTGGGAAGCGGAAGTCATCCGGGAAGTATTGGGCGTGGCCCAGAGCGGCGAGGGCCAGGAGCAAGAGAAGTGAGCATCCTTTCATGGGGTAAATACTACCCGACAGGATGGGCTTTGGAAAGGCTAAGTCGCACAAAGCCCGTCCATCCCGTCGCCAAGCATCCCGCAACTCATTCCCGCTCTTTCGCCGGGACCGTCCAGGTTCGCCATGCGGAGCGGCACAAGCTGGCGGTGGACAAACGGCGTTCCGACTAGCAGTTTTCTCTTGGTTGCACTTTCAGCGTCGGCAACGCGCTGAGCGTCGGCAACGCGCTGAGCGTCGTCAAACTCGCAAGCGTCGGTCCACTCTTCCGGTTCATTGTCCCGCATAGCCTTCCACTCTTCATTGCTCCGAAACGGGCAACCGATGCAAGCCGATCTTGGAAACGTCCGGTCGGGGAAATGCTTTTTCAGCCACGCGCCGCAATCCTCTCGCTGTTCCTTGTGCGGGAGAAACGGCACTTCCTGAATCGTTCGATCCGGCAACCAGACTTCACCCAAGAGCGGGTAGACGTGGTTGCGCCAGTTCGCGGGCATCCACTTCTTTTCAAAGGTCGGATGAATCTCCCCGTAGAAATCCGTGGTTGACCACTTCGTTTTCTTCTTTGCCCACTGACCGGGGAATACGGCGCGGGTGTGTTCATCTTCGCTGATTCCGAACCACTGTCGTACCAGCACGTCCTTTGGGATTCGCTTGCCGGGTGCGAGGCCCAGCAGTTCGCGGCGAATCCACGCCTCAACAACTTCGATCTTATACTCCCGCGTACACTGGCGTTTCACGCGCCCTTGCTTGCCGTCGCGCCGCTTGATGAATACCGGGATGCTGGCGTACCGTTTCCCATCGTCAGACTTCCGGGCGCGGCGGAAAGCGATTGCATCCGCTCGCAAATCCCCCTTAGTTCGCACGATAACCGGGATACCATGCCGTGCCGCATAGCTCGTTAGAAACTCAACATTAGCGTAGACTTTTTTCGGTTCCCATTTCGTATCGGCAAAAATCGCGGCGTCGAATTTAGGGAGTTCGCCAAGGCAGGCCCCCAAGAGAATCCGAGAGGATTGCCAGCCCGCGCCGAGATTAAGGACGTTGAAGATTCGCATCACTTCCCGCCTTCCGTTGGCCTGATCCTCAACAGCCCGCACCGCTGGCATACCTCGACCTCTACTTCGCCGCATACGATTTTCTCTTCCACGACTGACGAAGAAATGTAAACGTATGCGCGTTCGACCATGAACATGTCGCTTGGCTTCCAATCGCAATCATGCGTGGGTATGCGTGGTTCGCTCATGGCTTGGCCTCAAGAAACACCAGCGGACCGCTCTCCCATCAGACAAGCGGCCCGCTGGTACGTGGCTCCGCCTTACGAAGCGGAACTTCCCCCATCAGTGAACGCCTTGGCTGGCCAGCATGGTAGTTGCGGCGGCGAATCGAACGCCACGACCTTCGCAACCTTCAAGGCACCCGTCTAGCCGAGTGCCGAGACGCTGGCCAGCGAAACCATGCCAGCCAGCCAAGGCGAATCCATCAATCTTTCGCCGGTACATCCAACTCCACTCGCGGAGCGGGCGGCACTTCCACTTGCGGGATCGCCAGCGACTTGACGTAATCCATGAAGCGGATTTGTTCCGGTGTGTACGGGACATGATCGCCGGTTGTCCGATTGACTTCTTGCGCGAAAATGATCTTCGTGGTGCCGTCACTTCGTCGGATGGTCAGCCACATTAACCCATCAGGCTTATTCGATTTGTCGATAGCCACGCCGGGCGGCAAGATCACTTCGACAGCCACTTTCTTCGTGGCCGGGGCCACAGGCGCGGGAGCCACGGTCTGCGTGGCGCCACCACACTTGCGCTTGCCGCGTCTGCCGCCACGGGCGTCAGTGTCGGCCACCAGCAAGAGAGCCAGGAACAGTGTGAACTTCATCGGAAACCTCCTTGAGAAAAAAGGGCGAAACTATTGATTCATCATCATCGGCGACTACCGCCTGCATCGCGTCCGCATCGGCCAGACGCTCGGCATGAATGGATTCCAGCATGGTGAGTAATGCGGTTGATTTGTCGTCATCAACAACAAGTTCGTTATCCCACCATTCGACAAACTTGCTGGCCAGCGATGGTTTGCAACCGATACTGGACTTGGCGATGATCTTGGCGGCGTTGGCGCAAGAGGACCGCATGCACCGTATCAGTGTCCCGCCGTAATTGGCTCCGTGGGCAAGCGGGCACAACGAATCGTCGCCTACCCACTCGCCGTGCATGGTTGCGCAGGTCCGCGATAAGGAATAGCAGATTCAGGTTTTGGAACCGGGAGAAAATATCCCGGAACTTTTCAGCATTCATCGGCCTACCTCCATCACCTTCGCAACCACTTGTTCCAGCGACACCAGCCCGCGCAGTTCGTCATGCGGCAGCCGCACCCCCAGCAGCTTTTCCAGTCGGAAGGCCAGGTCTTGCAGGTCCAGCGAATCGCGGCCCAGCAGCATCGTGTCGGGATCGTCCACGGCTGCCCCGTCCATCAGGGCCACGGATTCGAGGATCGTGCTGCGGAGAACGGCGGCGGTCATTTCACCCTCCTCAAATCGACCGCGACAGCCTTCCCCTTCCCCAGCCACGATTCCGGGTAGTCCGGCGACTCCACCACGCGCCACTTACCATCGGCCCGCTCCACCGCGAACACCGAGTAGAGCATCCCCTTCCCAGGCGCAACCGAGGCCCCCAAGTCGTGCAGCACCAGCAGCCCATCCTTGGGTATCGCCGCCACCTTGACCCACCGCTCGCCGCGTGGGAGGCCCTGCGTGTTCTTCTCTTCCGCTGCCGCCCATTTGGTGCAAGCCTGCCACACCGTATCCCCAGGCTCACCGCGAAGGTGGAACTCGATAACCGTCTTTGCCCCATCGGGCACCAGCGAGGCCGGGCAGTACAGGTACGGGCGATCCCAAGCCTTCACCACGGCCTCTGGCTTGGCCGCTACGGGCTTCGGAGCCTCTATCCGGGGGCCTGGCTTGGCCGCGCCGGTGGGCTTTACCTTGGACGGCTTGAGGGCGGCTACCGGGCCTTTGGCGCGGGCGAACGGGTCCAGCGGGTCCGGTTGCCCGCAGGCCAGCGCCACAAGGACAGTGAACACGGCGGCTATCAGGGCGGCTTCGAGAATCGTAACCTTGCCGCCCCGCGTGAGTTGCTTGTACCACCAGATCATGGCTGGCCTCCCTTCACGAATGGTTTGCAGATTTCCAAGCAGCGGCGAACCTTGGCAAGATCGAATTGCCGGTCGTTGTCAGAGCGGACCTTGGTTTCCATATCAACCCAGATTCGCGTTTCGCCAGCGGCCTCACCGATCAAAGGCAGTTGCTCCGCGAGGTTGTCTGGCCCCAATCCCCCGGCGTAGCCGTGGTAATCAAAAACGCCTTCATTGTGGTACATAGGCGCGGGCCATTTGCCAGGCAACCGCCCGGCACCGCCTGACATATCAAACAGGCCGACCATGTTGCACGGCTCGCCATAGGCATTGACATAATCGACGGCGATGTCCTCTAGGCGGTCATTGCCGTGGACGCCTTCAAGCTGAAAAATAAATTCCAGGTCACGTCCAAAAACAGAGCAACGGCGCACGCGGTCAAGCGCCTTCATCGCCTTCGATGGTTCGCAAGGCGTCTTGTCGGGCCTGAAATTAAGTTGGATTCTTCCGAAGCCGTTGGCGAGTTGCAAAACGATGGGCTCAATTTCACCGATCATCAGCAACCGCGTCCACCGACCGCACAGGTGAAGGGACGCGCGAAGACGTTTAGACATTGCCAATTCTCGGAAGGTGTCCATCCAGGCCAGCGTTGGGTATCGCGGTTCTCCGACGCTTTTGGTTGCCGATGCCAGGATGCCGAATTCAACGAACGGGAAATCTGCCGCCAACCCCGCCAAGGCGTGCGGGCTCACGCTGTCATCAGCCCCGGTAATCGTCACTCGGTCAAGGTTCATTTTATCTCCTGAAATCTCAGGTACACCCCTTTGACCTCCACCGCATCGGTTGGGACCGCATCGACCGGCTCCCAGGTCATGAACGACCACAGGTGCATCGACCACTCCCCATTCGCCCCGCACGCCACAAAAACGTGCTGGTCCGGCGTCTGAAACAGCGACATCGTTACCGGCTTACCCGCCGCCGACTTCAAGAGGTAGATGGTGCCGTCATCGGTGCAGACGATTTCCGACTTGCGAACCCACCCCTTATGGCCCTCTTTGGCTTTGGCCACGGTGCGGACCATCATCACGGCGGGCAGCTTGGCGTAAGGCAGTATCTTGGGCGGGGTTTCTTTCGGCTGGAATAGCTGCGTCGGCGCGGGCTTTTCCAGGTCGGGTTGCAGGAAGGCGGTCAGGATCATTGCGAGCATGGGTTCTCCTTGGTTGGTGGTTGAAAGAATTGGCCGGGTTGAGAGGCTCGCCATGATGGCGTCCTCCACCTTCCGCGTGGAAAGTGTTGTGAGGCAACCCGGCCAAGGCCGCGAAAGAGGTTGCCGCCGCGCCTCACTTGGCCGAGAACACGGCGAAAGTTGCGTAACGATCTTTGGCGCGGCTTATGACAATCGACCCAATGCCGTAGACCAGCAGAAGAATCGGAGAGCCAAGCCAATAGCCGAACATTGTCCAGCAAAACGAGTCGCGTTTCTCAGGATCGGCTTTATCGAATTGAACATCGACCTTGTTTCTCACTGCCCACGGCAACACGGTGAACGGCGTCACGGCATAGCATACCGCCAAAAGAAAGGCAATCGTCCAGCCGATGCTCAGACGCTCCAAGAAAACCTCTGGCGTCCCGAGCAACGGGATTTCGTCCAGTTCAGCATCGAAGGACGGTAGAGAAAGGTCGGTCCACCACAGAGCGGACGCCAGCACCGCCCCGGCCCGGTCGCTGAAGCGCGGCTCCGCGCCGCCAATGCGGGCAAGGTTGTCGTCGTAGGACTTGTACCCGCCGAAGCAGACGGTCAGGAACAGCGCCCAGAACGGATGGGCCAGCACACACCGGCCAGCGGTTTTCATGGTTTCGTTGATTGCCGTGAACATGGGAACCTCCTTGGGTTGTGGCGGAATCACCGCCGGTTGTGGGGGCGAATCATCGTGAACGCAGTGAATCGGTTCGGGCAAAGCGGTTGGCTTGGGCATCGAGGCCTTTCGCTCTTTCAGCGTCTTGGTGATGTCCTCGACGCCGACATACGCAATGCCAAAGAATAATGCCCCGCAAACGGCGGTCATTATCGACCCAAACAGAAAGAGCATGGAATTAAGGAATGAACTTCCTTCCTCAACAGACGCCAGGAAATTCAAGACGGTTATATAACCAAAGAATATCCCAACACCGATAAGGAATGCCACGGCCAGATACTTCGCTGGTAAGGAAGCATCTTCCTTGGGTTTGGGAGCGGCGACGGCCAGCCACTTCCGCTTGAACGAGCCGATTACCACCCACTCGGAATCGCGGTACTCAACGACGATCCACCCCATGCTCGCCCTCCTTGACCTTTGCAGACTTTCCTTGGCACAACAGCCTAATCATGTAATTTGCCGTCTCTATAAAATAATTCGCAAGTTGAGCATCTGTCCAACAACTCCCGTCTGTTCCAAGAGCATCATCCGGGTAGGCGGGGAAACCGTTTTGTTCCGGCTCAAAAATGTCCGAAACGACTTCCTTTAAGTTCTCTAGGCCAGATTTCAGATTCCACTTCTCTTGTGTGGTCACGGCTTGGCCTTCCCTTGCTCAATGTAGACCTTGCTATCGGTGAGCAAGCACGCCTCTTCGTTTGCTGTATCTTGCGATGGCTGATCCAATGCCGCTTTTCGGCAACGAAAGAAAACTCTCCAGCATTACGCGAACCATTCCAGATTGGCCAAAACCAAGCCTTTTGCATAACACCGTGAATTCGCGTTTCGTGTCGTTGAGAACAAGCCCGCTGATAGTAGAACTTTCTCCCCCAATGCCGTGAATTCTCAGTTGATGGCATGGACGGCAAAATAATTTGCACCCCTCAAGAGAATATCTGGACTTGGCAACCAATCTGTGATTCCTCCCAAATCTCCTAATATGCTCCCGTTTCGTCATGCCGCAATAAAAACAGCGGTTTTTGCAGGCTTTTCTTATTTCCTGCTTAACGGTTGGCTCTTTTCTCATTTCTTTTTCTTTGAGTAATTCGTCCACCGTTTCTTGGCGGCACTCCTAGCAATCTCTTTCCTGCGCTTAGCCGTGAGTTTGCAAGCGCGAGCATTGCCGCCCTTGCGACCCATTGCTCTCGCCGCCGACTTCGCTAAATCGGTTTCGTTCATAAAGGAAGTATAACAAGAAACTGCTTACCGTCAAGCATGAAATGAAAATTATTTGCCGTATCCAAACTTGGAAAAAATCGAGCTACTTCGACATGCTTTTCACGGAATCCTCAACCTTGTCGATTGCCGGTTTGTTGCCGCTCCACTCTTCCAGCTTGCGGTAGTAGGTGACGCACTGCTCCATCTTTTTGGCGAAGCACTCCACGCGGAAGTCTTTCTTGGTGATGTAAGCCTGAGCCCCCGCGTCCAGCGCCGCGGTGATGATGTCGGTTTCCTCCACCACGCTCACCACCAGCGCCGCGGTCGAATGGCTGTGCTCGTTGATCCACCGCACCACGTCGAGCCCGGCGTCAATCGTGCCGCCGTTGTGCCCGTTGGGAATCTTCAGGTCCACGATAGCCACGGCAAACTTGCGCTTGGCCAGTTCCGCCAAGGCATCGTGCTTGGTTGCCACTTTGACGAACGTGAACTCAAGCGAGGTCAGGCAATGGCCCAAGAGGTTCGCCCATTCGTGGTTGTCCTCGACCACCAGCACGTCATGGTTGCTGTTCATCGTCAACCTTTCCCCCACCGTGGGATAGGCGGCGCAGCTCTCTGGTGAGCTTGGCGATCTGCGCGTTTTTAGCGACGATGATCTCATCGGACCTGGCGAGGTTGCCCTGAAGCAACTGGTTCTCAGCCCGCGAACGATAGAGCGCATCCCATGTTTCCCGTAGGTCTTTATCGCTTCTGTCCTGCCGGGCGTGCAAGTCCGCCAAGGATGCAGTCAGCTGCGCGTAGAGGTCTTGCTTGTCCTGCCGAGCGCTGGCGGCCCGATCCTTGAAGCCGTTGGATATGGCAGAGGCCAGCTTGGAGAGGCCCACTCCGCCGCCGAAGGCCACGACCACCGCCACGACCGTCGTGTTAATCTCCGCCAACCAGTCCATGAGGCTCCCCTGGGCTTCCGTGTTTTACTTTGGCGGCAGGAAGTTGATTTGCACTTGCCGCCCTTCGAGCAATTCCTCCATGTCCTGACCGGGGGCCGGGGCAAACACGAAGTAGTCCACCGTCCAGCCGATGATGCGAGTGAGAACGCCACTGATGGAGGGCACAGGCTTTGACAGCGGCGGCGGGGGGACGGCGAGCACCACGATCTTTGCTTCGACAACAGGGGGCGGGAGCGGCGGCGGAGCTTCGGCAACATGCTCTTCCGGCACCGGGGGCAGGAAGATCGTCATTTGCGTCAGCGGCGTGTGCATCGGCTTCTCGCCGCCAGCGTGATGCGAACGCGCTTTCGGCACAGGCTTACGCCGCTTCTTGCGCACGGGCTTTTTCTTGGGAGGCATGGGAAACGCTCCTTATCGGCCCAGGTTAGGTGGAGGTACGCCAGCAAACACCATGTACCCCAGAATGGCCACGCACGCCCACGGGATGAACGAATTGGCTGCCAGCGCCCAGCCGGGAGGATTCGGCTGCGTGCCGGTATAGCCGGAAAACAGCCAGAACATTAAAAGCACGACAAACACGATGCAGAGCAGAAGGCTCATAAACCACCGCCTTTCACAAGTGACCGAGCAAGAACAGAATAAGGGCGATGAGGAGAATTAAGCCAAGGATGCCGCCGAAACCTGGGCCACCGATGTAACCGCCGCGATACGCACCGCCTCCACCGCCAAGGAGAACGACGATCACGATTATCAAGAGTATCAGGCCCATCGTCATTCCTCCGCTTCAGCCGATGCCTCTCTCGGAGGCAGGCCAAGATGCAAAGTCGCCGCAACCAATCGCGCCCGCATCGTCTGTAGCTCCGCCGTGTCGCGCTGCCGCTGGCTCGAAGGGCTACTGTGTTCCGGGATCACCGGGGCGACAGGTGCCGGAAGCGGACTGCCGCTCGCCGCTGCCGCAAGCTCCAGGTTTTTCGTCGCTTCGTGGGCCAGTTCCTTGTAGCTGTTCCGCTCATCCGTCATGTTCTTCAGGGTCTGGTCCACCACGATGTTAGCCGCGACGTTCTTCACTTCTTCGACCTTGCTGGCCACGGTCGCCGCCGCTTGCTCCGTGGCCCGCTGAACCTTGATGGCAGCGTCTTCGGTCGTCTTCTTGAGGTCGGCGGCGGCTTGGACGGTTGCATCCTGAAGTTTTTTGGCCGCGTCTCGTTGGGCAATGTCGGCCTGTTTTTGCCTCTCGGCGGCTTCCTCTTTTTCCTTCTTGGCCGCCGCTTCATTGTCCAGACGAATCTTTTCCGCCGCCGCAAGGTTATCCAGCCGCATCCTCTCGGCCGCTTCCAGCAGTTCCGTCTTGTTGTTGGCGATTTCTTGCGTCCCCCTGCCTTCGCGGAGCCACCGAACCCCTTCTTGGAGGAAGAGCGCAATCGCCACAATCACGAAGCCCCAATTTGCGTCGATTGTCGGTCCCACGGCACAGCCCACCACCCTTACTAGAAATCTCTATTCCACGGCCTCAGTATACACCATACCAGCGGTGATAATCAATCAACCACCCCGGTATCCAGCTTGGCACCGAGCGCCGTCTTGGCCTGCGCCAGCGTCCTGTCAGGCAGCGCCGTCAGCGCGGCCACGCTGGTCTTCAGCGCCGCAAGAGTCGCCGCCGCAGCCACGGCAGCCTGGAAACTCGTCAGCCACTCGCGCAGGACGTTGATCTCGTCCACCATGATCCCGACCGTGGCCCGCAGCAGCTTCATCTCCGCCGATGGGTTCAGCGTCAGGTGGTCCTTGGCCTGCGCCCGCAACTCCTCAACTTCCGTGGGGACAACGTAGGCCGTCACCGCCGCCGATACTTGGGCGATCTGCGCCGGGGTGGGCACTTGCGTCCACGCCACGAACACCTTCTCCCCCGATGGATGCGGGTGCAATGTCCGCGTGGGTGACGCGGCGCTCGGTGGGCCATTGACCATCCAACCGCCAGCCGCCAGAGGCAAGCCCGGCAGCGCCGCCTTCAAAGCGTCGATGATTCGCTGTGGATTTGGGTAAGAAATAGACATTTGTGTCCTCAACCTCAACCATAAATCGAACCAGTCATGTACGTCGCCTTCGGATCAGCCGCGCCGCCGCTCGGGTCATATCGTTGGAGAGTGGCGTAAAAGGTTATGGTCCCCGCGATGGTGCCAGTGGCCAGCATGTACAGTGTATGCAGCCCGTCCGTGGTGAACGCGCCGTTGTCGGCAACGGCAGCGGCCAAGAGTCCGTTAACCGTACTGTTGACGCCCTCCTGAGCCGCGCCAGTCGTTCTATCAATCCCGATGCCCCAGCGTATCTGGTTGCCAGCCCCTGGGAAGCCGTTGACGGTGAACGATGCTTCCCAGCGCCGTCCCAAGATGCTCACGAACTGGAAGGTGTCGCCCGTTCCGGCGTTCAACTTCACGAAAGCGCCGTTGCTGTTGAGGTTGTAGCTCGTCACCGTGTTCGTGTTGACGTAGTTCGGGATGAGGCTGATGGACCGCTCGACGGCGTTGCACACGTTCACTACGCACCGATTCGCGGCCGAATCCTCAAGCTGATTCGTGCCCGTGGCGTACACCGTGCCGAGCCAGCGAGCGCCCTGCGTGCTGTTGACGGAAATTGTTCCGGTGATTACGTCCGTGAACGTGCTGCCGTTCAGTTGGAGCGACGTGATATTTCCCGTCGCCGCTCTGGTAGTTGAGTTCGTCCACGCCGGGCCGAAAACAATCGTAAGGGTGCCCGCGTTATCGAACAGGAACACATCGTAAAGTTTGCCGCTGACCACGTTGGCCAAGGCGACTGACAACTGTGAAGTGCTTCGCACGCCGAATACATTCGTGCCGGCAGTTGGAACGGAGATGAATCCGCCCCCGGTTCCACCTGTTAGATAAAGCGTTCCCTTGGCGGTCTGGTCAGCGCTGCTGATCCAGTTGGCGCTGTCCAGGCCGATGCGGAAATCGTTCAGTGACGAAAGCGGCGTGGTGATTACCGGGGTGCCGGTCGGATTCGCAATCGACAACATCGGGCTTGTCGTCGATATGCTCGTCACGGTCCCCGCCGCCGCCTGAGTAGTGTCCTGATTGACCGTCATCTGGTTCAGCGTAATGGTGTTGGAGGCACTTGCGGCGGACCAGGTCACGGTCGCTGTTACGCTATGCGACACTGTGCCATCAACATTAACTGGAGAAGAAGCATTTATCATGCCAACGCCCAGCTCGGCACTGGCCGCAGAAGCTATGAAAGCATTCCCGATGACCTGCATAGTACCACCAGCAAGAGACCCATTCACGATAAAAGTTCCAACAGCTTCCCAATAATCGTTTGTCACGTTAGCCACGGTCACTGCTGGCGTGGCGACCATAACCGTGCTGTCAAGTTTGATCTTTATCGTGAGGGTCGGCACCACAGCTCCGGCGCTGTAGATACCTTTCAGCCTCACGGTAAATACGTCGCCAGTGTGGTAGCTGTTGGCAGCGATGGTGTATGACGACGCAAACGCGGTTTCCGCAGCAGTGTTGGCTATCGTATTTCCTGCGGGGATCGTCGTGTTGGCGTAGAGGAGCGAGCCACCGCCGTTGAGAGTCTGAAAGGTATCGTCGCTGCGGTAGAACTTGTTGATGCCAGTGACACCGACACGGCCTATGTACCCCGGCCCATCATAGGCTGCTCCTGCCCGTGGCCCAAATATCTTCCCGGCCAGGTAGGATTGCGAGTCGCTGATACCGAGCGGATTTGGCAACAAAGTATGGAGAACATGGTTCATCGTGCGACCTTTTCCAAGGCCGTCATCAGCGCCAGATTGTCCGGCGCAAGGGCCTTGACCTGGCTGACCACGTTAGGGTGAACAAGCCCACCGATCAGTATTTTCATGCCCTCTGGATCAAGAAAAAGCTCCACGGAGTTTCCTGGCCCAGCCCCGCGATGATCGTGAAGCGTGACCTGGAAACCGTGTTCATGCCGAATGAAAGAGACGCGACGGACGGCCAGCGGCGGCAACCGCGTCACTTCAACAGCCGTGGCCAGATCGTAATGCGTTTCGATGTTCATTGCGCAATGTCCTTCTGAATGAACATGGCGGCGAGCTTGTCTTGTTCTTCGGGTGTGATTTCTACTTTCTCCGGGAACGGATTTTTGCCAGGGGGAACAACTTGCGAAGCGGCTTGCTTGGCCAGACGTTCCGCCTGAGCAATCGCTTCCGCTTCAAGCCGTTTCCGCTCGGTTTCCGCTCTTGCTTCCTCTTCCGCCTTTCGCGCCGCATGGCGAGCATCAGCCTCTTCCTTGGTGATCGTCTCAAGGAAAATCCGCCGCGTCGGATCAAGGCGCAGTCCGGCACCGCAATGCAAACAGCAAAACCACATCGACCCATCCGGCATATCAACAATGCGGGTGTTGTCGATAGGCACGTCTTTGCGGTTTTGCCGGTGGATCGGGTCCGGGTGATCGTCCATTGTCGGCTTGCCGCACTTGGGGCACGGGCGGAACCGCTCCACATAGACGCGCAGTTTTTCCTTCTGCCCGTCATCGGATGTTTTAACTTCCTCAGACATTGATGTTTCCTTTCGCATTAGGAGATACGGTTGACGTACCCGGTGCAGTTGATGATCGACGCCACAGAAGCAAACGCCTTCATGGCAAGACCGCCGTTCAATACTTGCCCGGTGACGATAGGGATAGCCGGTGAACTCAGGGGCAGACTGAGCGTATCGACCAAGTGATCGCCCACAGTTCCGGCGTTGCCATATTCGATTGTGAGGGTGCGGGCCACAGTATCGGTGTTGTTGAACCAAGCGTAAATTTCATCCCAGGACGCGGCCCCGGCAACGGCGGTGTGCATCGTGGTGCCAGCCGTGGCCGTGGCGACAACCGGGATGGGTCGCCCGCTGGTGGACCCGCTCAGAAGGACGCGGGTGTACGAGACAGACAGGACCAGGAAGAAGCCAACTACCAAGAAAAGAATCGTCATGAGAACCTCCAAAGGGTTGAATTTACCATCCGAAGCCTTGGGCCGCAAGGATAACCGAGGCATCGACCTTGGGGAAAGTCACCGCTGCCGGTTGAATCGTTGTCGCTACTTGGCCCGCCGATGTCGTCACGTCTCCGGTGAGGGCCAGCAGAGAAATAACATTGCCCCCCGATATGCTTATGCTGGTTCCGTCGCCGGTGTAGGTAGAGCCGCCGCTGATCGCCACAAGGGTCACTTTCGTCACGCGCCCGTCATAGCCGACCGTGATCTGAGCGACGTGCGTTGAATCGCCATACTGCCCAGCCGCCACGCCTGACATTCCAAGGGCGCGGAGCGGATCGAGTGAGTTGCCCGCGATGTAGACCGAGGCATCGGTTTTCGGGAACGTAACGGCGGCCGCCGCGATGGTGGTTGGGAATGAGCCTGTCCCCGATCCCGTCACGTCAGAGGTTAGCGTGATGGTCTGGTCACCGGTATTTGTGCCGGACAGATTACTTCCGGTGACGGTGCCGGATGCCGCGACGGAAGAAGGGGTGATAGCGCCGAGCGTGAATGAGAGGGCGACGTAGGTGCCCTGGTTAGTCGCCGTCGCGCTGACGCCGTTGCCGGTCAGGACGGTCACGCTCATCACGGTGCCATGAGGCGCGGTCAAAGAACGCGCGGCGATGAACGGGGACGCATCCATCTTGGGGAAGCTGATCGCGCCAGGTTGAACGGTGAGCGTGCCGCTGCTGTTGATGTTGCCGTCGCCCCCCATCGCCGTGCTGACCCACGCCGAGCCGCTGCCGATCAAGAGATTGCCGCTCGTCGCCGTGGTGGTGCCGAGCGTCACGCCATTGATCGCCGCCACGGTCGGGCCTGGATAGCTACCGCTCAAGTCGCCGCTGGCCGAGCCGGTGGGAGCGGCACCCGTGATCGCCACGCTGGTAACTTTCGTCACGCGCCCATCGTATCCTACGGTCACTTGCGCGACATGCGTGCCGTCGCCGTACTGCCCGGCAGCGGCACCGGACATTCCCAAAGCGCGAATGGGGTCGAACGAATTGCTGGCGAGTATCACGGACGAGTCGATCTTTGGAAACGTGACCGCCGCCGGCGCGATGGTGGGATTCGGGTAAGTCGAGCCGGTGAGGTCGCCGCCCGCCGAGCCGCTGGGCGTCGCTGTAAGAGCGTTGGCGGATATGCTTGATACCCGTCCATCGTAGCCGACCGTCACGGTCAAGCTGTGCGATGAGTCGCCATAAGTACCGGCGGCCACACCGGACATTCCCATGTTCGCGCGAAGCGGGTCGAATGAATTGGAAGCCAGGATGACCGACGCATCGAGTGAGGGAAAGCCCACAGTCGGCGTGCCGGAGAACAAGCCAAGGTTGACCAACCCGGTCCCGATGTCCCCGGTTTGCTGGACGACCGGCGAGGCTCCAAAAAAGCCCATAGCAGCCGTTGGCGTGCCACCGACCATGTTGACCTGGAGAACAATTCCCTGATAAAAACTGCCATTGTAACATGGAGACAATCTCACATAGCTTCGCGTAGCTCCCATAGTAGCATCGAGCCAACCGACCTGAATAAACCCCGCACTCACGACGGATCGGTTGTTGTCCATCAACGTGAAAAGCAGGTTGCTTCCAAAGCCAGCCGTTGGCGAGAGGCTGGAATAATGCCCGACTGTGAACACGGTAACGGTTGTTGCGGCGTTGGCATCGGTCAAAATCACGCTCTCGGCCTGCGGAATGGTGGGATTGAGCGAGAATACGGTGCCATCGCAATGAATGGCCTGCTCGTCGGCCCGGTAGATTCCCACGTTGCGCGGGTGAAACATCTGCTCCGCCAGGAGAGCGTCAGCGGACAGATAAGACCCGATAACCTTCCCCGCCCCAATCGTCGGGTTCGGGTAGCTACCAGTGAGGTCACCCCCTGCCGCCCCCGTAGGAGCAGCCCCCGTGATGGCGACGTTGGAAACAGCCGTCACTCTGCCGTCATAGCCCACCGTGACCTGCGCGACTTGCGTACCGCTGCCGTACTGCCCTGCCAACACCCCAGACATACCCAAGGCGCGGAGCGGATCGAGTGAGTTGCCCGCGATGTAGACCGAGGCATCGGTTTTCGGGAACGATACGACGCCAGGCTGGATTGTCGTGGCAACCTGTCCCGCTGTCGTTGTCACGTCGCCCGTCAAAGCCTTGAGGGAGAACACGCCGCCAGAGAGGTGCAAGCTGGTTTCGTCCGCCGTCTGCCCGGCCCCGGAAATAGCGACGAGGGAGACTGAGGACACACGCCCATCGTGGCCAACGGTGAACTGCGCGACATGCGTGGAATCGCCGTAGGTTCCTGCCCCTACTCCAGTCATGCCGAGTTCGGGCACGCGCAGAGCGAAGGCGTCAATGGCGATTTGGGCGTCGGCGGACAGGTTGCTGCCGGTGATCGAGGTTGTCCCTTGAAGGTTCCACACCGCCGCCCCGATGGTGGGGTCCGAGCAAATCCAGAACTTATTCGCTGACCAGTTGTACCACTTCGATCCGACATCGTAGCAGCCCGTCGAGGCGTCGTCCGTCACCGTGGGGTCAACGGCGGCGATGTTATCGCGCGGGGAGCGGAACGTATAGTCCACCCCGGCCACGGTGAGAACCCAGCCTAGCGAATGAAACGCCATTTTCGCCTACCTGTAAAAATTTACCGCTTGCTAACCATCGCCAGCGGGCGGACAATCGAAGTTACCTAGCACGTCACTCTTTGGAGAAACACCGATGAAAGCCGCGTTACTACTGGCCACTCTCCCCATCGTCGGGATAGCCTTTGCCGTCACCCACTCTCCACGCCAGCCAGCCAAGCCAATCGCACAACACGTTCAGCACATTCAGCAACCCATCGTTGCCGCTCAACAGGCTCAAGTCCCGCCTCTCGGCCCACGCGCCATTTGGCCGAAGCCCCTGATGCAGCCAAACATCGGCGTAATGAGCATACTGGCCATGCAACACGATTGCGCGTCCTTTCAGGAGGCTATCGACTTGCTCGACCAGTGGCTCATCGCCCATTTCCTCCCGCGAATCACCCAAGCAGAAGTTGACAACCTCGCCCAAATCGTCGCCAATGACCGCCAGTGTCATATGTCTTGGTTCATGCCAGTTGCTCAAGGCAAAGCCGTGATTGCCTACAGCACGAGCGGAGTAGAACTCCCTAGGCGAGTCGCCCCCTAGTCCACCAGCACAAACGGCCCGGTTACGCGCGTTCCGCTGGCCACGGTTGGCACCGTCGTTTCTTGCGAGAACAAATACCCGTTCGCATCAATACCACTTATCGCCGTTCCGCTTCCCGCCTTGAGTAATGGTGCGGCCTGCCCCGCGAACGGCGTTAGCAAGAGAGGCGTATTTGCAGCGCCCGAGGCCGTGATCGTCACTTGCCCTGTTAGCGACGGAGCAATGGCGTGGACCGTGGCCCCGGTGCCGGTGGTGGTGCCGAAGGCAGTGACGATGCCGCCACAAAAGGTATCGCCAGCCCCGCCAGTTCCCCAGAGACCTCTCTTGTACGAAAGGTCGTTGGCGCGAACCACAAATGACATCACCGGGTATGGGCCTATCCCCCAGAGAGCGTCATCGAATTCAAGCACTCCCCAGCCGACTAGACCAATAGGAGTCGCAATCGAAACGCCAAGGATGGAAGCTCCAGCCTGCATTGCCATCTGAGAATATTTAGTTACATCTTCAACTGTTCCAACATAGGCAGAATGGTTGCCAACTCGGTAGTTGAAGAACCCAATCCCAGAAGCAATAACTCCCGTCAAAAGGTCAGAACCAGAAGCCGCCCTGATCACTAGGTTTCGATAAAGGTACTGAGGATTTAATGATGGGTCGATCAGTCCGCGAACAAGGTCGCTCGCGCTGGGCCAGTGAAACGTAACGGTATCGCCAGCAATGGAAATAGTAAAATCGCTTCCTGCTCCATCCCAGGCTAAGAACACGTCGCTATCGGCAATCGTGACGCCGTCAATGGTTATTCCAGTCACGCCTTCATTCGTAATCGTGATGACATTCCCCGCCCCCGCCGTGGAAATGCCGGTGCCGCCAGTGAGCGTAATCCCCGGCCCCGTCTGCGGTGGGCCGCTGTCGCCGGTGATGGAGGTGATGGCGGGAAGCCCGGTGAAGAGGTTCACCACGCTGTAATCGACCGCCCCATCCGTCCCGTGCACCCCGATCCGCTCAACCTGATCGTTCCACGGCCCCCGGCTGACATGCGTGGACAACTCCCCCACCGACCACACCCACGAAACATCGTGCAACCCCTCCGGCACCCAAGGAACCACGGCGGCAAACTTCACATCGAGCTTGCCGAGCTGCCACCTGTACCAGTCCGTCGCCAGTTGTGCGGTCAACGCCGTCAGTTCCGCGTCGTTTGTCGGGGAACCGCCCCCGGTCCATGCCGCTATCGTGTTCGAGTGGAAAACCTTGGCCCCGTTGTAGCCGGTCACCTGCCGGAATTCGGTCAAGGTAAGCGAGGTCAGGGAGACGGTGTACGGTGTAAAGTCCGTGCCCACCACGCCGCTATCTGAACGCGGGTAGGTCGCCGTCACGTTGGCCGGGACGAGGGCCCGCAAATCGCTCGGCTGCACCAGAGGGTCAAGGGCGAACTGTCCCCCGGCCTGTTGCCGGTAGTTCACCGCGAACTGCTTCTTGGCGTTTGCCGCCGCCGTGGTAGCATTTTGGGCCAGCACCTTGCCGTCCAGCGTCCGCACAATCCGCTGCCCGCAACTCATCGCCACGGCATCGAGCAGTACAGGCAAGTATTCGTAGGACGCCGCGAAATCCGCCGAGGGCTTGAGGTAGGCCGCTGGTATCATGTCCACGGCTATCGTCACGCCGAGAGCCGCCCCGATGGAGGCATAGAGGTCAGTCCAGGCTGTTGTCCCGCCCGTGACCGCGATGTTCGCCGCCTGCATCCACCAGAAGTAGCGGTCATCCACCAGCGTCACCAAGGACAGATCGTTGAGGCCGGGAATCTGCACGATCGGACGCGGCGGAAGCATCCACATCTTCGCCGTGATTGAATTGGTTGTGTCGTTCAGCACCAGCGGGAGAGGCGTGTACTTCCCCTGTGAATACACCATAGGCCGAAGGATGCCGAGGTCGGTTGCATCGACCAGGAAGTGAAATGATGCCCATGCGGAGGCCCCACGCGGCCAGTGGAGGCGGTTCAGCCTTGGCCAGCACGGTTGCCGAGGCCGGAAGGCGCGGTGCGATGCCTCAAATTCGGGATATTGGGACCGCTCGAACTCGTAGAGGTCGATGAGTGGCATGGCCGCATCGACCGCCCACGCCACATCCGGCGTCGGGGTCATGATGAAACAGGGGCCATAGGTCATCGGCATCCGTGCAACCTCAGTTCAGAATCCCCGTTGCCCCCGGATCAATCGGCGGCAGATAGTGCGCGTTGAACGCCAGCGACGAGTGCCCCCACCCCGCCCATACGTTCCCCACTTGCTTGCCAGCGGGTATGTCCTTGTCCGCCCCCTCCCCCTTCACCAGTTTCAGCCCCACCGTCGTCAGTTGGTTCTTGTCCCCATCCATCGGAAACCATTCGTGCAACCCGTTCGCTATCCCCTCTTCCAGAGCGAAGATCCCGGCGGGGTCGGTCAGCCACACCTCGTCGCGGTCGGTCTGGTCCCGCATCATGCGCACGCGCGGGAAGACGTAGACCGTGCGGATGAGTTGCGTGACGATTCGCCCGGCCACGAACTCTTCCGGGCCGATGGTGAAGCCCGAGGCCCGTACCAGCACGTCTCGCTCCGCCGTCAAGTTGGGGACAGTAGTGTTGCTCCTGCCGATGAGCTTCACGGCGGTCAGGGGAATAGACGTGACCACGTTCAAGCGGGCCTTGATCGCCAGGAGGATAGCCGCGAAGCCTATCCGCAGCGGTTGATTGGGGGAAAGTGCCATGAACCGATGTTACAAGAACAACGGCGGAAATGCAAGGCAATTTGCTACCAATTCGGTAGTTTATTGCACAAGCGCCTCATTTATCGTGTTTCCGGACGCCGACGGAATTTGCAGGCCGAGTCCCCGCAAATTGAACACGAGATTCGACATCAAAGCGAAGATCGCCACCGTCGCCCAGTTGTTGGCCAGAACGATGGAGCAGGTGTCGCCGATGATCGCATCCACGGCCCCACGGAAGGCATCCAAGAACGGGCCACCGGGGTAGAACTGCGAAGCCTGTTTGATGGCGATTGCGTCGATGTACAGGTTGTGCGTGGCCGTGATTGCCGTCGTGAGAGAAACGCCGATCTTGACCGTGGCGGGCAGTACCGCAGGAGTGCGGAAGTAAAACGAGTGGAACGCCCAGGAAGCGGTTTCCGCCGTCACGTCCACGGTCCCGCTGTTCGGGGTTGCCGCCGCGTCGTTGATGACCGTGTTCGACCCGTCCAGCAAGGCAACCCGCAAAGCACCAGCGGCGGGAGCGGAATTGACTTTCGTTCGCAAGGCCACGCAGTAAACGGTGTTCGGCGAGAGGATGGCCGCAGTACCGGCAGGCAGGTTGAACGTCTGCGCGATGCCGGTCAGCGTGGCCCCGTCGCCAAGGAACTCGACCACGTTGCCGCCGAAATATCCGCCGGTCGGCACCTTGAGGTCTGTGCCTACCACCGTGGCACCGAGGGCCAGCCAGTTATCCGGGAGGTTGGCCGTGTTCGCATCCGTGAAGTCCGCCGAGTTGGTGAGCAGATTGGCGGCGTTGCTCTGAGTCGGGTCCACGATGTTGAGGGAGTTGGCGACCCCGCTATAGAGCGTGCCAGCGGTCATGGCGGTGAAGTCCAGGGGATCGGTCGAGAGCGGCGCTGGCGCGACGACGCTGATTTGCTCGCTGCCCAAGACGCCGTTGTGTCCCGGCTGCGCGTCGGTCGTCACAGTGGCCGTCAGCGTTTCCGGGATGATGTAGTCGTTCTGCACGCCGTTGGCTCCAAGCACCGAGGCCGCGAGTGCCCAGGTGCCGGTATTCGAGCCGAGCGTCGGCGTGGCCGTGATCGTCGGCTTCTTGATCGAGTCAACGGTGCCCTTCATCTCCGAGATGAGTTGCGCGAGCGCGGTTTGCAGTTGGTTGTTCGGTTGCGGCGTGTCGGTCTGGGCCATCGAGATGATCGTGTTCTGGATCATCGTCTGGACAGCCTGATTCGACCCGCCAATGGCCGATTGCAGCGTCGATTGAAGGCCAGCCAAGCCGCCGTTTTGCTCGATGATCTGCGTATCGGTGGTGGTGAACTGGAGGCGGATGTCTTGGATCGCATCCTGAAGGCAGCGGATCTGCTGCGTGGTGCCGCCCCAGGATGAGCCGGGATTCGGCGCGGTCTTACCCCGTTGACCGTTCAAGGTGCGGATGAGCCGACACATTTCGCCCATGCGAGTCCAGAATCCTTGAGCGCCAGTCAGCGGAATCGCCATGTTTCACCCCATCCAGAAACGTATTTCGTGCGCGAACAGTAACCCGAATGATACGAAAACGTGGAGGGGGAAGGCAAATGTCGGTCTATTTGTGGCGGGTCAAGGAAAGGTATTGATACTCGCGCGATTGTGTTTCCATCTTGTCCGGGCGTTTGCCGCGTGGCCCCACGCAAATCTTCAGCGTGTCGCCATCCAGTTCATAAATAGCCATCCCCTTCTTTTCTTCCCTCTTGTCCACGGTCCCATTGGGGAGGATGCGGAACAGGTCAAGCCACCTTCTTTTCTGGTCAAGAGAAAACTCGCACCATTGTTCGATCAGGCCATCTTTCGTCCGCCTACTGATTCTACCGCCATTGATGATGAACTGCCCGCCGGAAGTTCCGGGGCTGCCGGCCTTGACATTCCAAGTCCCCTCCATCCACTTAAGGTCATCGCCACCCGGCGACGTGCCTGAGAAACCGGAGCAACCAGACAAGATCAGTGTGAATGCGAGTAGCGTTTTCATCATGGTCCCTGAATCGGTGTGCCGAGTTGCAATGGCGGCGGTGAATCGCTGCCGAGGATTTGCTGGCTAAACGCCGAGGCCGGAATCGTGTTGTTCACGGCGGTGCCAATCTCAAATGGCATGATACCCGTCGAAAATGCCGAAGTCAACCCGGTCGGTTTGATATGGACGTAGAGATACTGGCCGGAGAGCGTCCAGTAGTGGACCCCCTGTTGCGGCTGCGCCATCGGTAGGGTCGCCGCCTGATTGCCGCTGACGAATTGCAAGTTAGAGTTGAGCGAGGCCGGGGAAGGTACGGTCGGAGGCGCACCGAACTTGCCTGAGTTGAAGTCCACCGTTTCCATTTCCAGTCCGCCGTGGACGCGGACGATTTTCGGAGGCGTCCCGGCAGGACCGGCAACGGGAATAACGAGAATGCCCTCATCGCGGACTCGCCTACGGACCACGCCGTATTCTTGTTCCCACGCGCCTTTGACGTTCTCTGCCATTACAGCACCGTGTTGGAAGATGGATAGAGGTTGATGTCGGCAAGGTTCTGATTCGCCGGGATTGCTGGCGGCAGCGTGCAAGGCTGACTGAGGGCTTGGGTGATGAGCGTCACCAAGAAATTGCCACGGTTGCGGAAGGCGTTTTGAAGGCGCGGCGGGTTGGCCGTGCGGCCAGCAAAGGCAAAGGTCAGCCCATCATTCGCTGACTTGGCGTTGTTGAGGACGTGCCCGACGCCGGAATCGGACAGAATGTAAATGGAACTGTTGCCGACTACCACGCCACCGTTCACATCCGTTGGAAACGCCCCCACAGGTTGCCCGTTTAGCAAGGCGTTGATGTCAGTGGGGTTATTGAAAGTTCCCATCGGGTATCGCTTCGTGAAACTGATTTCAACGTAACGGCCGTTCAACTGGAAACTGATGCTGATGTCTCTGGAGTATGTCGGCAGCAGAGAGGCCAGGTTGTCGTTGAGGCACGCCATGATGAGCGTGATGCACCATTGCATCATCGTGTAATTGTCGTCATAAGGGCCACCCCAGGCTTTTAGCAGAATGTTTACCTTGTGGAGCGGGATGCGTGTGGCGTTGATCGCTACAGCTTTCGCGTAGTCTCCGAGGCCCATGCCGACCAAGGTAACGGCTGCATTGCCAAGACCCCCAGCGATACCACCGGAGGCGAATCCAGCCGCAATGTCGCGGCCAGCGGTCAGGGCGTTGAGTCCGGCACCGGCGTAAGCGAGATCCCAATTCAACTGAGATTCATCAAGGCCTACCTGGGACATGCTGGCGGTGTAGTATCCTTCCCAACGGTTCACGGGCGAGTTCGGGCCGATGCTGACCGCCAACCGCCTATCCGACACCTGATAGTTGATGGTCACGTTGTCCGCTTCCGCCTCAACGAAGTCGATGGTCCGCTGGCAGTAGTCCGGAACCGGGTGCATGAAGTTTCGCCTGTACTGGTCCGGCACCGTGCCGAGCTTCTTCAGCACATCCGAGCGAAAGACCGCCTTGCCCACCGTTACCAGCGTGGCGAAGTAGTCCTGATCGTAGGCCACCTTGCGTGACCACTCGTGGGAGAGCAGCGGGATATTGCCGCTGCACTCGTTGACCAAGCACACGATCTTCAGGTGGATGATGAATGTGCGAAAGCCGTGCGTCTCCGTGACGTTGCACTCCTCGACGTATGGCCCGTTCTCCGCATCGGTGGTGTAACCGGGGGCAGGGCATTGGAGCAAGACGTTGTCGCCGGACTGGTAGATGATGGTGGGGCGCGGTTGCATCAGATAGTGGCGGATACTCTGATCGGTTATGGCCGCTGGCTGCCCATCGAGCAAGATAGGTGGACCGGCTCTGCCAGCCGTGTACGAAGTGGCGAGCGGACTCCACACGGCGTTGACCTCGAACGTCCACCGTGTTTGCTGGTAGGTCTTGTTCTCGCTGAGGACGGTTTCCCGGCGCACGATGTCCGTGTCGCGCATCTCCAACTCGACCACGCCGATCTTGAGCATGGTCCCGGTCTGATTGCCGAAGTAAGCCCGAGGCATGTTACCCTCTTATCCGTCTGCCCACCATCGCTCCACCGCCCGCCGCAATCGGCAGCGGTGAACGCGGCGGCGGCATTTGGGTCTGTGGTGCCTGCCGCTCTTGGACCGGGTGTCCACCTTGTTGCCCACGGTCCATCTTATCAGTTAATTTCTCGATAGCGGAAATCAGCTTGTCCAGTTTCGCGGATAGGTCGGTTTCCTTGCCGGGAGTGGCTCCAAGCGGTCCGGTCGGAGACGACGCCGGGAGTGCGGCAGGTCCAGGTCCGCCAGCATCCGGTTGCGGCCCGGCTGGACCAGCGACCGCCGCCGCCATCGGTGCGCTGTCCTTGAGGCTCTGGTAGTCTTCGTACTTTTTGGTCTGTTCTTCGTGCTTGGCTTTCTTTTGCCAGAACGTCTCGCCGCTGAACCCGGTCAAGCCCCGGAAGAACCGCATCGCGGCCCCTTCGAGCGGCTTGGGCTTCTTCGGGATCGGTCCCGCACGCTTGGCGGTCGGCGGTTTCTTTGGCCGTTGGCTGGTGGACGGTTCAGACTCCACTTTGGTATCCGGTCCAGCCTCATCGCCGGTGCTTTGCGCCGCCGTCTCGTCAGCCGCAGGCATCGGCATCGGTTCGCCGGAATCGGCAAGCTGTGTTTGTTTCGCCAGGCCGCCCCACATCTTCGCCAGAAAACCCATCGCATGAGGGGGAGCAAGATGCGTTTTCTTCGCGGCCTTTACCGGGCTTGATGCCGGAACAGCCGCCGGTGCCGGTTCGTCGGCAGGCGTGGCAAGGGCAAGTTTCATGGCGTTCGCCGGCATCCGCTCGGCTTGCGGAGGTTGTGCGGCTGGTTCGGGGAAGTCGAAGGAATCGCTCTTCGCGGCGGGTTGCGGCATGGCCCACTCGTCAGGTTCTTCGTTCGCTTCATTCTCAATCGCCTCTTCTGTAACCTTGCTGGGCTGTTTCAGCGACCGCAGGGCTTCATTCGCCCGCCGGTCCGCTTCGGCACGAACCGCCTTCTTGTCGATCTTCGGATGCTCGACCGGATTCGTCAGATACCGGAATGCTTCCGCGCTGGCCTTTGAGGTCCGCTCCTCCATCTCTTCGTATGTCGGTTCATAGCCAGCCGTCTCGAATAGTTCTTCATTCTCGCTGGCAAACAAGTCCCATTTCGGGACAACCGCTTCATCCTGTTCCGCGATGAATTGCAAAACCTCTTGGTTGCTCCGCTTCCTCTTCTCGCCTTCCTTGCCCGTCATGAACTCCCGCATGGCCGGGTGCATCTCTTCCAGTGGAGTGATGCCGACTTGCTTGAGAGCGAAGGAGCGAGCGGCAGCGGATATATCCGCTTGCCGCGTCTGATGTTCAAAGTCGGGATGACGCCGATGTTCGTCTTCGACTTGTTCACGCAATTCCTCGCGCTTGCGCTTGAGGAAAGCCCGGTCCCCAGGCGTGAGGCTCTTGGACGGCAGCGGTTCGTCTTTCTGCTTGGCTGCGGCAGGTTCGGTAATCGCTTCCCCGCCCTCATGCTTCTGGACTTCCCCACCCTTGCCATAAACCCACGGCGCTATCTCGCCCTGTAGCTGCCCGGCTTCCTTCTGGTACTTCTGGAAGCGGTGCATGGCCTGCGCTCTGGCCCGCGCCAGTTCCTTTTCCCGCGTCTGCTCTATCCATCCTTCGGCACCACTCCCCAACTCCTTGCGTCTTTTTTCGGCACGTTCATTCACGTCCTGTTCAACACGGCGCAGCCATGCGTCTTGCTGGTCGGTCTGTTCGGGCGTCAACACAGCCGTTTGCGGCTTCGCGGCTGGTCGAGGCTGATGCACCCACCCTTGCGAATAATCGCGCGGCGTCACGCCAGGGGCAGGCGTCTCTTGATGGTGAAGTGGCGTGTGAGGCGCGACGCGCGTCTCCGCATAGGCCGATTCTCCTACCGACCCCCCATCGGCAAATGTCTGGTCTGCCTTGTTCAGCCTGTCCATCCCCGTCTTGCCGATGGCTTGCGCCGTTTCCTTCGGCACCACGGCCTCTTGCCCTTCGAGCATCGCCTTGCCGCCGCCCTCGACCGTGGCGGGCACCGTGTCGCCCTCAGAAGGGCCAGGCACGATCTTGGCCCCCAGACCGTCTTGGACCGCCCCAGGGCCTCCCAGGGCCTTCACCGCCTTTTCGCGGAGAACATGGTCCCCAGGTTGGAGAGCGATCTCGCCACCTTCCGCGTAGTGGCCCTTCGCCGCCTCTTGCAAGGACTGGCCTTCGTTGACCGACTTGCCGACAGCGGCGGGATTCGGCTGTTTCTTGCCGCCAGTCAGCTTTGACAGGCCATAGGCGATGACCGGGGATGGAATCCAAGGCGGAACCCCAGCAATGTCGATGCCAGCGGCCACGGATGCGGCCATTGAAGCGGTGGAGAGGCCGTAACTGGCCGCGCCTATCGGCCCCCACTTCTTCGCTGTTTCCACCGGATGCGTGACGGCATGGCCGACGCTCTTGGCAGCGGAGGCGATCTTGCCGCCCATGCCGTAGACATGTTGCACGCGCTGAAACTCAAGGTCTTTGTTGTATTTCCCGCGAGTCGTCGCCACCTGTTGCAATTGCGTATCAGTGGCTTTTTTACTTACGATGGCCGAGGCGGTTGAACCGAATGATACGTCTGGAATGGCCCCAACACGAGGAAGAGTATTCCACTCATCATCCGACCATTCGCCCTTCGTCCTGCTGGATACGAATTCATAGGAGTATTTATCTGGATTGTTAGCCAACAAACTTTCAACCGCTTCGTTTATTTCTTCCTTGGCAACATTGGCGTGTCGTTCATACAGTTCACCAAGATGGATGCCGCCCCTGGCATCTATCGTGGTCGCTAGATCCTTTTCGCTTGGCGCTCTGCTCTCCCAAGTCTTTAGCGAACTTCCAAAAGCCGCCCTCAAATCATCCGTGCCGAGGCCGTCAATGTCTTCCTCTTCATAACCCTGGCTTCTTGCGGCATCCTCTAATCTTGCTCGGGGCGAACTAAGAAAGCCTGTTGAGGATTCGGTGACATCGCCTCCCCCCGCATACGGCACCGGACCCTCGACTTCCCCGCCCTCTTTATACCCCCGCTTGATCTGCTTCATCTCCCGCAGGTGCTTGCCGTAGGTCTTGATCGCGTCGATACCGGCCTTGCACTCCTCTTGCATCTTTACAAGAGACGCCTGAATCACATCGGCGTCGGCCTGACTGAAATCAGGATCGTTCGCCGTTCCATAGTAATCAACAGCCTGAGCCTCGACGATCTTGTCTTGGAGTTCGCGCAGGAGGTCCAGTCGGTCCCTAGCACTATCGGAGTGGAGGACAGACTGTGCCAGTGTTTCGACTTCACTGAATACGGCATGGTCAGGGTTGTCGGTTTCCCAAGCGGGATAATCGAACTGCGACCAGATCGCCCTGACGTGCGGCTCAATCGCCTCTTTCGCGGCTTCGGCATCCGCCTTCACCGCATCGAACGCCCCACGCCGCCCAGCCTTCGCGTCCTCGATCTTCTTCAACGCCAGCCGAGCGCGTTCACCGAAAGCCGGTTTCGCTGCCGGCACAGTCTCTTCCGGCGTGCCTTCATCGGGGAATAGGGTAGGCTCAGCCATGCTTTTTCTTCCTTTGCACCCTTGCCCGCGCCCGTGCTGCGTTCTCTTTCCGTTCCAGCCGGTCAACTTCGCTCGCATCCAGCGCGATCGCATCGAAGTAGCCGCGTGGCAAATCCGCTATCGAATTCGCCATCTCCACCCCAGCCTTCACCGCCGCCGCCTTCTGCCACCGTATCCGCCGAATGTTCAGGTACAGCCCGACGTAATCCCCATAGCTCAGACCGGCAGGGAGGCCGCCACCGAAGGCGGCGATAACGTCGGCTGGTCGCCGCCACTCTCCACTTTTTTTTCAAGGAACTTCTGGAACTTGTTCCACAACTCGTTCAGCATCTTCCGCGTACACCCCTTCCCCGTCCGCCGGTCGAACGGCTGCACCTGGAAGGCGTACCGCACCATTTCATAGAACCGCTCTTGATCTTCCGGGGACGGCTGTTGCCAGTGTCCTTTTTCCGTACCGTCCTCATTGAAACCAGCCTTGTCGATGGTTTGCTCTCCCTCTTCCGTGGTCAAGGAGGCAATGGCCGGTTGCCAGCGCGGACACCCATCTAACCGGACCCTCTCCGGATCTCCACCGGAGAAGATGTCGAAGCGCTGGTTGATTTCCAGCGGGTCGCCCAGCAAGTCCTGGGTGCCGTCGCTGTACGGGAAGATGAGGGTTTGCTCTTTGCTGAAGAAGGGGACTTGATCCGGCATCGTGCATCCTTTCGATAAAAAATGGCCGCGAGAGAACCCAATCTCTCACGGCCATTCTAAGGTAGCACGTCGAATAATGCTAGTTAATCGGCAGGTTCTTCACCAGCGTCATGTCGTGATCGTACAGTTGCAGCGTGCTGGTCACGGCGCTCGTGCCGATAGTCACCTTACGCTGCGCCTTCCAAATCACCTGTTGCTGATAGTCTCCCGAGCCCGGCTTGATCTTGTCGGGGCCGATGATGAACGTGGAAAAGAAGTGGAAGCCGGGGATGAGTCCGGCCAGCACCATGCCCGCCACGATGTTGCGCGGGAAGAATATCCACAAGGGGAAACCCTGTTTTTCCTGGGTCATCAGCGTGCCGTAATCGCCCAGCACGTTCGATCCCGGGACGGAGGCTTGATTCGCGGCGTTGTTGCCGATGAAGGGCCGCGTCATCATCTTGAGCAAGATCGGGAAGTTGAAGCGGTTGAGCATCACTTCAATGTCACCCTCTTGCCCCTGATAGCTCCGGTCACCGGGCAGTTCCGTGCCGAAGAGATCATTCATGATTTCTTTGAAGCGGGTGTCGAGGCTGAGGTCCGGACCCTCGACGCCGGTGCCGATGAACGTTGGGCCAGCGCCAATGTCGGCAAAGAGCAAAGCCGGGCCGGTTGAGTAGATGCTCGCCATGAAAATCTCCTAGCCAACCATCGGCCAGCGGTTCGCCCGCCGCCCGAAAAAGTCCTTCGTTATGACCGTCAACCCATCCCTGGCGTCAACGTCCTGAGTCGTCTCGGCCTGGGCCTCGATGATTCCCGCCTTGGCCACTTCCTGAAAAGCGAAGATCATATCACCGTTCGAGAGGGCCGTCAGCCACGCTTCCGACCGCTTCATCACATCCGGATCACTGGCCAATGTCGGCCGCCGCTCGAACAGCAACGCCATCGTCACGTCCGAGATTATCTGGTACATCAACCCTTGGGACGGGCTCCCAACCGGCAACGCCAGCAAATCGGCAAGGGCATATCGTTCACCCCTGAACACCGCCGACTCAAAAAACCCCGAAGCCCGGACCAGCATCGCCGCAAGATTCTTGTCTGTCGGAAGATTAGCGGCTGGCACTCGGTTCCCATCATCGCCGCACAAATCCCCGACCGTGTTTACGTCCTTCCCCTTCAAGAACTCGGCCACGGGAAGGTAACTGCCAGTGTTTCCAATCGGCGTCATCGGCATGGTTACACGCAAGTTGTTCCGGACATCGAAACCGACTCGAAAGTATGGGCACCACCCGCCGCCGTGAATTCCAACGTCATCGCCGTGGCCGCCGTACCGGGAATATTCAACCCCGACAGATTGATCGTGGAGAAGGCCCCCGCCGTGGCGGGAATGGCAATCGTCCAGGTCATCAAGATCGTCCCGGCACCCGTGGCCCCGTCTCGCAGGTTGACGGTCAGCACCGTTGCTGCCGGAGCGGTCGAATCGCCTGCGAGGTTGATCGAGACTGCTTGGCAGACATTTCGAACCCCCGCGCCGCCCGCAGCTTGGTTGCACGTCGCCTTCACGTTCACCGCAGGTCCGTGCGTTGCCGCCCATTGCCCTGGCTCTGTCACAAGCTGCGCGTTCACGCTTGATTGGGCTGCGAGGTTAGCCGCCGATCCGCTCAGGAATGGATTGGTGCCGTCGCCCGGAGCCACGAATTTTGACCGGGCAATCACGTCTCCAGACGGAGCCACGTTGCCACTCGCATCCATCGAGATGTCGAAGTTGGCATAGACACCGCCGCCCGTGTCCTTGGCCTTGCGGGTCTGCGTGGTTCCGTCGCCGGCACGGAATTTATAATTGTCGGCCACTTGTCACCCCTTT
>Ga0210399_10000143_pt1 | contig 55316 bp, 46 predicted proteins | sample IncBWC14MmetaG_FD_150865 | JGI IMG/M metagenome (GOLD analysis project Ga0210399, IMG submission 150865) | Forest soil microbial communities from Barre Woods Harvard Forest LTER site, Petersham, Massachusetts, United States - Inc-BW-C-14-M | ecosystem: Environmental > Terrestrial > Soil >...
CACCAGCAACTGCACATGGACTACGGTTTCATGACGCTCTTCGATTACACGTAAACAAATATACAATTGAAGTGGACACCGATGTCCTTGGTCGACTGGCTGCCACACGTGCTCCCTCGGCCACGATTCTGATTCAGATCGTGTTGGCGGACCGGTTCTAACCGAAGGCGCCTCCCTCAAAAGTAGCAGGGCCAGTTCCCTCAGCCGCAGCAGAAGAAAATCCCACGAGTGTGGACTGGTCGCCGCGGGATTCCGGCGGGAAGGTGGACCATGAAAATATCATATTACGTTTCCGTTAAACTAGTCATGATAGCAATCGCGTGCAGCTTTGCTGCAGGCGCACCAATTCAGGCGAAAGAGCCCAAAGGGAACTCTGCGGCGGCCAGTTCGGGCGACAACGCTCGTCTGGTTGTGACCAGGGCAGCCAATTTTGGAACTTTCGAGTACGTAAACTTGTTCGTCGATGGCGTCCAAGTTGCGGATCTGGGGGTTAATCAGAGTTACGACGCGGTATTGCGCCCCGGGCGGCATGTGTTGTCGATGAGCACCAATCCAGAGACCTATAGCCATACAACGCCAACTCAACTACGTATCAACGCAAAGCCCGGCCAGACCTACGTATTTACCGCGGTTTGGAACGACTTTGAGCGCGCTTCGCTCGAGCAGCTTTAAGAAAATGTTCTTAGTTGAGAGCGTAAAGCTCCGTGGGAGCCACACTCCCTTCCGGAGTTGATCCGCCTTCGATGGCGTCTAGGGCGCGACGGGTTGTTGATAGTCGGCTGCTGAGCGCTCACCTTTACTATGTTTAATTTCGAAAAAGAGAAAACGAAAGATTACGAACGACATCAATACGATCAAAGCCACTGCGCAATCTTCTCGCCCGCCCAACGCCCGCCCCGCTGAAGCGAGCGGAGCATTCATAATCGGTGGCGACATTCCCGTTCGCCGGCTCGGCTTCGGTACGATGCAACTCACCGGCCCCGGCGTCTGGGGAGAACCGGCCAACCATTCCGAGGCGATCGCCGTTCTGAAGCGGGCGGTGGAGTTGGGAATCAATCTCATTGACACGGCCGACTCATACGGGCCCGAAGTTGCCGAGCGTCTCGTTGCCGAGGCGCTTCATCCATATCCCGTCGGCCTGTTAATCGCGACCAAAGCCGGCTTTCAGCGGCCCGGCCCAAGCCGATGGGTCGAGGACGGTCGCCCCGAGCATCTGCGGTCGGCGGTCGATGGTAGTCTCCGCCGGCTGCGTCTCTCGCGAATCGATCTGTTACAACTGCACCGGATCGATCCGAAAGTAGCGATGGAAGATCAGATCGGCGCGTTGGTCGATCTTCAGCGCGAGGGCAAGATTCGTCATATCGGATTGTCTGAAGTCAGCGTCAACCAGATCAAGGCGGTCCGGCGCATCACACCGATCGTTTCGGTGCAGAATCGATATAATCTGGTCGATAGAAATTCCGAAGACGTGCTGGAGTATTGCACCCGGGAAAACATCGGCTTCATCCCCTGGTTTCCACTCGCCACCGGCGAGCTCGTGAAACATGACGGCCCGCTGACGCGCGCAGCGAAGGGCCTCAAGGCACAACCGGCGCAGGTGGCGCTGGCATGGCTGCTTCGGAAATCTCCAGTGATGCTCCCGATTCCAGGGACTTCGAAGGTCGAGCACTTGGACGAGAACACTGCCGCGGCACTCATCGAACTCGATGATTCAACAACGGAAGAGTTGGAACGCCTCGGCGCCGACGGCGGCGCTACTCCGACGGTTTGACGATCGAGGTTCCAATGACTCAAGTCTGGCTGATCACTGGTAGCTCCCGAGGTTTGGGCCGGGCGCTCGCGGAAGAAGTGCTTGCGGCAGGTCACAAGCTCGTGGGCACCGCACGGAATCGGGCCCAGCTCGATGATTTGGTCGAACGCTATGGTGATCAGATTCACGCCGTCGCCCTCGACGTAACCGATGCGCGTGCAGCAGGCGAAGCGGTCAAGGCGGCGGTCAACGCATTCGGGCGGCTCGATGTGCTGGTGAACAACGCCGGCTACGGCAATATCGGTTCGATAGAAGACACAAGCTTAGAAGACATCCGCGCGCAGATCGAGACGAATCTGTTCGGCGTCATCAATGTCACCAAGGCCGCGATCCCGTTGATGCGGAAACAGGGCTCGGGCCACATGATCCAGTTCTCGTCCGTCGGCGGGCGCGTGGGAGCCATCGGCCGCGCACCTTATTCAACCGCCAAATGGGGCGTCGAAGGTTTCTCCGAAGTGCTAGCCAAGGAGGTTGGGCCGTTAGGCATCAAGGTCACCATTATTGAGCCGGGCGGTTTTCGTACCGACTTTGCGGGTTCTTCGACAAGGATTCGTGAGGGTCGTCCCGAGTATGACTCGACTGTCGGTGCTGCCGCGCGTTTCCAGCGCAACTATGATGGCAGGCAGCCCGGCGATCCGGTTAGGGCAGCAGCGGCTATCATTCACATTGCGAGCCTTGACGAACCGCCTCTGCGGCTGCTGCTCGGCAGCGATGCCGTCAAGAGCGTTGAGCAGGCGGACCTCGCGCGCATGGAAGCCGACAGGAAATGGCGGGACTTGAGCGTCTCCACTGACTTCGTAGCCGAAGCTAGCGGAAAGGATTAGTGGTGGTGACCATCTGCTGTCCGATTTTTCCGAACGCATTCGCCTCAATCAGCCGAAGTTTGGATCTGGCTTACAGTCGCAGTACGATCTTTTCGTCTGTGGATCGGGTCCGTTTAGATCGGTAGAAGCAGTGTAAGACTTATGGCTCAACTTTTTGATCCGCTCTCGATTCGAGATCTAGAGTTTGCAAATCGCGTGTTCGTCTCGCCTATGTGCGAGTACTCGAGCAGCGATGGGTACGCCAATGACTGGCATTTTGTCCATCTAGGCAGCCGGGCAGTGGGCGGCGCTGGACTAGTGCTTACTGAGGCGACGGCCGTCCTTCCCGAGGGCCGCATCAGTCCGCAGGACCTTGGTATCTGGAGTAACGAACACATTGAGCCGCTGGCTCGGATCGTGAGTTTCATTCATAAGCAAGGCAGTGTCGCCGGCATGCAGTTGGCGCATGCCGGACGCAAGGCCAGTACATATCGGCCATGGGACAGGCAGGGAACGGTTCCTGAAAACGAAGGGGGTTGGAAGAATGTCATGGCCCCGAGCGCGCTTCCTTTCGCCGATAACTATCCCATGCCGCAAGCCCTCACCCTTGATGGCATTCAGGAAATAATTGCTGCTTTCGCGAACGCGGCACGTCGCGCCTGCGAAGCGGGCTTTCGGGTAATTGAGATTCACGCTGCTCATGGCTACCTCATTCATGAATTTCTGTCGCCGCTTAGTAATCAACGGGATGATGCTTATGGAGGTTCATTCGAGAATCGCACCCGCTTATGTCGTGAGATTGTTGCTGCGGTTCGATCGTCCTGGCCAGAGCGAGCGCCGTTGTTCGTGCGCATTTCCGCTACCGATTGGGTCGATGGCGGCTGGGATATCGAACAGTCGATTGAGCTTGCTCGGGCACTGAGGCAAATAGGAGTGGACCTGATCGATTGTTCTTCTGGCGGCAGCGTGTCTCATGCAGAAATTCCGGTCGGTCCCGGGTATCAGACGCCGTTTGCTCAGCGGATTCGTCGGGAAGCTGAAATCATGACTGGCGCGGTTGGGATGATCACTTCTCCAATTCAGGCAGAGCAGATCATCGGAACCGGACAGGCGGACGCGATCTTGATCGCACGCGAGTTCCTGCGCGATCCTTATTGGCCATTGCGAGCGGCCCATGAACTAGAGCAGTCAATTTCCTGGCCTGTTCAATATCTGAGAGCTGCCCCAAAAGGCGCACAGGCTCGCGTTCCCGTAAACCTCAAGAATTTGGAATCATGCTTCGAGGAACAACACGCGATCCCGGGAACACGGATTTCGCCTTCTTAAATAGTACTTAGCCTCCTGGAATCAAAAGATTCCGCTCGGCCGAGTCGACGAGTGACCTCCGGGCCACGCATTCCGGCGTGATCAGCTAATCTCGAAACTCTATCTCGAACGAGGGAGTACGGATCACCTCGCAAGCAGTATTGGAAAATCCTTCGCATGCGCAATGGCGGCAGGGTGGGAGCAAACGATATTTTGGGTCATGAAAACGAACTGCTTTCTGACCGGCATAATGCGTTTGGAGAAAATTCTGAACGCACCGGGCGCGTCCACGCTATCTGACTCGAACCTTCACCGAGGAGATTACCATGTCTGACCAGATGCATTGTTACAGCGAGCTTCAGCAGCGGATCCACGAGGATTTGCGGATCCAACATCCGGAATGGGTCGAGCCCAACGGCAGTTGCCCAACTTGCGACTCCTGCGAATCCAGCCTGGCAGAGCTACTCGGCTTTGGCCGGCGATCGACGGCTGTTCGACTGCGCAAATCATCTCGTATGGGCTATGCCGGCGATGATTGAAAAATCGACGAGGCAATGAGCATGAAACCGACGATTGAAATCAACGAGGCGAACTTCGAGACGGAAGTCTTAAGATCCAGTCAACCAGTGCTGGTTGAGTTTGCCACGGGATGGAGTCTTCCTTCGATGATGTTGGACGGAGCGCTGGACGAGATTGCCGCTGAGTTTGTCGATCGTCTGAAGGTCGCCCGCGTCAAACTCGATCGCAGTCCCAATCTCGGCTTGTGGTACGGGATTCGATGTCTCCCGACGATGCTGTACTTCGTGGACGGCGAGGTCAGCATCGGGATCTTCGGAACCACGAGCAAGGAAGCGATTCTTTCTCAATTGAAACCAGTTATCAGCTCGCGGCGCATGCCGGAGCCCAACCTCGCTTCGCTCAACGACTCACAAGAATGAAGGAAATGTAATTAACATGGCAGCACTGCCCAACCTCAATCCTATACACCGTGAAAACACGAAACCAATTCAATGATTCATCATCACTGTCACGGCGCCAATGGATCGGTTCCGGCCTGGCCACCTGTGGCTATCTCGCGGCTGGCGGTCTCGCCCTGGGCCAGTCGGAAGAGAAATCGGCACCGAAAGGTTACACCCTGCCTGGCCCAGTCACGAATCTAGGTCGGGCTCCCGGATTGCAGACCCGGCTGATCGCCGAAAATCCGAGTGGTGAAAGGACCTACGCCGTGATTTTTGCGAAAGGTGACGAGATCATGTCCGGCCTCACTGAATTTGCCGTGAGCGAAAAACTCGTGGCGGGCCATTTCACCGCTATCGGTGCTCTGGAAAGCGCGCGGTTCGGCTGGTTTGATCGGGCGCAAAATGCCTACCGCAATATCCCAATCGATCACCAGGTGGAGATGATTTCACTTATCGGCGACGTTGGTCTGGTCAATGGCGCGCCGCAAATCCACGCACATGGGGCGGTGGGCTTCCCTGACGGCCAAGTGCATGGCGGGCATATGCTGGAAGCCATCGTGTGGCCGACGCTGGAACTGTTTTTCACGGCATATAGCACACCACTCATCAAAACACATGACGTTGAAACGAATCTCTTCCTCTTTGATCTGAAAGAGAGAAAGGAGGGTTCAAAATGAACGTCGCTGTTTTAGGTTTGGGAATCTTCGCCAAGCGCTGCAGCGGACATCACACATACCCGGGCCGATATAATCTTCGAGGCATATGATAAAGACAATCTCTTATCTCGGTCTTGGGACCATGGGCAGCGGCATGGCGTCCAACCTTCTCAAAGCCGGGTACAAACTTACCGTCTGGAATCGGAACGCTGAAAAGTGTGAACCGTTCGCCAGGAAAGGGGCTCGTGTCGCCGATACTCCGGCCGTCGCCAGCCGCGACGCCGAGCTTGTTATCTACAGCTTGAGTAACGATCAAGCCGTCGAGGAAGTTGTCTTTGGCGCGAAAGGAATTCTAAGCGGTATCAACGAAGGTCAGATCGCGATCGACATGAGCACGGTTCTTCCCGCGACCAGTTTGCGAGAACAGAAAGCTTATGCAAAGCACGGTGTCGATTTTCTCGATGCACCGGTCTTTGGCAGCAAACAAGAATCCGCGGATGCCAAGCTTTGGATTATGGCCGCGGGCAACAAGGCCATTTTCGAAAAAGTGAAGCCGATTCTGGAGCACTTGGGTCAAACCGTTTACTACTTTGGCAAGAACGGAAATGCCGCGGCCATGAAGCTGGTGGGAAACCTCATCGTAGCGCTGGAAATGGAAGCGCTCGCGGAAGGCCTGGTGCTCGCGCAAAAGGCCGGCCTTGATCTGAACACCGTCATGGAAGTCGTGAAAGTCGCCGACTTCCGCTCTCCGCTGCTCGTGAGCAATGGTCAGAATATTTTGAAACGCGATTTTTCTGCCAGCTTCGCGCTCAAGCTCATGCTCAAGGACGCTGGCCTGATTAAAAAATTTGCTGAAAATCTGCAGTCACCCATTCCGGCACTGCGCGTTGCGGAAAAAAACCTCGAATCGGCTGTCGCGCTTGGCTTCGGGAAAGAAAACGCCTCCGCCCTAATCAAGGCGCTCGAAAAAGAAGCGGGCGTCGAAGTGAAAGGCGCTCCCCTGGCTAAGATCCCTGCCGTCTCTCCCGCCTTTGCGGAGCTACGGCGCGGCAGGGAGAGACGGCCTACAACCGCCGGTCATCTGTAGGGCATCTATGTCAGACGCCTTCGAGGGCTACCTCGAACGAGGGAGTATCGATCACCTCGGCGGCAGGAACAAAAAATCCCACCCATGCGCCATGGCGATTCCTTTATGGCAGAGCGTAAATTCGGAGCGTGAAAACGAACAGGTTTCTCACCAGCATATTCGTCCTGGAGAAGACCCGGGAACGCTCTCAGCGTGTCAACCGTTCCTCAAGGCGGGCGGCCGAGAAAGTAAAACCGAAGTCGTTTCGGTAACCGATTCTTATGCAAAGTCCGCTTTCTCAGAAGGATAACGCGACATGTGGATCGTTCGCTTAGCTCTCAGTCGGCCTTACACGTTTGTGGTAGCAGCGTTGCTGCTGCTTCTGATGACGCCTTTTGTCCTGACCACGACGCCGACCGATATTTTTCCCGCTATTAATATTCCGGTGGTCAGCGTGATTTGGAGTTACACGGGACTGCCGGCCGACCAGATCGCCCAACGGCTTGTCTATAGCGAGGAACGGGCGCTCACCACCACGGTCGACAATATCGAGCACATTGAATCGACCTCCTATGACAGCTTTGGCGTGATCAAAGTGTTTTTTCAGCAGGGCACGAACCCTTCGACCGCGGTGGCCCAATTAACGGCCGTTTCCCAAACCATTTTGAAACAGCTTCCACCGGGAACCACTCCGCCACTGATCATCCAATACAGTGCGTCCACCGTTTCTATTCTCCAGTTCGGAATTAGCAGCACCAAACTTTCCGAGCAGCAGGTCTTCGACATCGCTTTAAACCAGATTCGCGTCGGGCTGATCAGTGTGCCTGGAGTCAGCATTCCGTATCCCTATGGCGGAAAGCAACGGGTGGTTTCGGTCGATCTCGATCTCAAGGCATTGGAAGCAAATAACCTGGTCGAGTCCGATGTCGTCACTGCCATCAGCAATGGCTCTCTAACCTATCCAAGCGGCACGGCCAAGATCGGCGGGAAAGAAGTGCCCATTGACCTCAACGTTAATCCGCCGCGGATCGACATGTTGAACAACCTGCCAATCAAAAGCGTCGGCGGGACCGTGATTCACATAAGCGATGTTGCCCAAGTGCGTGATGGCTATTTCCCGCAGGAAAACATCGTTCGGCAGGATGGTGTCCGCAGCACGCTACTGAGTGTTTTCAAAAACGGTAGCGCGTCCACTCTTTCGGTCGCGGCGGGAGTGAAGGCTGCCATGGCCAACATTCTCAAGACCGTGACGAGCGATATCCAAGTTAAGCAATTCGCCGATCAATCCGTCTTCGTGAAGGCGGCGGTCAGCGGGGTCGCTAGGGAAGGTATCATCGCAGCCGCTTTGACCGCGCTGATGATTCTGCTGTTTCTCGGTTCATGGAGAAGCACACTCATCATTGCAGTGTCCATTCCGCTTTCGGTCCTGGCGTCTCTGGCAATTCTGAGCGTGCTCGGTCAGACCATCAACATCATGACGCTGGGCGGTCTGGCGCTCGCAGTCGGCATCCTGGTGGATGATGCCACGGTGACAATCGAAAACGTCGAGCGCCATTTGGCATCAGGTGAAAAATTGGAAGATGGAATTCTACAAGGCGCGGGTGAAATCGCGTTGCCGGCAATGGTTTCAACTTTCTGTATCTGCATTGTTTTCGTGCCGATGTTTTCGCTGGCCGGGGTGGCACGCTATCTTTTCGTGCCGTTAGCCGAGGCGGTTTGTTTCGCCGTTATCTCTTCCTACGTGCTTTCGCGCACGCTGGTGCCGACGATGATTATGTTTTTCGAGCGCCATCACCACCCGCCTTCGGATGCTGCGGCGACCTCCGGCGCGGCAGGCAAAGCTCTCGCCACGGCGAGTTTGTCCGGTGGTGGACATGTTGCACGTTGGACGCGGCCGCTGGTGAATCTCCAGCGTGGTTTTGAAAAGGCGTTCGATCGGTTTAGGGAGGCTTATGCGAACTTGTTAGGCACAGTCTTGGGACACAGAGCGACTTTCGCCATTGGATTTCTCTCCTTTTGCGTTGCATCATGGCTACTCGTTCCCTTCCTCGGCCAAAATTTTTTCCCCGCAGTGGATGCAGGAACGTTTCGATTGCACGTTCGGGCCCCTACCGGCACGCGGATCGAGCAAACTGCCAAACTGGTTGACGAAGTGGAAGCTGCCATTCGTCGTCAAGTTCCCGCCAAAGAGCTCGCGGGTATACTCGACAACATCGGGCTTCCGGTTTCGGGCATCAACCTGAGCTACAACGACAGTGGAATATCAGGACCGGCCGATGCCGACATCTTGGTCTCGTTGCAACCCAACCACAAGCCGACAGCCAATTATGTCCGCAACTTGCGTCTCAGTTTGAATCGCAACTTCCCCGGAGTAACCTTTTACTTCTTGCCGGCTGACATCGTCAGTGAAACAATTAACTTCGGACTTCCGGCTCCCCTTGACATTCAGGTGGTCGGACGAAATGAAAAGATCGACCAGCAGGTGGCGAATTCCATCGCTCAACAAATCCGTCACGTTCGCGGGGCCGTTGATGTGAGGGTTCAGCAGCCTAACGACTTGCAGAGATTCGAGTTCAACGTCGATAGAACAAAGGCGGCAGAGCTTGGGTTAAGCGAGAGAGATGTGGCCGGTTCGGTCCTGCTCTCATTGAGCGGGAGCAGTCAGGTGACGCCGACCTACTGGCTCGATTACACCACCGGCGTCCAATATCTCGTTAATGTCAGGGTCCCGGAACGTCAGACGACTACGCTCTCTGAGCTAAGGTCGATGCCGCTTAGTGCCTCCAAACCTGGAACTGGCAACGGTCAAATTCTCGATAACGTAACTGACGTAACGCGGATCACGAGCCAACCCATCTACACGCATTATAACGTTATTCCGGTGGTCGATGTTTACGGAGGAGTTGGAGGCAGAGATCTCGGCGGAGTGCTGAGTGATATTAGACCGATCGTCGAGCAGGCCCAAAAGACCGCGCCGAAAGGTGTCAGCATTGTTCTGCGGGGACAGGCATCGACGATGAGTTCCAGCTTTCTCGGACTGGGCATCGGAATGTTAGTGGCGATTGCGCTGATCTATCTGCTGCTCGTGGTGAACTTCCAGAGCTGGCTCGACCCATTCATTATTTTAACGGCATTGACTGGTGCGCTCGCTGGCGTGATTTTGGGGCTGCATGTTACGAGCACGACGCTGAGCGTGCCCGCAATGATGGGAGCGATCATGTGTCTAGGCGTTGCCACCGCCAATTCTGTCTTGGTTGTGACCTTTGCGCGCACTCACCTTCAGGAAGGAATGGATTCGGTGAAAGCAGCATGGGAAGCCGGCACCGGCCGATTACGGCCAGTGATCATGACGGCGTCGGCGATGATTATCGGAATGTTACCAATGGCGCTTGGTCTTGGTGAAGGTGGTGAGCAGAACGCGCCGCTCGGGCGCGCGGTAATCGGAGGTCTCATGCTCGCCACCGTCGCGACGCTACTTTTTGTGCCCGTGGTATTCAGCCTGTTGCACCGCCAAGCAACCGCCACTGCCCAGGCAGAACCTAAAGAAAATGTTCCATCAACGGTCCTTGAGGAGGCCGTTTCCGCAACCTAAACACATCTCTCTATATATGAGCACAACTACTCCTACCGATAGCGTCGGCTCCGACGAACATAAAACAGACCCGATCCGGGCTCGCCGAAGACATCGCGTTATTCTGATGTCGGGTGGAACATTGTTTTTGATCGCATTGGTGGGTGGCTTTGTTCCGCAATTGCGACAGCGGCAAACAGCTGCAGCCGATACCAAAGAGTTGGCGATTCCGACCGTCGCGGTGGTTTCGCCAACCGTTACCACGCCTAGCAGTGGGCTTAATTTACCAGCCGAAGTCAAACCATGGCAGGAAGCATCTATCTTTGCGCGAGTTAATGGCTACCTAAAAGACTGGCTCGTGGACATTGGCGCGCACGTCGAGAAAGATCAGTTGCTAGCCGAGATCGACACACCTGATCTTGATCAGCAACTCGCCCAAGCTCGCTCGCAGGCTGTGCTAGCGAAAAGAAATTTGGAACAGGCCAAAAAGACGAACACGAAATGGCAGGAGTTATACAAAGAAGGTGTCGTCTCCCAACTTGATGCCGAGAACACCGACACTTCGCAGGGTACGAACCAGGCCAACACCGAGGCGTTTGCCGCCAATCTTCGTTTCCTTGAACAGGAAGTCGCCTTTAAACGTGTGACTGCGCCTTTCCCCGGTATCATCACGGTCCGTAACGTGAACGTGGGAGACCTAATTACCGCGAACAGCACGAGCTTCGAGATGTTTCACATCCAGCAGACGGATCCTCTGCGCGTTTATTTCCGCATACCGCAGGAGGAGGCGACAAACATCGCGGTGGGACAAACCTTCAACGTTCAGGTCGGGGCGCAGAGCGCAAAAACGTATCCCGGAAAAGTGATCTCGACGTCGGGAGCAGTCTCTCCGGATTCCCGGACCATGCTTGTTGAGTTGCAGGTCGAAAATTCGAAGAATGAGATTCTGCCTGGCAGCTACGCCGCGGTGCGAGTGCCCCAGGACGCTTTAGGAAAGCTGGTTACCTTGCCCGATAACACACTCATATTTCGCGAGAAGAGTGTCCAAGTTGGCGTCGTGGACGCCAAAGGCGTTGTGCAACTCCATGACGTCAAGGTCGGGCGAGACTTTGGCGTTCAGTCCGAAATCCTGAGCGGCGTCACGAAATCTGACAAGGTAATCGTTAACCCATCGGACTCTCTCACCACCGGAACAGTGGTCCACGTCGCCGCAACGCCGGCTGCTTCGCCCAGTCCAGCGCTGCCGAAGAAATAGTATTCGCATCCTTAGGTCATAACGGGAGAAGGTCCGTGGCAAGAAATTTCAAAGACCTGTCTGAACAGGAAATCCTGGCGCTGGCAATTTCGTCCGAGGAAACGGATGCGCGCATTTACGCAGACTTCGCCGCGGGATTGACAGCCGATTATCCCGCAACCGCGCAAATCTTTAAGGCAATGGAGGCCGAAGAGGATGAGCATCGCCGCGAACTGATTGAGGAATACCGTCGCCGCTTTGGAGAACATATCCCTTTGATCCGTCGAGAAGACGTGAACGGCTTCGTGCACCGCAAACCGGTGTGGATGATTCGGCCGCTGGGAATCAAAACGGTTCGGCATCAGGCCGAAGTGATGGAGACAGAAACCCGGCGTTTCTACGAGCGTGCTGCTAGTAAAGTCAGCGACACGTCAACGCGAAAGCTACTGGGAGATCTGGCGGAAGCGGAGCGAAAGCATGTGACCTTAGCCGACAATCTGCAGCAGCAATACCTGACTCCAGAAGTTGAGGCTCAAGAAGAGAAAGCTCATCGCCGGTTGTTCGTTCTGCAAATCGTGCAGCCCGGGCTGGCGGGACTAATGGATGGTTCGGTCTCAACCCTTGCGCCAGTTTTTGCGGCCGCATTTGCGACCCATAACAGCCACGCCGCCTTCCTGGTCGGCCTCGCTGCCAGCGTCGGAGCAGGAATTTCGATGGGATTCGCGGAGGCGGCTTCTGATGACGGCAGCCTGACCGGCCGCGGCAAACCTCTGCTCCGTGGAGTCGTTTGCGGGTTGATGACGACGGCGGGAGGAATCGGTCACACGTTGCCATATTTGATTCCATCTTTTCGAACTGCTACGGCCATTGCCGTTGTGATCGTGGCAATTGAACTCTTGCTCATCAGCTGGATTCGAAACCGGTATATGGACACGCCGTTTCTCCGCGCCGCTTTTCAAGTGATCGTCGGGGGTGTGTTGGTGTTTCTTGTTGGGATCTGGATTGGGAGCTCTTAGAAGCCATCTCAGTTGCCGGATTACCCGAGCTAATCGCCGCAGCATAAACGTCGGCTCTGCGCATTCTCCATCGCGAAAGCTTCATCGAGATTCGAATGAATCCATTGGCTTCCAGGTAGGGCGTTGGATCTACCAGTTTCTTTGCCTTGATTCGCGCAGTCACCCGGAAGAATGCGTACATCACCCGCAACCACAACGTGGCATGCGCTCGCGTGAAGTGCTCTTTCGGAAGCGTGAAATCAGCGATCAACCAAACCGCGTTTTGCCGCGCAGTCTCAGCCAATTTGGGAACAATCAATTCGAGTTTTTCGCTCTCAAAGCAATCAAGAGGGAAATGTGTAACCAGGAGATCGTACGAATGCCGCGGCGACCAGTTGAGAATGTCTTGATGGAAGAACTGAACATGCGCCGACGGAGTGAACCGGACCGATGAGAATCGAATTAGCGGGATTTATCTCTTCACGTTTCCACGGATGAACGGACTCTTCTCGGTTTTCTTGGAGTTTTTTACGCCTTCGGTGGATCCGCTGCTTTTCTCGATATCGCACTCAGCGCGGCCGCCATCTTATCGACGATCTCCGCCCTGACGCCGAGGCCGTGTCGCTGGACGATCCAGCTTGGTTCGTTATACGAAAGCCACGTCTTGCCCGCTGGATCCTGCCACACGAGCGCCTTTAATGGCAGATCAATCCCGGCTGTCTGGGACGCCTCCATTAGTGGCGTCCCGCCGCGAGCGTTACCAAAGATGATGAGTTCGGTCGGTCGTAACTCCAGGCCTGCTTCAGCCGCCCCTGCGGCATGATCAATCCGCGCGAACACAGTCATTCCCTTCGCACGGATCTCGGTCTCCAACCGATCCATCGTTTCCTTTGGGCTGAACCTGCTGGCAATGGTCGTTAACCCTTCCATATGACTCTCTTATTGTGCCGGCTCAATGCTAACATTGGATTCCTTTCGTTTCCTTTCAGGATTTATGTGTTGGTTAATAGCTTTGGCGTTTATGAAGAATGAGCCTGTTCAAAGATTTCGACGAACCCCTGGTACCGTCGGGCGATTTCCGCGACAGCAGCTTCCCGCGAGGTCTTTTTGGCAAGAAAGCTAACGAGCGGCTCCCAGAAGACCGTTCGACCCACGGCGAAACCGATGAATCCGTTGACGCCAGCCGCCGTCGTCAACCATTCGCGCACTTTTTTATCGTCTTCACCACGCCCAAGAACGATGCATCCAACTTTGTCCCGGCCGCCGCGGTGTGCTATGGACACGATCTTTTCGCAGTCTTCACGACGATCGAGTCCCTCGATCTTCCAGACATCCGGCTCAACGCCCGCCTCCTGCAACTGCTTGATCGTCTGGACCATCAGCTTGGGACGAAGCTCCAAGTCATACGCTTTCTTGTCGCCTTTGATCCGTTCGAGCTGTGCCTTCTCCGCGGGAACGAGCAGTTCGAACATGAACCGGCTTTCGCTTTTGGAGTGTAAGTAATCGGAAAGCTTTTTCAGCCGCGCGGTCTGTCGCTGGTTCAATACTGCGTCGCCTTCGGGATTGTAACGCACGAGCACCTTGCAAAAAGCCGGCTGAATGGCTTCGATGTGGTCGGCAAAGTTATCGCCGTATTCGAAATCAAACTCATCCTGCCCGCTCTTCTCGGCCGGACAAGCGGTGGTAAAGCCTTTGGCTTTCGCGTCCCGTAGAACGGCCGCTCCAAATTGTTCATCCACGAGGATGCCCCCTTTGTTTTTCGGCGCACCTCCAGCAATGGCGGCTCTGAACCCGTCATAAATGATCCGCTTCGCGGCTGCGATTTCAGCGGTCTGTGCCGGAGACAAACCGCCGTGCCAGCCAAACATTTTTGTAACGAACGAACCGCGATGGTCGAATGGCAGGACGTAGAGTGGTTGGTCGTAACCCAGAGTTTTCATTTCGCCTCCTTCAATTTCCGGTAACGCCGGATCAGGTTGTTGGTTGAGCTATCGTGCTTGAGCTTGGGAGAAGCCTTGCTTTCTAGTTCGGGAATGATGCGCTGCGCCAGCGCCTTACCCAACTCGACGCCCCATTGATCAAACGAGTTAATATTCCAGATCACACCCTGCGTGAAGACACTGTGCTCGTAAAGCGCGACGAGTTTGCCGAGAACGTCCGGTGTGAGCCGCTCAGCGAGAATCGTGTTCGACGGACGGTTACCTTCAAAGACACGATGCGGCACCAGCCAGTTCGGGGTGCCTTCAGCTTTAACTTCCTCCGGCGTTTTGCCGAAAGCCAGTGCCTCGGCTTGGGCAAATACATTCGCCATAAGAATGTCGTGATGCCGGCCCAATCGCGTGAGCGCGTGGGCGAATGCGATGAAGTCACACGGGATAAGCCGGGTGCCCTGGTGGATCAATTGGTAGAAGGAGTGCTGGCCGTTGGTGCCAGGTTCGCCCCAGTAAATGGGACCCGTTTGGTAATCAACCTTCTTCCCGTCAAGCGTGACGTGTTTGCCGTTACTTTCCATCGTCAACTGCTGCAAGTAGGCCGGGAAGCGTTTCAGGTACTGTTCGTAAGGCAAGACCGCCACCGTGTGTGCACCGAGGAAGTTGTTATTCCAAACCGATAGAAGACCCATCAACACCGGCAGATTTTTCTCAAACGGTGCGGTGCGGAAATGCTCGTCCATCTCATGAAACCCCTTGAGCATCGAATAGAAGTTATCCGGTCCGATGGCCAGCATCGTCGAGAGGCCGATAGCTGAATCCATTGAGTAACGTCCGCCGACCCAGTCCCAAAAGCCGAACATGTTCGCGGTATCAATGCCGAAGGCGGACACTTTCTCGGCATTGGTCGAGACGGCCACGAAGTGTTTCGCCACCGCCTTCGGATTTCCACCGAGTCCTTTGAGCAGCCAGTCACGCGCGCTCTGGGCATTGGTCATCGTCTCCAGCGTGGTGAAGGTTTTTGAAGAGACGATGAAGAGCGTCTCGGCCGGGTCGAGATCGCGCGTTGCTTCCACAAAATCAATGCCGTCGACGTTGGAGACGAAACGGAAGGTGAGACGGCGAAGGCTGTAATGCTTGAGTGCCTCGTAAGCCATCACCGGTCCAAGATCAGAACCGCCGATGCCGATGTTTACGACGTTCTTGATGCGTTTGCCGGTATGCCCTTTCCACGCGCCGCTGCGAACGCGTTTTGAAAATCCTTCCATCTTGTCGAGCACGGCGTGGACGTCTGGCACGACGTTCTTTCCCTCCAGCAGAATGCGCTCTCCTTTGGGCGCACGCAGCGCGACGTGGAGCACGGCACGATTTTCGGTGAGGTTGATTTTCTCGCCGCTGAACATGGCCTTGATGCGCGAGCGCAAACCAGTTTCAGCTGCCAGTTTCAGGAGAAGTTTGACTGTTTCATTCGTGACGCGGTTCTTCGAGTAATCCAGAAACAGTCCGGTAGCTTCGGCGGTCATGCGCTCACCGCGTGTGGGGTCCGCGGCGAACAATTGTCGCAGATGCAGGCCTTTGATTTTTTTCTGGTGAGCCGCAAGGGCTCTCCAGGCCCTTCGCCGCGTCAATGATTGGTTTGCTTGTCTCATATCTACATTACTCCTGTTTGTTGGTGAGCCTTCGATGGATCGACTCCTACATTTCCTCAAGCGCTTTGCCTTTCGTCTCACGAACAAGCTTCACAACAAAGAGGATCGAAACGGCCGCAAAGACCGTGTAAAGGCCATAGGCACCGCCGAGGCCGAACGATCCAAGAAGAATCGGAAACGTCATCGTGATCGCGAAATTCGAAATCCATTGCACAAAACCGCTGACGGAAAGGGCCGCGCCGCGGAATTGATTCTGGAACATCTCTCCGAGCATAACCCACATCACCGGGCCCCAGGAAACTCCGAAGCAAAAGATATAGGCATTGGCCGCAATCAAAGCGGGAAGCCCGGCCGAACCCGCCAGCGCTAGCTTGCCGTGCTCGTCCAGGGGAGACGAGGCAAAGATCCAGGCCAGGGTGCCGAGGGTCAACGCCATTCCAATCGAACCGAAAATCAGAAGCGGCTTGCGGCCCAAATGGTCTACCAATGCGATCGCTACGAGGGTCGAGCCGATATTGACCGTGCCGCTGATCACGTTTTGCAAAAGCGCGTTGCCCTCTGAAAATCCGGCCGCTCGCCACAGGACCTCTCCGTAATAAAAAACGACGTTGATGCCGACAAGTTGCTGGAACGCCGCGAGGCCGATGCCCACCCAAAGAATCGGACGAATTTTCTTGATGACCGGATCGTAAAGGTCGCTCATCCGCGGTTTGTGGCCGGTTCTCAATGTTTCCTGGATCTCGTGAACCTTCTTTGCTGGATCGGGATGGCCCAATCGCGCGAGCACCGCGCGCGCGGTTTCCGCCCGGTTTGCGGCTACCAAATAGCGGGGCGATTCGGGAATGAAAATCAGACCGAGAAAGAAAACTGTCGACGGAATGATCTCGGCCCAGAACATCCATTGCCAAGCTTGGAAGCCAAACCAAAAGAGACTGCCCGCCGCTCCGGCTGCGCCGGCGAAGAGATAATTGCTGAGAAAGGCAAAGAATAATCCGAGGACGATGGCCAGTTGCTGCAACGAGGCGAGGCGCCCGCGAACCGTCGAGGGCGCGATTTCGCTGATGTAGGCTGGACACACAATACTGGCCGCGCCCACTGCGAGGCCGCCCATGACGCGATACAAGATAAACTCCAGCGACCCATGCGCGATTCCCGAGCCCCACGAACCGCAGATAAAAAGGAGGGCGGTGACGATCAGGACAGAGCGGCGTCCGAATTTGTCCGCGAGCGTCCCGGCAAGGAAGGCCCCGACGGCGCATCCCAGCAGAATCGACGCGACGTTGAATCCGGACCCGAAATTTGAGGAATGAAAAGCTCTGATGAGGGCGTCCACGGTTCCGTTGATGACACCACTATCGAAACCAAAGAGAAAGCCACCTAGGGCTGCCACCACTGATATTCCGAGAATATAAAAGCGATTACGGCTCGCGGAATCTCGCGGAGTTTTTGACGGCGGTTCGTACATGTCGGGTCTTATCGAGTCGTTGGTTGAGAAGTTGACACCGATTTGGCAGCCGAGGACAAGGGCGTCGTCGATTTTTTCCGTCCCACCGGCCGAATTATGTATCAAAGATCCGGCTGAAAGAAGAGTGCGCCCTTCAGGCTCTGGCTTTTGATTTCTGCCATAGGCGAAAGCCGCCGAGAAACGCGTTGTCGTTGTCACCGGCGCGGCAACCTGAAGGCAGCTTTTTTAGCTTCTTTACATTACCTCCTCCGAGCACCACATCGTCGGGCTCGAGGGCGGCAACCAGACGCTTCACGACATCGGCAACAAGGTTCCGCCATTTTTTCTTGCCATACTTCTTCAATCCCCGGATCCCGACGTAGTCCTCAAAAGTCGCCTTCTTGTATGGCAGGTGGCCCAACTCCATTGGCTCGACGATGCCATCCACAATCATGGCGGACCCAAGACCAGTTCCCAGTCCGAGGAACAGCATCTTACCGCCCTTGTAACTCCCGAGCGCCTGCATCGCCGCATCATTCACAACTTTAACTGGACATCTGAAGGCTGATTCGAAGTTGAACCCGGCCCACCCTTTTCCAAGATTCCATGGCTCCGAAACAGGCCTGTTCCGGAGGATTGGTCCGGGAAAACCGATGGAGATAGCTTCGTGCTTCCAATCCGCGACCAGTTTCCGCACGCCATTGATCATCTGCTTGGGTGTCAGATCGGGCCCGGAGTCAAACTCCCGATGGGCGTTTTGACCCGTGGCAAGGACCTTGACGTGAGTCCCGCCAATATCGATTACGAGTACATTCATGATAGGCTTCGCTGCGCTAAGTATTGCGTTAACGCACCGCTCTTGGAATCGACCGTTTCATTCATTGGGACCATTCGACACGCGGAGAACGCGTTGCTCCGTGGAGGAGGTCTCAACCTGACGTTGGCGTTGGAAGCAACGGGCGCCGGCGTGCTGCTTCCAGGCGGTGCTGAACACGCTCGACTTCGTGCAGAGTCACATGCTGCGCGAGGTCCTTTGGGAAAAACAGGTCCAGGGTCCAGCTCAGCGCCACCCGCAGCTTCTTTTCGAAGCGCGGCAATTTCATGAGGTAAATCGCTCGCCACAAACCCCAGGCCAAAAGGCCGGAAAACTGAAGGCCGAGGATGTTGGCGACTCCGGCGCGGCGTCCAATAATTGCGAGCTGGCCGAGAGTTGTAAACGAAAATGGCTTTTTCGGTTTCCCGCGAATTGTGGCGACGATGTTCTTCGCGCAGTGCCGGCCTTGACGTAGCGCGTGCTGAGCGGTTGGGGGTTGGGCTTTCCCGGTTTTTGTGTCTGGAACCGAAGCGCAGTCGCCCACCGCCCAAACTCCTGGGAATCCGGGCACCTCTAGGGTTTCATCGACGACGATACGGTTTTTCTCCTTTTTAAAGGGCAGAGTCTGCAACACCGCATGAGGCGTCACCCCCGCCGTCCAGATGAGAATCCGCGCCGCAATCGGCTCACCCTCTTTGAACTCCACCCCGCGCTCCGAATAGCCGCTCACCCTTGTTTCCGTCCGAATCTCGACTCCCCGATCTGCGAGTTTGCGTTGTGCGTAGCGGCCGAGGTCTTCTCCGAGCTCCGGAAGGATTACGGCGCTCGGATGAGCGAGGACGATACGCACATCTTCTTCCGTGACATTTGGATAATAGCGCGCCGCTTCGCGCACGAAATCGTTTAGCGCCCCGACGGTCTCCACGCCGGCAAAACCGCCGCCGGCCACGACAAAAGTGAGCATGTTCCGGCGAATGACGGGGTCTTCGACCAGGCTCGCCAGTTCCAACATCGCGAGCGCCTGATTACGCAGGACGACGGCGTCGCCCAGCGACTTCATGGTGGCCGCGGACTCCTCTACTCCCGGGAGATTGAAGAAACTGGTCTCCGAGCCAAGCGCGAGAAGCAGATGATCGTAGGAGAGGATCTTCTTCTGATCGCGATTCCACCCGAAAGCGAGGGTGACGCGCCGTTGGGCTGGATCGATCGATTCCACCTCGGCAATGAGAACATTCGTGCGTTTCAGCATCTGACGGAGCGGACTGACGATGTCGGTCAACTCGAGGTCACCTGCCGCCACCTCCGGTAACATCGGTGTGAAGAGGAGAAAATTTTCACGGCTCACGAGTGTGACTTCGATCTCCTGATCACGAGCGATGGTCTTGTCGAGATGCAATGCGGCGTACAATCCACCAAAGCCGCCTCCGAGAACGAGGACACGGGTTTTGTCAGGCATAGTCTTGTTACTGGGCGAGCGAACTAAAAAACCACGCAAAGATCAATCCGGTCATCAAACCGACGAGCGGACTAAACAGCGCGAACCAAAAAGATATGTCGAAACCCGGCCCAGGAAATGGTGCGTGATCGCGAGCTTTCATGAAGCGGAAGATTAGGCTTTCCATCAACGTTTTGATATTGGGCGTAGGACGGATTTATTTCTACCTCCAAAGAAGGAGACCTTTCCTCGTCCTTTTGAACGAGCGGTCGCCCGACTCAGCGAAAGCTCATAGCTGAGAGTTGATAGTTGATAGATCACAAGAACTATTTTTCACTACCTGACATGGCTATGCGAATCCTTATCGTCGGCGCCGGTGCGGTCGGCGGGTACTTTGGCGGACGGCTTGCCCAGGCCGGGCGCGATGTGACCTTCCTCGTCCGGCCATCCCGGGCGAAACAGCTCCGTCAGGATGGCCTTCGCATCATTAGCCCGCATGGCGATGCGGTTCTCACTCCGAAGCTGATCAGCGCTACCGAGATCGACACACCTTACGATCTCGTACTTCTCAGCGTGAAAGCCTATGCGTTGCAGGCGGCGATGAACGATTTCGCCGCGGCCGTTGGTCCGGAGACGATGATCCTTCCGGTGCTCAATGGCATGCGCCACGTCGATCTCCTGACGAAGCGGTTCGGAGACCATGCGGTCATCGGTGGCGTCTGCCTCGTCGCAACCGAGATCGATGGCGAGGGTCGCATTGTCCAGTTGGCCGACATGCAGCAACTCCTCTATGGCGAGAGAAGCGGCGAGACAACGCCCCGGCTTCAATCGCTCGACGCAACGTTGCAGGGAGCGGGATTCGACGCCTGTCTCTCGACAGACATCATGCAAGCGATGTGGGAGAAATGGGTCCAGCTCGCCTGCCTTGGTGCCATCACCTGCCTCATGCGCGGGACGATCGGCGAGGTCGTGGCTGCGCCGGGTGGGGCCGAGTTATCGCTTAAGGTAGTGGACGAATCTGCCGCCGTCGCGACTGTCTGCGGCCACAAGCCGTCCGAAGCCATCCTTTCACGACACGCTGCGGCGATGACGGCGCCGGGATCTCCGTTGACGTCCTCGATGTATCGCGATTTGCGCAAAGGCGCGCCCGTCGAGGTCGATCACATCCTGGGCGACTTCATCGAGCGCGGCTCCGCGCACGGAGCCGCCACGCCACTATTGAAAGCCGCTTTCGTTAATCTCAGGGTCTATCAAGCCAGGCTCCCGAAGCGTTGAGACGCGCCGCGGTCTGATCATTCGACGTAGATTACACTGAGGCTGGACTCATGTTGCGAACAGCCAGTGAAAGCATAAACCTTGAGATACCGCTAAACATCAAGCTGATTCCCACCAAGGTTCCGATCACCCAAACAGAACTCGATGGCCATTGCGTCCAGATGAAAATCCCAAGAATGAGCGTAACGATACCGTCGAACAGAACCCACGCGGCGTGCCGGACCCGGCGAATACCAAAGTAAAGAGCGATCTCCAAGATTCCCTCGAAGAGAAGAAACACCGCCAGGACCAGTGTTAGAGAGAGCACGCCCAAAAGCGGGTTCATCAGCATATAAATTCCGGCGATCCCGTAGACGACGGCGAGGAGCACTTGCCAAAGGAATCCGCCGACGCTGTGAGAATGGAAGGCAAAGAATAGATGCGAAATTCCCGCGAACAGAATTAACCAGGCAAGCAGAATGACAATTCCAATCGAGGAGGCCAGAGGCAGGCTAATGGCCAGAATTCCGCAGATAAACATCAGGATGCCCCAAACCATCGACCAGCCGCTGACTTTTCTTGCAGCTCCAACAGTTATTTCCGCGTTCATAAGATTCTCCGTTTGTAAAGCTCGGCAGCCAAGGAACCAAAACGGGAGAGCGATAGCAAGCCTTTAGTAAAGTCGTTTTGCAGTCCGAAACGTCGTTTCACACGCTTCAGTTGTTCGCGCCGGAACTGCAACCTGTGGGGGACGCCTATTCAGCGCACGAGCTCTGAGGTGATCAAAGAAAACCCTGTTGAAGGAACAAGCGGAAGGAATAAGTGTAGTCGGCGTATGCCCATCAATGCTGCGGGACGATTGGTCAGCCTACTAACTCTCGCAGCTACGCTGGTCATTCTTCCGCAGCCAGCTTGGGCTAATGAGGAGTTGACGGCGCGCAATAAGGCTCTGGTCGGGGATTTTTATACGACCGTGCTGATCGGCCGGGATGTCGATGCGGCGCCGCGGTTCCTGCGGGCGGACTACATTCAACACAATCCTCAAGTACCGACCGGCCTGAAGGGTTTCATGGATACGTTTCGGGCGCGCTTCGCCCAAAAACTCCCATCCGACTACAAACGCGAGTTGTTGAATGTGATCGGCGAGGACGACATGGTCATCATCTACGTGCGCCAAACGTGGACCAGCCAGGACGGTCAGCGCCACCAAGCGCTTGGGTTCGATATGTTCCGCGTGCAGGAAGGCAAGATAGCCGAACATTGGGACGCCGATTAATCAAAGCAAGGCCCGATGCCGCGCTGTGATGCCCAGAAACCAGCAGGTTCATTCCGCCCCCGTTTTGCTTGTTCTCAAATTAAGAATAAGCCGCGCGGTGTGGTTTCCACTTCAGAAAGCTAGAGAACTGGGTCGCGTCAATAGGTGGAATACCTGCGAAGCTCAATTCGACAGGCGTCGCTGAAATGCTTCAAAAATTCGAACTCGCCACTGTGTAACGTCGTAAAGATCTCGGCCATTGTCCGGTTGGGTTTTGCGTACAAATCAACAACGCGATCGCAACATTCTTCGGCTGCGGTCAGAACGGCGTCGGACGAGACGAGCCGGATACGGCCGAGAATGGCATAGAGCTTTACGAGCGTCTCCGGTTTGTCCAGGGAATGATCGAAGGCGTTCGCGAGCTGTTGCGATGCTTCGGTAATGAAGTCTCCGTAGAGTATTTCGCGCTTGCGCGTTTCCGACTTTGCTCGCTCGCGAACTGTCTGGCTCTTCTGCGAAATCCACGTCGTGGCGATCGCTGCTGATGCACCACTCACTGAACCAAGCACCCCTGCCATTGCTGTAATAAGGTTCTGGTCCATTGGACTAGCTGCAATTTCGCATCCTCATTGCCATAGCTGTGGGTTGGTTCTGCCAGTAACGTTGGCGATGGAGCGGAAGTTTTGGGTGCGGCACGGGCTTTTTTTTGCATTCAGCTGCCGTCAAGAGGACCGACAAAATTCCGACGCCAATAAGAAAGTTTCTTATCGCGGTGGGTTCTCAATCAACTGTTTGAAATTTATGAGGTATTCGTTTGCGCTCTGAGCGGAAATGGAAGGATCAAAAACGGATCGCAGCTTTAAAGTGATTTCGGTGACGTTATCAGAGCGAGGCTCGAAGGATACTACGCCCAATCCAACGCTATCCCCGATCGTTCGCCAGGCGATCTTCCGCTCAGGGATTTGCCGTATGACCTCGAAGACACCTCGCTCTTCCTTCCCGCCTCGAAGATTGCTGAATGAGAAATGTGTATCGTCGATTCGTTGGACTTCCCCAAGCGATTTAATGAATCTCGGCAAGTCCTCAAAACGCAGCCACTGTTCATAAACCTGGGCGACGGGAGCGTTGACGACGATGGACTTCTCGGCTGCGTTCACAGAGCCAGGGCCAGTCAATAATCAGTCAAGAGGCGAGAACCGCGTGTGATCACTCCCTGGAATCCCCGACTCCATTCCTCCGTGCGGTTGAAGAGGTTGATACTGAGAGAGAGAAATGGGTCGTGACGAGTCGCGCGCCACCGAAAGATCCTACAGCAGAGTTCTGCCAGGGTGTTTCTACGTTGTTTGGTTTTCATGAGTTGAGGTTCGGCGTTATGTCAATGGACGGGAACTGGTCGATTTGAATGGCGAGAAATCACAACCCTGCCGCGGGGTCCAAAAACATTTGCGAGGGATCCTCTGAGCGAGGTGGAAATTCTTTGACCGATTCGGCGCGAACGAGAGTACCAACCAGGTTGAGTGTCAGCCAACAACTCTCTCCGTAAGGTTTCCGGTGACAAGCCAAGCACTTCGCACACGTTTGGGAATGAGTAGGGCCACCAGAAGTCATCCGATGCGACCCAACGGTGAGCATCGGCGTACATCTCACGGCCGATGCCGTCTTGCGCCGTCCGGAATCTCCTTAAATCTCGCCTGGCTTGAACAAGTACGCCCTTCGCTAAAGCAACTTCGGGCCCGGAACTCGCCACTGCTTCTACCGTCTCATCGCTAAGGTTAGGTTTGATCATGCGGAAGTTTAATCCCTCGCCTGAGTTCCTCGCTATTGGGTAAAGGACGGAATTATTTGCACTGCCTCGGAACGAGATCTTTCTCCTCCGTACGAAGGAGGCGTGCCGGTTGCTTACGAATGCGATTCAGCGAACTGTGGCAAAAGCCCGCTAAACGTCAGATCAACGCTTCCTGCTCATAAGGCACAAGCACAACAATCTTTGTGCCTTTGCCGCGCGCGGCTGCAACCGTCAGGATACCGTTCATTTGTTCGGCGCGTTCCCGCATTCCGGTCAGGCCAAAGCCATCATGGCGTTCGTTCATCTTAAATCCATTTCCGTTGTCGTGAAGTTCTAAACGAACTTCCTTGGCATTAAAGTTCAGTCGCGTTTCAAATCGGGTCGCGTGAGCGTATTTGAGAGTATTCGTCAGGGCTTCCTGTCCAATGTGGAGCAGATTTTCCTGAGCCATCAGCGGAAGTTCGCGCATCGAGCCCCGAACTCGGAACTCGGTCCGAAGAGAGGTCCCAGCAGTGGCACTTTTGATGAGGCCCTTCAATGCCTCCCAAAGCGTGCTCTGCTCCAGAGCTTGCGGCCGCAGTGCGCGTACTGACCTGCGTGCTTCATTCAAGCCATGACGAGCTAGCGCCTGCGCATTTTGCAGATGGTTGCGGGCCTCTTCCTTAAATCCTCTTGACGTTGCGTCCTCAGCTGCTTGCAACTGGACAATCACTCCAGTCAGTCCCTGTGCGAGTGTATCGTGAATGTCCCGAGCCATCCTATTACGCTCTTTCAAGACCGCTGCCTGCTGGCTCTGCTCGGCAAACTGATTTAGTTGAATCGCGAACATCGCCTGGTGAGCAAGGGCTTGCGCCAATTCTATCTCCTCAGGCCGATATGGCGGCCGATCTCCATGCCGAATGCCGATGAAACCGTTGACACGGCTACCGACTAACGTTGGAATGGTGAGAAACTTTTTCGTTCCGTTTGCACGGAAGTAATTGCGGAGCGTGTTGGAAATGCGCGGATCGGTTTCGATGTCTTCGCAGGCCTGCGGAACTCCCGTGAAAAGCACCTCCTGCAGTCCTTCATTCTCTTTCCAGGACATCGGATCTTTAACCATCGGATGCTCGGTCTCGACCGCAGCAAGATTGGTCTCTTCCGTGCCGGCGCGCAAAACGACCGCATTAGTCGCTTCGTCTAACAACCAAAGAATTACACTTTGTGCGTTCAAAAGACGCCCGATCGTGCTCAGCATTTGCCCGATGAATTTTTCCGGAGGCGGCGCGGTAGCAAGAATATCGAGGCTTTGCACCAATGCCTCGACTTGTCCTCGAGCGACCTGCTCGGAAGCGCGCAGCGCGTCGCCCGCCCGCTTGCTTTCGGTAATGTCCATGGAGATACCGATGTATTCGTTTATCTCGCCGGATTTTTTTACGACGGGACGACCGATAGATTTGAAGTATTTAACTAATCCATCTCGAAGGACGACACGATATTCCATTGTATACCCGCGACGCGAGCTCGTTGCGTCGTCGAGGATCTGTTTAACCCGCGCTTGATCTTCCGGATGGACCCTTTCCAGAAACAACTCAACGGAAGGTTCAGTTTTGGTGTGATCGAAGCCGAGCATCCGACCCTGTTCGTCGGACCAAATGACCTTTCCGGTCACTAGATTCCATGCCCAGCTGCCGGTGTGACTAATCTTTTGCCCCTCAGCGAGAAAACCCTCGCTCCGCCGCAGAGCCTCCTCTGCGCGATCACGTTCAATCGCGACTCGTGCCAGGTGCGTCGCCATCTCAATGACCTCGAGATCGTGCAAGTTCGGACTCCTAGTTTCGCGATAGTACATGCAGAAGGTTCCGAGGACCTTTCCGTCCGAAGAAAGTATTGGATTTGACCAGGAGGCCCGCAGTCCATGTTTTAATGCTGAAGCACGATGCTCCGGCACCGCCCAAAGTGGATCAGTCGCAATGTCGGAGGCTATGACCGCTGATCCCCGATATGCCGCCGTCCCGCAAGAGCCGGCACCTGGTCCAATTGGCAACTTTTCCATCTGCTGCGTCCATCCTTTGGGAAGACTGGGTCCGGCCACGGATTCCAGATGAAGACCGTCGGGACGAAGCAACAAAACAGAGGCAAGCGTGCCGCTACTGTACTCCTCGATAATCAGACACAAGACATTCAGGATCTCTTTGAGGGCAACCCCGGTGGCGATCATCTCGAACAGGCGCTTTTCACCTGTGAACAACGCCTCCCCGCGCTTGCGCTCGGTGATGTCGGTAACCGCTCCTACGAACTCAAAGCGGCCCGCCTCGTTGGTTGAGGGATGACCCACCACCCGAAGATATTTGACGGATCCATCAGGCATTAGCAGTCGGTGTTCGACATCGAAATCTTTCCGCTCGCGTGAGACGCGCTCGATTAATTCCTGCACCGCCGATCTGTCTTCCGGGTGAGTTCGTTGCACCATCAATTCAATCGTCACCTTGGTGATGGGTTCGTATTCAAATATCCGAAAGGTTTCTCGCGACCAAAAGATCTCTCCGCTAGACACATTCCAGCCGAAGCTGCCGGTGTGACTCAGTCGTTGCGCTTCGGCCAGGTAAGCTTCACTCCGTCGCAGCCCCTCCTCGGCGCGGGTGAGTTCCGTTCTTTCCTGGGCTTCCCGTAAGGCCCGTCGCACCGACGGCACAATCCTCGACAGCCGCATCTTGAACACATAATCGGTCGCACCGATCTTCAGCGCCTCAATTACGATTTCTTCGCCCAGGGTGCCGGATACGAAGATGAATGGCATATGCGCCCACTTTTGCTGAGCAACCTTCAATGCCGACAGGCCGTCGAACGAGGGAAGGGTATAATCTGCGAGAATCAGGTCAAAGCCACCCTGCTCGAGTGACGCAATGAAATCAGCCTGCGTTTCAACCCGCGTTACCTGGCAGAGAATACCGCCGGTCTCGAGCGTTTCCTGAAGCAGCTCCGCGTCCCTGGGGTCGTCTTCAAGATGCAGAACACGCAGAGGAGATTGCATCTTGGCTAGTTCTTTTTTACGCTTCCAGGTGGCGGCTCGTTAATCAGTGCCCAAAAAACCCCGAGTTCCTTGACGGCGTTCACAAACTCATGGAAATCCACCGGCTTTACTACATAGGCATTCACGCCCAACTTATAACTCGCCACCATGTCCTTTTCTTCATGTGAAGAGGTGAGCACGACCACGGGAATCATCTTGAACTTCTCATCCGATTTGATCTGCTGTAGCACCTCCAAGCCATCGACCTTGGGTAATTTCAGATCGAGCAGCAGGACAGCGGGGTTATCACTCGAACGCGTCTTGAATTTTCCGCGGCAATAGAGGTAATCCAAGGCCTCCTCCCCGTCACGAGTGACGACAACCTCGTTGGCAAGCTTATAGTCGTCGAGAGCTGTTAAGGTGAGCTCCACGTCCTTGGGGTCATCTTCGACCATCAAAATGCGTCCAAAAGTACTCATAAGTTAGACTCCCTGCGATTTAGACAATGAGAAATAAAAGGTTGCGCCTTTATCCAACAGTCCCTCAGCCCAGACCTTGCCTCCATGCCGGTGCACAATCCGCTGAACCGTAGCCAGCCCTATACCGGTGCCTTCAAACGCCTCAGGCGCGTGAAGACGCTGGAATACGCCGAATAGTTTATTTACATACTTCATATCAAATCCTACTCCATTGTCGCGGATAAACATTACTATCTGATCTTGTTTGTGGTTCGTCGATCCTATTTCGATCTCGGCCTGAGGACGCGTCCGCGTGAATTTAACAGCATTCGAAATCAGATTAAGGAGCGCAAGTCGGAGCATGGAACGGTCTCCGTAGCAGGCGGGCAACTTGCCAACTCGCCAAACAATATTGCGCCCTTCTGTTTCCTGCACGAGTTCGCTTAGAGCTTCTTGCACAAGTTGCTGTAAGCTGACCATTGTCTTGTGCGTCTCAGCACGGCCAATTCTGGAAAAGGCCAGTAGATCGTCGATCAGGTTGCCCATCCGCTTCGCCGATTCAAGGATCATCGTCATATGTCGCTGACTTTTCTCATTGAGAACTGAAGCAGCATTTTTTTGGAGTAGCTCCGTGAACCCGGAGATATGGCGAATCGGCGCACGGAGATCGTGCGATACGGAATACGCGAATGCTTCCAATTCCTTATTGATGGCCTGAAGCTCGCCGGATCGCTTCCCAAGTTCTTCGTTCAGTCCGCGGATTTCCTGTTCTCGACGGTTCCGCTCGGTGACGTCATTATTCGTTTCCAGAATCGCGGCCGGGCGCGCGTACTGGTCTCGACGCAGAGACCAGCGACTCGCCACTACCAGCCGGGTTCCGTCGGCCTTTGTCTTCTGGAGTTCCCCTTCCCAGCGGCCGGTGCGCAGCAACTCTGCGCGAACTTCATCAATCGGTACCGGAAAGTCTGTCTTCAGGAGTTGGTGAGTGTGCTTCCCGATCGCTTCCTCTGCCGTCCATCCGTACAACTCTCGCGCGCCCCGATTCCAGTACGTGATGATGTCGTTCATATCACGGACAAAAATGGTGTCATGTGTGAGATTGAGCAGGCTGGCCTGCTGGGTTCGCTCCGCCACTTCCCTCTCGAGTTCGTCGCGGGATTGCAGAAGGTCCCGCTCGACGCGGCGCCGAACGGCGCTGAACCAGGCCAGAAGCGACGCAAATAGTATGAAAACAATATAGTATGGGAGTTCGGAACGCGTAACGTAGAACGTGTAAAACGGCTCTGTGAAGAAGTAGTTGAACGCCAGGCTTGAGAGGACAAGTGCGACTATCCCAGGCCCAAGCCCCGCGTACCAGACGCTTGAGGCGATAGCAAACAGGAAAAGCGGGAATTCCACGCCGTGGAAGTTGTAGTGGTCCGCGAGAAGCGCCACGCCGAGCGCGACGGAGACGGAAAGAACGGCAAGGCCATAGCGTTGAATTGCAGAGAGTAGCTTCGGCAATTTGGATTTCCAATGCACGCTGGCCGGCCTCGCTTCAATACTTGTGTGATTCATTCGGCGCCGAATTCGGGTTTAGTTAGGAAGCTCAGTTAGAAACACCGCCCGCGTAGCTTCGCAGATCAATTCGCTCTTGTCACCAAAGATGGAACAGAGTGCGTGGACTAAATAGGAACTGCTCCGGATACGAGCGACTCATAAGAATTGTCCGACCGTTGCGCCGAATGCTCCTCGATGTCAGGAAAGTCCAGTGGTGTTGGCGCGTTGTCGCGCCTATCGAGGAACGCTCTCAGTCCAAGCTTCGCCATATGCGCCTCCACCAAGTCTGGTAAAAACAAATGCGGAGACAAGGCTGACAAAGCCCACGCGTTCGCTTCTTCCTCGTCGATGACGTACCGGATAATCTCGCTGAGGTCGGGATACGCCCGCTCGTACTGTTGTTGCAGTTGGTTTTTGAGCTGGGAAATCACGCTGGTCACCGTCGCAAGCAAGATAGGAACTTCTTCGAGTTGCTCTGCGGCCACCGCCTTTGTTCCTTCCTTCAAAGTGAAAGAATCTTGATCGACCACAACGGGAGGCTAAACCTTCAGATCGCTGATTAGCTATCGGGCATTGGATGGAATTATTTCCAATGCCTCAGAATGAGAATCGTCTCGTCCTTTTGAAGGAAGTGAGCGAGGCGAGTTTCTAACGAGTGAATGATCAGGCGACGCTCCGCAAAATTGCACTTCGCGGCTAATCGAGATGACAAGGATCGAGTTATAAACGACCCGGACCGGCTCGTTTCACAAATTCTGCGGCTCGAAATGATGCCGTCTCGTTCTGAGACGAGAAGCGTTGGTAATCGGCAGGCGTGTCGATATCGATCGCTGCCGCGGGAAAATTGAAGGGCGCGACTTCGTGTTGCCGTGAGAGGATGATCCCTTTGGCCCCGCTATCTCCTTTGAGCTGCAACAGATCGGGAAAGCAAGATCGATCAAAGAGGGCGGGAATCCCGAGGGTGGCTGCGTACGCGGACGCGACGATCGGCTTGCCAATCGTTAGGCGCAATTGGATGAGCTGCCTGAGCGCCGCAGCGCTCACGAACGGCTGATCGCACGCCAGGAGGATCGCCGCGTCAGGTTCCTCAGCGGAGTCGATCACATGCTGTACGCCGACACCGATGGAAGAGCCCAACCCGTCCGACCACCGCGGGTGGATCACAATCGAGGCCGCAAGCCCGGTCAGCTCCAAGGTCGTTTGTGCTCCATCCTCGCCAACGACGACTACGACTGGCGCGCAGCCAGCCTCTACCGTGGCTGCGACAATGTGCCTGACGAATGTTTTGCCTCGAAAAGCAGCGAGCTGCTTTGGCCCTCCGAAGCGAGTTGAGCCTCCAGCGGCGAGCACAACAGCTGCGACTCTCATCGTAAGACTACGCGGCTTCTCCCTCGGCCGTAGTTGCCGCCGGATGAATGTCAGTCCTGCGTTCTCGTAGGAAACCGCCGCGACGCCCGGAAAATACCGCCGCCACTTCGGACATAATGGAGAGCGCTATTTCCTCCGGTGCTTCACTGCCGATGTCGAGTCCGGCTGGCGCGAACAGGGTTCGGCCATCGGCGTTGAAGTCGAGCGTTCGATATTCGCTGAGCCGCGCCAGCAACTCGGCATGGCGCTTTCTTGGCCCGAGCAATCCAACGTAGCGGAGTCGGAGCGGCAGAAGACGATCGAGAGCGAGAAGATCGCGACCGAAATTATGAGTCATGACTATTGCGGCGGTCTGCGCGTCCCGACGAAAATCTTCGGCCAGTTCTGACGGATGACCGAAATGCTCGGCCACCCAGCCGAGATTTCCACAGAGCTGACTGATTGGCTCGATCTCGGGCCCGGTTCCGAAGAGTAACAGCCGGACAGGAAGAGCCACGGTATCAATGAAGACACCGCGCCGCTCGGCCAGAAGGAGATCAGAGGCCAGCAGCTCGGAGCCGAGCGCTTCACCTTCAAAACATGTGCGGATTCGGCAAACCTCCCGGTTCATGAGCAATCGACCAATCTTGGTGATAAGATTGCCGCTCTGTCCCGCCGCAGGAATCGGCTCCACAAGAATCGTCAACTGACCATCGCACCCATACAGGCGCTTCGTATCAAATGACAGCAATATGGGCGAAGCGTTGTCGATCACCATTTGTCCGTGACGGCCAATCTCCTCCTCCAAACAGCCGCCACTCAGGACACCTAACGTGCCGCCATCCGAATCAGCCAGCAGGCGAGCGCCGGCTTTTCGATACGTTGAACCTTCCGTCTGAACCAACGTGGCCAGCGCCCATGGCCGAGATGGATTTTCCGCGACACGCCGGATGATCTGCTGCAGCGCTTTCACAATTTAACTCAAGATGGAAGACGTCAGCAGATCCTCGATTTTGATCGGCAGTTCGCGAACGCGCACGCCGGTTGCGTGATAAGTTGCCGCCGTGATGGCGGCAGCGATGCCGGCCAGGCCGATCTCGCCGATGCCGCGGGCGCCGACCGCGTTCAGCTCTAAATCAGGATAATCGAGGAAGTGCGCCTCGAGCTTGGGCACGTCGGCGTTCACGGCCACGACATAGTCGGCCAGGTTGCTGTTGATCGGCGCGCCGTTTTGCGGGTCGTAGGTCGTGTGTTCCAAGAGCGCCATACCGATTCCCATCACTACCGCGCCTTCGATTTGGTTACGACCAGCGAGCGGATTGATGATGCGGCCGGCGTCGATCACGGTCACGACGCGGTTAACGCGAAGCCGCGCGATCTCAGGCTGCCACGTCACTTCGGCAAAGTGACAGCCGTATGAGTGCATCGAGAACTTCGGCTTCTCCCTGCTCCCGAAGATCCCTTCGGATCTGCCGTTGCCGCTGACGAGACGAAGGTTCGCTCGTTTGAGTATCTCCGCGAACGGAACGCCTCCGCCAGGTCCATTGGCTTTGACGAAGACTCGTCCGCCTTCGAAGGCCAAGTCATCCGGCTTGCGGTTTTCAAAAGGCGAACCCGGCGTTCCGATCGCGACCTGCAATAACGAACTGATCGCGTTACCCGCAGCGGCAAAGACAGCCGGAACCACCGATGCAGTTGCCCACGAACCACCTGAAACCGGTCCGAGCGGAAGATCTGTATCGCCGAGAACTACTTCCACTTTCTCAACCGGCACGCCGGTCTTGTCGGCGGTGAGCAGAGCGAGAACCGTGTAGGTGCCGGTGCCGATATCCTGCACACCGCAGGCGACGCGGGCGGTGCCGTCGTCGCGCAATTCGACGTTTGCGGCGGCGGAATCTCGCGTCGCAATCCACGCCGCGCCGGCGACGCCCCAGCCGAGCGTCAGGCCATTTTGTTTCATCGAACCGACCTCGGCATTGCGTTTCGACCAGCCGAACTTTTCCGCGCCGAGCTGCAAAGCCTCGACATAGTGCCGCGATGAAAATGGAATGCCTTCACCCTCATCGATCTTTGGCTCGTTCAGGATGCGGAGCTGAACAGGATCCATCTTGAGCTGATCGGCCAACTCATTCATGGCTGACTCAGTTGCGTAAAGGCCGGGGACGGCGCCCGGGCCGCGCATATCCGACGGCGTGCCGACGTTACGTCGCGCCCAACCGAAGTGCACGCGCAGGTTAGGAACGCTGTAGTGAAACGACGTCGCTTCACCGCAATTCTCCTGGTAATCCTCGAGTATCGAGCGGTGACAGATATAGTCGTGTTCGAGCGAAACGAGCTTGCCTTCCGGTGTCGCGCCAAGCCGGACACGCTGTTGGGTGCGCGCGCGATGACCGGCCGCCTGAAACGTCATCTTCCTGCTGAGAACGAGCTTAACCGGCTTGCCTAGCTGCCGCGCCGCCGCCACGGCAAGCGGACAATGTGTCCATGGCCAAAGTTTGCTGCCAAATCCGGAGCCGACGAACTTTGTGATGACGCGCACGTTCTCTTCCGGCAGACCGAACATTTGCGCGAGCACGGTGCGCATGTTGAAGACGGCTTGCGATTCCTCATAGATCGTCAGCTTGTCGCCGTCCCACATGGCGGTTGTCCCCTGCAACTCGATGGGAACGTGTGTCTCGACCGGCGTGACGTAAGTCTGGTCGAGCTTGACCGGTGCGCTGGCAAAGGCCCCGGCCACATCGCCGCGCTCGCTTTGCAGGCGCTTGACCGGACCGTAGGCGGTCATGACCACGTCGGGATCATCATCGGCGGTGAGCTTGTCTTCGACGTTCGGTTTCTCTTTCGCGTAGCTAACGACAACCGCGTCCGCCGCAGCTTTGGCGCTCTCGAAAGTGTCCGCCACCGCGAGCGCGACGTATTGGCCGTAGTAGCGAACGACATCATCATCGAACGGTGGCCGCCGTTCGATGCAGATGCCATTGATGCCTTGCCCGAAAGTCGAACGGAAAATCTTTCCGATGTTTTGATGATGCAGAATCGCGCGGACGCCGGGCATCTTCTCTGCGGCGGCGGTGTCGAGCTTCGTGATCTTTCCATTGGCAATCGTCGCATCGACCGGAACAGCGTACAACAATCCTGGAAAGTGAAAGTCGGAGGCATAGTGCGCTGTTCCGGTCACCTTCAACGGCCCATCGACGCGCGGAGTGTCGCGACCTATCGGCGATGCTGTAGTTTCCTGAGGCATGTTAGGCGGGCTGCGTGGCAAGCTTGAGCGCGTGCACGAGGCAGCGCTTGGTCAGCTCGATCTTGAAGCCGTTCTGGCTTTGCGCTTTTGCGTCGCGCACCGCTGCATCAGCCGCTTTCCGGAAGGTAGCCTCGGTCGCCGGCTGATCAGCCAACTCTGCTTCGGCCTCGGTCGACCTCCAGGGCTTTGTTCCTACTCCGCCCATCGCAATCCGAGCGCGCGTAATTGTTCCATTTGCCGCGGTGATGACGACTGCCGCGGACGCGAGCGCAAATTCGTACGACATGCGATCACGGAGTTTCAAATAGAGTGAACGATTTCCCGGCGCGGGCGGGGGAAGCGTGACATGCGTAATCAAATCACCCGGCTCGAGCACGGTCTCGCGTTGCGGGGTGTTGCCGGGCAACACGTGGAAGTCGCCAATCGGAATCGCGCGCTCACCTTTCGTTCCCCGCACGTGAATGGTCGCCTCGAGCGCGGCCATGGCGACGTTCATGTCGGACGGATTCGTCGCGATGCATTGTTCGCTCGTGCCGAGAATCGCGAGGTTCCGATTGAAGCCATTGATCGCGCCGCAACCGGAGCCAGGCTGCCGCTTGTTGCACGGCATCGCGGGATCGCGGAAGTAGACGCAACGCGTCCGTTGCAGCAGGTTGCCGGCAGTTGTCGCCATGTTCCGAATCTGCGCCGTCGCGCCGCTCAAGATCGCCTCGGAAAGAACGCGGTAGTTTTTGCGCACGAGCGGGTGCCAGGCCAGTTCCGAGTTTCGCACCGTCGCACCAATCGTTAGGCCACCGTCCGGAGTCGCTTCGACCTTGTCGAGCGCCAGCCGGTTGACATCGACCAAATTTTCAGGCTGCTCGACGTTGAGCTTCATCAAGTCGATCAGCGTCGTGCCGCCGGCGATGAAGCGAATCTCCGCCCCTTGCTGAGCGGTTTTCGTGTTGGCAGTGGCGGCGATCGCCTGCGCGTTGTCCTTGGGCCGCGTCAGCTGAAACGCCTTCATGATCCGGCTTTCCCACCCTGCCGCACCTGTTGGATCGCGGCCACGATGTTAGGATACGCTCCGCAACGGCAGATGTTGCCGCTCATGAACTCCTTCACGTCCGCGTCCTCCGGCCCGCACGGTTCTTTCAAGAGCGCGACCGCCGACATGATCTGTCCCGAGGTGCAATAGCCGCATTGATAGGCATCGCATTTCACAAACGCCGCCTGCATCGGATGCATTTTCTCCGGCTGACCGATGCCTTCGATGGTTGTGATCTCATCGCTCTCGTGCAGAGCGGCGAAGGCGAGACACGAAAGTTGCCGCCGGCCGTTGATGTGAACCGTGCATGCACCGCACTGGCCGTGATCGCATCCCTTCTTGGATCCGGTCAGATGCAGATGCTCGCGGAGACAATCGAGAAGAGTCGTGCGCGGATCGATCCGAAGATCGTGCTTCTTGCCGTTAACAGTAAGCGTTACTGGAACTGCGTCCTTTGAGATGGATGACGGTAGCGGCTCTTTCACGGAAGGTTGCGCGAATGCTGTAGTAACAGGTCCTGCCGAGGTCAACAAGCCGGCCATTCCTAACCGAGAGAGAAAGGTGCGGCGCGTAGACTGTCCGAAGGCAAGGCGGTTGTCCCGGTCATGCCTTTCGTTGGATGCGGTTTCATCTGGCATGCACACCTCCTCGGGATCCTCAGCGAAAGTTACGATCTCGAATAATGCGCAAACTATTGGGCAGAAGGAGGAATTATTTCCCCCACTTTGGAGGGGGAGCAGTCTCCCGCTTTTGGATGAGCTTAATTCACGCGGCGCGATGTGAGCCCATCGACAAAAGCTCTTCCGTCGTCCCAAGGGCGAGCGCTCTCCGCACGAGCGGAGCAACGCGCGTCCCAAGTAGCTCGATCGCGCGCATCAGTTTGGCGTGCGGCAATGCCGCGACGCTCATCTGGAACGTAAGGCGGGAGATGCCGCCTAACGATTCGTTCACGTGAAGGATCTTTTCAGCGACCGTTTCCGGATCGCCCACGAGCAGCGCTCCGGTAGGTCCGAGCAGGGCGTCGAAGTGTGCCCGGGTGACGGGCGGCCAGCCGCGTTCTTTGCCGATCTCAGAAAAGCTTTGCGCATAGCCGGGAAAGAAGTCGTCTGCAGCTCTGGCTGAACTCTCAGCCACGTAGCCTAACGAATGGATGCCCACCTTGAGCTGGTCTGAGGAATGGCCGGCGCGCAGACCAGCCTGACGGTAACGATCGATCAGCGGCCGAAACCGGTGCGGCTCGCCGCCGATGATCGCGACCATCAGCGGCAGCCCGAGCGTGCCAGCGCGAATAAACGAGGCCGGCGTACCGCCGACACCGAGCCAAACCGGCAGCGGGTTTTGCAATGGACGCGGGTAAACTGCCTGGCCGGTGAGTGGAGCGCGGTGCTTGCCCGACCAGTGGACGTGCGTGTTCTCGCGGATGTTCAGAAGCAGATCGAGTTTTTCGGCGAAGAGAGAATCGTAGTCTTCGAGCTCCAGGCCGAAGAGCGGAAATGCTTCGATGAACGAGCCGCGCCCGGCGACTATCTCCGCCCTGCCCTTCGAAAGCAGATCGAGAGTGGCGAACTCCTGGAAAACGCGCACCGGGTCGGCCGCGCTCAGCACGGTGACAGCGCTCGTGAGTCGGATATTGCGGGTTCGGGCGGCAGCGGCCGCGAGGATTACAGTCGGCGCGGAATCGAGGAACTCACGCCGGTGGTGTTCCCCGATGCCAAATACATCGAGGCCCAGGTCGTCAGCGAGGGTGATTGCTTCGAGCAGCTCGCTGAGATGTTTCGCGGGGTCGATTGCCCGGTCCGCCGCGTCAACGGTTGCCGCTACGAAACTGTCTACGCCGATTTGCATCAGTGGCCTCCTATGTTGTTTTCTCCCGCATCATCTTCAACGCGCCGGCCCACGCGATGAGCTGATCCAGCATGTCGTTGACCGACGCCTCTTTTCGTGAGTCTGGCTTGAAGACGCTGAAGTTCTCGAAGTCGGTATACATGGAGAGTAAGACCTGGTTGCGCACGGTGGCCATTTGCACCTCCGCCAGCACCAGACGCAGTTGCTCGACCGCACGTGCTCCGCTGGCGCCACCGTAGCTAACGAAGCCAGCCGCCTTGTTGTTCCACTCGGCGAACAGAAAATCGATCGCGTTCTTGAGCGCGCCCGAGATGCCATGGTTGTACTCGGGCGTGACGAAAACGTAGGCATCGAAACTGCCGATCTTGGTGGCCCACGTTTTGGTGTGAGGCTTACTGTATTGTCCCATCATTGGTGGCACCGGCTCGTCGAGAAGCGGCAGGTTGAAATCTTTGATGTCGACGAGTTCGAATTCAGCGTCGGTACGTTTTTGTGCGGTTTCGTAAACCCATTTGGCCACGGCCTCGCCGTTGCGACCGGGCCGCGTGCTTCCAATGATGATTGCAATTCTAATCATAAATTCCTCCTTGGTGACCTTCCTTATCGCAGCCCCTGAGCCGGAACGCGCGGTTGCAAGAGCCCATCGAAAGCGGAACGGACGCCCAGGAACACAACGATCCACAGCACCGTCACGACGAGGGCCAAAGGCAGACCGCTCGGAAGCATCAATATGTGAATGAGCAGAATGTTGACGATGATCGGAGCGAGTAGCGTCAGCGCGAGTGGGACGTAGCGATTACCCAGGAGCAGGACCGCCGAAATGAGCTGGAGCAGAAATATCGGGACCAGATAATGGGAGACAAAGAGCGCCCCGACAAACTGACCGGCCGTTCCGGACGGCGGAGACGCGGGAATGAAATGGAGGAAGCCGTTCAGTCCGAAGACGAGAAAGATGAGGCCAAGCAGGAAACGAGCGATGACAACAGTGATTTTCATGTTAGTTTTTTGTTTGATATACATAATATTGACATCAATATAATCTATGTCAATATAAAAGTGGAATGAAGCGGAAAGGAACCACTCCAAGGCAAGACTCCACCGGTGTTCATGTCTGGCTCGTCCTGATGAAAGCTTTTCAAGCGCTGATCCCGCATGCGGCGGAGAGCATCGAGCGGACAGAGCTGGGCGACTCAGACTTCCGCGTCCTCGAAGCACTCCTCCACAAGGGGCCGCTTCCGGTAAATACGATCGGCCCGAAGGTTTGGCTTACGCCAGGTTCAATCAGCGTGGCCGTTGATCGACTGGTCAAAAAAGGGCTGGTTTCGCGCAACGACCACGCCAGCGATCGCCGGGTGCGCCAGGTTGAACTGACAGCCAAAGGGCGAGCGTTGATTACTCGCGGATTTCAGGAGCACGCCACGGCTATGGAAACTGCTGTCAGCATCCTTTCAAAAAAGGAGCGGCTGACATTGCTGGGACTGTTGAAGAAATTGGGCAAGCACGCAGCAGAAACTCGCGAATAAACGACGGCCGCGCGTCGGCCATGTGCTTAGGAGTTGAAAGGCGCCGAGTTGCTGGACGAGCGAAAACAGAACGAGATCCCGAATTCCCGCCTAACGAACCTCGGATAACTAAAGCTGAATCAGACCGCGTTTGTTAGCGGCCGCGATCGCTTCAGTTCGGCTCATGACGTTGAGCTTGCTGAAAATGCTTCGCATGTGGCTCTTCACCGTAGTTTCACTGATGAACAATTCCGTCCCGATCTCCTTATTGCTTCGGCCGCGAGCGAGCAACTTAAGGACGTCGACTTCACGGTCCGTTAACGCTTCGCCGCTCATGCGTGAGGCCAGCTTGGCTCCCAGAGCCGGAGGAATGCAGGTTTCGCCGGCATGCACTTTACGAATCGAATCTAGCAGCTCTTCCAGCGGCGCATCCTTTAGTAAATAGCCCTTCGCACCGGCTCTGATCGCCTGGTAAATTTCTTCGTCAGTGTCGTATGTCGTGTGCACGATCACCCGCGCGGAGGCATCCAGCTCGCGAAGCTCCCTGATCACTCCAACTCCATTCAATGTCGGCATTCGCAAATCGAGCAGCAACACGTCGGGACGATGCATCTTCCATAATTCCACTGCTTCGCGACCATTGCTCGCCTTGGCCACAACCGTCATATCGTCCTGCCGGCCGATTGTCGCCGCCAAGCCCTCAAGGATGAGCGCGTGATCGTCGGCAATCAGAAGGCGAATCTTCTTGGCGCGAGACGCTTTGCCGAGTCCGCGACGAGTCTCAGTTCGATTTCGTGACGAGGCCGCCGAACTTTTTTTCGCTTTAGGCTTCTTCTTCATCCCATCGGCGTTGCGGACATTGCCGACGCGCCATTTCGACGCCTTCTCCGGTTCTCGGCTTTCTCTAAGCGATTATTCATGTCCATTCGTCGTTTTGCACCGACACGATGGATTTTACAAATTATTGTGCCGGGCGCGAATGTTCCCTTCTCCAGATAGAATCATCCTCAACTCGCCCCTTGATCGATCTTGTGCAAAATATTGATGTCATGTGCAGCTCATCTGAAATTTTGAGGAGTGCCGTCGCTGCGGCAAAAGAGACACTGCAATCGCTTGTCGATCTTGAGCCCCAACTCGCAAAAGCAGCCGATATGATTGAGCAATGTTTGCGCGGCGGAAATAAATTGCTCGTCTGCGGAAATGGCGGCAGCGCTTCCGATGCCGCACATTTCGCCACCGAGTTGGTCGTGCGCTTCACCAAAGATCGGCCCGCGTATTCGGCGATCGCGCTCGCGGGGGACGGCGGATTGCTCACCGCCGCGGGAAACGATTATGGCTTCGACGAAATTTTTGCGCGGCAGGTTGCGGCCCACGGAAAGGAAAACGATTTGCTTATTTGCCTAACGACTTCCGGCAAATCGAAAAACGTTGTCCGCGCACTCGAGGAAGCGAAAACGCGAAAATTAAAAACGGTTGCGCTGCTTGGGCGCAACGGCGGGTCGACCGTCGGCCTGGCCGATGTCGATCTTCTCGTACGGGGCGATTCTACTGCCCGGATCCAGGAAGCCCACAAACTTCTTCTCCACGTCCTCTGTGAAGCGATCGAGTCCCGTCTCACCTGAAAGAAAGACCCACGAATCACGCGAAAAGACACGAAATTTCAGACAGACCGATCCACCCTACCTCTTTTCATTTTCGCGTGATTCGTGTGTTTCGTGGGTTGAAAAACTTCCGGTTATTCTGATTTTTTCAGGAGACGATTGCGCGCTCGATCGAGCTGACGCCTTTCGTTCGCGGTCAAACTGCCAATGCCGGACTTCGAGATCTTGTCGAGAATCGGATCGACCGAAGCATAGACATCATCCGGTTCGACCACGCGTCGCGCACTGGTCTTCTGGACGACGTGGAATTTCGGCCTCGGTTGCAGCCGCGATTTCAGATTACTCAGCCAAACCAGTTCTGGTCCAGCGCCGCGCCATTCGACGAAGAGGAATGCTACAGCCATGCTCGTCCAGACGACAACCAGATCAGCCCAGGCGTGATAGGCGAGGAGCTGCAAAGTGTAAATGGCAGCGAGAATCAGCGCGAACCATTTCGCCGTAATGCGCAGAAACAACTCGACCCGCGGATAGATTGTCGCGAAGGCCACAAAAATTCCAAAGTGCAACGCAGGCGAGCCGGCGAATGCGGAGCGCTGCCAAAAGCCCCAGGCTGTCAGCACTGCGGTTGGCGCGAGCAGCAGCGCGACGTAAAGGCCGACGTAGGCGCGCTGGCCGATGAAGCGTTCCACTTCCCGGCCGAACACGAATAGCATGTACATTTCGACCGCGAACCAGAGCAAGACCGAAGGGGCGTGCACCAACGCGTAGGTGGCAATTCTCCAGACCTGGCCGAGATACAAAACTCGTGCGCTGTCGAATTGGAGATAGTCGAGCACGGATCCGGCGCCGGCTGCGACCAAAATGCAAGTGATAATCGCGAGCGCGACGTGGAAGCCGACCAGCATCGTCGTCACATCGACGGGATAGCGCCCCATCCATGCGACCGGCCGATAATCATCGGAGGTAGTGACTCCGAACATGCGGGAATAAACAGCGAGCGGTTTGAACGCGCAACCGACTTCGCCGGCGCGCGAGAAATTTCTTGGAGAAGCGGCTGAAGCGGCCAACATTGTTTTTTGCTCCAATCGCAAGATCGATAACCTCGAAATAACCGGGGCTCAGGAAAGCTTTCGGAGTCGATTCATGAAAGATATCGCACCTGCCATTTCGCCGCCAGTTGGAATTGGCGATGCCAAGCCGGCGAATCAAGCGGTGCTCGATTGGGTAGGGGAAGTCGAGCTCCTGACCAAACCGGAAAACATTTTTTGGTGCGACGGGTCGGAGCGCGAAAATAATTTCCTGCTCGAACAAGCAGAGCGGCAAAATGTGATGATCAAGCTGAACGACAAGAAAGTTCCGCGCTCCTATCTGCACCGCTCAAATCCGAACGACGTCGCCCGCGTCGAGCAGTTCACTTTCATCTGCACACCGACGAAAGAAGAAGCGGGACCGACGAACAATTGGTCCGAACCGGCGGAAACGTATTCAAAACTGTACGGCCTTCTCAAAGGCGCGATGCGCGGCCGCACCATGTTTGTCATTCCCTACATCATGGGCCCGCCCGATTCGCCGCTCACTAAAGTCGGCTTTGAAATTACCGATTCGATTTACGTCGTGCTCAGTATGCGCATCATGACGCGCATGGGCGCGATCGCCGTCAAGCGACTCGGCAACGACGCGAAGGCGGAATGGAATCGCGGTGTGCACTCATTATTAGATGTCGATCCGGCGCGCCGTTTCATCTGCCATTTTCCACAGGACAACGCGATTATTTCGGTTGGCTCCGGTTACGGAGGCAATGTTTTGCTCAGCAAAAAATGTCTCGCCTTGCGCATCGGTTCGTATCTCGCCCGCAGGCAAGGCTGGATGGCCGAACACATGCTCATCCTTGGCGTTGAATCGCCGGAAGGCCGCAAGCATTACGTGACAGCGGCGTTCCCGAGCGCATGCGGCAAAACCAATTTTGCCATGCTCATTCCGCCAAAACATTTTCGCGGCTGGAAAGTCACGACCGTCGGCGACGATATCGCCTGGATGCAGATTCGCGCTGGCCGGCTTTTCGCGGTCAATCCCGAGAACGGTTATTTCGGGGTTGTGCCGGGTACGAGTTACAAATCGAATCCGAACGCGATGAAATCGATCGAGCATGACACGCTTTATACAAATGTCGCGCTGACCGATGACGGCGATGTTTGGTGGGAAGGCAAGAACGGCGCGCCACCCAAGCATGCGATTGATTGGCGAGGCAACGATTGGACGCCGGATTCAAAGGAAAAAGCTGCGCACCCAAACAGCCGCTTCACGACGCCGATCCGCAACAATCCGGCTCTCGATCCCGATGTTGAAAAGGGCGAAGGCGTCCCGATCAGCGCGATTATCTTCGGTGGACGCCGCAGCGACACGATGCCGCTCGTTTTCCAAGCGTTCGATTGGGAGCATGGCGTTTACATCGGCGCGACCATGGCTTCGGAAACAACGGCGGCCGCGGCCGGCGCTGTTGGACAAGTGCGCCGCGATCCGATGGCGATGCTGCCGTTCTGTGGATACAACATCGGCGATTATTTTCAACATTGGGTCGACATCGGAAAACGTCTTACCAATCCACCGCTCATTTTTAATGTGAACTGGTTCCGCAAAGGCGAGGACGGCAAATTTCTTTGGCCCGGTTTCGGCGACAACATGCGCGTGCTGAAATGGATGATCGATCGTTGCGAAGGAAGTGATGCCGCGGTTGAATCACCGATCGGATGGTTGCCGCGTCCCGACGATCTCGATCTTGCTGAACTCAATGTGCCGCACAAATCCGTGGTCGAGCTTCTTGGCATCGATCACGAGCAATGGCAAAGAGAGCTGGCCGGCCACCAAAAGTTTTTCGATTCGTTAGGCGGCGTTGTCCCCGACGAGCTGCTGAGGCAGCGCGAGAAACGCGCCGCGCGCTTTAGACTGTAGGGACGCCGACGGCTTCCCCTACAGGGTATGCGTTTTGCCGCCGAAAATTTGCGAAGCGCATGCGCATCTGGGATAATCTCCAGTGGGTTCAAAGGTTGCTAGAAAAGAGCGTGTCACCGCGCCCGCCGCGGCGGGTTGTGTGGAGATTCGCGGAGCGCGCCAGAACAATCTCAAAGGCATCGATGTCGATCTTCCCCTCGGTAAACTGACTGTCGTTACCGGCCCGAGCGGGAGCGGCAAGTCGAGTCTCGCTTTCGAAACGATTTACGCCGAAGGCCAGCGGCGCTACGTCGAAACGTTCAGTCCGTACATGCGGCAATTCCTCGACCGCATGGACAAACCGCGGGTGGACGATATTCGGGGCATACCGCCCGCCATCGCGATCGAGCAGTCGAATCCGGTCAAGAGTTCGCGTTCAACCGTTGGCACGATGACTGAGATCACCGATTATCTGAAACTGCTCTTCCCGCGCATCGCGCGCGCCTTTTGTCCAAGCTGCGACCGTGAGATCCGCCCGGAAACCGCCAAGTCGATCGCCGATCAAGTGCTGCACGAACTCGCAGGCCAAAGCGCACTCATCACTTTCTGGGTTAGCGTTCCAGCGAAGACTGAGCCGCGCAGTTTTTTCAATTTTCTTCAGCAGCAGGGTTATCTCCGGGTTTGGATCGACAATGAGGTGGTGCGCGTAGATATCGATCCAAAACAAATTAGCCCCGAAAGCTTTCGCGGACGCGTACAGGTCATTCAAGATCGAATCGCAATTTCGGACGAGAACCGCGCGCGTTTGGTCGAAGCAATCGAGACCGCGCTACGTTTCGGAAAAGGTAAAGTAAACGTTATCCCGATTACAGAAAAGGAAAACGCCCAACCCCGAAAAACTCTCGGGGCAGGCTGCTCAACGTTCAACGCCCAACGTCCAACGACTCACGACTCACGAATCACGAATCACGAATTCCCGTTTTCCACCGGCTGGCATTGCGCGCATTGCGACATCGACATTCGTCCGCCCACGCCGGGGCTTTTCAGCTTTAACAATCCGCTCGGCGCGTGTCCGGAATGCCGCGGTTTTGGCCGTACTATTGCGATCGATTTGAACAAAGCGATTCCAGATCGCGGTCTTACTATCGCCCAAGGGGTCGTACGCGTTTTTCGCGGCGCCGAATTTGGCGAATCGCAAAAAGATTTGCTCCGAGCTTGTGCCCGCGAGGAGATCGACCTGCATGTTCCATTCGAGGAGTTGCCGAAAGCCGACCAGGATTTCGTGATCAACGGAGAGAAGCGCGGCGATTACACCGACGAAGATTACGAGGAGGATCGCTGGTATGGCGTCCGCGGTTTTTTCCGGTGGCTCGAGAGCAAAACGTACAAAATGCACGTGCGGGTGCTGCTCAGCCGTTATCGGGCGTACACGACCTGCCCGAACTGCAAGGGCGGACGATTTCAGCCAGAAACGTTGAATTATAAAATTGTAACGGCGGTCTGTGACCGTCGGACTAATTCAAGCGACGCTCGTAGAGCGCCGCTACCGTTAAGTCTTCCCGAGTTCGCCGCGCTTTCGATTTCCGAAGCGCGCGATTTTCTCGGCCGGTTCGACATCTCAGCGAGCGACTCGACCGCTGAGATGCTGCGGGACGAAATCTGCGCGCGCCTGAATTATCTTTGCGAAGTTGGCGTCGGTTATCTCACGCTCGATCGTTCCGCGCGGACGTTGAGCGGCGGTGAAGTGCAGCGCGTGAATTTGACGACCTGTCTTGGCGCGTCGCTCGTCAATACCCTTTTCGTCATGGATGAACCGAGCGTCGGTCTGCATCCGCGCGACGTTGGCCAGCTCGTCCGCGTCATGCATAACCTGCGCGACAAAGGCAACACATTGCTCGTGGTCGAGCACGATGAAGCGATTATTCGTGCCGCCGACAATTTGATCGACATCGGTCCCGGACGCGGTGAGCGCGGTGGAGAACTGGTATTTAGTGGAGCGCTCCATCAGATGCTCGGTGGATCGAGCGCTCCGCGCGCGATGCCAAACAAAATCGCGCCGCGATCAAATCAGAGCCGCTTCGCGGCTTCGGGCTTAACATCACCCGCGGAGCGGCCGATCCACCCGTCCCTCACGCGCGATTACCTCGCGGGTCGAAAAAATATTCCTGTGCCCAAATCGCGACGGAAGTCTTCTTCCTCGATCAAGATCACCGGTGCGCGCGAACACAATCTGAAAAGTATCGATGTTGATCTTCCGTTGGGAATTTTCACTTGTGTGACCGGCGTTTCCGGTTCCGGCAAATCGACGCTCATTCACGACGTGCTCTATCGAAATCTTTTGCGCGCAAAAGGGGAGCCATCAGATCAGGAACCGGGTGCATGTCGATCTGTGACCGGTGCGCATCGCATCGGTGAAGTGGTGATGGTCGATCAAGCGCCGCTTGCCCGCACCCCGCGCTCGACGCCGATTTTGTATCTCGGACTTTACGATCGCGTGCGCGAACTTTTCGCCGCGGAGCCTGAAGCGATGGCGCAAGGACTGACCGCGAGCGCATTCTCTTTCAATTCTGGGAGCGGACGTTGCGAGCGTTGCTGCGGGACCGGCTTCGAAAAGATCGAAATGCAGTTCTTGAGCGACCTCTATGTCTGCTGCGCCGAGTGCGAAGGCCGCCGTTTTCAACCGCACGTATTGAAGGTGCAGTTGCACGGCAAATCGATTCACAACGTGCTCGAGCTTACTGTGACGGAAGCGATTCAATTCTTCGCGCAGATCGGCGAACAAAAGAATCTTTCGGAGCCGCTCGATGTGCTCGAAGAAGTTGGACTTGGCTATTTAAGGCTTGGACAACCGCTCAACACCCTTTCCGGCGGAGAATCGCAGCGGCTGAAGCTCGTTAGGCATTTGTCGGAAACGGAAAACGCTCAACGCTCAACGCTCAACGCTCAACGTCCAACGAAAGGCGACTCCGTCGCCATTGGCAATCTCTTTATCTTCGACGAGCCGACGACCGGATTGCATTTCGATGACGTCGCGATGTTGCTCCGTTTGTTCCAGCGACTGGTCGATCGCGGACATTCGATCGTGGTCATCGAGCACAACCTCGAAGTCATCAAATGCGCAGATTGGGTTGTCGATCTTGGCCCGGAAGCCGGCGATGAAGGTGGCGAAGTGGTCGCGCTTGGAACGCCGGAGCAAGTGGCGAAGAACAGTGCATCGCACACGGGAAGATTTCTGAAGTCCGTATTTGAGAAGTCCCGTGGGAAATCGCGCTTATCTGTCATCCCGAACGGAAGTGAGGGACCTCACAAAGGGTTGCCGGCCAGCGCGAGATCCCTCGCTGCCGCTCGGGATGACAGCGTTGAGTTAGCGCGAGCCGCGGAGACAGCCCCACGCTTCAAGACGAATGGATACAACAACGCCATCGGAGTCCGCGGCGCGCGTGAGCACAACCTAAAGAACATTTCCGTGAAAATCCCGCGCGACCAGTTAGTCGTGATCACCGGCATGAGCGGTTCGGGGAAATCGACGCTCGCGTTCGACATTCTTTTCGCGGAAGGGCAACGAAGATTTCTCGACAGCATGTCGCCGTATGCGCGCCAATTCGTCGAACAACTAGAAAAGCCCGATGTCGATCTGGTTGAGGGTTTGCCGCCGAGCGTGGCGATCGAGCAACGCGTCACGCGCGGCGGAGGCAAATCGACGGTCGCGACCGTCACGGAAGTTTATCATTTCCTGCGGCTCTTGTTTGCAAAAACGGGCACGCAATTTTGTCCGGACTGTGATTTACCGGTCGAAAAACAAAGCGTCGCTGCAATCGTGAAACAAGTTGAAGCGGCGGCCACGCGGTCGCGTGGCGGGTCCCTCAAAGTTCTCGCGCCGCTCGTCAAAGCGCGCAAAGGTTTTCACACCGATGTCGCGCGCTGGGCGGAACGGCAAGGCTTCGACACGCTGTATGTCGACGGAACGCTTGTTCCGGTGACATACTTTCGAAAACTCGAACGCTTTAAAGAACACACCATCGACGTCGTCGTTGGTGTGATCGACGCGAAACGAATCCTGAAAGCGCGCAATCTCACGCAGCGCGCGCTCGAGATCGGGCGTGGCACGGCCCATCTCCTCGACGCAAAGAATCGACTCACGGTCATGAGCATGGAGATGAGTTGCCCCGGTTGCGGCCGAGCGTTCGAGGAGCTCGATCCGCGTTTGTTCTCGTTCAATTCGCCCCATGGCGCGTGTCAAGAATGCGGTGGGTTTGGCGAAATTTGGGACCGCGATTTGCAAACCGGCGCGGAAGAAAATGGTGAATCCGTTCTTGAGAACGAACTCGCGGCGGAACGCCAATCGGAATGGATCGACGAAAATGAGGCGCACGAATGTCCGTCGTGTCACGGCTCGCGCTTAAACCCGATCGCACGTCATGTGCGGGTGCAAGGTTTGAGCATCGACAATTTCACGGCGCGCTCAGCGAGTGAAGCGCGGAAACTGATCGGGAAACTGCGCTTTCGCGGGACGCACAACACCATTGCAGCGGAATTGCTTCCGGAAATTCAGCAACGATTGCGCTTTATGGAAAACGTCGGGCTCGGTTATCTCGCGCTTGGGCGTTCGGCCAAAACCTTGAGCGGCGGTGAATCCCAACGAATCCGCCTGGCCGCGCAGCTTGGATCCAATTTGCGCGGCGTGCTTTATGTGCTCGATGAGCCGACCATCGGTTTGCATCCCCGGGACAACTTGCGGCTGCTCGATACGCTGGCCGCGCTTCGCAAAAAGGGAAATTCGCTCGTCATCGTCGAGCACGACGAGGAAACGGTGCGCCGCGCAGATCACATCGTCGATCTTGGCCCGCGCGCAGGCATGCACGGTGGTGAAGTCGTCGCGCAAGGAAGTTTACGCGATATCAAACGCGCGAAAAACTCCGAGACGGGGCGCTGTCTGCAATCGCCCATCTCTCATCCCATTCGGAAATCGCGCCGGCCGCTTCGCGATGCCGAGAATTGGATCGATGTCCGCGGCGCGCGCGCGAATAATTTGAAGGACATTGATGTGCGTTTTCCAGTTGGCCGATTATCGGTGATCACCGGAATTTCCGGGTCGGGAAAATCGACCTTGATGCACGAAGTGCTGTTGCCGGCAGTGCGGGAGCAGTTGAACAGGAAGAAGCGCAGCAGTGACGGCGAATTATTTAAACTTGTGAGTGGCGTGGCCGAGCTCGAGGCCGTTTACGAAGTCGATCAATCGCCCATCGGTAAAACGTCGCGCTCGACCCCGGGAACTTACGTCAAAGTATTCGATGAAATTCGCAACCTTTACGCACAATTGCCGGTCTCGCGGGTGCGCGGATATTCCGCGAGCCGGTTCTCCTTTAATGCGGAAGGCGGCCGCTGCGAAACTTGCAAGGGCCAGGGTGTAATCAAGCTGGAGATGAATTTTCTGCCGAGCAGTTATGTGCCGTGCGAAGATTGCGGTGGGCGCCGTTACAATCCGCAAACGCTGGAAGTTCTCTACAACGAGAGATCAATCGGCGACGTAATGGAGATGACGATCGAGGAAGCGGCGCGATTTTTTGCGGCTCATCCAAAAATCGGGCGGGCGCTTTCGCTGCTCGTCGATACCGGTCTTGGTTATCTCAAACTGGGGCAGCCGAGCCCGACCTTGAGCGGCGGCGAAGCGCAACGACTCAAGCTCGTGACGCAGTTGAAACGCGGGATAAGCCGTGCGCAAAACGAACAGTTGCGCAAGATGCGCACACCGAAGTCGACACTCTATCTTCTCGAGGAACCGACGATCGGTCTACACATGGCCGACGTGGAACTATTGCTCAACGTGCTGCATCGGCTCGTCGATGAAGGCAACTCCGTGATCGTGATCGAGCACAATCTCAGCGTGATGGCCGAGGCAGATTACATTGTCGATCTTGGCCCGGAAGCCGGCGCGGAAGGCGGCAAAGTGGTGGCAGTTGGAACGCCAGAGGAAGTTGCCCAGAGCCGCATCAGTCGCACCGCGCCGTTTCTCAGGCGGGTGCTGAACGTTGTCGCGCGCAAAAAAGCGCGCACGCTGTAGCCGCTTCGCTGTGCGAAGCGTGGCGTCGCCCACAGGGCGACGGCTACAAAATGCGTTTGTATTGCGGTTATCGCGAACATCACTGACAATCGCCCACGCCAATGCTCGCGTACTACCTGCACGATCTCGATCCGATCATTTTCCGGATCTATGATAATGTTGGTCCGCGTTGGTACGGCCTGGCTTATGTGCTCGCGTTTATTTGCGGGTACGTGCTCCTGAGTTTGCTGGCGAAGCGTGGTTACGCAGATCTACCGGCGTCAAGAGTTGGCGATTTCATCACGGGTTGCGCGCTCTTCGGCGTGATCATCGGTGGCCGGCTCGGTTACGTTTTTTTCTACAAACCGGAAATGTTGCGCGAGCCGATCTCGATCTTGCGCGTGTGGGAAGGCGGGATGTCCAGCCACGGCGGGATGATCGGCCTCCTGCTCTTCACGCTTTATTACGCGCATCGGCATAAGCTTTCCTGGACCAATCTCGGCGACAACCTTGTCGTGACTGCGCCCCTCGGGTTGTTCTTCGGTCGCTGCGCCAATTTCATCAACGGCGAACTTTACGGACGCGCGGCCAACGTTTCCTGGGCGATGCAGTTTCCGAAAGAATTGCTCGATCATCCGGCCGAAGCTGACCGCGCCATTGCGGCGTGCGCGCAGATCGATCCGTCGCTGACAACGCCGGAAGCGATCGTCGGCGCGGTCCATCGGCAAGCGCAAGTGAAAGAGGTTTTGCGGACAATTTTGACGCCGCGTCATCCATCGCAACTCTACGAAGCTTTCTTCGAAGGTGTCGTCTTATTTGCGATCTTATGGATCGTGCGCACGCGCACACGACAACCGAATGGAGTTTTGACCGGACTCTTTTTCATTTTCTACGCGGTCTTCCGAATCCTGCTCGAATATTTTCGCGAGCCGGACGCGGCGCTCATTGCCGGTTTCACCCGCGGCCAGTTCTTCTCGTTTTTTCTGATTGCGATCGGTCTCGCGTTTATCGTCGCGGCGAAAATGCGTCCGACGTTTCCGAAGAAGAAGTCGGGGAAATGACGAATGTCTAATGACGAAGGAATGACCCGCCTTCGCCTAGCTGCGGCGCGGCAGGCGAAATCCAAAATGACGAAGCATCCACAGCGGCTTTCGTCATTTGAGCATTCGGGCTTTCTTCGTAATTCGTCATTCGTGCTTCGTCATTTTGGAGAATCCCGCTTTCGCTTTCGTGAAACGGCGTTATAGGTTTGCGCAGGTGACGCGCAAATGTTCCCTCCAGATTTGATCGCGGCTGGCGGCCTGCTTTTCGCGTTCAATCACGCGACGATTGCGGGCAAGGTCGTTCTTTCCCTCCTCGCCGTCGTTTCGATTTTCAGTTGGTCGATCATGATCACGAAATTGCGCGTGATCCAATTTGCTCGAAAACAAAACGCGCGCTTTCTCGCCGCCTTTCATCAAGATCGGCAACCGCTGCGCTTGTTTGAGAAGAATGCGCGGTTTCCTGGCTCGCCTGTGTTCAGCGTTTATCGCGCCGGTTGTCAGGAGATGACGTTCCATTTGCTCGGCTCCGCGGAAGTGGACGAAACTTTTCGGGCGCGGCTCGAAATCGCGGATAAAATTTCACCGGCGCAAATGGGCGCGGTCAATGCGGCGATGGAACGCGCGGTGGGTGAGACCGCGCTCGAGCTCGAGTCGCAAATGATTTTGCTTGCCACCGCGGTGAGTGGTTCGCCGTTCCTCGGATTGCTCGGCACCGTCTGGGGCGTGATGGACGCATTTACCGGAGTGGCGGAAGCTGGCTCACCCAGTCTTGCCACGATGGCGCCCGGTGTTTCCGGCGCACTGATCACCACGGTCACTGCGCTCTGCGTCGCGATCCCGGCGATGTTCGGTTACAATTTTCTCGTTACCAGCATTCGCGCCGCCATCGTCGAGATGGATAACTTCGCTGCCGAGCTCGCCTCGGAGTTCGAGCACAAATACGTCGATCACAACGTGCGAGCGCCGGAGTTTCGGCGATGAACAACGTGCCTCTTTCATTGAGCGTTGAGCGTTGGACGTTGGACGCTCGCCACGGCGGAGCCCGTCCACGGCGGAGGCGGGTTGAACGTTTTCTTCGAACGGTAGCAAACGCTCAACGCTCAACGCTCAACGTCCAACTTCCAATTCAGAAGAAGCGATGAGACGTTACTCGCAACGCCAAAGTCTTTCGACGCTAAGCGAGATCAATATCACCCCGCTGCTCGATCTCGCGTTTGTCTTGCTGATCATTTTCATGATCACAACGCCATTGCTCGAAAGCAGCATGAACCTTGTCATCCCGTCGAGCGGCGCGCCAAATCCGCCGGTCAATTCGTCACAAGTGCAGACGATCTCGATTGATCGTACCGAGAGAATCAAATTCAACAATCAGGTTGTCGACCGTGAAACGCTTACCGCGCGTCTGATCGAGCTGAAGCGGACGAATCCAGATGTGGCAGTGGTGATTCGGCCGGATCGAGAATTGCCCGTGCAAAAGCTCATCGCCTTGATGGACGCCTTGCAACGTGCGGAAATCACGAAGGTGGGCATCGCGACCAGAGCCGAGACGAAATAGCGAAATTAACCACTAATGCACACGAATGGACACCAATGAGGATAAGCGAATTGTTTTATGAGTTGGTGTTCTCTGATGTTCCAGGAGGGTTTCGTAACTTCGTGTTCATTCGTCTCCATTCGTGGTTAGAATGACGATGGCGAAGGACGCGCGTTTTTGGCGCAACGTTACCCTGATCGGACTCGCTCATGTTGCGGTTCTGGCCGGATTGATCCGGTGGAGTCGCGAAATAAAAAGCTCAAACAGGCAAACTATTGTCTGGATGAATGGTGGCGCGGGCGATGGAGTTGCGGAAACAAGAAGCGCAACGGCGCCGAAGCGTATGAAAGCTTCAGCGCCTCCTCCTGAACCGAGACCGTCGAAGACAGAAGAGGCCGAGGATGAACAACCGTTATTGACTTCGGCGAAAAGCGACATCCAGCTGCCGGCGCCGCTATCAACAATTACGCCGAAACCATCGGCAACTCCCAAGCCGGCGCCAAAAGCAACGCCAAAACCCGCACCGAAACCAACTCCCAAGCCCACGCCAAAAAAGACCGTTTTGGCCAAGGCCTCGCCGAAAGCGAAGCCCACTCCGGCCGAATCCGACCAGAACGATGAACAAGCCGATGCGGATGCGGAAAAGAAGAAGATCGCAAGAGCCGCGTTGGCGAAGAATCACATGGGCGAGAGCAATTCATCGGAAAAACCGGTAAAGAAGACGCCCGCGGCTCAAAGTGACAGTGGCAAAGGTAATTCAGTTGGCGCTGACGGGCACGCCGGTGGTGCGTCGGAATCCAGCTGGTACGGCAGCATGCTGCACGATCGTTTTTACAGTGAATGGATTCAGCCAACCACGGTCATTTCCTCCGGGGCCAAGCTTTCCGCGCTGGTGAAGATCCGGATCGAGAAAGATGGTCGTGTCTCCGATTTCGAAATTATCAAGCCTTCGGGCAACGTGGTGGTTGATGAGTCGGTGGCGGCGACCGCGAAGCGGGTCACGCAAGTCGATCCTCTGCCCGACGGGATCGGAAGCGGCGGGCATTACGACGTAAGAATCAATTTCGAATTGAATTCCGAACAATGAGACGAAGACCGACTCGCGCCGCATTATGCTTACGGAAGGCGGCGGACTTTATTTACTCGACACGGTTACGAGTCACAAAAGCAAAATTCTCGATCGCCTCGGCAAAATCACCGATCCGAGCTGGTCGCGTTGGTTTCTGTAGCGGCGCTCTATGAGCGTCGCACTAATTCGTCCGACGGTCACAGACCGCCGCTACAGCTCGTCAGTTACCAAGGCGTTCACACAACGCCCTGCAATAGTTGTTATTGGGATTGCATCACGACCCGCTCAACCGCGCCTCGGCCAGATCGAGATCGCGTTGAATCCGGCGCAGTGCATCATCATTGATGACGCGTTGGTTGCGCAAACGGATGATCGTTTCGCGTTCGGTGTCGAGCGCTTTCTGCTGGAGCCGCTGATATTGCGGAGTCGCGATTTCGCCGCGGCATTCATCAGGATTATCCGCGCAAAGCTCCAGTTGCTCGACCCGCTCGTCGTATTCGGCACGCAATCGGTTGATCGCATCCTGTGAAAATTTGCCATTCATGGTGAGCTGCTTGAGCAATTCAATCGCGGCCTTGTTCGCTTTCAGTCGCGCCAGTCTTTCCTCTTCGTCGGTCGATCCATCGCTCTCGATCCCAAGTTTCCGGATGACGAGTGGCAGCGTGAGTCCCTGAAAGACCAGGGTGGTGAGAATCACGGAGAACGTCAGGAACAAAATGTAATTCCTGCCGGGGAATGGGCTGCCGTCAGTCAAAACGAATGGCAATGCGAACGCAGCCGCGAGCGAGACGACACCGCGCATGCCCGCCCACGCGGTGACGGCAACGTGTTGCCATGCCGGGAAAGGATCGCGTTCCCGCACTTTTTTGATGAGCAAACGAGGCAAATAAGTCGCCGCAAAGACCCATGCGACCCGTACCAGCACGACCGCGGCACTCACGAGCAATGCGCTCTCGATGGGCGAAAGAAGCGACTCGCCTTCTAGGGAGCGCAGAATTCCCGGCAATTGCAAGCCAATGGTAGTGAAAACGAAGCCGTTCAACAGAAACACGACGATTTCCCAAAAGGCGAACGCCTGCAGGCGAAAGCGCGCGGTGACACTGACCGGCGAGTGCCAGCCAAGATAAATTCCGGCGGCGACGACTGCGAGCACACCCGACGCATGCAGACGTTCTGCCGGCAAATACGCCAGGAAAGGCGTGAGCAACGAAATCGTGATTTGCACCGGCGGATCGTCCAGATGTCGATGCACCCATCGAATCGCGAACCCAACCACCAAGCCAAGCCCGATTCCGCCTGCTGCGGCCCAGATGAAACGCAACGAAGCTTGGCCGAGCGAGAATTGCCCGGTCATCAGCGCCGCGACCGCAAATTGCAGCGCCACCAGTGCGGTCGCATCGTTCACCAGGCTTTCGCCTTCCAGAATCGCTTGGATGCGGTGCGGCACGGAAAGGCGGCGAATCACGCTCGTCGCGGCGATCGCGTCCGGCGGGGAGACGATTGCCCCGAGCGCGAACGCCGCCGCCCACGGCAAACTCGGGACAATAGAATGGGCGACGCACGCAATCGTGATTGTCGTGAAGAGGACCAATCCGATGGCGAGCAGCAAAATTGGCCGCAAGTTGCGCCGGAAATCGCGCCATGAGGTAAAAAGCGCCGCGGGATAGATTAGCGGCGGCAAAAAGAAAAAGAAGACGAGGTTCGGATCGAGCTTCACTTCCGGCAGATGCGGAATGAAACTCAAGGCCAGACCGGCGAGGACCAGTACGACCGGATAGGGCAGGCCGAGCTTGCGCGCGACCACTACCAATGCCGCCACCGCGGCGAACAATAGAACGATGATTTCCGCCTGATGCATCGTAAGATCGACAATTGGGTGGATCGGCCGCTCCGCGGACGATGTTAAAATAAATGCGGCCTCGCCGCCTGAATATAGCATCGAGCACGGGACTGCTCGATCCACCATCTTCGCGAGATCGACTATTGCTGCTGTAACCGATGGTTCGTTGACTCAGCCGCCCTAACGATATGTCAATGAGCCGCGGTCAGCGACCGCGGCTACAGGATTTGTCTTTTGAAGTTTGGCCTTCGCCCGGGCCCGGTTCGCTTGCAGCTCTGCTAAATGTTTCTCCGACCAGCGGCAGAGACCGTGCAGTGGCTCGATCAATGTCCGACCCAATCTCGTGAGCGCGTATTCCACTTTTGGCGGAACGACCGGATGGACCGTGCGCTGCACGAGGCCGTCGCGCTCCAGACTGCGCAGCGTTTGCGTCAACATTTTTTGGGAAATTCCGCCGATCTCGCGCTGGAGCGCGGCGTAACGCATGGTGCCCTGAGCCAGAATTTGAATAATCAGCGCGGTCCACTTGTCCGCAATCCGATCGAGCACGAGTCGCGACGGACATTGCGCGTCCATGACTGATGGAGTGGAAGACGATTTTGGCATGGCTGCTTTGTAGAGCGATCCCGGCTTAGGCGCAAGGAGAGAGTAACAGCCTAAATTGGCTGTATGATCGAATCGATGTGTAGTTGACTCTGAGTGACTCCAGTTCAAAATTTAATTCATGACAACTTCTGCTTTCCCAGGTGAGGACGAGCATTCGGTCGCGGTTCTGTTGAACGAATCCGGCCCAACTCCGGAGCTTGAGCGATCAAGCGTTGCGTCCCAGCGTAATGATGCCGCGCTGCTGGACGAATACTCGCGTACGGTCGTAGGCGCGGCAGAGAGGGTCGCGCCATCGGTGGTTAACATCGATATCAAGCAACGTGTCGCGGGCCGGCGCGGTCCGCGCGAGATCGGTGGCAGCGGCTCCGGATTTATCATCGCCCCCGACGGATTTATTTTGACCAACAGCCATGTTGTGCACGGGGCCGCGCAAATCGCGGTCAATTTGCCGGACGGACGCGAATATCCTGCGCAATTGGTCGGTGACGATCCGGATACGGATCTCGCCGTGATTCGAATCGATGCGCCGCAACTGACGCATGTGCGTCTGGCCGATTCGGAAAATTTGCGCGTCGGCCAAGTAGTGATCGCGATTGGAAATCCCCTCGGCTTTCAGGCCAGTGTGACCGCGGGCGTGATCAGTGCGCTGGGGCGCTCGATGCATTCTCAATCTGGCCGTTTGATCGACAACATCATTCAAACCGATGCCGCCTTGAATCCGGGAAACTCCGGCG